>ORJL010689536.1_pt1 | contig 364686 bp, 422 predicted proteins | sample 1779941 | NCBI WGS metagenome assembly ORJL01 (sample SAMEA104232317, study PRJEB22302) | groundwater metagenome | biome: forest; feature: aquifer; material: groundwater | place: USA | collected 2011-08-07 | depth 5.8 m | reverse complement strand
CCGATTTTGTTGAATGCTCTGCATTCTTTATTTGGGCATGCTATGTCTAATTTCCTTGCTTTTCTCATATTTGTTCACCTCTGCAAATACAGAGATGAACTAGAATATAAAGTTAACTAATTTGTGTCAGTTCGTATTTAAGCTTTTCTATACTTCACTACATATAAGTGGTAAGTTTAACACTTTTCATACCACTATAGCCAAAGCAATATAGCAGGACCGTTAAGGTGCTGTTCCCATCATCTCCCTGCATTCCTTTTGCATGTCGTGCATGCCTTCAATATCTTCGCTGTCCATGCCCATTCCCTGCCCGCTCATCATGCCATTGCCATTCATCATTCCGTTGCCGCCATTCCAGCCGCCTCTGCCCATCAGTCCTCCCATGCCATAGCTGTTGCCATAGTAAGTCCTGTTGCCGCTTATTATTATTGCAGCAGCAGCTATAATCACTGCTATAATTACGGCAGTTGCCGCTATAATGATGACAGTGATGTTCTGTTCAGCGTTGTTCTGCTCTTTACTGCCAGCCATTTTCACCCTCCAGCCAAAAAGCCTGAATAAAGTAATGCCTCTCGCTATTTCTTTGTTGCTGCTTAAACCGTTCAGAACTGTTTACTGTACACCAGTCATGGAAGCAGCTTTATCCTGAAATGCCTTTTATAGTATCCCCTGTCCCTTGTTAACATGATGTCAGCTTTGTTCTGGGCGTGTGCGCCTACAAGGAAATCAGTCAGAATGTGGTTTCGCCAAAATACAGGCGACTGGCATTTCCTGCACCTAAAATCATTAACGGCGCCGCATTTCCGGCAGGCAACCTGCCTTAACCTCAGCATGCCCAGCCATGTTTCTGCAGCGAGAATGAAGTCCTCTTTGTCAAACTCCTTTATGCTTATGTTTAGCTCGCTTAAGAATGCTTCAAGCTTTGACACAGCATTGTTCCTGTCGTATCTTCTCAAAAATGAAACCAGCAGCTCGGAATAGACTGCTGGGCAGATCATCACCTGACCAAGACCATTCTGCCTTTCAAGCAGTTCCGAGCTTTTTCCATAGAACTCAGGACTGTCGCCTGCTATGTCAAGCAGGATATTTGTGTCTACTGCAGTTATCATCACTGAACCACTACCTTAGCTCTTCCATGAGCTTGTCAGTATCCAGAGTTCCAAGGCAGCCACGCCATTTTTCAAACGGCAGCTTCTTTGCCTTTTTGTGCACAGTTACTGTTCCGCCCTTTATGTCAAACTCCACTTCGTCTCCCTGTTTGACGCCCAAAGCGATTCTTGCCTGCTTGGGTATTGTAACCTGGGATTTTTGTGTCAGCGTAGGCATGGTAATACTTATGAAGTAATACGTAATACTATATAAATCTTACTATTCAGCGCTTTTTCTGCAGGAACAGGTTGTAAGTCTTTCCCTGCCTTTCCCTCTGCACAAGCCCCATCCTGTCAAGGTTTGTCGTTATTGTGCTTATCTTTGCCTTGCTCCAGCCAAGGCGGAACCTCAGCGAATCCTGAGTTATCTTTCCTGCTTTCTGCACTTCCTCAATGAGCGCCTTTTCGTCAGCAGAAAGGGCTTTTTTGATAATCTGCAGCTCGCTGTCGCTGTCAAACCCTGCCCTTCCTGCACTTACCGGCGTAGTGAGAAGGTAGGCAGCCAGGCCGGCAGCAACGCCTATAAGCAGCGACAGAATGTTAAGGGTCATGTAATTGGGATTTGCAAAGCTCATCATGGCCATCATGCCACCCTGCTGTGGCGCAATTAGCGGCTTAAGAGCAATCACCATCGCCAAATAAACAGTTATTGTTATAATGACAGCCACCAAAAGGCGTTGCGTTTCGTTCCTTATGGAAACCGTGTTCAGAGCTTTTCTCATGGTAAATCCTCCTCTGTTTTGTGCCCTATATTTCTCTCTGCCTTTCCTTCCTGTAACTGCTGACTATACCAGCAAGAAGGCCTGACTGCGCCTTCTTCACCTCAAGCTGAGGCTTATCAGCAGCAGCAAAAAATTTGTCTTCAACAAAGTCAATTCCATCCGCATCAACAAACGTAAAGCCAAGGCTGTCCTTCAGCCTGCTGCTTATGCTTTCCCTGTGCAAAACAACCGCAACCTTCTCCCTTAGCGCTGCAACAGCGCGCTCATCATAAATGCCTGGGTTGGCGACTAGCAGCACATCCCCGTCCCTGATTTTAAGCACGCCGCTCTTGCTTAAGTATTCGGCCCATGTAAGGTTGTCAAGCTTCTTAAGCACAACCCTGCCTTTGATGCTGGCAAGCATTGAATGCGATGATGCAAGCTCGTCCCGAAGCCTGTCCAGCTCCATCTCTTTGGCAGCGAGCCTCTGCCTAAGGGCATCAACAAGCCTTTCCTTTGGAAGAAGCCCTGCAATTTCCGTTCCTTCCAGCTTCCGGCTTAATTTGGTTATGATTTTCCTGTGCTTCGCCTTGCCCCTCTTCAAGGCGTTCAGAAGCTTGGTGTTGTGGCGCTTCATAATATCATTAGTCCTTTCAAGCATCCTTATTTGTGCTGCAAGCGCTGCAAGCTTACCCGTTTCATGGCTTTTTGTTTCATCATAGCTGCTCAATGCGGCCTCTTCAGGCACTTCAGCACTATCAGCCTGCTTAGACTGCAGTTCTTCCAAGGCAGCATTTATGCTTATGCGTTTCGTGACAACCAGCTTCATAACTTCGTCCTTAAGACAGGTTTTTCCCCTTAGCTCAAGGCTTTTCCCTATCTTCCCCAGTAGGGGCTTAAGAACATTGAAAGCGTTGGTCGCAGAAGCCAGGGCATCCATTTCGTGCCAGTTGCCGTAATCCCTGCCAGCAGCCAATGCCCGCTTCTCCACGCTGCCCATGTCCTCGTCAGGGATTATAACTCTTGCTCCTGTCTTTGCAGCGAACCTCGCAACCATGGCAGGGCACTTCCTTTTGTCAGTGCCGGCAGCAACAACAGTGCCTTCACCAGCCACATCAGAAATAATTGTGTTTATGCCAAGCTCCTTGGCCGACCTGACCCTGATGAGGTTTCCCTCAGTGTCAAGAATCGCATAGCTGGAAGTGGTGCCCGGGTCAATGCCAACAATAATAGCCCTCTTAGACGTCTTTTCACCCCCTGTAATAATATTCTCTCTGTGTTGGTAATCATATATAAAGTTTTCTTGCTTTTCCACTGGACACAATTTGCGCCCTGAGCGCAAATGTGCAATTAGGGACAAGCCCTAATTTGCACTGGACAGCCATGCGCGCATTCTTTATAAATCGCCAGCCATACGTAGACTCCATGCCGCGCATCATATTGCACGTTGACATGGACAGCTTCTTCACAGCAGTTGAGATGCGCGGGAAGCCCGAGCTTAAGGGCAAGCCGGTAGTTGTGGGAGCAGACCCCAAGGAAGGAAAGGGGCGAGGAGTAGTATCAACCTGCTCCTACGAGGCACGCAAATTCGGCATAAAGTCAGCAATGCCAATATCGCAGGCATACAGGCTTTGCCCTAATGCAGTCTTTTTGCCAGTCAATATGCCGCTGTACGCCGCTGCCTCAGAACAAATAATGCAGAACCTCAGGCTGCTCTGCGGCAAGTTCCAGCAGGTAAGCATAGACGAGGCATTTCTTGACGTCAGCAGCAGAGCCGGGGATTTTGAAGAAGCTAAGCGGCTGGCTGCCTCAATCCAGAAAGACGTGCTTGACAAAGAAAAGCTGAGCTGCAGCATAGGCATAGGGCCGAACAAGCTCATAGCCAAGGTTGCTTCTGACTTCAAAAAGCCTGCAGGCATAACTGTCGTGAAGCCTGAGGAAGCCAAAGCCTTTTTGGAAAAGCTGACTGTCATAAAAATCCCGTACATAGGGCCCAAGACAGAGTTGAGGCTTAAGCAGCTCGGAATAAGAACTGTCGGCGAGCTTTCATCACGCACAAAAGAGTTCCTGGTCTCAGAATTCGGGAAGCACGGCATATACCTGCACGAAGCTGCAAACGGCATTGACGAGGAAGAAGTTGAGGAAAGCCACGAGATAAAGTCAATAAACAGGAACATAACTTTTGAAGAGGACACAACAGACACGGAGTTCATGCACAATGCAATTGGGGAAATGGCAGGGGAAATAAGCAATGCCCTCATTGAAGACGGGCTGATGTGCAGGACAATAGGAATAAGGGTCCGCTACTCAAACTTTGAGACCTTCACAAGGGCAAAGACAATGAAGGAATACGGCAGCAGCCGGGAAAAAATAATTGAAACAGCACAGAAACTGCTTGAGCAGTTTCTTACCGGAAGGATGATAAGGCAGCTCGGCGTAAGGGTTTCCAACCTTGCGGATGCAAACATTTCGGATGAAAAGGAGAAGCAGAGGACGGTAAAGGACTTCCTGCTTTAACTGCATAGATACATATTTCGTTTTTACTACTCTTTAGGGGATGGCATCGAAAAGCTTAATAATCAGTTGCTATTTCTAAAAAGTTACTATGTTGGACGGGATTTACATAAGGGGACCGGGTTATGACAGCACATGGAAGGACACGCTAGTGCACGAAGCTGCGCATGCAAGGCACTACTGCCTTGACGGAGTTCTTTCCAGAGAATGGGCTCAAAGGTTTCCTCTGGAAAGAAGAGAAGTGGACAACTTGGGAGACGCTTCAATACGGAGATCAGCAGGCCTTGTAAGCGAATACGCAGCTTTCGGCTACACAAGGGACGAACATAAGCCGACGAATGTCGTAATGCACAACCCTCACAAGTATGAGTTTGGCCGAATCAAAGTGGAAGTTTCCAGAAAAGTAAAACGCCCGCGTACGGTTGCCGCTAAGATCTGGCGAGAGCTGCTCATTCTTCCAGGCGAATTAATGCAAAACGTCACCTATGTGAGTGTGTGTCCCGGCATGAGTCATCTTGGCACATTTTATCATGGATCAATAGAACCTAGCGAGGAATTCTCCAGAGTTACAGAAGATGTGGCTGAAACTACTATGTTCCTTAATTCGGCCAGTGCACTGCCGACTTTATACCTGGATATTGTGGGACTGCTACATGACGACAATAACCCCCGGTTAAGAGGAAAGCTGGAATTTTTGGTGCAGCACGGTTTCCTTGACGAAAGGGCGGCTTCACGCCTGTTTGACCCAACTTTGCTTTCCTCGTCTTCTTCCCCGCGGAGCAGGTCGTTTAGCCTTGTTCCACATCCCCGGACAGCAGGGAGTATCTGGAATGCCTATAGAGGACTTTGAATAACCCCCGTTTACTTCAAAATTCAAAGTCCTTCTTAGAAAGGTTTGATATATTTTAGTGGGTTATTCAAACCTCTCTATACCCTCTCAGCCCTGCCCCACAAATAATCAAAGTAGTGCTCAAGAGCCCTGGTAAGCTCCAGTGATTGTATCACTATTGAAACCCTGTCCATGGGGTTTTTTGGGTTCACGAACATCTGGTATGACTCAATTCCGTCGTAAAACGCAAGCCTGATTTCCTGCACCGGGAAATATCGGACTTCAACGCCGAGCTTTTTCATTTTTTGCATCAGCTTCCTGTTCTCCTTTGTTTTTACCGTTGCGAGCATGAATATCTTAACGCCCCGCTCTGCGCATTTAACAATTTCCCTTGCCATCGCTTCAGGAACATACTCAAAAGTGAACATGTCCTTGACATAGCGCTTTGCAGCCAGATACTTGTGCATAACAACTGGATGAGTGCTCTTCTCTCCCCTGTACACAGTTATTATTTCCTGCGTCTTCGGCTCACGATACCTGCTTTTGGCAGCATCTTCCAGCTTTTGGGGCAGGGTTTTCTCCAGCTCCTCCAATTCGCCCTTTTTTGACGCCAGAAAATGCCTTATCGCTATTCTCGGCTCCACTGCCCTGAACTGCTTTGGCCTTACATCCAGAATGGAGGCGAATTTCTTCTCTGCAAGCCTGTAAAGAACCTCATACACCTTGCTTTGAGGCACGCTGCTTAGCTTAGCAATCTCCCTGCCGTTCATGGAGCCGTGCACAAGCAGCGCCATATACGCCTTTGACTCATACTCACCAAGCCCAAGCTTTCTCAGTTCATTTTCCATTTTAACCTTATCAAGTTAAATTCACCACTAAAAGTGGTCAGTTGTATTTAAATATTGCTGTGTGTTTATTCAATGGGTATGGCATCAGCCAAAGAACTATTGCTTGAAAAACCTGGACTGGGAAGCGCGCCCTATCATAATTTTCATAGGTTGCGGGAACTTGATAAAGCGGTTTCTGCTGCAATTAGAAGTGGCAAAAGAGGCAGTGAAGTTCCTGACCTGCCTGACCTGCCTGACTTGATGAGAAGTGCGTGTGCAGATTATATAGATCCTTGTTTAGACTATGTAGGGCTGATAATGAGAAGAAAAATATCGCCGGAGCCAATGAACTCTTATGAACGAGGCCTTCAGGCATTAAGAATGCTGCAAAGAATTGCCAATAAATGGGGCGCGCATGTTCCGGAAGAAAGAGTTGCCGAATTGCAAAGAATGGGCGTAGAGAGTTTACTGTCAAGTGCTGGAAAGCTGGTTCGGCTCGGCAAGGATGCGCACAAGGCTGTTGCATGGCTGAATATTGCAGAAAGATATGGGCCTGGTGTTGGTGTGGATGTTTCGGCAGTTGACGGACTGAGAAGGCAGGCATCTGAGAGTGCTATGTACAAAAATATTCATGATGCTATTTATCCTTTGAAACGCGCGCAAATGTATGCCCGCATGACTGGCTTACCTGTGGCTGAAGAAATAGCAGCAACTGCTGCAGGGGCAATAAGCCGGCTTGAAGAATTAGTGAGGAAGTAGTGAGTTCAGAGCAAGCATCATTTCATCACTCATCATTACTCATGCACATCTCCCGTCGGCAGAATAACCTTATTATCATTAACATGCTGATAAGCTGCGTAAGCGGCAAGGACGCCTTCTGCAGCGCCGGTGATTGCCTGCTTGAAGGAAGTGTCAACAACGTCGCCGGATGCGAAGATGCCCGGAACATTCGTGCGAGAGTTGCGGTCAATCATGAGCTCGCCTTTGTCATTCGTCTTTATGCCGAGCTTCTTGGCAAAGCCCGTAAGCGGAATGTGCCCTATGGCTACGAATGCGGCATCAACAGAAAGTTCCCTGCCGCCCTTATAGGGCTTGTCAAGACTGAGGCCTGAGACAACATTATTGCTGCTGCCATTTATCCTTGTCACGTTTGTGCTGCTTATTATCTCTATCTTCTTATTGGCCATAACCCGCTCATAATTGACAGGTTCAGGCCTTATCTTATCTCCGCGGTACACCATGTAAACCTTTTTCGCCCACTGCGTAAGCACAAGGGCTTCCTTTGCAGCAGAGTCAGAGCCGCCAATAACAGCAACAACCTTGTCCTTGTAAATTGCGCCGTCGCACAGCGCGCAGTAATGCACGCCCCTGTTCGCAAGCTCCTTTTCTCCCGGCACGTCAAGCTTCCTGTATTCAGTGCCTGAGGCAACTATAAGAGTCCTGCCGTAATAAGTTCCTTCTTCTGTAACGACCTTGAATATGTTGCCGTGCTTTTCAGCATCAAGGACTTTCTCCTCCCTTATCTCAACGCTCTTGTAATCCCGCGCATGGTCCTCAAGCTTCCTGGCAAGCTCTGTGCCTGTCAGCCGTATGAAGCCGGGGTAGTTCTCAACAACGTCAGTGGTTATTATCACGCCGCCTATAATCTCTCCAACCACAAGTGTCCTGAGAAGGAACCTTCCGCAGTAAACAGCAGCAGCCAGGCCGGAGCAGCCAGCCCCGATGATTATGACATCCCTTATTTTTTTGTCTGCTTTCCTTCCAGCCATCTTCAGAGTTTACCGCGCCTGTAACAGTATAAATAGTTTTTGCTTAATGGTTCTGTTATGGCAAGGGCCACTGGCATTCGGAAGCGGGTATTGTCTGGATAGATGCCTTTTCCTATACTTGCCAGAGATACAACACTTAAATCCTTCGCCGGCTATCCCTAACTCTTCATTGCAATATCATGTAATTCTTTTGCCTTTTTACCAATAATCTCAATCAGTCTATCATCCAATTCATCCAAGACCAGCTTTATCTTGCTTACAAACTCTCTCGCGTTTCTCATTACAATATCTGTTTCTTTGTAGTTTATAGAAATCCCATATTGGACAGTTTCTCTTGCCCGCTTGATTTTCCACAGATAATCAATGTATTTTTCGCTTATTGTTATGGCTTCAATTTTGTCTTTTCTTTCCTTTAACTCATTGAATTTGCCTATCAAATCTTTGCTTATCTGTTCGCCAAAGAAATATTCCAGAACCGCTGCAGTTGTAGCGTGGTCTTTGCTTTCCAATCCTATTTTTGTGAGCAATGACATGGCTGATTGATACATTGCGTAATATGCAGATATGACAACCCAATCCTCGTGCCCGAGTTTGCTCAAATCCGTCATAACTATAAGATTATGGTCTGCTTTCTTGATATGCCCTTCGCTTAAGTTATTGTTTGGCTTGGATACCCTGAGACCTCTTTCTTCTTCGGCCCTCTTCATTGACTTTACAATCATGTCTTTTGCTTTCATTTGAATACCAAATTTACAAATTTTTCCACGCCGTACAAAACATAGTGGTCTTTTATAATTTCTTTGATTAGGGCTTTATCTTTCTGTCTTTTAAAATCCTCTGAAGTCATCACTACGGCATTAATCTCTTTACCATACTTTGCATAGACCTCTTTTGTTGTTTTATCTATTCCCGTTTTTGTTTTGCCTATCAGCAGAATATCAATGTCGCTTTCTTTTGTCGCCGTGCCTTTGGCATATGAACCAAACAAAACAACTGAAATAGCATTAACTGTTGATTCAACGGACTTAACGCAATCCTCCAATATTATTTTTATCTCTTTATTTGAATTGTAAAAATCACTTTTCTTTTCAATTTCACTTAGGTTTATCAATGCGATTGTTTTTTCAGCGCCTAAATTTATAGAGCAAAGGTGTGATTTGCCGGCTTTTTCTTTGGCAACTACGCTGTCTTTGATTAATTTATTAACAGTTCTGTGGACAAACGAGTAATACTCCTTTAGGGATTTGGCTATCTCATTTATAGTAAACTTTCGTTCCGCATTTCTTGCCAATAAATCAACAATTTTTAATTCGAGTTTCATATTATCACTATTTATGATGATATTATCACTATGAGTGATATATATAAATCTTTCGCCGATCTGTCCCAGAAACCAATTTATCCCAATCTTCACTTATCAGAATAAGGTATGATGCCTGCTACGTGTTTATATTCTGCCAATCCCAGCACCTGAGCAGCAGTCATGCCAACACCTATTATTACCCCTAATCCATAGTTCGCCTGTCCGTTTCCCAAGCCAATCCCCATGCCTCCGAGCCGATCAATGACATCGCTCAACCTGTCCGCAACAGGAATTATAGTTACGCATACTCTTTCATCACGCCGCATAGAGCCAAGCATTCTCTCAAGACCGGGCTCTATGGCTGCCTGCATGACCGCATGACCGCTCATGAGTTGTAGATAAGCTGCCGTATTTTATAAAGTTTTTCAGCAACATATTTAAACATGCCTGTGACACTCAGCCGTATGGGCAGCATGGAAGATTTGAAAAGGTTTGAGGAGATGCTCAACAAGGAGCTCACAGACCTGCTCAATGAGGAAGAAGCCATACATGCAAGAAGGCGGCTGTTCATGGAAGCTGAAGCGGTGAGGGATCACCTGGAGCAGCACAAAAGCAGCGACGCCACACTGATATTCGGGTTCAGCAGCGATGAGGAAAAGAGGACGAAGAAAGAAGGCATAGAGGCAATTACGGCAGATGCAGAGGGCGGCTGGCAATGGCGCACAGCGCAGCAGAAAAAGGAGGAGGACAAAAAGTTTCTCGGATACGAGGCAAACAAGCAGCAGGCTCAGGGTCAGGGATTCATCGGCTATGGAAGCAATGCAGGTGGGGAAAAAGGCTTTGGCGGGTATGAATCAGCAGGGCAGGAGCAGCTTGCCTCGGCCTCTTACCAGCAGAACAAGGACACGGCGTGGTGCAGTGACTGCGGCTGCGGCTTCAATCGCTCAGGAAGCGGCGATGTTGTGCAGGACCCAGCAATTCCCGGGCACGAGGCAGATGCATCGGGCAAGGGCTATGGGGCTATTGGAAAGTCCTCTGCGTCCGGGCAGGGCTACTCGGCTTCAAGCAGCAGCAAGCTCAGCTACAGCCTAGGCTCGTCATCAAGCAAGGCGAACTACGGGCACTAACTATTCCTGAATGAATAATGCTTACATCTGATTATTCCCAAGCGAAAGAATTAAATATCGGTGGTTTTCCTGTCTTTCTTATATGCATCCGGAACTTTCTGAAATCAAGCGGCTAAGAAAATTGCACGGGCTGACTCAGTCAGGGCTTGCAAAGCTGGCAAAGGTATCGCAGTCCCTGATAGCAAAGATAGAGTCAGGAAGGATAGACCCTGCATATACAAACGTCAAGAGGATTTTTGAAGTCCTTAACGGCATCAGCGAGCAAAAAGAGCACAGGGCAGAGGAAATAATGGTCAGGAAGATAATAAGCTGCAGCAGCAGCGATTCAGCAGCAACCGCCATAAAAAAGATGAAGCATCACGAGGTATCGCAGCTGCCGGTAATAGACAGAAACATGGCGGCAGGGCTGGTGACTGAGTCAAACCTCCTTGACCTGTTTGCAGAGGGCAAAGACACATCAGGCGTAAAGGTTTCAGAAGTCATGCAGGACGCGCCGCCAGTAATATCACGAAAGACGCCTCTGCGGATAGTTATTGACCTGCTCAGATACAGCCCCCTCATAATTATAGCTGACAACGGAAGGTTTGAAGGGGTAATAACGAAGTCAGACGTGCTGATGTTCAGGACTTCAGGAGCAGCCCTTCATGCATGACGCCGTTCCAGAAATAGCTTGTTTTTTTGTCTGAGCTGTCAATGACGTATATCAGGTCATTGGGCTGCCTTATCATGTAGCATTCTTCCATGCCCAGACCAATCATGTACCCTATCATCAGCACGTTTGGGTAAAGATGAGCAACTATTGCTATGCTTCCCTCATCCTTTTCTCCTGCAAGTATTCTTTTCATGGCAGGGACGCATCGTTTTTTCACGTCCTCAAAGCTTTCACCGCCAGGCGGCCTGTAGCGTATCTTGTCCTTCTGCCTTTTTGCAATAATCCTTCTAATCCCATCGCTGCAGTCCGAGCCGTCAAGCCTCATTCCGCCCAGAACTCCGAAGTCGGTGTCCCTGAATTCCTGCACAACCCGCACATTGCACCCCACTTTCCCAGCGATTATTCCAGAGGTCTGAAGAGCCCTTTTTTTCGGGCTGGAATAGACCGCCTTCAATCCCTGCCCAATCAGATAGCCTGCTGCCGCCTCTGCCTGAAGCCTTCCCTTTCCAGTCAGCCCGTCAAGAGAATCATTCTGCCATCTGTCTTCAGCATTTGCAAATGACTCGCCATGCCTGACAAGATAAACTTTCATAGTGATACCAAATACCCTTCACATGCCCCTTCATGCAGATAGGATAAGCACGACAGCATGCTCGCTGCTTGGCTTGTGCATGATGCCTTTGGGCACAACAAAGCCCTCGCCTTCACGCAGCACGACGTTGCCGTGCCCGGTTTCTATGGTGACTGAGCCCTCCTGCACTATGAATAGCTCGTCATGCCCGTGGCTGTGCCACTTATATTCGCCCTCAAATATAGCGACTATGAGTTTCTGGCCGTTTGCAGATGCAAGCTCAACAGGGCTATACGGCTTCTTAATTTTGTTAACTGCCTTGCCGATGCTGAATTTTTTGAATTGCCGCATAACTCATTAATGAGTTATGATGTATAAAATGGTTTTGCCTGATTATTGCCCTGCTATTGACTGCGTAATTGCGCGCATATTTTGGCTTATGGCGTCAACGCTTTCCCTATAGCTGTCAACAATTAGTTGCTTCTCTTTTGGCAGCTTTTTATCTGTTAATGAAATATTTTGCTGTCTTATGGCTTCTCGGGTATCGTAATAAATGGCTTGCTGTTGGATTATCGTTTCTATCGTTGGTTGCAACTGCATAAGCATGACTTCTTGAATGCCTGCATGAGTTAGTCCTCGGGATGCCATAATTTCTCGCACAGCATCTGTAACGTATGCTCTTCTGGCATCAGAATCGGAAATCATGCTCTGGAGGTTTGAGTTTTCAGCTTCGTCAAGGACCTTCTGCTTCAGGTCAAGCGTCTCCACTAGTCTAAGGGATGAATGATAGCTGTTGCCCTTAAAGTATTCCAGCTGTTTTTTCCCTGCAAATGCAGAGTCTTGGCTTAGCACATACTCCAGTCCTGCAAGTTCATCAGGATCGAAGCCTTCTTTACTTGGCACTGTAAATACCCCTAAAAATGTGTCCGGAGCCTTTTTTCTGAGAGCGCTAATTCTTTCTAGAAATGCCTGCCTTGCGTAATCTGGCGTAAATGCGGTCGACAGGAGGCGATACTCTGAAGAGAGCTTGCTTACAACTTCCTTTTTTTCAGGCTCTGCAACAGCTTCATAAGGAGGTTTTACTGTAGCTCGTACCGCAATTTCTCCCGAGCCCCAAACCCAGAAGACCCAATAAGCAGCAGCACATATTGCGCCAATGGCAGCGGAAGCTGCTGAATAGCCAAGAGCCTTTGTCATAACAGAGCTCATCTTTGATTTGAAGTTGATGCGTGCTTGTTCGCGCTCAAACGCGAGTTGCTGTTGGTTATACGCTTCGCGCCGCAGATACTCCCTTCTGCCTTCTATTTCTGCTCTTAGCTGGCTCTTGAGGGCTGGAATCACGACTTCATTAGTGAGCGATGCAATGCGCTGTTCTGTCAATCTGCCTGCCAAAGCCAAAGAAGCAGTTTCAACCAATTGGTCAAGCGGCTTGCCTAGGCCTGCCCCTCTGATTAGCAATTTTTTTATATCCCCTCTACCTATGCGAGCAGAGAAATAGTCTATCATGACAAGGGTTCTTAAAGTTTCAACTGTGGGCTTTGCAATGTTTGTCACTGCATCATTTCTAGTTAGTTCAGTCAGCAGAAGGTCTGCCGCAAAAGTTGCAGAGGCATATAACGCGATTTCATCAAGTGAAGGACTTGTTTGGAGAAATCCTATGGCTCTTTCTCTTGCTGCAGGGTCATTTATGTGGGAAATGTAGTAATCAAAGAATATGAGTGCCTTAAAGCCTTCGTGCGGGTCTGTCTGCAATCGTTGCAGCGCCTCTGTACTTTGCAAGATAGCGGTTAAATCTCGTAGCGCCATCCTCTGCGCCACATATATTGCTATGTCTCTTATGTCTCTTCCTTCCTTGAGCATTCCTAGGGCGGGATCATTGGCAGAGTCCGCATTATCTAAGGACAGATAGTAGTCTACAAGAGGTATGCGGGTATTCTTGCAGCGATTTGAAGCGGGTTTCCTTCTGATTGCAGGCGCTCAATAACCTCATCTTTGTTCATTCTTTGCATGGTTGCCGCAACAAAATCAGCAGTTGAGATATAGGAGGCAGCCTGCTCTAGCGAAGCGCCTTTCCTTACTGCGGAAAGAAAGTTTTGCCTTACAGGCGATGTGTGGTATTGCAGGAAGCAGTCCGCAAGCAGGAAAAGCCTCAGCCTGTCAGGGTCTGTTTCTGTTCCTAGAATACCTCTCAAATCCCTATCCTGCAATACTCTCCTGAGGCCATCTGCTATCATTACCGTGGCGGGGTCCTGTGGCTGAAAACTGCCGGTGTCCTGAATAGGCGTTACTGGTTTTCTTCCTGTAGCCTGCATGTCCAGGTACTCTTTTACAAGCGCGGCAAGGCCGTTACCTGACAAGCACATCACCTTCTGATTTTAAATGGCATTCACACGGGCCAATTAAGCCAACTGCGCCTATGGACTGGGCAGAATTGGAATCATACTTTATGCTTCCCTGCACAGGTCTTAAGCCAGGCCATTTGGCCAGTGTTGCAAAGGCTTCAGCAGCCATCAGGTTTCCAATAATCTGGTTTGAGATGATAACACTTGGCTCAGGGACCGCTGTGCAGTGCTCAGCTTCCCTCGCAAGCTCTGCCTCAGCATATTTTGAGATATCAAGCTGGCACTCAAGGCACGCGGTTTGGCCCGGAACATATGTTACCACCTGCCCTGATTTGAAGTCTGTTCCTCCGCTAACTAGGGGAATTCCCAAGCGCTTCGCAAAATAGTCCAGTGTTGCTCTTGTTCTAAAATTGTCAACGCAGTCTAATACGATGTCGGGCTTGTGTTTGTTGAGGTATTCGGCAAAAGATAGTTCTATTCGCTGCTCAACAGGGATATATGTGGCTCCCGGATTTATTTCTGCCAGGCGCTCAGTTAAAACCGCTGCTTTTGGCTCTCCAAGGCGCTCATACAAAAGTAGTTGGCGGTTCAGATTAACGGACTCCACGAGGTCATAATCAGCAATATAAACGCGTCCCATTCCAAGCATCGCCATCTGGATAGAAACTATGTTCCCAAGAGAGCCAGCCCCTACTATGAGTACTGTCTTGCTGGCAAAATCGCATTGTGGCAGCACGCCTTTTTGGGCTAATTCCTGTGGAAACCTATCCGTTGATAATAGGTCATAGTTAAGCGGCGTTGTGAAGTCCTGGTCGTCAGGCAGCGGCAGCAAATATTTTCGCGCCCTGTCCAGTACAAATCCTGCAGCAACTCCGCTTGGCAGAATTCCCTGAAGAGCCTCTGCAAAAGCCCTCTGGACCAGGCTTTCATCGTGCTCCCCTGAAGAGCATACCTGGACATCAGCCTGCACTTCATTTGCGGCTGCCACTATGGCAGGGATGCCACGTGACTTCGCAAAAGTCAAGGTGTGATACTTGGAGGCGGGGTCATTGGTCGCGTCTATTATAAGTGTTCTATCGCTGAGCACAGCAGTATCTGTGAGGTAATAAAACTTCCAGTGAAGGCCAGTTACATGGATGTCGGGGTTTATCCTTCGTATCAGGCCCTCCAGGTGCTCTGAATTTGAGTTTCCGTCAGGGCCTGTAAAGAATTGCATGGGCGGTTGCATGCCTGTTTTTCTGCCATTATCAACTACCATTATATCGCCTGCGCCCAGGCCGGCTAAGCCAAGCAATACCTGTGCCGATAAGTAGCCGGAGCCTATCACAGCTACCTTTGCCTCTCTCAGCAAGTTCTGGTTCCATCCCGGAATCATGTTTTGGCGGTCATACCTGTCCAGCATAGTGACCTCTTACCTTTCCTCTGAGCTCTTGCATAAGCGCGTCTGCAGTTACAGTTATGTCATCAGGGACTGCAAGCGTTTCTAAAGGTATCTTAGCGAATTTGTATTCAGGTCGCGTGTCGCAAAACCCGCAGTTCGTTACATATGTAATCCCTGAATGTTCCTGCCCTTCACGCCCATTCACCACGATGCTGAAAGAAAAGCCTGCTATTCGGGGAACTTGCATCCCTAGATTTTTAACCCTTATTCTGGGCAAAATGTGCCTTGCCAGAAAGGAATATAAGCCGCCTGTTTCTATTTCAAATTGGATAAATGGAACATAAGCATCACCTGTTAAAACCCTAACCTTGGCATTCCCATTAGTCTTGTCGTCAACCCGTAAATCCAGGGAGTCTCCGCACTGTATGAGCGACCTGTTCCATTCATAAAGGTTGGATGCCGCAAGCTGGTCAAGCATGTCCTGATTGTTCTGCCAGTCTGTTTGGGAAGGGTTTGTGCTAAACCCGGGATGCGCATGGCACCACCCTGCTACCCTGTAGCCCAGCTCTCTGATGTCTTTGGCCGCAGCCACTACTTCTTCTGCGGGAACAGCTGTATGCGCTCCCGAGTTTGACTGGTTTTTTGGAAAGTAAATATCCCTCACGATGTTTGGCTCAGATTGACTTGTAAGCAGGTAGGCATAGTATTCCAATGGAGCGCCCGCCAATTCTTGCAGGGCTTCAACAGCCAGGTTGGCTTTTTTTCTAGCCCCTGATGTCATAAATAGCTTTCCGAATGGCACTTGACCTTTTGTGCAATCAACCATTTTCATCTCTTTCCTGCATAATGCACATTAGTTACAGGAATATTTTTTTCCACTAATTCATCTGTTCCTATTGTAGGAAATCTTCCTGAATTGAGTTGACTATACGGGTGTACGCCTTTCATATATCCCGAAAGAAATACTTGTTTCGCTGTGATAAGATAAGCTGCTATTTTGTGGCCTGCAGACAAATCTTCAGGCGGAGCATAGCCGTCTAAGCATATATCCCCGCCTGATACAAAAGGATGGCTGTAGGACTTGCTCGCTTTTGGGTGAGAAAAGCTAAACTTACCTGTTCCTTCACCCCAAACCCCGATGGCAATAGATGCAGGCATGAATAAATAGTGCTGACCGTCGCCTGGGTCTCTCAATGCGTATTGGTGCTGAATATCAAGAGACGCTATATAACCTTGCTCATCTTTAGTGAATCTGAAGGCATCTTGTCCTCTAAGCGCTTCCTGTATGTCATCAAGAAGCCGTTGCTTCTTTTGCCCCAGCGTCATCGCCACGCCTTCGTCATCAAACAAGTCGTATTCCATGCCCGAAAGCAGCGCATGCCTGTATGCGCGGAAAACATTGCTCGCGACCCTGACAGTCTCGGGAACGAAAAACCTTCCATTACGGGCTGCGTAAAAGTTTGTTGCCTGAGTCGCGGTGTCTTGGACTTCCTTCAGTTCATATATGCGGCTTCCTGAAATGAAGGCAGAGGAAGCCCTCAATACTTGAGACAAAACAGATGCGTGTCCTGGAATTTCTATGTTAGCTTTCCTGCGCACCTCATCAGGCGCATCTGGAACATCTTGCTGTAGAACCTCTTCGGATACAACCGCAAAATGTGGCAGGGTTTCTGTCAGAATCGTGTGAAGAAGCCGCATTTCGCCGTATAGCGAAACAATGTCTACGTGTTTGGATGCGTAGTCAGGGTCTTTAAGGAGCACAGATTCAAGTTCTCTGATTTGTTTTCCAAAAACCTTCTTATAAAGAAGCTCCAGCTTGAGCAGCGACTCCATTTCAATTAGCTGATGAGCCCTGCCACAGAAGAAAAGGGCTGGCTCTGTGTAAGGGCTGCTGGTGCCAGAACCGCTGTTCGGCGCCAGGTAAAAAACCCGGTCTTCAAGGATAACAACGCTGTGTTGCTGTGACGATTCAACAAGGAAAGGCGCTGGCATGCCTTTCATAAGCCTGTCTTTTGATTCCAGCAGTTGCTCCAGTTTCAATGAGTCAACAATTTCAGACGGGTGGAAAGGCGTATGCGTTCCGGCTAGTTCAACAATGACTTTGTTGTCAGACTCAACACTTATTACTGTGCCTTGTGAAAACAGCGGGAGCTCTTCTGTTGTTCCTTCCCAATAATACCTGCCTGGAGGTCCATTGTTTCTGTGGACTACAACATTCATGCCTTCGGCTATGTCCATGAGCAGATATAATCAATAAAAATTTACCGGAATCTTAGCTTCTCGCTATGCATTCCAGCCCTCCACGCTGTGGGGCGCTGACACGAATGTCCGCAAACCTGTAAACAAGGTGTTCAGACGCTCCTTGTTCTGCGCGTGGATGCGGATGCTGCATCACCACAGTATAGCCACTCAGTGGAGTTCCGGTGCCAACATTGCTATTATCACCAACCGCTACAGAGTAACTCCCTTTTCCAGTTATCGCACGTATTGATCTTGCCCATGGCTGCTCTTCAGGTCTCAAGTCACTGCCTAAGGCGTAATCAAGCGCATCCTGAACAGTGCATCCGTACATACCACTCGGAAGCTCCCTGAATATACCATCCTGTTGACCTGCAAGCGCTGTCCTGACAGCGACTAAAACAGGCAGGTTTTCCAATCCCCCATCTGGCGGTGTTCCTTCTGTTGGTTTTGCTTCTGTTGGTTTTGCTGGTTTTGCCATGTTTTTTCCCTCCATGTTTTTTGGTTCTTTTGCCACTCTCTTTTTGATCAGTATAATCCGTCTAATCTTCTTTCTATCGCATCTAATAGCCATTCTGCATCTTTGAGTACATCTGATAAAACAGTTTCAGCTACCAATCCTAAAAATGTTTCAATCCCGTGTAAATAATAGGTTATGGCAGGTCTGGTTGGTCTTCTATTGGTGCGTTTAGTGTAGCCAGTATGGATGCCTGCGTTGTCAGGATGGTTGCCTGAGCCGTACCACAATAATGGCGTTTCACGTTGTCCTGCATATGATGACGGTCTTCCCCGAACCCGTGCACGCCAACCGTCCGTAGCCACTCTCTCTTCAAGTTCCCTAATTATTTCCTTCGCATTGACCTGTTGTGCGCCTTCTCCTTCTGCCAGTATTTCAATAGGCAGAGCATAGGTTTTAACAACATTAACACCTAAGCCCTGGCTATATTCGCACAAGGAAACTGTATTATGTGTTTGCAGTCCTGAAGCATTGACAACTAAATTGTAGGAAAATGAGACCTGTATCGTAGGGTGAAGGGTGGCTTCAGCATTTTCCAGCGCCTCTGCCAATGAAGGGTCTATACCTCCCAAGATTACATAAGGTACTGTGCCGGGAACAATAGGCGGTCTGTATTTGATTTCTACCGTTATCGGACCTTGAGCTGGCAAAAATAACATTGTGGATGGGAATATCTGGTCCAGGACAACATGATTGTTATCCAGATCAGTCCCTGATGCGAATGTGGGCATACTTCCATGGCTGTGCCACCAGCCGATAACGCCCATCCCTTTTTCATATATATCCTTTCCGGCTTCGAGGACTGATTCAGAAGTTATATCTACAGAGCCCCCTGTTGCTAATTGGCCTTTTGCCAGGTATGCGTCGCTAACCACCCTTTCCAAGCCTTGTGGTGTTTTCTTCGCCAATAAAAAGCCGTATACTTCCAGCGGCCTTCCAAAAACAGTTTCTACAAGCGCAGCATATTGGTGTACTTTATCTTGTGCGTATTGGGTTATTGGCAGGGAAGGAAAAACAGGCTGTAAAAAATCAGGAACTTTTTCCTCAGAACGGCCGAGAGGTTTAGAGGGACCACTAAGCCAAGGAACTCTATCAGCCATGTACCGCCCCAAACCTGAAACCATACAAAGGCATAGTTGTGTGCATTTATATAAAAATGTTACTATCGGAAGATAACTAAGTTAAGGCTAAGTTGTCTTCAGGTTCCCCAGCTTCCCAAACCCGTAAGCCCTGTCTGCTATTACAAACACCTCAAACCCGTCAAGGCTGCCTTTCAGGAAAGGGCTGATAAGCTTTTCCTTCAGTACGTCTGTGCCCGTTGTTATCTGGTTGAACGATGGCATAGCTATTAGGTTCTTGCCTTTCCATTTGCCCTTCAGGAAGCACTTGAACAGCTCAGCCCTTGCGCCATCCCTAATCGTGACTGCGGGGTGCTCGTTGCCCATGATTATCGTCTTTGCCTTCCTGAAGTCAGCATCTTCAGGTATTTTATGCCCATGCGATATGTATATGCTGCCCGGAGCTTCCAGAAAATAATGGTCCTGAACTTCTATATTTCTTTTCCTCGCTATCGGGCTCAGTATTATGTCATGGTTGCCTTTTATCAGCACAACCTTTTCTGCGTGCTGCATGAGCAAGTCAAGGAATTTGAGCACATCCCGCCACTCCTGCCCTGATATCACGCCAAACTCGTGCTTGAGGTCGCCGTTGACAACCACTGCCTTCAGCTTTTTTCCGGAGCCGCCACTGCCAAGGCCGCCATAGGCGCTGCCAACCTCATCAAAAATCCTTCCAAGCCGCTCAACAGTATCCATGTACTGGAACCTTGGAAGAAGAACTCCCTGCCTGTTCATTGCCTCCTCAAAGCCCAGGTGAACGTCTCCTATAACAAGGGTTCTGTGCTGCTTAAGGTATAAGGCAAGGTCTACTATCCCAATGCCTTCTGATATGAGCATAGAGGTGGGTGTGTGCAAAACGTTTATATAACTTGTCTTAGAAATCCATGTCCTCAATCTCCACCTCGCCCTTTGCACAGCGCTGGCACAGCATCGCCTCGGTGCTTATGCCTGAGAGCTTGATGACCTTTGTCGCGCGGCCGCATCCGGGGCACGTGATAATGGTTTCCTCATAAATGCCTTCGGTCTCATACGTCTTTTCCTGGCGTGCCTTTGGCTTACTGGCAGCTTGCTTTTGACGATTCCCTGCAACGCGTTTCCTGGCAGCCCCGGCAGCCTTCCTGGCTCCAGTCACATTTCTAGCTCCAGCCCTTTTTGGCTTAGTCCTTTTCCCAGCGATCTTCTTTGGCATAGCTTACTAATGAGGTGTGAAGTTATTTAAATGTTTTGGCTCAGCGGTGCTAAGCGACGCGTAATTCGCTTTCAAAATGGTGGCAGAAGGAATTGCCCAAAAAGCGTAAAGTTTAAATATAACCTTTATTATGATTATAATAATCTTAATAATAGTTATTTGATGGTGGTTTGTATGAGTGTGGCGGACTTTTTAAAGACCAGCAAAAACTCAAGAAGGGTTTTTGGCAGGAAGGAGCTGGAGATAATGTTAAAGCAGCTGGACGGCTCCCCGCTTACACAGTCTGAAAAAAACAGGCTAAGCAGCGCCATAAAGCCCAAACTGGAATTCATAAAAGAAATGGCAAAATATGAAAGCGAATTCAGGCTGGCGAAAAATCAGGACAACAAGCGGCTGATTGAAAACGCGCTGGACACAATACTTAAGGATGAATTCAGCGGCAATATAAAGGCAGTTCTTCTCTTCGGTTCCTTTTCAGACAACACATACACCAGCAGGTCTGACGTAGACATATGCGCTGTCTTCAGGGCAATATCCCTAAAAGATGCGACTGAGTTCAGGATAAGGGTTTCAGGACAGCTCCAGGAAAAAGTTGACGTTCAGGTGTTTAATATTCTGCCGCAAAAAATAAAGAGGGAAATCGCAAAAAACCATAAGGTTCTGTACATGGCGAAGGATTATGATAACGTGGCATTCACAATAAAATACCTCAGGGACCAGGACTACTTCATGAGGATGAGCAGGGTTTTTGCGCAAACATGAGAGGAACCAGCTATGAAAAGAGTTCTTGACAAAATAAGCGAAATCAGCAGGTATCTGGAAGAGCTGGAAGAAATAGTGCCTGCAACTATGGAGGAATACAAGTCAGACCTCGTGAAAAAGGCAGCGTGCGAAAGATACGTGGAAAAAATCATGGAAGCAATCACTGACCTGGCTTTCCTGGCAATAAAAGCCAAAAGGTTAAGGATGCCTGAAGACGATGCTGACGCATTCAGCATACTTCTTGAAAGCAAGGTCATTGACGAAGCCCTGTCAAAGAGGATGAAATACGCAAAAGGCATGAAGAACATAATTGCGCACCAGTATGGCAGGATTGATGACGAAACCGTGTTTGATGCGGTCAGGGAAGAGCTGGGCAAAGATGCGCGGCAGTTTGTTGAGTGCGTCAAAAAGAGCTTGTGATGAGCTGATTAAGAAAGAATTTGCACAAACTTTAAATCCTGGCTCTAATTCTATGTTGAACCAAGGGCTTGAGGAGGTGTTGGTTATGGACTCATATTGGCGACCGCCGTTTCATGCAAACACTGATGGCACATTGACAAGTGCCGAACCTGTAAGAGGCGCGGATGGGCAGCTTGTCTGCACGATGCTTTCTATTGAAAGATTGGATGGAGTCGTTACAAAAGTCCCGTTTCTGGCACAAGACGGGCTGGAAGGGCTGGCAGAACTCGTTGGCAGAGATGTAAGCGTTAGGAGCATACCTATTGGGCAAAGCTCTGGCGGAGTAAAGGTTATGCAAGCAGTTGTCTGGGAGCCGTCAGTCGTTTACTATACACCTAAAGAGTTTAAACCTCCTGTTGTGCAAATAAGGGCGCAGGGTGTCATGGATCAGGGACCGTATCATTAGAACTGCTTGTCTGAAGGGTGGATTTGGGAAAGGATAGAGGTTGGCATATTGGAAAGAGCGGCAGTTTTTACTGATTCAAGCATAGCTGATTTTTGCAGGGTTACAGGAGACACTAATCCTATCCATGACCCTGTTGCAATGGCTGCTGTTGGCAAGCTGGCGATAGTGCCTGGAATGTATACCTTCCTGTCTGCTGTTGCGCTTGCAGGAGATGAGCTAAGGCAAAGCCGCAGGGCTACAGCATATTTTGGCTCTCCTGTCAGCGCAGGTGAAGAATTGTTGTTCAGGACATCTCCTTGTGACGAGCCTCTTGAAGTCAGGCTTTCTGCTTACAGGCGTGAGGCTGATGGAAAGGAAACTGATGTTTTGCGCTCCAACCCGGGCAGCTACAGCAGCATAAGAAAAAATACTTCTGGAGCATTATTGCCGCTCTGTGTGCAAAGAAGGACGGTGAGTTTTGACAGGCAGGATGTTGGACAGTTTGGACAACTTATCGGCTCAAATGGCGACGATATTACAGGATTCCTTTTTGCTATTGCCCTCTCTTCATATGCTCTTTTCCAGTCAGTGCAAAGCCCAAACACTGAAAATGAAGCCGAAGTAAGTCTCAGCAGCAGAATATCCGGAAGCCACGTTTTGCCTGTTTACGAGTCTTTGGATATACACCTTATGTCACATTTTATGTCATGTGCTCCCAGAAAGCCAAGGGCGCTAAGAGCAGCCAAAGCGTTTACAATGCAATCTATAGCCTTGTTCTTGTGCCTGAGCAAATAGTGTTTCAGAGAGTGGCCAAGAATATTGCCCTGTAATAGTAAATTCATGATGTGTTCCCCTTCTGCCCAATCCTCTCCATCACTGCCTTGTGCATCCTTCTCAGGAACTCGGTCTTGTCCTCTATCTTCATCACGTCGGTGTAGCCCTGCAGGGCGATGTTGAATGCGAAAGGGGAAGGGATGCTGCCTGAGCTTGCCTGCTTGACCTTGATTTTGCCTTCTTCAATTGCCTTTAGCACAGCCCTTGTGCTCTCTATGTCCATCAGGTCTTCAAGAACTTCACGCCTTGCCTCCTTCAGTATCGGGAAGTCATTGGAGATTCTCTTCACAGCGCTCATTAGTATCATTGACGAGGTCTGCTGCCTGCCAACGTGCTTCCTCCTGCCCATGTATTCACGAAGAATCATCAAGGCCCTTGCTGCACAGTGCCTAAAACGCCTCCTTAAAATCTCTGTTTTGTCAATGGCGCTGTTCAGGACAATGTCAAGCTTGTCAGGCTTCAGAAGCGAGAAAGCAGCCATCACGTTGACGCCTTTCTCATAGCTCACAAAGAAGCCGTTGTCATTTATGCCGATATCAACATCCCTGTGCTGAGTCCTTCCAATGGCAAAGGCAACAGCCCTGCTCAGGCAGTCATTCACACGCCTCCCAAACAAGGCGTGGAACACGGCATAATGCCTTCCCCTGTCAGAATACGCCTCAACAACTATCTTCCTGTCATGCGGTATTTCAGCATAAAGGTATTGCTCCCTGAAGTATTCATAAATTGAGTCTGCGGCGTTCTTGTCAACATAAAGGTGCTCGTTGATAAAACTGATTATCTCGTCCCTGAGCTTGTTATGGTTAAACTTTTCCTCCATTAGCCGCCTGAAGCGCCCTATGTCCATGGCAAGGTCAAAGCTGAGAGGCAGCATCTCGGAGAACCAGCTCGGTATGGTTGGAGCCCTGTAAACAGAGGCGTTCACGTACGCAACAGTTCCCTTGCTGTGGAGGAACTCATACTTATTTCCGCCAAGAACAAAAACATCCCCGTGCCTGAGCCTTTCAAGGAACGCCTCGTCAATCTTCCCTATTGCCTGCTCGCCAACCTTCACAGTTATGAAGGTCTCGTCAGGAATAGTGCCTATGTTGGTCATGTAAATGACCCGGCTCATTTTCCCGCGCCTTCCAATCATGCCCGTTTCCTCATCATGCCATATCTTCGCATAGATGTGCCTATCCTCAAGCGAGACATGCTTTCCGCTAAGGTAATCAAGGACATCCTTAAAGTCCCTGTAACTAAGGTTCTCGTAAGGGTAAGCCCCCCTGACAAGCGCAAAAAGCTCCTTGTCATGGATTTTCCGGCTTATGGCTATGCCGAAAATCTGCTGTGCCAGCACGTCAAGGCAGTTCTTCGGTATGTGGATGCGGTCTATCTTCTTCTCAACCGCAGACTTCAGAATCACAGCGCACTCAACAAGGTCATCCCTGTCAAGAACAACAATCCTTCCAGTTGAGGTTTCGTGCAGCTTATGGCCAGATCTGCCAATGCGCTGTATTGCTCTTGCCACAGACTTGGGGCTGCCAAGAAGAACAACAAGGTCAATGTAGCCAATATCAATTCCCAGCTCAAGCGATGTGCTGCTCACAACAGCCTTAAGCTTGCCCTCCCTGAGGCTTTCCTCAAGATCGTGCCTATGCGCTTTTGACAAGGAGCCGTGATGCGCGCCAATAGACTGCTCTTCAGCCAGGTAACTCTTCGGAAACTTCTCCTTGAGATAATGAATAACCCTCTCAGTTGCAGAGCGCGTATTAGTAAAAATAAGCGTCGTTCGGTGGCTCTGGATAAGGCTGTCTATCAGCTCATACATTGCCGCGTGCATCTTTCCATGCTCTGTGTCAATAAGGTCAGCCACAGGGCTTAACACCTTCAAGTCCATCTTCTTGACAAACTGCACATCAGCAACTACGCAGTCCCTGTAAGTGTCATTGCTATCCTTGCCGGTAGCAAGCCCAACAAGGAACTTTGCCATTTCCTCAAGCGGCGCAATAGTCGCGCTCAATCCAACCCTGCACATGGCAGGGCTTAAACTTTGCAGCCTTTCAAGACTCAATGCAAGATGCGTACCCCTCTTGTTCTCAGCCAAGGCATGAACTTCGTCAACAACGCACCACTCAACAGCTTTCAGGTTTTCTATGAACTTGTAGGAGCTGAGCACTATCGCAAGGCTTTCAGGAGTCGTGATAAGTATGTGCGGCGGCTTCCTCAGCATCTTCGCCTTTTCGTAAGTTGTCGTATCCCCTGTTCTCACAGCAACCCTTATGCCCAGTTTTTTGCCTGCAATCTTTTCAATCTCTGCCAGCGGCTCCTTCAGGTTCTTCTCTATGTCGTTGTTCAGGGCCTTGAGCGGAGAAATGTAAACACAATACACTTTATCCGTGAGCAAGCCCTTCTCAGCAGAGTCAACAAGCTCGTTAAGAATGGAAAGAAAGCCAGTAAGCGTCTTTGTAGCGCCTGTAGGCGCAGAAACCAGCAGGTTTTTCCTGCTGTGGATCTCCAGAACACCAAAGAGCTGCGGCAAACTGAAGCTCCTGAACCTTGAGAAGAACCACTGCTTAACAATAGGGTTAAGAATCCTGCTTATGCCCTCTTCAGAGTCCGGCACATCCTTAAAGGTTATCACTTATTGTGGAAGAAGCAGGAACAATTTAAAGGTTTGGTGGCGATGGAAGACTAAGTGGTTATCACAATCCTGTTCTTGCCTTCAGGATGCACAAGGACGCTCTGGCCTTTTTGCAGCCCCACAAATTCAGCTATTCTTTTATTTATCCTTATGTCAAGGCTGTCACCGACTTTTCCCACAGTGGTTTTTGCCTCAAGCCCCCAAAGGCCTTTCTCCTTTGCAGCAGCATCTATCCTGTCGGATGTTGCCTCTGTAAAGACCTTTTCCCCGCACTTTGTGCACACCTCGGCAGGGAACTTACCAAGCAACACGCCAAAAAGGCTGAAATCCACGTTCTTCTCAACAAGCTTCCCTCTGCATTCATCGCATTTGTTCCTTATCATTTTTTCACCATTACCGTTTTTATTTTGTAAACATCCGGACTTATGACTGCGTATGCAACCTGAAAATATGTGTAGGTGGCCAAAAAGCCATCTGTTTGCCTTGTCTTTGAGCCTTGTTTGATTGCTTCCTTAACCATTTCCTTTGTCAATGCGTGCTCTGCCATCCGCTTCTTGGCATGCTCGCTTATCAGCAGAATCATAATAATGATTATAATGATTAGTATATAAATGTTGCGGGTTTGTAAAATGCATGGAAGAAGCAGGAATGATTTAAAGCTATTTAAACTGCTTCCCCTTAAGCATCTCCTCAACAAACTTCTTGTTGTCAGGGTCGTCCCTTGAAAGAGTTGATGACTTGTGCTCTGTAGGTTCATCCCTGCCTGATGAGATGAGCTGCCTTGCCTTCTCAGCCTCCATGCTGTCTATCTTCTTCTGTGAAGACTCAGACCTGCGCTTCTTCTCACCCCTGTAAATCACAATCAGCAGCACAACTATCGCCAGCACAGTTGCTGTCACGAGGAAGGGCTTCCTGAACAGCACGCCTTCACTCGCATTAGTGCCAACAACAAGCCCTGTCACTCCGCCAAGCAAATCGCCAAGCTTCTTCATGAAGGACCTTTCGTCCTCAGTAGCCACCTTCGGATATTCCTTCTGCTCGTTTCCCGATATGAAGCTGACAGTGTAAGTCCCTGCCGGGACTTCCTTGTAGATGTCGAAGGAGGCAAGCTCGCCTGGCTTCAGCTTCAGCTTCTTGACAAGCACTTGCTCAGAGCCGTCACCCATAGAAAGTCTTATGTCCGCGTATTTCTCATAATCAACATTGCCCGTGTTTTTTACATCTATAATCCGTTTCCCGTCAAAATTAATGGATATGTCCTCAACCGTGTTTATGGTCAGTTTCTTTTCTGCCTTGATTCCAAGGGAAGAAGCCTTAAGGGTGTAAGTTCCCGGCACAGCATAAGCGTCAAACTTGTAAGCAGAAAGCTCGCCTGAGTCAAGCTCCCTGGCAAAAAGCTCGTCCTTGTCGCGCAGAAGCCTGACTGAAATCCTGCCCTGCATGCTGTCATTAGCCTGGTCAAGAAGCACAGCGTAGAGTTTCACGTCATCGCCGGGGTTGGCTCTTTCCCTGTCAGCGTTAAGCGCTATGCCTGTAGGAACCTGTGCTACTGTTATTATCAGGCTGGACTCGCCGCTGTTGCCATAGGAATCATTAGCCGCAACTGCCAGCTTGTGCGTGCCTGACTTCATCGTCTTTGGAAGCTCAAGAGTCAGGTTAAAATTCTTCTCAGAAACGCCAAGCGTGACTGACTGCCTCTCCAATGAAACAGTCACAGTCTTCAGGGTATCAAAGCTCTCATCAAGAACGCCCCTCACTTCAAGCTTTTCTCCCGGAAAGAATGTCTTGCCGTCAGTCTCAAGCTTCACGCCAATGCTGTTAGTAACATCAAACTGATCAGACTGAATCTCCTCTGTGGACACCTTGTCAGTTGACTGAAGCAAGGCCTTAATCGCGCATGAGCCAAGCATCTGGCTGTTCACAGTGAGCGGAGGAGCAACTATGCTTTTGTTGGCATCCTTCTTAAGGCTTACAGGAATGGTGTAGTAGTCAAGCTCAAAGCTTCCGCACTTAAGCCCGAGCCTGAAAATCGCTTCCATGTCACTACCGGAAGACAAATTATAGGAAACAGTCAGCTTGTCACCTATGTTAATCTGCTTCTTGCTCACGCTGTCAATGCTGATGGCAGCGCCTGCAGCGACAGAAAGAGCAACAAGCGCAAAAACCGCAACAAACAGGAAATAATAAGGCTTTCTCATCACGCAACAATCTTCTGGCTGTTAGTATAAATATTTTGTTATATTGCTTGAATCAGTTGTTGATGAACTGGTGGCACAGGAACGTAATGTTGCTGCCATGGAGCCTGGCGTTGTATAAGATAACGCTGCGCCTCCTCCGCTGCCACAACCATGCCGACATTTTGTCCCGGCTCGAAACCTTCTTCACGCAACACGTCAGCAGGCGGCGTGTCATAGCGCACTGTTAACGTTCCTTGTCCTGCCGCATCGGGTCGGACCATGTATTCGGCTATACGGCCCGTCAAGTAAGCACCGCCAGTTTTCGCTCCAGCAACTGTTACATAAACTTTTTCGCCTAAGCCAATGCCGCTAAAGTGTATAAGCTAATCAAGAGTGGCAGGTTTTCTGCGCCAAAAAGGCCCTTTCACCGAAAAAGGACGCGGCACTGGAATCATGTCACTATCCAACGTTGCCCCGAAAATAACCAACCCAGTCAACTTAGCCAGCTTACTCACCCCGAACTGCAGCCTGCGCGGTCACAACCACTCCGACACAATCTCCCGGCGCATAACCTGCTTCTGACATCGCAGCGGCAGGCGGCAAATCATAGCCCACTGTAAGCCCATACACCGTGCATCTGTTGTCCATGATTATGCCGCCTTTCAATAACACACCCGTCTTTCCCGCTAAAGCAACTGTTATGTCAACTTCTGTGCCTGCCGCCATCCCGGCACTTCTTATTCGCTCATCAAGCGCGCCATAGGCGTGTGTGCCGCTTTGAGAAACCGGCACTGGAAATAGTTGATTGTCCAACATTGCCCTGTAAACGATGTGTTTTCCATCCAAGTTACCCACCCCGCACTATTGCGAATAAACGCGGCAGTGATTTGAAGTTTATAAATTTTGTCCAGGGCAGCGGTATGGCTGTCACAGGCAGCTATCATAAGAAAATCATAAGAAAAAAAGAATAAAAGGGGCTGTTCTCAGCCCTTCTCTGTCTTTGCAAGCAACTCTCCGTCAAGAGTGTGGGTTACTGATGTGCTGTCAAGCCAGCTGTATACTATACTTATCCTGTACCTGTTCTTTGAGCGGCCTGTGTCTGTTAATACGCAGTCTGCCGCTCCACCAGCACCCTGCTTGTCTGCAGTGATTGATACAGAGTCGCCATTCCTCAGCGTGATAGGGCTTACTCCGAAGTTCTTGTAGCAGCCGGTTGCGACTGTACTGTCACCGGTGAAGTTGACCAATCTTATCTGCATGTCCCTTCCTGCGCCATTCAGGATAGACATAAGTATGGTGTCGGCTGCTCCAGCGTCAGTAACCTTGTGGTCCCTGCAGTTGAGCAGAATCGGCAAAGTGCATTTTTCCGGCAGCAGCGTGTCCGGGCTCAGAACGCCGAAATAAGCCAAAGCACCTATAACAACGAGAACGACCAGTATGGCCCAGCCATAGGTCATTAAGAATTCCATTGCGGCTTGCGCCTTCTTAGCCATTAAGCATCACCCTTTTTTTGTGTTTATAGGACAGCTATAGTATCCAATATGCTGTTTTCTGGCGTGGCTTATATATAAACATTACTATTTTGCGCGTGCTTAGCCCTTCTCTGTCTTTGCGAGCAACTCGCCGTCAAGAGTGTGGCTTACGGATGTGCTGTCAAGCCAGCTGTACCTGATGTATATTCTATACCTGTTCTTTGAGCGGCCGGTAGATGCAAGCTGGCATTCTGTGCCAACTTGCCCGGAGCCATCCCCAGTGGCGGTGAACGTCACGCTTTCGCCATTCCTCAACGCATCACCTCCTAAAGAGGCCTGGTAGCTGCATCCGCCCGTGCTTGACACAGCATCAGAAGTGAGGTTAACGCTGTAAACAGTCATGTCCCTGCCTGCGCCGTTAAGAATGGACAACATAATAGAATCAGCACCTGTCGGATTGTCAGTGACCTTGTGGTCCTTGCAGTTCAGCAGAATTGGCAGTGTGCACTTCTCGGGTAGCAGCGTGTCCGGGCTCAGGACTCCGAAATAAGCCAATGCGCCTATGACAACGAGCACGACCAGTATGGCCCAGCCATAGGTCATTAAGAATTCCATTGCGGCTTGCGCCTTCTTAGCCATCAGGCATCACCCTTTTTTTGCTGCTGTCAAAACATTGTTCTGCAATGAAATTATGCCCTGAGCCATCTCCTTGCAATCTCGTCTGCAAGCTGGGCATCCTTTACTCTGCTGTGCTCAAGTATCCTTTCCCGGAGCTCAACCAATAAGACCATTCTGTCATTCATGAATACCACCCCCCACACCAGGCCTTTTATGGCGGCACATGTATAAATAGTTTGTTTTTTTCTCGCGTTGTTCATCCTGTGGATGTTATGTATAATCGTTAAGTGCCGTCTGGTTTTGTTTTTTGAAACCAGCCGGCAAGCCAACAGGCGAGAATGAAATAGTGGCTTCGCCCCTATAACCCCGCGTTCCGCCTTCTCTTCCTCATCAAGCCTACACACTATTTCCCGTATCACGGGAAACAAAAACTTTAAAGCTACCGTCACTTAATTCATCCGTCATTTTGTGTCTCCATAGCCCTGAGCCGCCTCTTAACAGGCGGCGCGCGGCTATGAAACAATTGCCGGAAAACAGGAGGATTGATAATGAACAAGGATAAAGCTCTTGTAGCCTTTCAGGACAAGAAAATCAGGAGAATCTGGTATAACAACGAGTGGTTTTACTCCGTTATTGATATCGTTGAAGTTCTTACGGACAGCCCGACTCCTAGGCAGTACTGGGGCAAAGTCAAAGACAGAGAGTTTATCGCTCTTGAACTGTCCCCAATTTGGGTACAGTTGAAATTGCCTGCTGTGGATGGCAAATTGCGCTTTACCGACTGCGTGAGCACAAAGAACGCCTTCAGACTGATACAATCCATCCCTTCAAGGAAGGCAGAGCCGTTCAAGCAGTGGCTTGCACAATTGGCCCAAGAACGCATCGAGGAGATAGAAAACCCTGAATTGGCCCAGGACAGGGTGAAAGAATACTATGAATTTAAAGGGTATCCGAAGGATTGGATAGACAAGCGTCTGAGAGGAATTGCCATCCGGCAGGAATTGACCGATGAATGGAAAGATCGAGGTGTTACCGAGGAAACAGATTTTGCAATCCTCACAAACGAGATAAGCAAGGCAACCTTTGGAAAAACCGTCCAGGAATACAAGGAATTCAAAGGACTCAAGAAAAAGAACCAAAACCTCAGAGACCACATGACTGATTGGGAACTCATATTCAATATGCTGGGAGAAAAAGCTACAACCGCCATCACAAGAACAAGGGATGCGAAGGGTTTTGAAGAGAATAAGCAAGCAGCAAGAAGAGGAGGCCGAATAGCCCTCAACGCAAGAAAAGAACTGGAACATGAAACCGGCAAATCCGTAATCTCCAAAGACAATTTTCTGAGTTTTGCCGAGCAGAAAAAGCTCGAAGACAAGAAGAAAAACACCACATCTTAAGTTTTAACAGTCTCTGTTAACATCTGCGGATTGAACAATACGCTTTTTGCTTCCGGTATTGGCTTGGAAAGCGGCTATAACATTGCTCTAATAAGCCTTCCCAAAGTAAGCAAGAACTCCTTCCTTCCCGCACTTCACGCAGCTGCCTTTTGTTTTTGGCTGGTCAAAAGGAATGACTCTTGAAGTAGCTCCTCCTGAGGCATCCTTGATTTCCTCTTCGCAGATTTCCTCGCCGCAGAAATAAGCCCTTGCCATCTTTTTTGCGTCTATTGCGGTTTTGAATTCGTTCCACACCTTTGCGTCAGCAATGCTGCTGTCAAGAGCCTTCTTTGCCTTTGCGAAAAGGTCTTTCTGGATGCTGTCAAGAAGCTCAGCCGCCCTTTCCGGCACATCCTTGAAAACAATGCTTTCCTTCTCTCCGGTATCCCTTCTGACTATCACTGCCTGCTTCTTTGCAATGTCCTTAGGACCTACTTCTATCCTTAAAGGAACGCCCTTCATCTCCCACTCGTTGAACTTCCAGCCAGGAGTGTAGCCATCCCTGTCGTCAACCATTACTGACAGATTGCCCTTCAGGGCTGCCTCAAGCTCCATGCATTTCTTCATCACAGCTTCTCTGTCCTTATCAAATATTATCGGGACAATGACTATCTGCAAAGGAGCTATCCTTGGCGGCAGCACAAGTCCCTTGTCGTCGCCATGAACCATTATTATTGCGCCTATCAGCCTTGTGGAAACTCCCCAGCTCGTCTGCCACGCCAAATGGTTGCCCCCATCCCTTCCAAGAAAGCTTATGTTGAAAGCCTTTGCAAAATTCTGGCCCAGATTATGGGACGTTCCCATCTGAAGCGCTTTGCCATCAGGCATAAGAGCCTCTATGGCTGTCGTGTACAATGCGCCTGCGAACTTTTCTTTTTCACTTTTTTTCCCTGCAAGCAGAGGAATGGCAAGCTGCTCCTCAATTGTTTCCATGTAAATCCTCAGTATGCCACGAGTCATGCCATCAGCATCCTTCTCAGTCTCGTGAACAGTATGGCCTTCCTGCCATAGAAACTCGCGAGTCCTGAGGAACGGTTTCGGATACTTGAACTCCCATCTCACAACGTTGCACCACTGGTTAAGAAGCAAAGGCAGGTCGCGCCAGCTCCTAACCCACTTTGAATAGGAGTCATACATTATGGTTTCGCTGGTAGGCCTTATTGCCAGTTTTTCTGAAAGCTCTGTATCCCCGGCTTTTGTAACCCACGCAACCTCTGCCTTGAAGCCCTCAACATGCTCCGCTTCCTTCTTAAACAGGCTTTCAGGTATGAACAGGGGAAAATAAACGTTCTTTACACCGATGGCCTTGAACTTTTTGTCCAGCACAGCCTGCAGCTTCTCCCATATGGCGTAGCTGTTTGGCCTGAACACCATGCAGCCCGAAACAGCAGTGTAGTCAGCAAGCTCTGCCTTTGCAACAACCTGCGTGTACCACTCAGAGAAGTCCTTCTCCCTGCTCACAGTGATGCCCTGCTGCTTCTCCTCGTGCTTTTTGCCCCTGCCTTCCTTACCACTGTCCTTTGCGCCTTTTGCCATCTTTACACCGCCAAAACAAGTGCTGTTATTTAAAATTTTGTTAAACTAAGGTTTTGCGGTGCGCAGAGTATGTTGCTGCGAAAGTTGTTGCGAGAGAAAGTTCAAGTTAGCCCTACTCCCCAATCGCCTTCATCAATACGCGCTTCCTTCTTTTGCCGTCAAACTCAGCGTAAAAGATTTGCTGCCAAGGACCTAAGTCAAGCTTTCCGTCTGTGACAGGTATTATGACCTGATGGTGCGCGAGCAGGCTTTTCAGGTGCGAGTCGCCGTTGTCCTCGCCTGTGTGGTGGTGATGGTAGTCCTTGCCGAAAGGCGCTAACTTATCCAGAAGCTCGTCAATGTCCTTCATAAGCCCTGAGTCAGCGTCATTAACAATAACTCCTGCTGTCGTGTGCATTGCCGAGACAAGAACAAAGCCCTCCTTTATCTTTCCAGCTACAAACCCTTCAACCTGCTCTGTAATATTAATCAGTTCGCGCCTGCTTTTGGTGCTGAACCACAGATAATCTGTAAATGATTTCATCATGCCACCCCCTTTCTGATTGGCTCTGTTTGAATGTCAGTGAGCTTTGTTTATTAAAAATTTTGGGTATAATGGGCAGTGTGTAAGAACTCTACCCATCTTTAGGTTCGATGTCTAATTTATAGCATACGTCAGTAGCAAAGTTTTAGTTATCAATATGAGGATACGCCCAACCCATATTCTCCACCCCAATAATCTTTATATACAACCAGTCATATACCATTGTGTTAGTTCTGGGGTGTTTATAGCTTATCAGGAACATTATCAGGGCTTATTAAGATTATCACATTCAAGCAGCATTAGGTGACCTTGGCATTTTTGCCATCATATTTTGTTGAAGGTCACGCTGCTTCAAAAATAATTCAAAAATAATAATCGTAAAGAAGGCAGCCATCGTGGACGAACATCAGGAGATTCGTGTGGACGTGGTGAATGGCGAGGAGTTCCTCGCTGAGGAGGTCAGCGTTTCGCACAGCCCTGTGCGGTTCGTGGTTGACTTCAAGGGCATCAGCCCGAGGATGGACATTGCAAGCCAGCCTCCGAGGATGATAATAAGGCATAATGTGGTGCTGTTGGACCCGCACTTTGTCAAGGACCTGCTTCAGGTGCTGAAGGACAACATAGCCAAGTATGAGAAGAAGTTCGGCGAGATTAAGAAGCCGGAAGCATTGGAGAAGCATGAGGCGGAGATAAGGAAGAAGGGCAGGTCTCCGAAGCCTGCGAAGCAGGATTATTTCGGATAAAACTGATTATTTCAATGGGGGTGTAGGAAAAATGACACAGCAGCAGATGCAGCCGATTTTCATTCTTTCAGAGGGCAGCCAGAGGACTACTGGCAGGAACGCGCAGCGCAACAACATAATGGCTGCGAAGGCAGTTGCAGAAACCGTAAGAACGACTTTGGGTCCGAAGGGAATGGACAAGATGCTTGTTGATTCCCTTGGCGATGTTGTCATTACTAATGACGGCGTGACGATTCTTGAGGAGATGAGCATTGAACACCCTGCTGCCAAGATGATTGTTGAAGTGGCAAAGACGCAGGAGGATGAGGTTGGCGACGGAACAACTACGGCCGTTGTGATTGCCGGCGAGCTTCTGAAGCAGGCTGAGGACCTTATTGACAAGGAAATTCATCCTACAGTTCTTGCGCGAGGCTACAGGTTGGCTGCAGAGAAGTCTCAGGAGATTCTTAACTCAATCGCGGAGCCTGTTGAAGAGAACGACGACGACACTTTAAGAAAGATTGCCATTACTGCCATGACCGGCAAGGGCGCTGAGCAGGCGAAAGAAACGCTTTCAGGCATTGCTGTGAAGGCTGTGAAGGCCGTTATGGAGAAGGAAAACGGTAAGCTGCTTATTGACATTGAAAACGTGAAGATTGAGAAGAAGGTTGGCGGGAGCGTTGAAGACTCTGAACTTATACAGGGCATTGTTCTTGACAAGGAAAAGGTGCATCCGAGCATGCCGCGCTCTGTGAAGGGCGCTAAGGTTGCCTTGCTTGACGCGGCTGTTGAGGTAAAAAGCACTGAGATTGAGGCGAAGATTCAGGTTAGCGACCCTGCGCAGATGCAGGCGTTTATTGACATGGAAGAAAGGATGCTCAGGGAAAAGGTTGAGAAGATTGTTTCTGCCGGAGCAAATGTTGTTTTCTGCCAGAAGGGGATTGATGACCTTGCGCAGCACTTCCTTGCGAAGAAGGGCATATACGCTGCGAGAAGGGTTGGCAAGAGCGACATGGAGAAGCTTGCAAGGGCGACAGGCGCAAAGATAGTCACGAATCTTAAGGATTTAAGCAGCAGCGACCTTGGGTTTGCAGGCGTTGTTGAAGAAGCGAAGATTGGCGATGAGAACATGACTTATGTCAGGGAGTGCAAGAACCCCAAGTCAGTAACTATCCTTATAAGGGGCGGGACTGAGCATGTTGTTGACGAGATTAAGCGCGCCATGGAGGATTCCCTTGGCGACGTTGCCTCTGCTCTCAGGACAGGAAAGGCTGTTGCAGGAGCAGGAGCTGCTGAGATTGAGCTTGCCCGCAACTTGAGGAAGTTTGCAGAGTCGCTTAGCGGAAGAGAGCAATTGGCGGTGATTGCCTTTGCTGAAGCTGTTGAGGTTATACCGAGGACTCTTGCGGAGAACTCGGGGTTTGACCCTATTGATGTCATGACTGAGCTCAAGGCAGCGCATGACAAGGGCAATAAGTCTGCTGGAATTAATGTTTTCACAGGCAAGATAATTGACGCATGGAAGGAAGGCGTTCTTGAGCCTTTGAAGATAAAGACGCAGGCTGTGAGCTCTGCCAGCGAAGTTGCAATAATGATTTTGAGGATTGATGACGTGATTGCAAGCTCAGGCAAGAAGGGCTCTGGCTCTGGAATGCCTCCGGGCGGTCCTGGCGGGGATTTTGAGTAGGTCCTGAACACTCTTGAACACGGCTTGGCGCAAGTCAAGCCATTATAATTTCTTTTTTACGCCGTTATTGTTATGGCCTCACATCAGTTATTATTTCTCCAGCGGCTGTTCTTATGCCTGCCTCTGAAGCGTCGTCAGGCTGCCATAATAGCTTCACTGCAAGCCTTATGTTGCCAGAATGCACGAGTTTGCTGCTTATGGCTGTGCATTCAAGAGTTATCACCGCAGTTTCGCCTGATGTCATGTGCTTCCCTGTTGCAAACTGCCAGATATCGCTAAATTCTTTCCAGCACTCTATTCCTGCATCTTTGCTTGCGGCAGTTATGCTCCTAAGCATCACTCCCTTTTCATGCCCGTTTCCAAGAGCAAAGCTCAGAGTGCCCTTTTCCTGTCTCATCTCAACACCATTGCACTCAAAACCCTGTATCCCGCATTTCTCAGGCACAAGGTTCTGCGGCTTGAGGAAGAAAAAAGACATTATGCCGAATGCAGCTATCAGCGCCGCTATGAAAAGCCCGTATTTTGTCAGGAACTTTTCCATGCCGCGTTAATCCTGAAGCCTGTTTAAATAGTTTTGCAGAGCGCGCCTAGAAAAGGACTGGGGTAACGTAAACTTCTATTCCTGCTGCAATTACAAGCATCACCATGGATATGAATATCAGATGGACTGAGTCTATTAGTGCTCTTCTGAACTCCTGGCTTCTTATGCTGTGCTTCAGGACAGCTATTGATATTATGCCGCCTCCAAGGGCGACTGTGAAGTATGCGAGGATTTCAAGCCACCCGTGAGTCATGTATCTCATTATGCCAAGGGAATAAGTGGACAGGTAGCTTCCTACGCTTATAAGCCCTACGTCTTTTGCAATTTCTGCCAAGCCGCTTCTCACAAAGCTTCCGATTGCTGTGCCCACGATTGCCGCGTTCCAGGCAAGGATGAACATGGCTCCCGCCCCATAGAAGAACGCGAATATGAAGCTGAAGAACAGAACCTTTGTGTTGTTGAAGAATATCTTGGCAAAGAGGGTTCTGGCGGCTATGGCGTGCCCTACGTATTCTTCTGCAACCTGGGCGTTTATTGAGCTTATTGTCTCTATCTGTTTGCCGAACACCTTGCTCACTGTGCCGTTTGGCATGAAAATATACCATAATGAGAAGGCAACTGTGAATCCCAGGAACAGGAACATCATAAAGGAAAGAGCCTTTGCGTGCTCCTTGAGGCGCGTTGCCTCGCCCCTTATCCTTTCGTCCTTTCTCTCCTCAAGCCTGAGGGTGCCCTGCACAAGGTATGTGCATGCCAGCACAGTCAGGAAAACCATGACAAGCCCTATGTCGTCCTGGAATATCCACATGCTCAGGAGAACTGCAACAGACGCATACACGAGCCCGAGAAAGAAAAGCTCCCATGGCGTCCTTTCAGCCCTTCTGGGGCTTATAAGCATCTCAAGTACCATGCATCAGATTCCCGAATGCTGGTTTAAATACTTTTTGCAGAAATCTTTATTAATGCGTTCAGCCATCACAGTCTTATGGTCGTGCCAACAAGGAATGAGTCCTTTGAGCTGCTTTGGCATCACAACACTCCCCAAAACATCATAAGGCACAGCATTGCTGTGAGCAGGCTTGCTGCGGATATAGGGGCGAAACTGAAAGGGGAAGGCAAGAAGATAAACCTGGCCTTGCTTGACAGGGCTTGCATCCTGCACGACATAGGCAAGATGGTTGCTATCCAGACAGACGGCAGCCATGGGGAAATTGGTTACAGCATACTTCTGAAGCACGGCTATAAAGAGGTGGCTGAAGTGATAAGGACTCATTCCCTTCACTGCATCCTTGACAGCAAAAACAAGCCAAAGACGTGGGAGGAAAAGCTTCTTTATTACTGCGACAAGCGCGTCATGGAGAACAAGGTTGTTTCCCTGAGGGAGCGGCTTGCAGACCTGAAGAAAAGGTATCCAAAATACAGGGAAAGCATAAAAAAGGCGGAGCCTCTTGTTTATAGGCTGGAGAGAGAGATGCTGGGGAAAGCTTAAGGCGTTGGATGCAGGGATTTCCTTGCTGCCCATGAAGTCCCTTTGGCCCTAAAGGCTGCCCACGCTAAAGCGTGAGGACTCATAGTACCGAAACTATTAAATAAACGGAAGTTTTATAGTTTAAAATGGGAAAATGGAACTTACAGTCTTAGCTGTTACAAAAAGGGAGCACGGAGTTTGTATTGCAGGCGTAGATGAAAAATTAAACTGGGTAAGGCCGGTTAAAAATAGAATATTGATGCTGGAGGATATAAAATCAAATGATGGCAGTCACCTATCCAGTTCATGTGTTTATGCTGTTTCTGCAAAAAAAGTGGATTCTAAAAGCTACCAAAGTGAGAACTATTTACTAGATGAAGAAGAACCCGTTATTTATGTGAAAAAATTGGGAGATGAAGAAAGAAACGAGGTTTTTTCTAAATTATCTGAAAATTCATTAATAATGTCAAGTCCAAATCAAGATGTATGCAAATTATTAAAAGAAAAAAATCGTTCGTTAATATTATTAGGGCCGGTAACTATTGATTCAGTTGAACTATCTCAAGACGATAATGTTCATGCCAGATTTGATTTCAGTATAGGCCGAATAAAAATAAAAAACCAAAATTTGAGAAGTTTGCCCTGCACTGATTTAAAATTCTTATCCTTTGCAAAAGACCTGCTAGAGGAACAAAATGCGCCCTATTTAAGATTGAATGGAGATGACCTGAAAGATTTATTAAAAGTTGAAAAAATTTTTATGGCTATCGGCTTAACCGCTGAGCTATATGTGGGGGATTATTGGCCGATGTTAATTGGTGTCCATACCATTCCTGATTATACCCAAAAGACCAATTATGGAGATTTTTCCCCGATTCAAGGAGAGTCAATCAAAAAAGAGGCGATATCCAAAAGCCAAGAAAAGGCGAACGTGTTAGATCCAGAACTAATAGATGATTATTATAGAATAAAAACAGAACTAAATAAATTACTGATACGGGAAAATGAGTTAAAGGAAAGGCTTAAGACCGAAATGATTAAGAAGGGCCTAAGCAGATATATTACTGAAAAAATGGATATATTTTGCAGGAAATCTGAAAGAACGTCATATCCTAAAGATAAAATCGAAGAATTTGTTCCTGAGTATATTCTCGAGAAAATCAAATCAGTTAAAGAAATTGTTTATCTATTAACAAGGTTGAAGAAATAAAATGGAAAAACCAGTACATTTAATAGGACATGGAAACATGAAGTTAGGTGAATTTCTGGAAATTTTAAAGAGGAAAAAAGTGGATCTGCTTGTTGATGTTAGAAGCGTCCCCTTTAGCAAATATGTTCCGGATTTTAATAAAGAGGACTTAAAAGAATTTTTATTAAGGAACAATATCAACTACGTACACATGGGGAATATTCTTGGAGGGAAGAGGAATGCAGAATGGTTTAATAAGTACATGAACACTGAAGAATTCGAAAAAGGGATTTATATCCTTCAAGAAGGGATTAACGGGAGTGTGGCAGCTATTATGTGCTCAGAAACAGACTATAGAAAATGCCATAGAAGATTTATAGGTTTAAAACTTGCTGACTGGGGATTTATTGTTGAAGACATCAGCAAAAAAGGCGTTGTACAAAAAATTAATCAAAGGACTCTGGTGAATTTTTGAGAATGACTGCCATTTACACCATAGGGTTTACTAAAAAATCACTTAAAGAATTTATCAATTTGCTAAGGAGAAACAAAATAACAAAATTAGTTGATACAAGATTAAGCAGAGATTCTCAATTGTCAGGGTTTGCCAAAAGCAAGGATCTTAACTACGTTCTCGAAGAAATATTAAAAATCAAATATGAGGTTGTGCCTGAATTTTCTCCAACTAAGGAACTTTTGAAGGCTTATCAAAAAGATAACTGCTGGGAGAAGTATGAAAAAGGCTTTTTAGAACTAATTAAAGAAAGGGAACTTGAAAGATTTAAAGGCATGTTTTTGGATGAAAAAGAAAGAATATGTCTGCTTTGTTCAGAAGAAAAGGCGGATAAATGCCATAGAAGGCTATTGGCCGAGTTTTTTAGCGGATTAGAAGGTGAAGCTGGCATTGTTCATTTGTAATTATGCAGGATGCTTCTGCATTTTTTTTAAAGAAAAACATCAACCATCAGTATGAAAAACAGCAGGGCAACGAGGAATATGCTTTTGAGCCCCAGCATCATTGCCAGTATTAATATTATGGCAACGGCATATACGGGCAGCTTGAGGAACTTCTTTTTCGCCATATCAACTCCTGCATAAATGGCAATGACTGCAATGGCTGCAATGAAAAACCTTGCCGGAAGCTGCTGCACTGTTGCAAAAAGAAGAGTTATGAGTGAGTAGACTGAGAATTTTATTATATTGCCAATGCGAATCATTTACAATGAACTACTTACAACAAACTACATAATGCCTTACTTCCTTGCCTTCTCCAGCTTTCCTGAGAGCAGAGCCCTTAATGACTGGTCATTTACCTTTATTACCTGCCATCTTACTCCTGGTATGTCGCCTTTCGCCCTGCCTTTGTTGCCGCCTATGCATTCTATCACGACTTCGTCGTGCTCGTCCATCATCTTTATTGCGCCGTCTCCTGGCGCAAAGGCAGTTACCTGCTTTCCATTTTTTATAAGCTGGACTCTTACTGCTTTCCTCATTGCGGAGTTTGGCTGCTTTGCCTCTATCTCCACTTTTTCAAGCACAAGCCCCTTTGCCTGTGATGCGCCTTCAAGGGGGTCTGACCTCCTCTTGAGGTCAAGGACTCTTTTTGTGTACCTTTCAGAGGACCATCTGAACATTGCTCTTTTCTCCTTGAGCTTCTTCCCTGCGTTTAGTCCGCGTGTTTTCTTTGACATTTTTGTTTAAACAACCTTATCAGCCTATTTTCCTGGGGCGTAATCAAAAGGCACGCGCACGGAAGTATAGCCCTTATTTATTTCTATAATCGCACAAAGTTGTTGATCCGCTGCAATCTCAACTGCAATTATCCTTGCCAGCCCGTCTCCTGGTTTTTGGGGGTGCCCCGCTTCTGTAAGAAGGGCACTCACACTCGTCTCAAATAGGGGCATACCTTCATCATCCCTAACCTGTACCATGTCAGGCTGCCCTAGTCCCAAAGTTGCTCCTCGAACCACCATTAATGTTTCACCAGTGCCAAGATATGCATTGGTGCCCGGTACTGCTCGCATCACCATGTTTCCAGCCATATTACACCACCTTCAATTCCTTTATATCAAAATATCTTTTCAGTATCTGCCTGTAGCTGTTGAGGTTTGTTGAGTTTCTGCCGATAAGCATGCCTTTGCTTTTTGTGTCGCTGCCTGTTATTGTTACTGTGCCGTCAGCAACCTGAACCTGTTTTGCGGTTATCGGGTAAATAAGGTTCTTTATAAACGTTTCCAAATCAGGGCTGTGCTCAATTATCCTTGCCTTTTTCTTCAGGAGATGCTCAATCCGCCTTATATTAGCGCCATTCCTTCCTATTGCCTTGCCCATTTCTTCAGGGCTTATCACGAAGTGCATCGCCCCTTTTTCCTCAAAGCAGTCCTTTGCTGTTGCTCCTGTAAGCGTTTCAAACAGAGTGATGACTTTTATCAGGTTGTTGTCGTAGGTTATTTTAGATACAGCCATGATTTATGCCTTTATGCCAAGCACGGATATTGAGAACTGCTTCTTGCAGACGACTCCGAGCTCGTCGTTCGGTATGCTTAGCATCTCCGTTTTGCAGTTTGACATCCTGCTGTAGTGCGCGATGTCTTTTTTCACGCTTTGCGGGCAGTTGCTTGTAAGAAAGACTTTTTGCAGGCGTCCGAGCTTGAGCTGCTCTATTGCCTGCGCAGTTCCTATGACTGCCTTCTTTTCCTTGATTCCCTTTTTTATCTCTGCTATTGCGTCTGCCATTTTGCTTTTTGCTTATTTGCCCGGTTTTGTAATGAGCTTTGGAAGCCCAGTGCCTACTGGCACTACCTGGTTCAGCATGACGTTCTCTATAACCGAGTTCAATTTGTCAACTTCGCCGGTTATGCTTGCGCTTATTATGTGCTTTATTGGCGTCTCAAATGATGCCCTTGCGAGAACGCTTGCCTTTTCCTTGACCACGCCATACCTTGTTATGCCTTTGACTCTTCCGTTGAAGCACATCGTGTCTGAGACAAGCATTAAGTGCCGTATGTCAACATTTAATCCCTGGTTCTCTATGACTCTGTACACCTCGCTTACAAGAGCGTGCCTTGCCGCCTCTATGCCAAGGACTTCCTCTATTTCAAATATGTCGTTTGTTGTTGTTCGCGTCTCGTCAACGAATGGCAGGCTAAGGACCTTTTTCAGGTTGCTTCCTGCGGTTATTATCATGAATTCGCCTTCCTTCTTTACAGGCAGCGTCTGCGTTATTCCCTTCACTCCCCTTATGTAGCCGTCCTTTATTTTTTCCTTTGACTTGTATATCTCGTTCATTCCTTTTTCTTCCTTGCCTTTCTTTGCCTTGAACAGCCAGAGCCCTTTCTTTAAGTCAACTGAAAGGCTTTTGTTTGCTGCTTTCAGGGATTTCATCAGGTTTGCTTCTGTTATTCCGAGTTCCTTTGCCTTTTCCTCATCTATGGCGACCTCCACCCTTGACTCTGCCAGGTTCAGGGCTATTTCAGAGGCTATGTCTGAGAGCTTTGTTTCCTTTACGTACCTTGCGATTTTTTTGATGTCTTTGCCCTGGCTGTACGGCTTTTTCAGGTAAATCTCCATCATGGGAGTGGTTATCTTCCTCCTGCCGTCAAGTATCTCTATTATCCTTGGCAGCCCTGTGGTTATGTTCATCTCTGCGACGCCTGCGAAGTGGAACGTGTTTAAAGTCATCTGAGTCCCGGGCTCACCAATTGATTCCGCAGCGACGATCCCGACGCTTTCTCCGGGCTCTGCCTTCATCTGGACGTATTCCTTATAAACCCTGTCAAGCACTTCCCTCAGCTTTGCATCCGATATCTTTTGAGGAATGCCCTGCCTGACTTCTTCAAGAATCCCTGAAGGCATCAGGTTTTCATATTTTTTGAATGCGTCTTCCATGCTTTCAGCCTTCCATTACTTCGCTTATTATCCTTTTTGTGCTTATTTTTCCTGCCTCTGATTTTGAGACGTCTATGCCGTCTTCCCCGTATGTGAACTGTATTATGCGCCTTGATGCGTCCCTTACGCTGTAGTCGTATTCTACTTTGAGGTCCTGCATGGCGTTTGCAAGCCTTCTGTAGAGGTATCCTGATTTTGGCGTTCTTAGCGCCGTGTCCATGAGGGAGTCTCTTCCGACCATGGCCTGAAAGAAGAACTCTGCTGGCGCAAGCCCTGATTTGAAGCAGTTGCGCACAAATCCGTGAGCCTCAGGACCCATGTCGTTTCTTTCAAAGCAGCTCAGAGTTCTGTGCCTGTAGCCCTTTTCTATCCTTTTGCCCCTTAATGCCTGCTGGCCAACTGTTGCGGCCATCTGTGCCAGGTTTATTGTTGTTCCGCGGGCTCCTGACAGGGCCATGATCATTGTGTGGCTTGTCTTGTCCGCATTCCTCGCCACCATTATCCCTGCCTCGTTTCTTGCCCTGTTGAGGACTTCCATTATTTTAAGCTCAAGTGTTCCTCTGACTGTTCTTCCTGGAAGGGCTTCAAGCCCGCCTTCCTTGTACGCCTTTATCAGTTCCTTGACTTCTGCCTGCGCTTTTTCCAGGAGGCGCCTTACCTCAATGTTCACGCTTTCAGGGAGGTCTGTGTCTGAGATGGTTGTTGTGAAGCCCCGCTTCATTAAGACAGATATTCCGAGACGGAACGCCTGGCCTATGAACTCAACAGCCCTTTTTTCGCCGTATTTCTTGTGGATGTTTCTTAAGAGAAGCCCTGAGCCTTCGCCCAGGCTGTTCTTGTCCATAATTCCTGTCACGAGCTTGCCGTTCTCTATAATCACTTCCGGCTCTTCTACGGATTTTGACTTTCCTGTGAAGCTGAAATCTTCAGGCAGCAGGACGCTGAATATTTCTTTTCCCGTCACAGTTTCCTTCTTTGGAAGGCGCGAAATATCTGTGATGCCTACCTGTGCCAGCAGGTCAACTGCTTCCTCTCTTTTCATGGAAAACCCTTTCTGGACAAGTATGTAGTTTCCTGATATTGCGTCCTGCACGCAGCCAATCACTGATAGCCCGTACCTGGGACTTATGAGCTGCGTCTGGACCAGCATAAGTATCTCTGCTTCTGCCATGGCTTCTTCTGTCTGGGGTATGTGCAGGTTCATCTCGTCGCCGTCAAAGTCGGCGTTGTAAGGGAAGCACACTGCAGGATTAAGGCGAAGAGTCTTGTACGGCAGCACCTTTATGTAGTGCACCATCATGCTCATCCTGTGAAGCGAGGGCTGCCTGTTGAATATTGCTATGTCGCCGTCCATCAGGTGCCTTTCAACAACATATCCCGGCTGGAGCTCTTCAAGCGCCTGCTCTATCGTTTCCTCTGTGAGCTTCTTCTTCTTTCCGTCAGGCCTCACTATGTAGTTTGCGCCCGGGTATTTCTTCGGACCTTGCTCCACGAACTTCTTCAGGTAGCTCAGGTTCCACTCTGTTGCCCTTTCAGGCACAGTCAGCTTGAGCGCCATGACTTCAGGAACGCCTACTTCATTTATGTGAAGCATCGGGTCAGGGCTTATCACTGTCCTTGCGGAGAAGTTCGTCCTTTTGCCTGCAAGATTGTGCCTTATCCTTCCTTCCTTGCTCTTTATCCTTTCAGCTATTGTCTTGAGCGGCTGCCCTGAACGATGGCGCGCTGGAGGCAGCTGAGCAACTTCGTTGTCAAAGAACGTCGTTATGTGGTACTGCAGCAAATCCCAAAGGTCTTCAACTATTATTTCAGGCGCGCCCGCGTTTATGTTCTCAAAGAGGCGCTGGTTTATCCTGACTATGTCGCCAAGCTTGTGCGTAAGGTCGTCTTCGCTTCTTTCGCCTGTCTCAAGCGTTATGGACGGCCTCATTGTGACTGGTGGAATCGGCATTACTGTCAGCACCACCCATTCGGGCCTGAATGCTACAGGGTTTAGGCCGAAAAGCTCTGCGTCAAGGTCAGTAAGCCGCTCCAGCCGTGTCCTTATCTCTATTGGTGAAATCCTCTTGTCGTCCTCAAGGAAGGTTGTTGGCTTCTCAATCGTTATCTTGAACTGCTTTGCCTTGCAGTGCGGGCATTTTGCCGCTGTGCTTTTTATTATTTCCTTGACTTTTCTCCTCATGGCTTCTTCTCCCTTTTCCTTGCCGAAGCGCCTCAGCTTGTCGCCGAATTGGTCTATCTTGTCCTGCGCTATGAGTATTCTTCCGCATTCCCTGCAGGTGCATCTCAGCAGCGTCGTTATCACGGCCACAAAGTTTATGTGGATTATTGGCCTTGCAAGCGTGATGTATCCAAAGTGACCTACGCATTCCTTCAGCTTGCTCCCGCAGGTCTTGCATCTAAGCCCGGGGTCTATGACGCCAAGGCGCACATCCATCAGGCCGCCGTCAACAGGGTAGCCTTCCTTGTCGTAAAGCTCTGGAGTTACGATTTTTACAGAAGCCATCTTCTTTATCATCTTTGGGCTCAGGACGCCGAAATCTATATCCACTACCTGCTTGTAAACGTTGTACTCGTACTCAATAGGCCCTTTCTTTTCAGATCCCTTTGCCTCGCTTTTTATCTTTTCCCCTGCCAACTCTGGCTTTGCCGCGTCAGGAGCAGGAACCTGTATGTCAGCCAGCCCTATCTCTGCCATTTCATCCACTTCTGCAGCTTCCGGCTCTGGCTTTTCTTCTTCTGCTCCCATTTCTTCAGCTCCTTCTGTTTCCTCTTCAGGTCCTACTTCTGCTGTTTCTGTTTCTTTTTTTGCCATTTTTTACCAGGATGTTCTTCCGGCACTGCCCACATGTTGAGCCAGCGCGTTTACAGCTGCTCTTACAAGCTGCGCATTGCCAGCAGCGTCTTGTGCTGCGTCTCCACGTGCTCCGGTTCCGTTTCCACCAGGCCCAATTTTTCCGCCAATCTCCATTATTTGCCTGTCAATACAGGCAACAAGAACTTCCAAGTCCTGCGCGACAGATGCTGAACTTGGCCCCTTTGCCATATAACTCCCATCCGTTTGAACAATATGAGCATCAGGTAACCGTGCCTGCAAAGATAACACAGCATGACGAACTACTTGGACACCAGTATGTGTAACATAAACATCTAATGGAGCCCCATCTTTTTGATCCAAATCTGTTAAGCTGTAGATTCCGCGTAAGCCCAGCGGGTTCCCGTGAGCTATCCATTGTGACATTTTTCCCTTTAGTTAATACTTGCTCTTCAGATGCAGTTTTGGATAAATGCACATGCTTTTGAGCTCGTCAAGCATGAGCTTGAATGCGTAGCTTACCTCTATGAAGTTTATCTCTACTGATTCGCCGCAGTTCTGGCAGTAGTTGCGCTTCTTGAACTCGTCATGTATTGCCACGAGACCGCAGGCCTCGCATATCGGCACTATTGTCCTGTCTGAATCAAACCTTTCCTTGAGCAGCAGCGATGTGCCATGCGCAACAAATGTATCCTTTTCCATCTCTCCAAGCCTCAGTCCGCCTTCTTTTGCCCTGCCCTCTGTTGGCTGCCTTGTCAGCAGCTGTATTGGTCCTCGGGCTCTTGAGTGTATCTTGTTTGCAACCATGTGCTTCAGCTTCAGGTAATACATGCTTCCGACAAATATTCTTACGGTGAATTTTTCTCCTGTTTCGCCGTTGTGCATCGTCTCAAGGCCATTGTCGCGGAAGCCCAGGCCCAGCAGTTCCTTTCTTAGCGCTTCTTCGGGCTCTGAGTCAAACAGTGTGCCATTGACGTAGCGCCCTGACAAAGCCCCTGTTTTTCCTGCGAGCAGCTCTATAAGGTGAGCCATCGTCATCCTGCTCGGTATGCCGTGGGGGCTGAACAGCAAGTCAGGCACGATTCCTGAAACAGTAAATGGCATGTTAGAGTGCGGCACTATAAGCCCTACGACTCCTTTCTGCCCGTGCCTTGACGTGAACTTGTCGCCCACTTCAGGAACTCGTTCGTCCCTTATCTTTACCTGCACGAGCTTGTTGCCTTCCTCGTTCTCGGTTATGAGTATTGTGTCAATTATGCCTTCTTCGCCGTGCTTCATGCCAACCGAGCTTTCCCTTCTGGTGTCGGATGACAGCCTGTACTGGTCCATGCCGCTCAAAAATCGCGGTGGTGATGTCTTTCCTATAACGACGTCTCCTTCCTTTACCTTTGCTTCAGGATAGATTATTCCATCGTCTTCGAGGTATCGGTAGTCCCTTTCGCTCTTGTAGCCCTTTACGTCCTTGCCCGGGATTTCTATCTCGTCCTCAAGCCCGCCGCTGTAGCGCAGTTTTTCTGCAATCATGGGCCTGTAGTAGCTTCCCCTTCCGAAGCCGCGCTCTATTGAGCCCTTGTTTATTACTACGGCGTCCTCCATGTTGTAGCCCTTGTAGCTCATCACGGCAACTATTATGTTCTGGCCTGAAGGGTGCTTTTCGTAGCCGCTTATGTCATGCATAACTGACTTGACAACAGGCAGCTGCGGATAATGCAGGAGGTTTACGTCCATGTCCATCCTTACCAGGTAGTTTGCAGCATAAAATCCAAGCGCCTGTTTCTGGTTCTTTGAGCCTGTGTTGACTTTTTGCGCTGAATTGAAGTTTGCGTATGGGACAAGGGCTGTTATGAGCCCGAACATTGCAAGCGGGGTTATCTCAAGGTGCGTGTGTTTTGCCGTTAGCTCGTTCTCAAAGAAGGCCACAAGCGTGCCGTCCTCCTCAGCTGTGTCAAGGTACTCTATGATGCCCTGCTTTACAAGGTCGGACCACGCCATCTCTTTTTTTTCAAGCTGCTTTATGTGCTGCTCTGTGAGCAGCGGCTTTCCAGCCCTGACAACTATAAGCGGTCTCCTCAAGCGGCCTTTTGCCGCCTCAACATTGACTTCGTCAGAATCCTCATTGTAGGAAATGTTGACGTTCTCGGATATTGCCCCTTTCCTTCTTTCATCTATTACCCTGCTTACAAACTCCTGCGGGTTTTCCGTTGTCCCCACAAATTTTCCGCTTATATAGACTTCAGCCATTTTGATTGTGCATGTATGCGCATTCTATTTCAACGCTGTTTTCATTCCAAGCCCTTTCAGCGTTTTTACCAGCTCGTCTTCCGGCGTGTCGTGCGAAACGGTTGCCAGGAGCGCAAGGTTTTTCTTCAGCCCTATGTTGGTGCCTTCAGGAGTTTCTATCGGGCATAATCTGCCCAGGTGTGTGCAGTGCAGCTCGCGCGCCGCAAAGTTTTCCTGCGTTGCTGAGAGTGGGCTTACTACCCTTTGTAGATGCGACAGGGTTTCAAGGAAATTCAGCCTTTGTATCCTCTGGCTTATGCCTTTTCTCCCCCCTGTCCACGAGCCTGTTGCCATTGCGCTGTATATCCTTGAGGTGAGCAGCTTTTCCCTTATTATGACCTTTATCGTCGGGAACTTGCCCCTCTTGACTATCCTCTGGAAGTTGTAGAGCAAATCCCCTATAAGCACCTTCATGTTTACCCTGAGCAGGTCTGCAAGCAGGTCGCCGCTCAGCTTTAGCCTCTTGTTTGAGTAGTTGTCCTTGTCGTCAGTCTCAAGCTCGCCCCTGTTTGTAAGTATGAGCTTCTTGAGCATCTTGCACAAATTGTAAGCTTTTGCCGTCCTGTCCTTTGGTGTTATGCCAAGATGGGGAAGAAGGTAGCGGTCAAGTATCTCCTGCATGCGCTCAATCCTTATCTCCTTTGACTGGGTTATTCCTGAGCGCTTTGCAATGTAGTCAATTGCGTCTTCCTCACTCCTTATTTCAGCTGCTTCAAGCAGGTTCACAATCACTTCGTCAAACTCCCTGTCGGCTGATATGAAGCGCATAATCTCCTCGTCCTTTGTTATGCCAAGCGACTTTATCACAACCACCGCAGGTATGCGCCTGACCCTTGTGAATGTGAGATAGAATATCCCGTCCTTCAGCTTTTCAAGTGAGTGCGGTATCTTGAATGAGCCGTATTCGGAGAAGAGCTTTCCGACGTATTTCCCCGGGCTTGTGTTGTCAGTGTCTGTCATGAACCTGTTTGACGCAAGGTCTTCAACCTTGACGATTACCTTCTCTGTGCCGTTTATTATGAAGTACCCTCCGGGGTCATCCGGGTCCTCTCCCTGCTGCACTAATTCCTCGTCTGTCATCTTGTGGAGGTGGCACTGCTTTGACTTCAGCATTATGGGAAGGTTTCCTATCTGCGTCTCGAATGATTCGCGCTGAGCGCCGTTTATGTGGGCGCTGACTGTTATGAACATGGGCGCCGAGTAGGTTATCTTCCTGAGCCTTGCCTCAATCGGGAATATTTTCCGCTTGCTGCCATCAGCCTCAATCATTTCAGGCTTCGTAATCCTTATCTTGTCAAACTTTATCTTGAACTCGTCCACGTTTGGCGGGATTATTGTGGGTTCTATCTCCCTGTTCTCGTCTATTATCTTCTGCAGCTCGTAGTCTACGAAGTTGTTGAATGACTCTATGTCTGACTTGATGAATGACTGCTCGTCAAAATATTTTCTTATAAGAACCGGGTAGTTAACCATTGACCACCACTCTGTAGAATGTTGACGTGCCAGCTGTTGCGCTCTTCCTTGATATCATTAAAACATCCCCTGGCTTTGCGTTCAGCCCTGCCAGTGCAGGGTCGATTTTTATTATCCTAGGAAGCTCTGAAGTTGTTATCGAATAGCGCTGCAAAAGCTCGGCTTTCTCGCGCTCGCTGAGCTTTTGGTGTTTCGGCACAAGAACGTGCTTCTTCACATCTATCTTTTTCTTCATTTTCAGTGTGCTGGTAATCCCTGTGCTGGTAAAGATGGGCCGGACGGGATTTTCAAAGCTTGGCTTTTGCTTTTTGAACCCGCGATCTTCTGCTTAAAAGGCAGACGCGCTGTTGCCCAATCGCTGCTTTGCTGTAACGCTGATTTCCAGGCTGCGCTACCGGCCCATGAGCATATTAGCGAAAACGCCCTGGCCGGGACTTTCATGCAGCCAAATGATTGGTAATCACTGGCAATCATCTGTTGCCTTTTGAACCCGGGTCGAAGCCGTTCTGCCTATCTGCTGTTTGCTGCATTCTGAGCAGTTAAGCCGACAGGGCTTCATGATAGACCGGACTACACTACCAGGGCGTATTAGTGTGTTGTATGTAGTTCGTGGTTTGTTGTAAGTGATTGCTATAGCTCTGGCAACCCTCGCAAAACAAGGCATCAGTAGAAAGATTGCAGAGCCATATCATTCTGGACAACAGGCACCCATATTTAAAGGTTTCTAATTCCTGTAAGTTGCCACTTAGAAATAGAAACATTTAAAAACAGATGCAGATAATCGCTCATACTTGAAATGCCGCGAATCACGAAAATAGAGCTGAACGTAATCGAATCATTCAGGCTGCTTAAAAGAGACATAATAAGGCTGCAGCGCGAAGTGGCACAGCTATCGCAGGCGCAAGAGAGTGCTCTGGAAATTTTGGCAAAGGTGGAGAGGGGAAAATGAGACAACTGGAGATAAACATGCGTGAATCGTTCAATCTGGCCAAAACAGACATATTTAAGCTGCAGTCCGACATGGCTGAGTTAAGGAAAGGCCAACAAATGATAATGAATCTTCTCAGCAGGATAAAGGCCGGGCCAAAAACAAGCTCCAGAAAAACATATGTCGCATCAGTAACAGGGAAAAAAGTGCACGAGTCAAACTGCCCATTTGCAAAAAACATAAAACCAAAGAACAGGCTCATGTACAGGAAAAAGTCTGTAGCGCTCAACACAGGATACAAGGCCTGCGAGTGCATGAAGAGAATGTAAGCCAGTTATTTTACATCCAGGATTTCTATGTGCAGATTTTTGCCATTGCCTGAAAAAGGCCAAACCCTTCAGGGCCATCCTTCAATCCAGAATGACTTTACTTATCTCCTCTATTCTCTCAAATGCCTTGTCCTTGGTGACCAAAGTCATATTGGTTTCCTTCACTTGGCTCGCTATTATCAAGTCAGCCAGGCTTAAAGCAACCCCTTTTTTGTCATGCCTGTATTTCAAGTCTGCCAGTATTTCAGATGTTTTTCCCGTAGCTGGCAGGCACCTGAAATTGTGCAGAAAATCAAGGGCTGCTGACTGGTTCCTTGGCGCCCTGTTTTTTATTCCCATTTGGAATTCAAAATAGCTTATGAAGCTTGCTTGTGGAATGCCGGGGTGCTTCTTTGAGAGTTCCTGCACCTTGCCAATGACATTCATGTCCCGCTTTTCAAGGGCAATAATTACAGAAGTATCAAAAACAAGAGGCATTACCTGAAACCTCTTTCTTTTCTCAGCTTGGCAACGGTTTTTTCCATGTCACCAGCTTCTTCATCGCTAAGTATCTTGCCCGGATTCAGTATCTTATTCCAGACAGCGGCGTTTTCTTCCTTATAGTCCTCCACCATTTTTCCAAATAGCGCGCCCATCTTGAGCTTATTCCTGGCTGCAATGCCCTTAAATTCATGCCAGGAAGATTCTTCAACATCCTTTATCGTTTTCACCGAAGTCATGGAAGTAATAAAGTAATACTTGTATTTAAATATTACTATTTGACAGAATATATATCCCCGCGGCCGGATTTGAACCGGCAGCCTATCGGGAACGGCTGGCTGCATTTCATCCTTTCTTTTCCAAGAAGCGTCGGGCAGCATCTACAGCCGATTGCTCTGCCGTTGAGCTACGCGGGGCTGAACAAGAGGGCGGAAAGGATGTATTTAAATGTTTGCTGAAGAATTGCGCATGCCCATCATTCTTTCGGAGCCCAGAAGATAGGGCCTAAACCTATGCCCTCCCTGTAGCTATCTATCCTTTCCAAGTACCGCGTCCGTTCACCCTCAAGGATATCTGGAAATTCTCTGTATAATTCCAGAACAAAATTATGATCCTCAGTCCCCATTTGAAAATATTCCCTTATTCTATGCGCTCCCATTTTTTCAATGCCGAACCATTCTGGGTGGTCGTCAAATAAATGGTTTCCGGCTAAATCTTCCAGATTTTCAGCAGTAATCCTTTGGTTTCCTGGGCCGGTCGTTTTCCAATACCTGCTCAATAAAGTCCTGTCGCGTTGGATTGCTTCCAACACTAGTGCTAAGTCAGCCCTTACTTCGGTTATATCAACCATATTGGCCATTTTATTTCACAACCTCAAACTTAACTCCAACATCCTCACAGAACTGCCTGTGCCTCTGGTAAAGTTGCACGTTCACGTCGTTGTTCTGCTGGTCCCTGAAAAGGATGTTTTGCTGCACTCCCCGCAGCATGGAAGCCCGCCCTTGCGCGTCAGCGCCTTCAAACATCGCCATGAACCGTTCTGTGTCATTGTATGCCCTGACCGCCCTGTTCTGCGACAGCCTCGGAAGCAATTCATGCACAACAGGGTCTCTTGTATCCGGGTAGACTATGAATTCCAGCATATCAGCCGGAAGCCTGAGGGCGTATTGCCTTCTTGCACTCTCGCTTGAGATGCTGCTGAGCCGTTCCTTTATCCTTGAAAGTTCGCTTACGAGGCTGCTGAAGTTAGGGTAGTGAGACTGCGTTTCTATCCCTTCAGCCCTGACAAGGCTTTCGTACGCTGCCTCAAGCCCCGCTATCCTCTGCTCAAGAACCGGCACGCTTACCCCGAACACGCCTCTTTCCAGCAATCCCTTCAGGGTCTGCTGCGCATCCTGCCCGTCCAGAACCATTATTTCTCGGGGCGCTTCCCTGAATGGTGATTGCCCAAAAACCACAACGATGTTTTGGCGCTGTGATGGCGAATAAAGGTAGTAAAGAGTTGCCTCTCCAGCCTTTAGGGTGTAAGAGTTTGTTTCTGCAGTGAACGTGTTTTGCTCCGGGGCTTGGTACCTGGACAGAGAGCCGAGAGAAGTTCTTAATTGAACAGCTTTTTCCGCAACAGCCATAACCCTGCCGCGCTCCAGCAGCAGCTTTGGGCTTGCCTCAATGCTTTCCAAAGCTTTTTCCAGGCCCATTAATTCGGTTATTGTCCTTTTTGGCGTGTCCAGTGTGACGCTGAGCTGGTATGCCCCTGGCTGAAACCTTTGCGGGAAAAGATGCACTTCATCAAGCCTGAGGTCGCCCCTCATGCATTCCACCCGCCCCATAATTGCTTCGTGTATGGAGAAGTCTGAAATTAGTCGGCTGCCATTTGCATAAGCAGCCTGTATCAGCGGGTTCAGGCGAGACCTGGAATATGAATGATGATCCGCGTCCAGCTGCTGCATGCTGAGGAAAATTACTGCGGCCCCGATTTCAGTGCCAAAAGCGCCTGATATGTCCACCGCAGCAGGAACTTCTGTGGCTGTTATGCCGAGGGCTTTGAGCGCCAGTTCAAGATGAGTACTCTCATCACCGTGCAGTTCGTAAAGCCTTGGCAGCCTCACAGCCAAAGCCCTGTCCGGGATACGCCCTGAGAATCCGATGTATTCTGCTTCAAGCGCCCTGACACTTACCGGGCCTTCGCCACGGGCTAATTGCCTAAGCCTGTGTATCTCGGTCAATTCGTCAATTATGTCTCTCATCTTCCTGCAGCTTCTCCGCCTTTTTGTATGGCAAGATAGGTAAGGAATCTGCCTACTTCATCCCGGCTCATTGCCTCTCTTGAGTTCCTCTCAACTTCCATTCTCTTCTGAATATAGTCTTCGCATGCGCCTATGATAATTGGCTTTGTGATGCTGCCAAGATGCTGATTTGTTAATCCGGCGTTTATATCATACTGCCGCCCGACTACTGATTCGTTCACTTCAAAGTCTCCTCGCAGCCTTTTTATCACGTGGTCGGCAATCTCCCTGTTGCTTAACGGTGATTCAAGAAGATACGTGCCTATCTCCAGCCACTCCTGCTCTGTTACTGGAGAGTAAGCTGCCCCTTTTGTCAGCCCCCTTCTGGCAAGCTCTGCAAAGTCTTCAGCCCTGTCAAACCTTTTCAGCTCAAGCACCAAATCAAAAAGCCTGCTTTTTGTGGCTTCATCAATGCCTTCTATGTCGTTTGAGTCCATTATTGCCATGAATTTTCCGTTTTTCGGAATTAGTGTGCCGTCAAACATTTTCAGGTAAACGCTTAAGGTTTGCCTCTGCTCTGCAGTCAGCTGCGGGTCTTTCCTTGACAGTAATATGTTGTCTGCATCCGCCACGTACATCACAACAGCTCCCGGGAAATCCCGTATGCGCCCTCCAAGTTCTGCAAGCGCGTTTGCAGTAAGGTTCTGGAAGTGCGAGGCATAATCAGTGGTGCTGTGGGTTAAAGCCCATAACGGAACTCCCCTTTCCCTGCACAGGTCTGCCAATGACTGGATACATGCATGCGCTGCGAATGTCTTTCCCCCTCCTGGCCCGCCGTAAGTGAATATGCAAAGCGGAGGGTCAAGCGGGTTTTGCCTGCGCTCAGGGTCATAAGCACCCAGCTTCAGGAGGCTTCTCCAGAGCGTCCTTCCGAACTCCTGGCTGCCAATCACGTCCTCTCTTCTAATATCCGGGATGAACTTTTCGTCCACAACAACAATGTCGTACTTCCTGCTGAAGCTGCCTGACTGGAGGGAATAGGTTTTGTACCTTAGCTTGACGGATTCCATGCCATAGCTCTCTACAACACCTTTCCAGGTTTCCCAGGAAAACTGTTTTGCCCATGCAGTGAATATCATTTGCATAGTTACTTTGAGGGTTTCATCGGTTGTTTGTTCCCCTGCTTTCCTTTTTCCAGCAATGACCCTCCTGAGGTCGTCAGCAGCATCTGTTGCCAACCTTGCTGTAAGGCCATCCCTGTCCGTTGACGTATCGCTGCTGCCGAAAAAGGCCCTGCTCTTTACGTCTGCATTGCCCATGCCAAGCATCTCCAAGCCTACTTGCCCTGCGAAGTGAAGCGCATACCTGTTTGAGAAGAAAATGGCATCTGTTATTTTGTTCCTGAGCCCTTCCTCGTATCCATTTTTGCCTTCGCCGTCGTCTTCCTGCTTTGGCGCAGCTCCTACAGAAGCTTTAGCCGCTTCGTAGTCCCGCAATGTTTGGATATGTGCATCAAGCCTCTGCTCCAGGGTCATTACATCCATGAATTTTCTTATCTCAAGCGCAGCAGCGCGGAATATTGCAACAGCTGTTTCATAAGCTCCAAGATATGACAGCTGCTCAGGTGTGTTGCGTGTTCCTTCAGAAAGCTCTCTGACAACCGCGTCATAAAGGTTTTGGCTGCGAATGCGGGTTTCGCCTGCTATTATCTTTCTGACTAAAGGGATTTCTGGCTCAACCAGCTTATCCAGCTCCATTTCAGAGATTTGTGCCCCTTGCATGCCCATTCACCGCTACATTTCCAGAACCCTTACGCTTGTTCCCAACACTGATGCTGAAACATCTGCAGAGTAGCCTCTCGGCGCTACAATTATCTCATCACGCCAGTCCTCAGTATGAACGACTTGCCTCACTTCTTTTCCAGCAGCCTCATGGTTCGGCGCATAGGAGTACTGTATGCTTGCCCTGAGCAGCCCTGCATTTGCGTCCTTTTTCAGAAGCTCTGCTGTAACTGGAAGCGGCTTTATCCTGTCAGGTCTCATGAGATACCTGTTCTCAAATGGCCCTATTGTCATTCTTGAAGCGTGCACAGGATGGATGCTCTTGAATGCGCCGTCGATAGCCGTTATCATATACCATGCCTCGTTTTCCTCTCCGAAATGGAGCCTTCTTTCAAGTGCTTGGGAAACATAAGTATTGCCATCCTTTTCTGTTATCTGCGGCTCGCGCTCGTCCTGCCATACATCCAGGACATAGACGTGGAACATGCTCGTTGCCAAAGAGTAGGTTATGTAACGCACGTTCCATAATGTTTCAACACCCTGAGGCATAACTCTGCTCGCTCTTGGCGGCATGCTGTATTGAGTTGATTCCCAACTGAGAAGCTCTGACTGCGCGAGCTGCTCCAGAAAGCTTCTTTTCACGGCAGCCTTGTGAACTGCCTCTGCTCTTGCATGGACATCGGCCAATTCAGCGTAATCCTCCAACAGCAGCTCTCTTAGCTGCCTCGTTCCTGAAGCATAATCAGGCATGCCTTGCAAAAGTTTTGGCGCTTCTCTTTTAAGCCTGTGCAGCTCTATGAAGTCAAACTGCCATGGAAGCCCTGTTTCTGCGCTTATTGTTAGCTCCTCAAAATAGCCCCTGTTTTTTGAGGCGTCTACAGGAAAAGTTTTCCACCCAAACCACTCATACTCCTGCCTCACTCTATCCGCAAGCTCGGAAAGGCAGCTGTATGTTCCCGAAGCTGTTCCTGAAAAAGAAGGCAACCTGTTCCATGCCCAGTTGTTCTGCGTGCCAAAAGCCCTCAAAGAATCCTCAGAATGGCTGCTCCTGCCCTGCCGAAGCCCGCTAACGAGACTTCTCAGTGAACTATCTAGCTGCCCCAAATACCTTTCTTTCTCCTCTCCTGACAGAACTACGTTTCTTAGGTTCATTCAATTAAGCACACCTCTAAAGATGCAGGTTATTATCGCTACCTTGGCCGAGCATAATTAGTCTGGCTCGTCAAGTCAGCAACCGAGCGCTGGGCTTGCGCCCACTCAATAGCTTTCTTTGCCCGTTCAGCACTGTACAACCTTAGCCTTTGCACGGCTTCATTAGCGTGCTGGACATTCTGGAGAGGTGTTACCAGTAGCTTATATGCTTCTTCTGCCAGATGCAGGGCTAGCCTCACATCCACGTCCATCGTGCGGTCAGATAGTTCAGCTACTCTCTGCAGTGCTTCTTTCATGGCAAGCGCAGCAGTGCCTGCAGCAGCTATTTTTCCCTGAATCCTAAATACAGGAACTAATGTGTCTTTAGCGTTCCTATATTTAATTTCCAAGTCATCCATAGCATCCCTCAAGGCATTAACCGCTTCGTAATTGACCCATGATGTTGCAATTGCGCCTTTAGTGGACTGGGTGCCTTCAGCGTAATTAAGCAGGCTTCTTCTTGCTTCACGCACAACGCCTTCTGCGCTAAGCCTTCCGTCCACTATGCCTGCTTTTATGTCAAGCACGCGACTCATTTCCTGAGTGAGTGTGTCAACTTTGGCAACGTCTCCTTCTTGCTGTGCGGTTTTAACATCCTGCTCATAAGCTGAAATGTCCTTGTCTATTTCTGCCAGTTCTCCCATAAGCCTTCTTAGCTCATTCTCTACCGCCATCCTGTCAGCGTCGCTTGTATAGCCGCCCTTAAGATGCCCAATAAGCCTTTGGTCCAAAGTCCTCATTAAAGCCACGTTTTCAACTTGCAGCGTTCCCATTGTAGCTTGTCCTTTTATTGAGACTTGATGCTGGTTGTCAATAACTTTAGCTAGCTGCCCTATCAAATAATCTATATGTTTCCCTCTTTCTGTTATGGCTCTAGTCTTCTTGCCACGCGCATAAGCTCTTCTGCCAGGAATATTCTCATTAAGGTTAACCCAAGCATCTTCAATCGGCCCGAACAGTTTTTGGTCGTCTATAGTTGTGTTGAAATCAAGCTTAAGTTCTCCATATGTTTCGGCAAGTTCAGCTATGGCAACATTAATTTCAGCCACTTCACGAGCCAGTTCCTCTGCTGTAGCCTCTACCCCTACGCTGCCAGGACCGCTGCTTATTCTCTTCAATTCCCCTCTTGAATGGGCATACGCCTCGTCAGAAGCATAGTCAAATGCGCGCGCAGCAACACCAGACGGAGTTGGCTCTCCATACTTTTTCAGCAGCGCTTCCAGCCTGTTTGGCTCACTCTTGCTCGCAGTTGCACCCGGATCAGAAGTCATTGTTTCACCATTTACCTCGCTTCCCTTGCCGCCCCTGCCCCGAGCAGCCCTTCAAGATGGGCTTGGGCATTATACATTTGGCGGGCTGTGGAGGTAATTAATCCGTAGGTGGAAGTGGCGAAAGCCAGCTGCACCCTTATAGAGTGCAACGCATCTGAGTCGAGCAACCGAGCCCTTGCTTCCTTTGCTGCTCCTTTTGGCACATATTGCCCGTCCACAATGCCGTGGTTTATGTCAACCACTTGCCCGACCTTTAATACAAGACCTGAAACTTCGTCACGGTTTCCTGCTGCTACGGCTGCGCTTATCTGCGCCTGATAATCCGCCAGGGCTTCTCTGACTTTGCCAAGTTCCCTTCCCAGCCTGTTTGCCTCTCTTACAGCCACAGCACGATTTGGGCTCACAGACGCAATCGTATTTACCGTTTGTTGCAGCTGTTCATCCAACTCAATTATGTATTGAACAGTTGACTGCTGCAATCCTCCTGCTTTTTGTGTTCCGCTAGCTACCATTAGATACGCTGCACCTATTGCTTCCTGCCCAATCGTATACGTTGCGTCACGAACCCTGCCAATTCCTCCACTTAGTGTGTCTCGGGCACGTTCTTCCAAGTCGCCTAAGTACTTCTGTATGTGTGGCATTCCTCTTCGACGCACATCGTCGCTTAAATCATGCCCCCACTGGGCTGCAAAGTTTGATACCCTGTTTGTAACTCCGCTAAGAAGTTCAATAATGCCTACAGGTGCAGAAGGTCGCTCTGTACCACCCCCGTATGTTTCAACCAGTTCCTGAAGCCTGTCTCTATCCGGAACGCCTCCTGAAGCTCCTGAACCAGAACCCGCATTAGTGCCTGCATTAGCCATTTTTTCACCCTTTGTTTTTGTTTCAGTTTTAATGCCTGACTTAACTCCTGATTTAACCCCTCAACACTCTGTTTTTACCTGAGAGTAGTCTATTATATTTAAAGTTTGTCAAAATCAGGCAAAAATCAGGGTGGCATTTGTGTAAGCAATCTTCCTGATGGGCGCAGTGGCTTGGATGAACTCATGAACATAAAGAACGTCACTGACAGGGCCTGTTGCGCGGAAATTAAAATATGTGCGGCTGCCTATTCTGTTTGGCCTGAAGTCTTCAAACCCTCTTTCCCCGCACACCTCTCCGAGTTCTCTTTGAAAGCCCTCCAGATTGACATGAGGAGCGGTAAGTGTTACTGAGAAGTTTCCCCCGTAAACCCTTCTTTTCTCATCAACACGAAGGCTTTGGTGTTCCAGCAAGGCTTCCAGCCCCTCTTCGCTTCCCTGAATAACTGCTTCTACTGAAGGCAGCGTTTCAGTCCCATACCAGTGGCTCTCTCCTGTTTCGTGCTCAAGCTTGTGCTGGTACAGAATCTGGCAGTCTTCGGCCACTTCAGCAACCCTTGAGCGAGAGGCCTGTATCCAGTGCAGCAAGCTGCCATATGCCTCGTCCCTTTCCTGGTCGCTGGCAAATACCAGGCGTATGTAATGAATCGGTTGTTCGTCTTCCATTTTTCATCCTGCCAATGCGCTTTACAAAAACGTTATTCTGAAACTCTGGTAGTCAGTTCCTGCGTCCTGGATAAATTTGTATGCGCCTAACACAACCTGCAATGGACCGGATATCTGGACATCACACCAGACTTTTACTATCTTGTCATAACTGTTTAGTTCTTTCCCAATTTGTCCTTGCTCAAATGTTAATTCGCCTTGCCTGCACAATGAGCCCAGATTTCCTGTAAAGCGTGAGAAGCTGGCTTGATTCAGGCTTATCAACTGCAGCTCGAGATAAGCTTCAGATACCTGCCTTACGTGGAAATCTTGCCTTTCTCCAATTAGTGGCTGAAGCTCTTCTTCGCTTGCGGCTTCAACAATAGCGTCTATAGTAGGAAGCTTTCTTTGATGTCCCCAGGTCTTCTCCGTTGTTGTGCGAACACCTTTCTGCTTGTATACTATTTTAGGCGCGCCGTGCTCAATTCCGGGCAAATGGCTGCCTTGGGGAGCATAGAAATCTTCCTTACGAGGGCGTTCCACCCTTTTGATGGCGATTGTCAAATCGCTTTCGGGCTCTTTTCCTAATTCACCAAGCGCCATGTCCCTTGCTGCTTCGTTGCTGAATGGCAATTGAACATAGTATAGTGACATTTCTATGCCTCTCTCACTGAAAGCCCAGATTCAGTTCCTTATAACTGTATCCCCTGCTTTGTGCGTGGCTGTAAACCGGCAAAACGTCACGGACAGCTCCAACTATGAAAGCGTGCAAATCCTGGTAGCCAGTTTGTCCTTGGATTGTGTTCCCTTCCAGGACCAATGATGGCCCTTTTTGCCCGCACAATGTTTTGAGTTCTCCCTGCAAAGGCTGTAATTGCTCTTCGGTGTAGCTTTGTCTGGTGGTAAGCAGCAGGCTTGCCTGCGTCACTCTCCTTCTCTCACCGCACTGCCGGTCTCCCAGCAGCGCATCCAGGTACTGCTCTACGGGAACAGCAACAACCATGTCTATGCTTAAAACTGTTTCGTCGTTTCTTCCAATGCCAATAAAGCCCCCTTTTCTTTTTCCTGTTCCGTGGCCTGTCTTCTGCCTGTACAGGACTTCATGCACCCCAAGCTGCCCCTGCCCCACCACCACTATCTGGAAATCTCTGTTTGGAACACAAAGCTCCCTGCCGTAAGCAGAGTCCCTGCTCACTTCGTCAGGGAAAAGAAGCTGGACATAATAAACCAGATCATCAAAGCCCATAAAATCCGTCGGCATGCCTCTTCCTGAAGGGACTACGGCGCGTTGCTGCATGAGGTTGTGGAAGAGCAGGGCTCAATATAAATTTTTCCCTTTAAAGTGGTAGCCGCTTATAAGAAAATGAGGTTGTCATTCTGGTAAGCAATGCCCCTGTTTGGCGCCCTGCCTTGTATAAAGCTGTGCATGTATAGTACAGGGCGCACATCGCCGATTACAAGTAGGTTGAAAAAATATGTGCCAACTGAGTCTCTTACCCTGACTCTTTCAAAGCCAAAGCCCTGCTGGGAGCACACGGCTTCAAGCTCTGACTGGAAAAGCTCCAATTGCTCCTTATAGGTGCTTGTCAGCTTCACTGAAAGGTTGGCTTCTGTGACTGCCCTTTTTTCGCTGAGGCGCGGCTCTCCCATTAATCCAGCCACAACTCCTTCTATGCTTGTTTCCGGGGAAACCTCAACAACCATCTCTATTGCTGGAAGCTCTTCCGGAGAACCCCGAAAGAAACCGCTTGTTCTTTGGCCTGTAGCATGCTTTCCTTTCTGTTGGTAGAGAACCTGAACTCGCCCTTTTTCTTCAACACCAATTTTTTCTACAACGCCCATTCTTCCATAAGCAGAGTCTCTTTCGCCTGCATTTATGAACAGCAGCTGCAGATAATATGTCACGTCAATATTGTTCATCACTATTTCACCCAAAGGTTAATGTGAATCTTTCATACTCCAAACCAGAGCTCTGTATGAATTCGTAAGCATACAACAGCCGCCTTACAGGACCTGTCAGGAAAAGGGGCAAGTTGAAGATGTCGCCTCTGGAACTGTAGTCATAACCCTTTTTTATATCTGCTTTGGTTGCCTGAATGATTTGCTCTCCGCAAGCTCCTTCAAGTCCTGACAGCAGATGCTCAATTGCAGAAAAGTGCTCGCTTTTTAGGGTTAATCCCAGAGCCATGTCCCTTATCATTCTTCTCTGCCCAAATACTGCCCCCGCAATCCCCACAGCCCTGTCAATGTCCTGTCCTTCGCCGATAGCCACAATCATGTCTATTGTTGGAAGCGTCTCTTTTTTGCCGCCCGTCAGCCCCTGCTCTTCTGTTCTGCGAGCCCCTTTTTGCTTGTAAAGGATTTCCGTAGGCATGCTTTGGCTTCGTTGAATTCTGTCTGCTCTCGCGCCTCTCTGCACCGCTATTGCGTAGTCTGGCTCCGGAACCCTGAACAGTTCCAGAAAAGCAGCATCCCTGGTTTTTTCATCAGGAAACTGCAGTTGCGCATAATAAAGCTGTTCATCCCCGTGCATCATCAGGGCATGGAAGGCGTGCCGCAATATAAATTTTTAGCTTTTTTAAGTAGTAACTTAAGCAGTGCTGCTGTCAGAACTCGGCGATTGCATACATCTGCCTGAAGAGCCCTGGCACGTCCCTGATGAGCCCTCCGGCAAGCTCATAGTTCTTGACAGGCATGAGCTTTGTTGCTGTTCCTGCTGCAAGCCCGACTTTCCTCATTATGCCTTCTGTCTCCGCGTCTCCATCTATGAGGAAAATCCTGAGAAGAACCTGAGGGTATTGCTGGAACCTCGCCGCAGCTTTCACGGTGCGCCCGATTATGTCTCCGTTCCCTTCCGGCCTGCCATCAGTAAGAAGGTATGCCATGCTTGGACCGCTGTCTTTCAATGTTTCCAGAAGCCATTCAAGCGCCAGGTCTGTTGCTGTCGCGCCGTTAGGAGAAACGTGTCTCAGCTGCTCGGTGCTTATTTGCTCTACAGAGTAGTTATAATGTGCCAGGCATGTGTGGTTGTCAGGGTTCAGGCGGCGCATCAGTGCGTGCAGCGCCATGGCGGTTTTCTGCTCAATCTCAAATCTTTGGTTTTTCTCTGTGCTTCCGCTGGTGTCAACAATTATTGCCGTGTCTATTGATGACCTTCCTCTTGATTTGCCTTCGTACTTAGGCACAATGATGAATGGGACAGTTGGAAGCCTGTAGCCCTTTGTGCGGGAGTATATCGCTGATTCTATCCAGTCAGCTTCCGGAAGTTCTGAAATATCCTCAAGCTCTGCCAGTCGGGATACCACGCCGCTGTAGCCTTGCATAACCTCAGCCATGAAGCCCCTGCCGCTTTCCTTCTCTATGCCGTAGATAATCTCGTCCAGGAAAATATCCTCAAGCCTTCTGGTGAGCATCTGCTCGTCGAAAGTTAGCGTGCCGCCTGACTCCCTTACGAGCCCTGAAGATTTTATGTTCTGAACAACAAGTTCCCTTGCTATTCCTGCCGCGTCTGTATTCGCAACTATGGCCTCTCGTGCTCTCCTTGCAGCTTCTTCTGTTTGGGCAATTTGGGCGTTATACTTGCTGCCCACCTCTGCAACTGCCGCTTCCTTTTCGCCCCTAAGCCTCATGTATTCATGCTCAGCCCTCTGCCTCAAGTCCGATACGCCCTCCAATTGGCCGCTGCTTTCCAGCAGCACTCTTTCAGCCTCCCTGAGTTCAGCTGCGTGCTTCGCAAACTGGATGGCGTTTTCTGTCTGGTGCCTTATAAGTGCCGCGTACTCCCTCACGAGCCCTGCAGTTTGCCTCGCATATAATCCGTGAAGCAAAAAATTGTTTGTTGCCGCAAGCCCGAGGCGCCTTACAGCACTCAGTTTCAGATAGTTATGAACACTGCCCCTGAACCACTCTTCCTCGGCATAACGCCTTGAGAACATGCTTACGTATTCTTCCACGGGAAGAAGTGTTGGTCCTGCCTGTTGCCCTTGCTGCGTGTCCGGCTCAGGGCCCACTTGCTCCTGCACAGAGCTTACTGCTGATTCAAGCGCGCTGCTTTGCCCGTTACCTTGCCCTTCATCCCTTTTGTCCTGAACCATTTTTATGCTCACCATATTTTGTAATTCAAAACAGACCAGACTTTTCCAAAGAAGCGACGCACAATGTTTGTCTTTTCGCCTTCCTCAATGCGCGCTATAACCTCTTCCAGAGACCCTTGCTCATCGCCTTCAGGTGTTTGAGGTGCTTGAGCCTGAACTCCTGCATCTTCTGTGCCTTCTTGTTCATCTGTTGGCTGAGCTTCTTCAGCACCGGAATAAGCTTGCCTTGGCTTCCTTGGGCGAAGAGGCATGGGCCTGTAAGCCAGGCTTGGCAATGCAGCTCCGGCATCTCCTGCCATGCCCCTGTTTATACTCGACAACGCATTATAGCCTTGCCTTCCGCCAATGGACTTTAGCTGTTCCCTGACTTTTGCCCGCAGCTCCTCAAGCCTTGCCTGCGCAGCATTGTAGCTGCCCTGTGTTTGGCCATAAGCCTCTGCTGCCTTTGCCAGTTCTCTTTCCTTTTCTGCAGCGGCAGCTCCTAAAGTCTGCTCAATGCCTGCAAAGCGCATATCCCTCACGGCTTCATATCCTTTTTTTTGTTCCTCACCTTCGCGCCCCAGGCTGTCAACCGCATGACTTCTTTGGTAAAGAAGGCTTTGCTCTATCTGTCCCGAAAGCTTGCCGACTATTTGCTCGTTGCCAGCTATTTCTTCGATTGCAGTTCCTGCAGGCTTGCCTGATTGCCATGCAGTTACGAGCATCCGCTCTATTTCTTCCTTTACAGATGAGAAGTCCACTGGCGGTGTGCGGAAAAGCCCGCAGTCTGCAAACCTATAATAGCTGAGGTCCATTTTATTGTGTTATTATGGTAAACAGAGGACTATCTTTCAGCCAATATGCCCGGGGGCTCGCAGTCTTTTGAGGCTGTCCGCCGCATTTGCACCATGAAAGCGACAAGCTCCTTAACCTCATGAGGTTTTGCATAAGCAAATTCTGGCTGTTCCCTGAACAGGTAGTCCATGAATGGGTGTTCTATCTTTGCAAGCTGGGCGGCATTGTTTCCAGGTTGGTCGTATGCGCGCTTTACCTCTGCAAATGTGTCAACTGCGCTGCTGGCATCGCTCGTGTAAGACGTTATTTCAACCACAAAATTCGGCGTCACTTCAGGTATCTGCGTTTCCCTGACTGCAATGTGCCTGTAAACAGAGCACCAGAACGTGTTGTTTTCCTGCTGCACAAGTCCGGGGAAGTTTTCCCCTGCCCATTCAACAAGCAGCTCCTTTGTCTTTTTGTCAGCGTCAGGCACCTTTCCCTGCACCCTTGTGCAAAGCGCATAAGCTATGCCAAGGAGCATCTGCGCCTCAGTTACTATGCTGCCTGACCCTTCAGATAGGATTTGGTCCACTAAGAACTTTGCCCTTGCAGCAGCAAGCGCGTCAAGCTTTGAGCGGTTGCTCCCTAAAATGTCAAGCTTCCCTTCTCCTTGATACTCGCTCCTGAACTTTATGTAGAAAGCGTCCACAGCCCTCTCAACCATCACCGGTGCCAGTATCCTCTCAAGAGGCTCAACAGCTTCCCTGTGCGTGTCGCCTAAGTGAACCTCTTCAAGCTCAATTCTTTTTCCGTGAAATGACCTCAGAGTTATTTCATAGCTCTCATCTACTGCTTTAGGGCCTTCAGGGTATCTTACAGCAAGCAGCGCAATCCTGTCATTCACGTAGTCAGGAAGATCACTATGCTTGTTGGCGGTTCCTATGAGAAGGCAATGCGCAGGCCAAGGGTATCTCTGCTGCTCGGGCTGGATTGTTCCTGCGTTAAGCGTCTCAAGCATCCCTGCGTATGTTGGTTCCAGAAGCATTTCAAGCTGGTCAAGCAGAAGCAAGCCGTTATTCGTACGCGAAAGAATTCCCGGCTGGAAACGTTCAGGGTCATAATCATCACCCATGCCCTGCGCTTCTGTTCTGTCAAACATGGGTATCTTGTAGCCGGCAAGATGTGTCCTGCTAAGCTTTGTGTTTCCCTCAACAAATTCTATTCCGTGCCCGGGACCATACTTTACGACTGTAACCTTTACGTCTTCAGGCTTCTGCAGCCTGAACCTGCCTGTACCCTTGAAATCCTTATCATATCTTGCCATGCATTCAGGGCACGGAGGGCACTTATTTGCGTATTCAGAATCAAACAGGCTGAACGGACTGCATTGAACCTTGCAGCTCTCAACAACGAAGCTCACTTCCTGCTGCATTGCTATACTAGCAATATCTCTTACAGCCTGTGTTTTCCCTCCGCCCGGAGGTCCGTAAAGGGCAAAGTGGTGGGCACGAGTATCATAGCACATAAGCAAGGCTATAAGTAGTCTTTCTGCCCTTACCGGTTCAAGAACAGTTGTAGGGAAGAAGTCCAGCAAAACCCGGTTTCGCACAGCCTGCTCCCTCTCAACAGGCTCCATCTGGCCAATGCTTGAGACCTGGATTAAATCGCAAATGTCCTGTTCCCTGAACGCATAGTTAAGCCTGTTGCCCTGGCCAGGAGCCGGCTCAGCAAGCTTTACACTGACAGTTTTTCTCTGGTCGTCATATCCTGTGAGCATTCCAATCGCGCCTGCAGGAATAACTGCTCTGGACTGCTCATAATCTGTATACACAACCCCTGAGTATTCCGTCTCAAACCTTACCTTATACCCCCGATTCGGGTCAGCAACAGCCATACTATTTATTGAGTGCCCTGTAACAACCTTTCTTTCAGGAACAAGCAGCGCGAACTCGCTTGGGTTTGAAAACGTGCCATAGCCGTTAAGTGCATTGCCGCCAACATCACTATCCCACTGAATGCCGTAAAAGTGCCTGTATACGCTTGTCCCTCCTCTTACAACCCTGATCTCTGTTATGGTTCCATTAACACCGACTAAATTCCCGCCCCTGCCAATAACCTTCATTCCGTTCTTCGCATAATTTTCTATTTCGGCTGCGTCAGTAATCTGACCTGTGGGGAACGGCACAGAGGTTTCAGGGAACAATGGCAGCCATTCGCCAAGAGCTTCGTCGGCAATCTTAGCCTCAATGCCTTCCTTAAGCCCTTCAAGCCGCCTGCGGGTTATTAGCGCAAGATGCTGAGCAGAAGTCTTAGGCACAACACCCAGCCGGACAAGGTCTCTGCCTGTCTTTACTTCTTCCAGATACTTTTCAAGGTCGCTTTTGTCCATTCTTCCCCAAACAGCTAAACAAAAATCAGGTTTTTGTTCGTCAGCCTCAATTCCATTCCTTTCATCACGTCATAAATGTGCAGCACATCACGTACAGCGCCTCTTATATCTCCTGCCAAATATGCTCTGTTGTGCTTCATTACCCCGGGTTTATTAGAGCCAATACTGCATATTGTCGCCCACCAGTCAGTTCTCTCTGTGTCAACTATTTTTAAGGCATCACTTTGGTGTGGCGTTTCCGTTTCTCTGGAAACGGCCTGCAATTCCTGACTCAGGTATTCAAGCTCGCTTCTTGCATAGCTGTCATCTGTGGTAAGCAAAATGCGGGCTTCTGAAACTCTCCTGCATTCCCCAACAGCATTCCCTCCTCTCAAAAGCGTCTCAAGATCTATTTCTTCAGGAACACCTACAACCATTTGTATAGCATAGCCAATCCCATAACCTGAATCGTCAAAGCTTTTCTGCCTATAAAGGATTTCCCATCCCTGCATTTGCCGTGGCTCTTGAGGCGCAGAGCTCGCCTTAATTGCACTAATAACGTCAGACAAATATTCTGCAGATGACTCAATAATGTTGGGAAGAGAAACTCGCCCGACTCTTGCAAGCTCCCTTCCATAAGCCCTGTCCCTATCTTTTTCTTCCTCAAACAAGAAGCTAACATAATAAAGCATCCCAGTGTTGTCAGGCATAGAAATGGGTTAACAGCCCTGCAATATAAATTTTTAGCTTTTTTGAGTAGTAAATATTGGGAAACTATTTAAACGGCAAATGCTTCCCACAGGCTATGCCTGGTTTAAGAGAGCTGTATGAAAGGCTGGGAGCAGGAATCTGCTCATATCGCACAGATGACGGCGTGAATCGGCTTACGCTGCTAAGAGACGGAAGAGAAGGAAGAGAAGGAGAAGAATCAAGTCATCACCAGCAGCAATTTTCCCTTACTGAAGGCGCGAGTGGTTATGCTGGCGTTGAAGTCATGGTGGCTTATTCCGGCAACCGCGGCTCTATGCTGAGAACCCTTGAGGCTCTTCATCTTCCAAAATCCTGGTCAAAACATCACGGCCAGAAGCCTTTCCACTTGTTGCTCGGACAGCTACAGCTTAGGGGGGCATCTGAAGGCCCTTTGGAGCTTCAGGTCACGATTGTTCTTAGAGCTGAAAAGCAGCTTAACCGGCTTGAGCAGATGCTTCGCCTGTTTCATGCAGAGTATAAGTAAATCGCACGATAATATTCCTATAAATTGATGCGATTTACTATTATGCGGGCTCAAACCGAACCTTTGACGGAGGTGTCCGGAGCTGCTCCTTATATGAATCGTGCTCGCTGCTTTGGCGGGCTACGTAAAGGAAATACATTTTCCTTCCGGTGGAGTCAGCAAGAATCCGGAGCATGTTTCTTCCTTCACCGAAGTCAAGCCAGCCGTTGAATGTCCTTACTGAGCCTGCTGGCCTTAGCAGAAGCCTCATGGCGGTTATAAGAAGCTCTTTTTTAAGCTTCCCCAGACTGTTTGCAAACGCGTGCCTGCCGTTTTTGTTATATTTGAACCGCGCACCAAGACCTTCTGTCTTGTCCAGGAAATACCTCGCCATTTGCCTTTCGTCAATGCCTGTTGCGGATATTATGTCAGGGTCAAAAGCAGCCCTTATGCCGCTCAGCAGGACAGAAAGCCCTGCAAGGAAGTCCTTTTTCACTTTGCTGAGCTGCCTTTCCGGAACCATGGTTCTTTGCCACGTCTCATGTTTTCCAAGAAAGTTGATTGCAGCGGCTAATGCCTGCGAAACAATTGAGAAGCCCTGCTGGACGTCAGGCAGCGAAGTGTTAAGCCAGATATAGAATGAGCGAAGCTTGTCGCTGTAAGCCTTTAAGAGTTCCAGCGCCTTATTCACTTCAGCCCCGGGCATTAGGCTTATCTTTTTTATTAGCGAACAAACCTCATTTACCTTGCTTATGTCAGAAATAAAATCAAAATCCTCGCGCCTGAGTATTCCCCTGAAGTTGGAAAGTTTTTCGTACGCCACACAGGCATAAGTGCACGGAATCTATATAAACTTTTTTGCAGCAGAAACTTTGCTTTAGCCGGTTATGCAAACAGCTCTATATCTTAACCCTCACCGCATTAGAGCTCGTCTTCCTTTCCCTGCCTTCATCATAGAACTTTGCCCGGCATGCAGGCAGCGAGAAAGTTCCGAGGATTGATAACTTTGACTTTATCCTGTATGAGAGAACCCTTTCCTCATGCTTTTCAAGGTGGTCAAGCTCCCATTTTATTATTGTGCCGTGCCTCGTGGAAGTTATCTTTGCCGGCTTTAGCGTGCCAAGCCCTGCGTCCTTTTCAATGCTTGCTATGATGGGCACTTTGTCAGCGATTGTTAAGCGGTCGTAGCCCTTGCTTCCCCTGTTCCTGACGTGCAGCACCACTTTCATGTCTGAGATGCCTTCTTCCTCAAGGCTTATTACCGCAGCTTCTTTCCTTATTGCGACAGGGCTTCTGAATACGTAGTAAAGCACAGCCAGAAGCACGGAAACCACAAACAATGCGAACAGAGGCCTGTAGCTCTCAACAACCCTTGCTGTTGCTGTCTGCCGGGGCTTTACAGCCAGTTCCCATACAAAGTAGCTGCCTTCCTGCCTGCTTACAACAGCTGCCTTTGGCTCTGTGCCTGTGAACAGCCTTCTGAGGATATTTGTCCTTTTCTCCAGCGTTTTATAAGCAACTGTGTTGCCATCATTATAGTAGCTTGTTTCTTCAACTGTTTTGAGGAATGAGCTCTGCCTTGGCAGCTTTTCCTCCTTCAGCTCTGCGTAGCCGATTATTTCAAAGCCCTGCTTTATGTCAGGCTCCAGCGTGGTGTTGCCAAAGGAAAATTTCCATGTCAGGGCGTCTTTCTGTGGCGGAGTAAGGGGGCTGATGGCAAACTCATGGCTTATCGTCTTTTTCTCAAGCGGCGCAAGGGAAGTGGTTATTTCTGCGCTGAGAATGCTGCTTCGTGCCGTTATCAGCAGCCAGTCTATGTTTTTCGGGTTCTTGTTTATCAGCTCTATTGTTGCTGTTATTTTCTGCCGCGGGTCTATCTTCTGCGGCATGTCAACTTTCTTGTTTACTGCGGCAGAATATTCACGTAATGCGACTACAGACGGCTTTATGTTTATTGCCATGTATTTCTTGTCAACTATCTCTGTGTTTATTGATTCAATGTCAAGCTCAACCATGTACTGGCCTGCTGGCAGGGGCTGTATGGGGTTTATTAGAAGCATGACTGTCTGTGAGGACCTCTTTTTTATGTCTACGCCGCCAAAATAGTGGTAAAGCGGCTTTGACTGAACGCTCCAGAATATCTCCGGAGCCCTCATCCTGAACGTGTCGTCCTGAAGCTGGCTGTTCGTGATTGTAAGCTCATAGACCGCCTGTTCTCCTGACAGAATTGAATCAATTATGGGCTTTACTTCAACTGTGAATGACGAGTCTGCCGCCACAATGCCCATAGTGGCGAGAAAAACGAAAAGCGTGACAATGACAGGAAGCCAAACCCATCTTTTGAAGCCCAAACATCTCACCAGACATGAAAACGGGGAATAGCTATTTATATAGTTTTCTATAACGTAAAAATGGGACCGCCCGGATTTGAACCGGGGTTACCACCATTTCGGCAGAAGCAAATGTGCTTCTCCCCAAGGTGGAGTGATAGACCAAGCTACACTACGGCCCCGAATGGTTAAAGCGGTTAAGAACGGGATTAAATATTTACCTGTTTTCCATCAGTATTAAACCATCACCCTACTCACATGCTCCTCCTTCACTATCCTTATGACACTGTCAACGAAGCTTTCTATCTTCTGCTCGTGGCTGACTATTATTATCTGCGCTATGTTCAGCTGCTCGGTGACGTCCCTTATCCTTTCTATCTGCTCGCTGCTGAAGCCGTCTGTGGGCTCGTCAAGTATTATTATGTCGCGCGTCTTTATTGTTGTGACAAGGTCGTTTATTGCCTTGTTAAGAGCCAGTCGGTATGCGAGGGCGCAGCTTGTTCTTTCTCCGCCTGAAAGGCTGTCAAATGAGAGCTCGTATCCGTTCTGCTCAATGACAGGGCTGAACTCTTCATTGAGCCTTACGCTTATTGCCTCGTCCTGCATCAGAACGGAAAACCAGTTCTGGAAGAATGTGTTGAACTCGTTGTAGATGCGCAGCATCACCTGCCTTTCTATAGTGACGACAAGGTTTGTGAAGTGTTCATCCAGCCAGTGCACAAGCCCTTTTTCCTTCTCGACAGCCTCCTTTATTTTGAGCTTGCCCTCTATTTCCTGCTGCAGCGCCCTGATGTTCCGGCTTATGCCGTCCTTCTCTCCCATCAGCCCTGCTTTTTGCATCAGCAGGGCCTTTTCCTGCCTGAGCAGCTCCTCAAGCTCTGCCTTTGCTGCCGTGATTTGCGCGTCTACGCCCCCAAGCTCAGAAATCATCCTGTTCTCCTCTCCTGCTTCTACGCCCAGAGATTCTATTTCGGCTCTCAGAAGCCGCATCTTTTCCTTAAGCGAGCCGGATAATCGCTGCTTGTCTGCAAGCATCTCTCTGTAGTGCATGGACTCTCTTATCTGCCTGTTCATTGACCTGATTTCTGCGATTGCTGCGGCAGCTGCTGCGTTTGAGGTTAGTTCCATTTCTGCTGGCGCAAGCATTTCTTCGCGTAGCTTTTGCGCCATTCCAAGCTCTGCTGATGTTTCCTCGCACGCCGTTATTTCTCCGCCTGCGTTTGCCAGCTGCCTTTCCTTTTCGTGCATTCTGTCAATCTCTATTCGCAGCGATGCTGCTTTTTCCTCGTGCAGTTTTTTCCCTGCCGCATGCTTTTCCAGTTCTGCATTTGCGCTTGCTGTCTTTTCCTCCTCTGTTTTCCTTATGTGCTCCTTGTGCTCATGGGTTACAGGCTGCCTGCACGTCGGGCATGTTGTAAGAGCAGTAACGCCTTGTGTCAGCTTCCGTGAGCTTTCCATTATGAACTGCAGCTTTCTTATCTCGGCGTTTACCCTGCCAAGCTCGTTTTCCGCGTCCAAAAGCTGCTGCTTTGCTGCTTGCTTTCCTGCAACTTCCGATTGAATCGCAATAAACCATTTCTTTGCAGACACAAGCATTTGGATGAATGTGCCGTGCAGCGCTGCGGCTGTTTCCTGCTTTTTCTGCAGCGCAGCCATTTCAGATTCTGCTCGGGCAATGTCTGCTTCTGCTTCTTTCGTAATCCTTTCCCTCTCCCTCATCCTTGAGGCTGCTATTTCAAATCTTTTCCTGTGCTCTGCGAGCAGCCTTGACCTGCCCTCAAGACTTTCTGAATGCGCTTTCTTCTTAGCCACGAATTCTTCAAGCTGGCTTATCCTCGGCAGCAGGTCTGAAACTTTTTTGTCTGCATCCATAAGTTCCTTTTCAAGCTCCTGCGCCCTTTCCTGCTTCTGTGGCAGGTCTTCTGCCTTTGCTGACAGCTCCTTTGCCTTTTCCTTGACAGCCCTCACCAGAAGCTGCGAGTTCTCCTTTATGCGCCTGTACTTGTCAATCTGGAAAACCTTTCTTAGTGTATCAAGGCGGCTTGTGTTGCTGTCCATCAGTATGAGCTTCATCTCTTCCTGAGGGGTATAAACTGTGTAGCGGTAGATGAGCGACTTGGACTTTGTGAGCAGCTCTTTCGGGTAGCCAAGAAGCTCAAGGGTTCTTGCCTTCAGCTCTACAGGCGCGAGCTCGTGCTTCTGGCCGCGGGTTATCATGTATCCCGAGTCCTGCCTGACAGTATCCCTGAACCTTTTGAGGCTGCGCTTTATTATTACGTCATTGCCGTCTATAGACATCTTCAGCTCAACAGAACCGGCGTTTTGTCCATTCCTGAGCAGGGATGAGCCATCCAGAGCTGCTGTTATTCCGAAAAGGCAGAACTCTATTGCCAGCAGGACGGTTGACTTGCCTGAGCCGATGTCCCCTGAGAGCATGACGCTGCCTGTGGGGAACTCCACAAGGGCATCGGTGTAGCTTCTTATGTTGCTGAGCCTGACGTGCCTTATAATCATGCTTCTGTGGTGGCTTTGATTTTATAAAAAGGTTGTTGCATGCAATGGCTTTGGGAACGGAAAAAGCCCGTGTGTGCGGCGGATAAGCAAGCGCCACAGCCGTAAACGTTTTTTAACAGCTGTAATAGGAACTTAACAACGGAAAGCTTTAAATACGAGCGTTAATATTTATTAACAGATGTTAAAAATAATTGACGATTTGAGGCTGTTTTTTGATGATAATTACCGTAGAATCCATGTCAGGGAATATGCAAGGATTCGCAAAATCAGCGCTCCAACGGCATCAAAGCTTCTTGAAGGATACCACAAGGAGGGCTTGCTGGGGAAAACCGCAGATAAACAGTATATATATTATTTTGCAAACAAGGAAAGCGCATTGTTTGTTGACATCTCCAGAATCTACTGGAGAGCAGTTATCGAGAAATCAGGGCTTGCAGGCATGATGAGTGAGAAGTTCATAATGCCTGTTATAATCCTTTTCGGCTCACTTGCAAAGGCAGAGGTAACGAAGGACTCTGACATAGACGTGGCGATATTTACGCCAACAAAAAAAGAGCCAGACCTGAAGGAGTTTGAAACGAAGCTAGGCAGGCGCATTCAGCTGTTCACCTTCCTCAGTAGGGCAGATGTGAAAAATGAAGAGCTGTTGAATAACATCCTGTCAGGATATAAAATCCTCGGAGCGTGGTGATATGGACTGGGAAGAATGCATCAGGCAGAGGATTGTAAAAACTGTATCTGAAGACAGGAATCTTATCAAGTCCACGCGAGAGATAGCCAGGGCAAAGATAGAATCTGCAGACGCATTGCCAGACCATTTATACATTGGAAAAATAACCCTGCTCTATGACGCCCTTAGGGAGCATCTTGAGTGCATAGCGCTTGAAAAAGGATATAAGGTATACAATCACGAATGCTATGCTTCCTTCCTGAAGGAAATCCTGAAGTTGTCAAGGGATGCTGAAATATTTGATAATCTTAGAAAAGTAAGGAACGGAATAAATTATTATGGCAGGACAGTAACTCAAAGCGAGGCAGAACAGGTTATCAGGAATCTTAAGCTTCTTATTGAAAAATTCAAAAAGTAATAGTAAATAGCATTAATAATGAAACTTCCACTAACGCCGCAGACCAGCAAAATATTTATATCAAAAACATTTTCTGCATGGAATGGGCGATTTGGGAGTAATCACTGTAGTGGGCGTAGATGCTATTCGTCACCAGCCTGGCACGGATATTGCACATGTTGTTCTTGAAACTGGTCGGGTTTTGGAAGTTGACCCGAATTTAGCTGCTATGATGACTGGCGGAACTGTAGAAATTATGGGCGACAGGGTAATAGCTGCTTACACAGGCGATGGTAACTGTGTGTATGCGGCAAGTGGCTATGTGCCGCCAGCTCTGGCAAGCAGAACCTAATTCTATTGAAAGGTTTGAATAACCCACTAAAAATATCAAACCTCTCAAAGAAGGGCTTTGAATTTTGAAGTAAACTGGGGTTATTCAAAGTCCTCTATTCACAAAATTTATATAAAAACATTCCATTGCTGTAGCCATGGTCTCGGCAAGTGCTAATTCAGAGAGTGTTGACAGCGGCAACATGCTTGGAGTTGTGGACTCGTTCCCTGAGCAGATTGAGGAAGCTGCAGCTCTTGCAGGCGACACAAGGGTTTCTGGTGAGATTTCAGGCATAATTGTTGCAGGCATGGGAGGCTCAGGCCATCCTGGAGACATGCTTAAGGCGTACGCACAGTACACAGGGCTGAAGATTCCTGTTTTTGTTGTCAGGGATTATGAGCTTCCCGAATTTGTCACAAGCAAAACGCTCGTGTTTGCCATATCATATTCAGGGAACACGGAAGAAACGATAAGCGCATTGAAAGCTGCAATCAGGAAGGGCTGCAAGGCAGTGGTTATAACCTCAGGTGGGAAGCTGAGGCAGATTGCAGAGCAGCACAGGCTGCCATTGTTACTAGTGCCTCCGGGAATCCAGCCGCGGCTTTCACTGGGATACATGTTCGTTCCAATGCTTTCTGTTCTTTCAAGCTCAGGGCTGGTAAAAGACGCGGCAGCAGAGATAAGGAAAGCAGCCTCTTTCCTCAGGGAGTCAAGGCTCAGGGAACATGCAAGGCAGCTCTCTGAAAAGATGGCTGGAAAAGTGCCCCTGATATACGCCTCGGCGCAGATGGGCATAGCGGCTTACATATGGAAGATTCTCATCAATGAGTGCGCAAAAACGCATGCGTTCAGCAACGTCTTCCCGGAGATGAATCACAACGAGATAAACGCATTCGGGAACCTGGAAGCGAAGTATTACGCGGTTTTTCTGCAGGACGAGCTTGACAGCGAAAGGGTAAGAGCAAGGATGACCATATCAAAGGACATAATCTCAAAGTCAGGGGTTGAGAGCACCCAGATAATGCTCAAGGGGAACTCTTTTCTTACAAAGCTTTTCACAGCAATTCAGGCAGGCATGTATGTCTCATACTTCCTTGCATTGAAGTACGATACCGACCCCACACCTGTGCCTGTGATTGAGGAGCTCAAGGCGCGGCTTAAAAAGAGGTTTGGGCAGTAGTAGTTTAAAGTTCGTAGTTTGTGGTTCTTAGTTTACTACTCACTACAAACCATCTACTACTCACTAGTAAATGTAAAAAGCCTCTTGTCATTGCCGAAGCCAAAGGGAATGAAGCCAATGATGCCCAAGGCTGAGAACTTGACGTCACTTTTTTCCTTTGTGGGCAAAAGGGATGCTGCAAACAATATTACAAATCCTGCAAGGATGAGCAGCGTGCCTACCTGGATAATCTGAGTCTGCGTGACCACGCTCTCCAACCGTTTCTTATGTCGGCCATAAACGCCTTTGCTTCTTTATCACTCATATCCCATGCACCTGCCAACTCAATTAGTGCCATCTTTATGCAAATCGGGTTACAACTTCATAAATGTTTCGCAAACATACAAATCGGGCAACAGCAACGTTTATAAACACCCGCATTTTTCCAAAAAACATGGGAATGTATTCTTATCTTGATGCGTCATGGGAAAGCGGCTTGGGCTCTGAGACGCACAGGAAGCGCATGGTTGCGTGGAGGGCTGAGCCCACCACAATAAGGATTCCGAAGCCGACAAGGCTTGACAGGGCAAGGGCTTTGGGTTACAGGGCGAAGCCGGGAATAATAGTTGTGAGGCAGCGCCTGACTAGGGGCGGAAGGCAGAGGCCTGACATCAAGGGGGCAAGGCGCTCAAAGCATGCGAGGCAGCGCAAGATTCTGAGCATGAGCTACCAGCACGTGGCTGAGAGGCGCGCGGCAACCAAGTTCCCAAACATGGAAGTGCTCAATTCCTATTTCCTCGCAAAGGACGGCACTCATTACTGGTATGAGGTCATTATGGTTGACAAGGATCATCCGGTCATTGTCTTTGACAAGCAGCTTTCATGGGTTTCAGACGGCAAGCACAACCGCAGGGTCTTCAGGGGGCTTACGTCTGCTGCAAAGCGCAGCAGGGGCCTGATGCACAAGGGCAAAGGCGCGGAGAAGATGAGACCAAGCCAGAGGGCGCATGACAGGAAAGCGAAGTAGAGAAGCAATTCGCTGATTCTTTAGTAAGCGACAACAATAAGTTATGAATAATTCGCTTACTAAAGTTTGTCAGACAGAACAATTTTATAAGTTATTTGTGTCTGACATTATTTTCACGCAACATTTATATATTTCTTTGTCAATTATTCTTATATCAGTATATCTTATTGGCGCATCTGCATATGCCAAGGGGTTTAAAATGAAGCTTCACTGCACGAACTGCAACTACCAGTTCACGCCAAAGACAGGCAAGATGCCTTCAAGGTGCCCTTACTGCGACAAATCCGGCACTGTTGAGAAGGTCAAGCAGATGCAGGAATGGATTGACGAGTTCTCGGTTAGCTCTAATGAGAAGCCATAGTTGCTGTTCATAGCCACTGTTGGATGCAAATCGCACAAATTCTGCTGTGTAGCACAAAAACTCTCTAAAACCCCCCTACATTTGCCACATGAATTGCACATTTAGGGCTAATTCTGAACATATTTTACCATTTGAGAAAAAAATCAATGAAAAATAATTACGCAGACCTTATTTGGATTTGCTATTCTCCGCCTTCACCGTGTCCTTAAGAGCGGCAATGGCGACCTCTATCTGTTTGTCACTCGGCTTGGAAGTGGTTATCTTCTGCAGCATCAGCCCTGGGAGGACGATTGCCCTAAATAGTATGTTGCCGCTGTGCCGCGCGCTGAACTTGAGCAGCTCATATGAAAGCCCTGCTATGACTGGAAGCAGCAGTATTCTTGACGCAAGCCTTACTGCCCAGCTCTCGCTTGTCACGATTGAGAAAACGATTATGCTGAGAAGCAGGACAAACAGAAGGAAGCTTGTGCCGCACCTTGGATGCAGCGTTGTGAACCGCCTCACAGCCCTGACGGTCATTTGCCTTGCAGGGACTCGGCCAATATTACCAAAACCAATCCCCGCCTCGTATGCGTGGATTGACATGTGCTCTGCGCCGTGGTAGCGGAACATGGTCTTTACGTCAGGCAGCAGCGATATCAAGGCGATGTAAACCACGAATATTGCCGCTCTCAGGATGCCGTCAATCATGTTGAAAAGGAATGTGCCGCCTTTTGAGACGAGTGATGAAAGGTAGAACGGCAGCCCCACAAACAGGATAAGTGAAAACACTGCTGCAAATGCAATTGTGAAGAACACCTCTTTTTTGCCGAGCTTCTCGTCTTCGCCTGCGAACTCGTTTGCTGAGTGTATTATCGCCTTGAACCCTATTACTAATGTGTCGTAAAGCGCGAATATGCCTCTTACAAAGAACAGCTTTGCAAATCCTTGCCTCGCTTCTACATGCTCCCTCTTCAGGGATATGGTGCCGTCCTGCCTCCTGACAGCTATGGAATAATAATTAGGGCTTCTTATCAGCACTCCTTCAATCACCGCCTGTCCGCCGAGGGTTGGTCTTTGCATGATTCTGTAGTAAGGCGGCTGTTTAAAAAGTTTTATTTTTTAGCAATTATGCAGTATCCTATAATTATTCAACGCAGGCAAGCCACCAATATATTTAAATAACAAGATAAAATGACTCTTTCCATGCTGAACAATTACGAAGAGAAACTAAAGAAATTTTTGCAAAAAAATAACATAAAAGGCGAGCATCTGCATTTTGAGGAATCTGTACATACGGTTGAGGATGCGTGCAGGGAAGCAAATGCTCAACCCGACGATTTTGTTAAAACTATATGCATGATTACTAACGATGGAAAAGTTATCTGTGCCCTCGTGCTGGGCTCATATAGGGCAAGCACAGAAAGAGTGGCTAAGGCATTAAATACAGAAAGACCGCAGGTTGCCACACCAGAACAAGCCTTAGAGAAAACAGGATACCTTGTAGGCGGCACACCCCCGTTCGGGTATAAAGCAACATTTCTTATTGATACAAAAGTTATGGAAAAAGAGACTGTGTATGTAGGAGGAGGAACGCCGAACGCTCTCGTGAAAATCAGCCCAAAGGAAGTGCAAAGAATTAATCAGGGCATAATTGTAAGGGTTCGAAAATAAATTCCGCTAATAGCTCATTTTTCCATGAACTCAGCATTCTCAAGCTTCTGGAAGTGCCTGTCGCCTGTAAGCAGCTTTGAATTGAAGCGCAGCGCAGTTGCGTACATTAAGGCGTCAACTATGTAAAGCCCGTGCTTAAGGCGCTGCTCAGCAGCCAGAAGTGCTATTTCGCCTGTGACATCCACAACTATGCTTCTTGAAAGGATGAACCTGAGCTTGTCAGCCGCATCATGCCCTTCCCTGCCATATTTTATTCTTATTTCAGCAAGGCATAAGGAGGAAACCGCTATTTCATCATTGCTTTCCACATACATCTTTGCAGCCCTGCCCTCTTCAGTCCCCCTGAAGTATTCTATCCATGCATACGTGTCAAAAACGATCATGGTGTTCCCTGACAAAGGGCTTTGTGCCCTTGTCAACCCCGAACAGTTCCTTCTTGCCTGTTTTGACAAGCTCCCTGAACAGCAGCTCATTGACTCCTTCAGAAATCCTTTTTTTGCCAAACCGCGCAATAATGCGCTGGTGCACATCCTTTCTCAACAGCAATGTTGTCTTGACAATCTGCATAAGCCATCACCGTATACGGTTACGGTGTGGTTGTATTTAAGCATTTCGGTTGCTTGGTGTTGTTTTCTGCCGCCACAAAAAATATAAACTAACAGCTTCAACGCTTAACCATGACCGAGCAATTATTCTCGAGGGACTGCTATCTCAAGGAGTTTGACGCAACCGTTGTTGCGGCAAACGGCAAGGAGATAGAGCTTGACCGAACTGCTTTCTACCCCAATTCCGGCGGGCAGCCTGACGACACAGGGCTGATAAGTTTCGGGAATGAGGACTACATTGTTGGCTCTGTGAGGAAGGACAAGGGAAGAATCCTGCACGTTGTTGACAGGGAAGGGCTTAAGGAAGGCGATTCCGTGCACGGACAGGTTGACTGGGTGAGGCGTTACATCCATATGCGCTACCACACCGCAAGCCATGTTTTGTCAGGCGTTGTTTACAGGGCTACAGGGGCTGAGATTACAGGAAACCAGATTTCTGCTGAGAAGACGAGGATTGATTTTGACCTTGAGAACTTTGACCGCGCAAAGCTTAAGGAGTATGAGGAGAAGGCAAACAATGTTCTTGCGGAAAATTATCCTGTTGTTATCAGGTTCATTTCAAGGGATGAGGCGGCAAAGATTCCAAACGTGACAAAGCTTGCCATGGGGCTTCCGGAAGCTGTGAAGGAAGTGAGGATTGTTTCTGTTGAGGGCTTTGAGCAGGAGGCGTGCGGCGGAACGCACCTTGCCAACACGAGCGAGGCAGGCCGGATTGAGATTATAGGCGCTGAGAACAAGGGCAAAAACAACAGGCGTGTCTATTTCAGGCTTAAAGGCGGGGAAGAGGAAGGTGCTTAAGGACTTGTTTCTGCCGGCGCTGACAGTTGGCATTTCCGAGCTTGGCGACAAGACGCAGCTCGCAGTCCTTTCGCTGTCGTCAAGGCAGAAAAGCAAGGTAACACTGTTTGCAGCTGTGATGGCTGCTTTTCTGATTGTTGACGGGCTGGCAGTTCTTTTCGGTGCAGCAGCTGCAGAGCTTATACCGTTCAGAATAATAAGGATTGCGGCAGGAATAGTCTTTGTTGCTTACGGCGCCTACACAATAATCATGAGTGACAGCGAAAACCGAAAGAAGGAAGGCAAGGCGACGTTCCTGTCAGTAATGGGCCTTATGCTGCTGCTTGAGATGGGTGACAAGTCCCAGATTGCAACCATGCTTTTTGCGGCGCAATACAACCCCTTCCTTGTGTTCCTTGGAGTTGAGGCGGCTCTTGCGCTTCTCACGCTGGCAGCGATATTGATAGGCGCTCATTTGAAAAAGGTTTTCAGCGCAGATTCAATAAGGTATGTTTCTGGCGCAATCTTCATTGCGGTAGGAGTAATTTCTCTGCTGTAGGCTGACAGAAAACCATGACTATAAACTCATAGCCATATTACGCCGTTCTCCTTGACTGTATCAAGGGCAATCATGCTGTCAGTCCTCTCAACAGATGTCCATGACCTGACACCAGTCCTGCTGTCAAAAATGAATTTGGAAAGCTCCTCGTTGTCCTTAAGCCGCACTTTTGCTATTATGTCAAACTGCCCTGCGGTTATGTATATCTCCTTGAGGGTAAAAGACTCGGCAAAAGTGATGCTTCCGTTGTAGAGGAAGCAATAAAAGCGGGCTGGATTAAAGTCATAAGGGTTTCATCTTACCTTTCCTTGCCAATAAATGTTGATAAAGGCGAGAATTCAGTAATTTCGCTGGCAAAGGAGCTTGGAGCGAGTCAAGTTCTGATTGACGAAATCCCTGCAAGAGCCGCTGCAAAGCTTGTCGGCTTGGAACCCATGGGAACTGTTTTTGTCCTTCTCAGGGCTGTGAAGGGTAAAAGGCTGTCGTTTGGAGAGTTTCTTGAATGCTTAAACAGGCTGGTGGAGGACGGCTTCAGGCTTAAGGAGGAGATTTATATCCAGGCAGTGGATGAAGCAAGGAAAATGTCCAAAGGCAGACATTGAATTGCTTAAATAAGCGCAACATTTTTTAAGCAGCCCTGCGCGTTCTGCTGCATGATAAGGAACAGCTTTGTCCTTCTTGACAGGGTAGGGCTTGAGAAAGAAAGGGCGATATGGGAGTCAGGAATATCTGACTGGAACAGCTTTCTTGCTGCGAAACAGGTAAAGAGCGTTGGCGCAAGGAATAAGAGCTACTATGACAGGCAGCTTCTGAATGCAAAGAAGCAGTTGCTGGCTGAGAACTCGCAGTACTTCAGCAGCAAGCTGCCTTTGTCAGAGCACTGGCGGCTTTATGAGCAGTTCAGGGACGATGCGGTTTTTCTGGACATAGAGACAACCGGGCTTGGCAGAGGCGACGCAATAACAGTCGTAGGGCTTTATGACGGCCACGATACAAAGACAATGATAAAAGGCATAAACCTTGACTACAAAAAGCTTCAGCAGGAAATGAAAAAGTATAAGCTGCTTGTCACTTTCAACGGCAGCAGCTTTGATATCCCTTTCATAAGTCGCAGCGTAAAGCTTCCTGATATGCCGCACTTTGACCTGAGGTTTGCGTGCCAGAGGATTGGATTAAGAGGCGGGCTGAAGAATATTGAGCGGCAGCTTGGCATAAAAAGGAGCAACAGCATAGTCGCTGCCTTGAATGGCGGCGATGCTGCAGAACTTTGGAGAATGTACAGGGGAAGCGGGGATGAACACTACCTTAACCTGCTTGTGGAATACAATGAGGAGGACATCATTAACCTCAGGCAGCTTGCTGACCATGCTTACAGGGAGCTTAAACAAAAAGTTTATAGAAATGGGACTTCGACATCAATTCATTAAGGAGCGAATTAGAAGGCGCATACAGGATTGAAAAAGTTGGAAAGGTCAAGTTTGAGGCTTATGTCAGGGCAAAGGGAAAAAGCAGGAAAATAGTATTTGTCAAGGATGAGGAGTATAAAGAGATAATAGTCATAACCGGAGCTGAGGGAAACTGAGAAAATGCCTGATATGCGGCAAAGGAAGCTTGGAAAAAGCCGAGGACATAACGCTTGAGATAGAAGGATACGTCTTTATTGTAAAAGGTGAACGTTGCACAGGCTGCAATGAGGAAATCCCTTACGAGGATGAAACACAAAGGACAATTTCTGTGGCAAGACTATTGGCTAATTAATCTCGAACTCTTATACAATTCAGGCATATAAGCTCCTATCCTCACAATTTCCGGCTTCAACCCTCGCTGCCGCAGCTTCTCCTTAAGGTTATCAGTGAAGAAAACCTGGTCGTATCCAAGGCAGATTATGTCAGGTTCCTCGTCAGCAACAACCTTGAGCTTGTCGCCGGGATTACCTGCAATGACTTTGTCAGCAACCACAAACTTTTGCAGCTGCCTTATTCGTTCATCAGCAGAGTATTGAGGTGTCCTGTTCTTTGTCTGCCTTACCGTTTCATCAAGAGCGACAACAACTACAAGGAAGTCTCCAAGCTCTTTTGCCTTCCTTAGGTAATATTCGTGCCCCTTGTGAAGCTTGTCAAAGGTTCCGAAGCACATTACCTTTTTCATTTATCTCTGCAATCAGTAACCTTTTTAAATAGTTTATTGTTCCATCATTTTATGGCAAAGCTGAGGAAGGGCGTGAGCTACAGGAAGATTGAAAGGCCTTATACTCGGATTTCCAAGTTTCTTAACCAGTCATTCATAAGGATGAAGCCTCACATAAAGATTGTGCGCTTCCAGATGGGCGAGACATCAAGGAATTTCAAATACACGCTTAACCTGATTCCGAAGGTCAGCATACAGATAAGGCAGGAATCTATTGAGTCTGCAAGGATGACTGGCCTGAGGCATCTTGAAGGAACGCTTGGCAAGGCAGGCTACCATTTCAGGATAAAGTGCTATCCTCATCACATTCTCCGCGAGAACCCGCTTGCTTCGGGCGCAGGGGCTGACAGGATGAGCACGGGGATGCAGAAGTCGTTTGGCAAGCCGATAGGCATTGCTGCGCAGGTAATGAAAGGCGAGCCGATTTTCCAGATAAGCGTGGAGAAGGAAAACATACTTGTTGCGAAGGAGGCACTGCACAGGGCTCTTACGAAGATGCCATGCTCTTTCTGGATAGAGGTTGAGGAGAATAAGTAAGAAAGTGAAAATCAGGGTTATAAGCGCTCTTCAATTCCGTGCCGTTCTGCAATTTTGTTCATAGCTGCTGCAACTCCTTGAAGATATGCGCCAGCAGTAGAAAACCCTCTTGTGGAAAGTTCTGATGCAGATGTTCTAAGACGGTTAGCTAACATGACTTCAGGGCTAAGGCAATATTCAGCTTTTTCCAACACGCGTCTGGCATGATACCAGCCCTCCATATCAACTCTTGCCAACTCCGCAGCACTCGACGGTTCTAAAGAGCCGCCATCAGAGCCTTGCGTTTGTTGAAGGCTCACTGCATAAGCTGTTCTCTGAGAATCATAAACAGTGCGTAGCGCCCTTTCAAGCAAATCGGATTGCTCTGTACACACAGCGTCTATCTGGCATATTGAAGGTGTTTGTGCCATTTTCAATCAACTGCCTAAACAGGTAATGAAGAAGTGTTTAAATAGTTTTGCCACACCCGGTTTGATAATTTGCTGCATGAGCTAAATGAAGTAAAAAATGATGTCAAAACGGACTTACAACAGCATCAATAAACAGGAGTTCAACCGCTTCCTTTTCCGCAATGTCTGCCTTGTTTACCGCAACAATCAAGCCATATACGGCAGGCAATTCTCTATAGCAGGAAACTCAAATCTCTATGCCGTTTCTTACAGCTTCCCTTACTATGGTGGCCTGCTTTCTTAGCTTTTTGAATTCTTCCGGCGTGTAGCAGAGGAAGTCAACAGGGTAATCAAGGCTCCAGTACTTGTAAAAACCGATTGGCCGTTCAAAGCCGGGCTTGTTTCTGAAAGATGCCTATTCACCCTCTGCAACAGCCGCAACCAGACCCTCAATCCCTTCCCCTTTCTCAGCAGAAACCTCAAAAACAGGGAACTTTTTCAGCCGCAGCATTAAGCTTTCAACAGCTTCCTTTTCCGCAATGTCTGCCTTGTTTACCGCAACCACTATGCCCAGTCCGAACATTTCATTTATGTCTTCCAGCAGCTTGAGCTGCTCTTCAACATCGTATCCGCTGCTGCCGGTGGGGTCAATGACAAATATTATTTGTTTTGTAAGGTGCTTAAGGGCAAGCACTGCCTGAAGCTCTATCCTGTTCCTCTTATCCAGGGATCTGTCAAGAAGCCCGGGTGTGTCTATAATCTGAAGCTTTTTGCCTTCGTGCACAAAATAGCCTATCATGAGGCGCTGCGTCGTGAAAGGGTAGGAAGCTATTTTTGGCTCTGAGCCTGTCATTGCCTTTAACAGGGTGGTTTTGCCGACGTTCGGGAAGCCGGCAATCACGACCGTCTGCAGGTCTGTCTTTACAGAAGGGAAGCGCTTCATTGTTTTCCTCGCCGCCTCAAGGCACGCAAGCCCTTCCCTTACCTGCTTTAATGCAGAGCTGACCCTTCCATAATAGCTTTTCTTGTGGGAATATATTACCTTCACATCATTTGAGCTCCTTATCTTGCTGCAATAAAGCTTCATGAACTTTGCAGCCTGCTTGTCAGCCCATATCACTGCGCCAAAGGACTTCTTCAGCTGGTCATAGTCTATTGTGCATTTTACAAGCTCCCTGTAGAAGTCCGGCAGCCCGTCTATCTCGGGGAAGTTTTTTATTATTCCTGACAGCATGCCGTGCAGTTCCCTTCCAACCACCTTTATGCGCTCTGACTCAACAACCATGACCTTCCTGAGCCTGTCTTGCCCTCTTACCTTTAACTTTGCCTTCTCCGCATCCTTCTTGCCCCTCTTTATGGCTACGTCAAGGTAAAACTCAGGGCTTTCAACCTTTTGGAGTGTTTGGAAGTTCATAACTGAAGAAAAACCATGGGCGTTTAATAAAACTTCGGTTTGCGTGGCGGCATTTATCTGTTGCCAATCATACAACGAAAGTTATTTAAATAAAGAGAAGGTTATGACCGCCATTCGTGCTTAAATGAAATTTGAATATTCAAGGCATTGGAAGCGCAAAAGGGAATACAGGCGAGACATAAGTGACGACTTGATTGAATATGCCATACAGAACTCAGATGAGTTGAAGGACAAACGCTGGCAAGATGCATCAAATGCCATATGCCGTGTCCCGCCTGTTGGCAGGATACTGAAGGTTGTATACAAAAGAGTTGGAAATCACAAGACAAGGATAATAACAGCATTTTGGCTCGACTAGGCATGATTAAAATGGAAGACGTGTGGTATGATAAGGAAGAGGATATCCTGAACATAGAGCTGAGCAAAAAGTCATATTGGAAGAGTGTGGAGTTGCCCAGCGGGATAAACATTGATATAGCAAAAGACGGCTCAATCACCGGAATAGAGATACTACGGGCAAGCAAAGTCTTTTCTGGGGATGTCAGGAAGGTTATTCAGCAGGCAAAGCCATTGGTAGCATAACTCTGATTCGCCTGTTCGGCTTCTGCAACCTTCTCGCCCAAACGCATCACATCCTTCCAGGAGCTTTCTAAACTCGGAAACACTAATTATTCTTCCTTCTGCCAATAACTTCAAGCTCATAACCCCCAACAGTCACCACATCACCGACCCTTAAAACCCCAGTAACAACGTCAGCTTTCAACCTCTTCGCCTGCTCATCCAAACCCAAGCCTGAATAGCTGTCCTTTATCAATCTGTGGAAACGCCTATACGCCGCAACCAAAACCGTGCCGTAAAAAGAGTCCCTGTCCTTCTCACTCAAGCCCTCAAACCAGTCATAAGCCCTGCCAACGCATGAATGAACCTCGCCATCATCCTCAACCCAGCACTCACTTTCCAAAGTGCCAAAATTGACAGCTTCCCTCACGGTAGCTCCGCAATAGCCGCAACCAACCCACTTCTCACGCATCATGCTCAGCACCTCTTTGTTTATTTTTTCTTCCTATACTATAATCCCACAGGTAACAGTTTTGCTGTCATAGTGCCTAACTTTGCTTTAATTGCTGAAAAGTAAAAAATAAAGAAAAAGAAAAGCAGCAATAGCGGCTGTTGCATTCCCTGACTCTCCTGTTCAGCTTCTGCAACATAAGCGTCGGGGGTAAGTCAAACTGGTCTGCTAAAGTTTCATATGAGGACAAACATCCTAATTTCGGGTTCATAGCCGAGAGACAACTTATCTTCGCAGAGAAATGAGTTGTATTCCCTGATTCGCCTATTCAGCTTCTGCAATGAGTAAGGTTAATCCCGCCCACGCCTCACTATTCGTTTCACCAGTAACTTCTTAATAGTTCCTCAAGCGACTCGAGTTCAGCTATTAAGCCGCCGGGCTCCATCCCTATTTGTTGACAGTACACTATCTCCCCGTTCAGCCACCTCATTTTTTCCTGCAGTGTTTGCCTCGCAACAACTCGCAGCGTCGTGTATGGTATCGGGTTCTGTTTCGTGCCTTTGCCTTGATACACAGGGGGCGGAGTATAATGCTGTTGAGGCGCACGATAAGTGGATATGACCCTGGATTGATGGTCGCGGGGAATTGAGCCTCTTGGAGGAATTGAGCCTCCAGGCGGTATTGAACGCTGCCTTGAATGATAATCGGCCATTTTTAATCATACCTCGCAATTACAAATCAGCTAACAGAAAGAATTATAAAAAGGTATGGAAAAGTCAGCTTTATGAAGGCAGCATATGCAAAGGCTGGAAGCATAAAGAAGTGGGCTTTGGCAATAGCCATAGCCATTGTTTTCAACCTTTTCGTAAACTATGGCCTGGCAACTTTTTACAGGGAACCGAAGTATGAGGATTATTGCAATAGCTCTGCTTATCCCCGCAAGCCTTTTACTGCTTACCCTGCGTATCCTGAAGTTAACAAGAGCTGCCCTCCTGAGATAATAGCCTCAGAGCAGGAATACCAGAACTGCAGCGCAATGAAGGGCTACATACAGTACCGTTACGGCGATGACGGATGCCCTGCAAGCTACTACTGCGAGACTTGCAACGCGGCTTATGATGCCGCCAGAAACAAGTATGATGGGAATGCCTTTTTCATACTGGTCATAATAGGGGTTGCTGCTGTTGTTGCAGGTGTCATAATTTCTGTTGAAGCGGTTGGCTCAGGCTTTCTTCTTGGAGGCATAATAAGCATACTCATAGGCACTGTGAGGAACTGGAGCAACCTTACGGACGTGCTGAGGTTTGTAATCCTGGGCGTGATACTAGCCATGCTCGTTATTATCGGCTATAAGAAGCTGCGGGACTAGGTCTGCTGCAAAATGGAAAATGAAAATCAGATACGACCCCGATGCGGATGCAATGTACATAAGGTTAAGGGACGACAAGATAGACCATACCAGAGAAGTTGAAGAAGACGAGGATATAATAATAGACTACAACAGTGAAGGAAAGGTTGTGGGTGTTGAGATTCTGTTTGTGAAGGAAAAAAACCCGAATCTTCTCCGGCAGTTCCAAGTTGAAAATCTTGTGCCGGCGTAAAGTCAGACAAAGCATCATGTTCAAATGAAGCTCAAAACCTGCCCAAGCTGCGGCTCTGCAAACATAAAGCTTTACATGGGAGGTCAGTTGGGGATTCAGTATAAGTGCGAGACCTGCGGCTACATAGGGCCTATAATAGTCGAGCAGGATGTTGAGAAGAAGTTTTTTCTCGGCAGGAAAAAATAGGTTCTAAATGTTTAATTTGTTCTGAATATTGTACGCTTTACCTTAACATTTGTTCATTTCCCAGCCAGTATTTTTGATATTTGTATATGCTATGCGGGAAAAACTTTTTGAATAACGCAATTACTGCAAAAGGCATATTCATTGATTGACGCTTAATGAAAAAGCGTGAAAAGCAAAAAACAGGAGGTGGGGTTTTATGGCAGCTGATGCAGCAGGTCTGGGTTACTTACATGGTAATGTTCTGGAAGTAGTAGTCAAAGACTTAGGTCCTGGAAACCTGAAACCAAAAAGTCCTTCTACTGCTTATCTTTCACCTGGAAACCTTCGTGACATTTCGTATAGACTTACTTTCGTCACTCCGGAAGGAGGTATAAGGACTACGGAAGCGGGCAGGGCTTTGGTTGACGGTAGAACTCTTGATGTACTCGAATCAGGATTCGGAGGACCTGGGGTAACGCATTACATAAAAAACATAAAGGACGAAGGGTCTTTGGCTGCAGCGCTGCTTGCTGGAGTTAGAAGGCAAAAAGAAGAAATGCAAAAAGAAGCTGGAGGACCTGCTACTTGGCAACCATATTTTCAGCCGTTGGTGAGTTCATACCAATAAACTTTTTAAGCAGGCCGTTTTTCCCTTGAGGAAGAATGGCTATGCTAATGTCTTGTTAGCTAAATCTGACGTATAGAGAATTGCGCAGATTAGTGAAATTATTGGCGCAATTCTAATCTCGTAAATCGCATGCAAACTTTACACTAATTGCCGCAATTTACGATATTTATGTTTGGAGGTGTTTTCATGAATTACTCAGGCAATAATCACGGTCCAGGCACTTACTATCTTGTGCCTTTGCGCCCCAAAGTTTTTGCCTCGCACAACGGCTCTTCATGCGGTTCAGGCGGAATTGGCACTGTCCTTGTCAGGGCTTGCTCGCCTGAAGCTGCAAGGAACATTCTGATGCCTGGCTTCTCAGGAATTGGCAGCAGAGAGATTTACGCCTCGCCTCTTTTTGGATGTGAGCGCATGCTTTTGAATATAACAGGCAGAACTATTGGAGTGCCTGAACCGTTCACACTGGACATATTTGCTACGAGAAGAAACGGCTTGCACGGCACAAATGTTCTTGCTCTCGGGCAGGGGGTTCCTCCGGCAGTTGCTCTTGTTGGGAGATTAGATGACGTTGTCGCGTCTTTGAATACAGGCATGCTTCAAATCTGAATAAGGGACTTGTTGTTTTCCTGATACCAATCCCATGTTTCCTTCAGCCCTTCTTTCAGCGGGGTGTATTTGATGCCGAGCTCTTTTCTGCTCTTTGATGTTTCGCAATACATGTTCCAGTCCTCGTATGGGAAGTCGTGGACAAGGGAAAAGGCTGCCTTCGGCTTTTTGCCTGTTATTTCTCCAAGCGTCTCAACAAGCTCGCCATAGCTTATTATTTCCTCTCCGCATATGTTATACGCGTTCCCAATTGCCCTTTTGTTTCCTATGCAAGCAGTGAGAGCTGAAACCACGTCATGGACGTATGCAAACTGGGATTTAGGGTTGCTTTTCGGCATCCGTATGGCGTGTCCTTTTTCAATCCGCCTGAAAAGCTGCTCCATCCTGCCGCTGTAATCACGGGGGCCGTAGACGTATGTCGGCCTTATTATTGTGGCAGGGAAGCCATCATTTTTGTGCGATGCCATCAGGATGTCCTCGCACTTTGCCTTGTCGTGGCCGTACGTTACAAAAACGTTTTTGCCATGCCTGGCTGATTCCTCTGTGTAAGGCAGCTTCTGCTTGTCGTCATACACTGCTGTTGAGCTTGTGAATACGAATTGCTTTATGCCGCTTAGAGCATCAATATCTGCCTGTATGTGCTCCGGATAGAAAGCCCAGTTGTCAAATGCTATGTCAAACTGCCTTTTCTTCACTTCTGAAACGAACTTTTCCTTGTCGTCGCGGTCGCATATTATTTCCTCAACTTTATCTCCAAAGATTCCTTTCCTCGCGCCCCTGTTAAGAACAGAAACTTTATGCCTCTGCTTCAGCAGCGCATGCACGAGGAAGTAGCCGATGAACCTTGTCCCGCCGATTACAAGAACCTTCATTTTTACACAACGCCTGCAACTCCCGTGGCGAAAGCTGCCTTGTAAACTGCTTTTGATACAGCAGGAACTATTTTTTTGTCAAGTGCGTCAGGCATTATTTTGTCTTTTGCAGGATGCTTCACAAGCCCTGCAAGCGCATAAGCAGCTGCCATAAGCATTTCCTCGTTTATTGTTTTTGCGCCTGAATCAAGCGCGCCCCTGAACAGCCCAGGGAAGGAGAGTGAGTTGTTTATCTGGTTCGGAAAGTCAGAGCGCCCTGTTGCAATGACAGCCGCGCCACCCTTACTGGCTTCGTCAGGCATTATCTCAGGCACAGGGTTTGCCATCGCAAAAATTATTGGCTTGTTCATGCTCCGGACCATTTCTGCGCTTAATATGTTCGGCGCAGAGACGCCTATGAACAGGTCAGAGCCTTTGACTGTCTCTGCAAGACCACCTTTCTTTCTCTGCTTGTTTGTTGCCTTTGCTATTTCTTCCTTGTAGCTGTTCATGCCTTCCTTCCTGCCCTTGTAAACTGCGCCTTTGCTGTCAACAAGCACTATGTCCTTCAGCCCGAACCTTATGAGAGCCCTTGCAACAGCTATTCCTGCCGCTCCTGCGCCGCTTATCACTGCCTGTGTTTCCTCTTTTCTTTTCCCTGTGACTTTGAGCGCGTTCATAAGAGCTGCCAGAACAACAACAGATGTTCCGCGCTGGTCATCATGTATTACTGGTATCTGAAGCTCCTTCCTGAGCCTGTCCTCTATGTAGAAGCACTTTGGCGCAGCTATGTCTTCAAGGTTTATTCCGCCGAACACAGGCGCTATTGCCTTCACCGCAGCGATTATTTCCTCCGGCTCCTGCGTGTCAAGGCATATTGGGAATGCGTTTATTCCTGCAAGCTGCCTGAAAAGCAGGCATTTTCCTTCCATCACAGGAATCGCTGCTTCCGGACCAATATTTCCAAGCCCGAGCACTGCGCTGCCGTCGCTGACAACAGCTACGCTGTTTCCTTTCATTGTGTACTTGTAGGCCAGGCTTTTGTCTTTTGCAATTTCCTGGCACGGCGCGGCAACTCCGGGGGTGTAAACGAGTGACAGGTCTTTTTTGTCCTTAATCAGAAACTTTGCAGCTATTCCTATTTTCCCTTTCAGCCTTGAGTGCAGCTCCAGTGCTTTTGCGGCGGTGTCTTTGTCCAGTGCCATTTTTCTAAGCCAAGTCACTACATCAGGAACTTCTTGCTTGCGTCAAAGTCTATGAAGCTGTCAGCTTCCTCTGTGAGCTTTTTAGAAGCAGTCTTGCCGAAAGCCATCACTTCCACTCTGCACCCAAGCGCTCTTCTGAGGTGCTGCAGAAGCGGGAGGAAGTCGCCGTCTCCTGATATGATAATTATGGTGTCAAGCCTTGGCGCGAGCTCTATTGCGTCCATCGCGATTCCTATGTCCCAGTCGCCTTTCTTCGCCCCGCCAATGAATACCTGCAGGTCCTTTGCCCTTACTTCATAGCCTATGTTTTCAAGCGCCTCAAAGAAGTTTGACTCATCCTTTACGTCTGCCTTTATGACGTATGCAATTGCCCTTATGAGCTTCCTTCCCCTTACAGCAGCTCTAAGAATCTCCCTGAAGTTGACCTTTGTGTTGTAAAGGTTCTTTGCAGAGTAGTAGAGGTTCTGGACGTCAACAAACACGCCCACTCTCTGGTCCTTGTGAATGTTTGTGTTTGCTATGCGCTGAACAACTGTGCTTGACATTTTGTTGCAAAAAAGATGGAGGGGTATTTAAATGTTCTTAAATCTTGCGTCTTACCTATCGCGTCAGAGCAGGTTGCTGCAAAAGAGGCCTATAAAGCTCTCCCTCGGTTGCAAGCGTCCTGTAACCTGCAGCTTGCGGCGACAATCTTGAAGAGAAGTCCCTCATGGCTTGGCGGGAGTGGATTGAAAAAGGGATTAGTGAAGCTGCTATGGCGACTATGCCTAATAGTATTGTACCGAGGAATATTGCTCCAGTAGCACCATCATAAACTGCCGGGCTGGTAGGGGTGTATCCTGTGAGCTGGTAAATGCCCGGAAATATTTCAGGCGTATTCAGGGTATGATGCAAAACCATATCGTTAACAAGGGCGGAGACGTTTGCAAGAAAAGGAGCAACGCCTATGCCGCCAAGTGCAACTGATGCGCCAGGTGTTCTGCCTCTTTCCTGGAGATATCCCGTAATTACGCTTAAATCTTGTCTCAAAAGAGAGATAGACGGGCATTGCCCTTCCATGACAAAAGGCGGGTGGGTTGAACCTACTGCCAGAAAATCACCAGAAGGAGAATGTCCACTTACGCGACCCATCTCTTTTCTCACATATACATTCCAACCTTCAACATCCCAACATTCAGCATTCACCAATTCAAAAAGAGTCTGTGCACCGGGTTTGCCCATTACGTCTTGCACACCTTCTCGCGTCGCCCAAGGCGTTCCTCTTCCTTCTCTGAAATGACTCGCGATATCATAAAGAATATTCTGTTTCGCCATTTTACTCTGCTAATGGGGATTTTAATAAAAAGTTTTTGCAAAAGTCCTGCCTGCCAAACATTTATATACGCGTATATGTTTATTTGATATTAAGGGTTTTGGGGATGCAACTAAGGTTTTATCCTGTGGACGTGTCGTATAAGCTTGCTGGAGGCACTCCTGTCATTCATCTTTACGGGAGGGCTGCTGACGGAAGCCAGGTTTGCGTTACTGACGCATCTTTTGAGCCATATTTCTGGGTGATTGGGGCTGACAGGGATGCTGTTGCTGCTCTGTCTGTTTCAACGACTGAAGGAGAAATTAAGCCGAAGCGCGTGGAAGCGCATAAGAAGCGGCTTGTCAGGAAAGAGATAACCGCCTTTAAGGTTTTTGCAGGAATCCCTTCTGACATACCTGTCCTGAGGGAGGCGGCTTCAAAAATTGGGAAGTGCCTTGAGGCAGACATCCTTTTTGATAGGCGTTACCTGATTGATAAGGCAATAAGCCCGCTTTCGCTGTGCGAGGCAGAAGGGGAGTTTGCACAGCGCTCAAAAGTTTCTGTGTTCAGGGCTGAAAGCGTCAGGCAGGTAAGCGATGAGGTTCTTCCTTCTTTCAGGATACTTGCAGTTGACATAGAAACTCACAGCCCGTTCAACCGCGAAATAGTTCCTGAGGAGCAGCCGATAATTATGCTTGCGCTTGCAGGCGACAGCTTCAGGAAAGTTCTAACGTGGAAGCGCTTCAAAACAGACATGGACTACATAGAGTTTGTGGGCAGCGAGGTTGAGCTGCTTGAAAGGTTTGTCCAGCTTGTTGAGGAATACAAGCCTGATATGATAACTGGCTATTATTCTGATGCGTTTGACCTGCCTTTCATAGCTACGAGGGCTGAGAAGTACAGGATAGCGCTTAACCTGGGGCTTGACTACTCGCCTATCAGGGTAAACAGGAAACAGGCTATGGTTTCCAAGGTGACAGGAATTGCCCATTTTGACGTTTTGAGGTTTGTTCAAAGGGTGTTCGGACGCTCACTCAAGACAACAGCCTATGACCTGAACTCGGTTGCCACGGAGGTCCTTGATGAAAAGAAAGAGGATGTGGACTTAAGCAGGCTTTACGAGGCATGGGAAAACAATGTTGGCCTTGAGGCTTTCTGCAAATACAACCTGCAGGATGCCTTGCTTACATTGAAGCTTGCAGAAAAGCTTCTTCCAAACGTTGTTGAACTGGTGAAGGTTGTCCGGCTTGCGATTGATGACGTGAGCAGGATGAGCTTTTCTCAGCTTGTTGAATGGTTTCTTATCAATGAGGCGAAGAACTTCAACGAACTTGTTCCAAACAGGCCTGCTTATGTTGAGTCAAGGCAGAGGTTTGAGAGCACGTATGAAGGCGCATACGTCTATGAGCCGACTCCGGGGTTTTACAGGGACATAGCCGTGTTTGACTTCAGGAGCCTGTATCCGACGATAATCTCTGCCCACAACATAAGCCCTGACACTATTAACTGCGACTGCTGCATTGAGGAGACTTTAGTGCCGCAGCCAGGCTCTAAGATATGGTTCTGCAGGAAAAGGAAGGGCTTTATCTCAACAGTCATTGAGGGGATTATAACGAGAAGGCTAAGGATAAAGGAGATAATGAAAACTGCAGGGCAGAACAAGATGCTGAAGGCAAGGGAGGAAGCGCTTAAGACCATAGCCAACTCAATGTATGGCTACCTGGGCTTCTTCGGAGCAAGATGGTACAGTGTGGAATGCGCAAGAAGCATAACGGCTTATGGAAGGCATTACATAATGAGTGTCATTGATAAGGCAAAAAAAGATTTTAATGTGCTTTACTCTGACACTGACTCAATATTCATCTCGCTTGAGGGAAAAACAAAGTATGATGCTGAGCGCTTTGCGAATGACATCAACAGCTCGCTTCCGGGGCTTATGGAGCTTGAGTATGAGGGATTTTACCAGGCTGGAATGTTTGTGGCGACAAAGGCCAAGGGGTACGGAGCAAAGAAGAAATACGCGCTTTTGACAGAGGACGGCAGCATGAAGATAAGGGGCTTTGAGACTGTGAGGCGTAACTTGTCCTTAATATCCAAGGAATTGCAGGAAAAAGTGATAGGAATGCTTCTGAAGGGACCTGAGCCGGAGAAAGCCGCTGAGTACGTGAAGGGCGTTATAGAAATGCTAAGGGCAAAGTCCGCGCCTGTGGAGAAGCTGGTGATAAAGACGCAGCTGCAGAAGGAAGTTGGAAGCTATGATAACATCGCGCCCCATGTAGCTGTTGCAAAGAGGATGAGGCAGCAGGGGAAGGAAGTGGGCATAGGCACAACCATAAGCTATGTGGTTGTTGAGGGCGATGACAAGATAAGCGAGCGGGCAAAGATGCCTGAAGAGATAAAAGACGGGGAGTACGATGCCGAATACTACATTTACAACCAGATAATTCCTTCGGTCGGGAAAATCTTTGAGATATTCGGAATAAACATAATTGAGTTTATAGAGCCAAAGCTGCAGAAAAAGCTGGACGCGTTTTTTGGGTAGGCTGGCGAAAAATTTAAATATGTGACATCACATACCGGTTCGTATGGCAAACATAACCCTAGCTATACCTGAAGAGTTGCATAGAAAGATGAGGAAGCATAAGGATCTCAGGTGGAGCAGTCTTGTGAGAAGCGTAATAGAGAAAAAAATAAATGATTTGGAGGCAATGGACAGGCTGTTGGCAAAGAGCAGGCTTACTGAAAAGGATGCACTGGAAATAAGCGAAAAGATTAAAAAAGCAGTGGCAAAAAGGTTGGGATTTGCCAGATGAAAATAGTTATAGATGCGAACATACTGGTTTCTGCTTTAATAAGGGACTCTGTCACCAGGAAGCTTCTGGTCAGGCTGCAAGCCGATTTTTACACTCCCGGAAAATGCATTGAGGAAGTATTGCGCTACAAAGGGCTTATTGTAAAAAAAGCCAACATAACGGATTTCGCATTTAACCACATAATGCGTGAGCTTCTGGAAAAGATAAAAATATTGAGTGATGAACAAACAACCCGTTACAGGGATGAGGCACGTAAGCTTATGGAGAACATAGACATTAATGACGCGGCTTTTGTTTCGGCGGCAATGGCTGTAAAAGCAGATTACATCTGGAGCAACGACAGGCACTTCAAGCAGCAAAGTAAAATAAGAGTCTTGACAACAGAAGACATAGTTAAGCTGTTGTCACGGTGGCAGTTATGAAACTAATAGCAGACCTTCATCTCCACAGCCATTACGCAAGGGCTACAAGCAAAGAGCTTAATCTTGCAAACCTTGAGAAGTATGCGCGCATAAAAGGGCTCGGGCTTCTTGGCACAGGCGACTTCCAGCACCCTAAGTGGAGGCAGGAAGTAAAGACTGAGCTTGAAGAGAGCAGCAGCGGAATCCTGACAAGCAGAACAGGGTTTCCATTCATCTGGCAGACAGAAATTTCCCTGATATACACCCAGGACGGAACCGGAAGGAGGATACATCACATAATGCTTGCTCCGAGCGGAGAGGTTGCAGAGCAGATATCTGCAGCGCTTGGAAGAAAAGGGCGGCTTGACTATGACGGCAGGCCAATATTCGGATTCAGCAGCATTGAGCTCGTTGATTTGATGATGGCTATAAGCCCTGACATAGAGATAATACCTGCCCACGCATGGACGCCGTGGTTCTCAATTTTTGGAAGCAACTCGGGTTTCAGCTCAATTAAGGAATGCTTCCAGGACAGGGCAGATAAGATACACGCAATAGAAACCGGGCTTTCATCAGACCCACCCATGAACTGGCGCATAAGCGGGCTGGACAGGATAGCGTTAATTTCAAATTCTGACAGCCACAGCTACTGGCCGTGGCGCATAGGAAGGGAAGCAAACATATTTGACCTGAAAGAGTTAAGTTACAAAGCCATAATCAGGGCGATTCGGAACAGGGAGCTTGCGGCAACAATAGAGGTTGACCCTGCATACGGCAAATACCACTACGACGGGCACAGGCTGTGCAACGTCTGCATGACTCCTAAGGAAGCCATAAGCAGCAGCAACATCTGCCCGAAATGCAGAAAGAAGCTGACGATAGGTGTTTTGCACAGGGTTGAGGAGCTTGCAGACAGGCCTGAGGGCTACAAGCCGGAAAATGCTGTGCCTTTCTACTCGCTGATACCGCTGTCGGAAATAATAGCCGAGGTCACAGGAATCGGAATAGCTTCAAACAAGGTGTGGAAAACCTTCAACGACCTTATAAGCCGCTTTGGCACAGAGTTCAACATCCTTCTTGACGCCAAGTACGAAGAACTGCAAGAAACTGTAGGAGAGAAACTGGCGTCAGCAATAATCGCCAACAGGGAAGGCAGACTCACGATACAGCCGGGCTACGACGGCGAGTACGGCAAGCCGGTGTTTGATAAGGAACTGCCAAAAAATGAGGGTAAAGGCATAAGCCAGAAAGGGCTTGGCGAGTATTTCTAGAATTGTGCGCCTATTTTATCGCTAAGTTAGATAACCCTTGTAAAATTAAGATTATAGATAATGTCAATAATATTAAAGCACAAATCCCAAAAATAAACATCGTAGTTATAACTACCAGCGATATGATAGTCATGAAAGACACAACCTCAGGCGTAATCAGTCCTTTTATTATTCCAGTAGATGTTGCGTTTAGTTCTTTACTTGCTTCAATCAAAGTACCAGTCACGCCTGAAACACTTCTGACTAACGAGCCAAGATAAATGTATTTTATAATCAGGACTGAAGAAATAATTGTGGCAATAAATAAAAAAATGCCCAGTGTTAACTGTATCTTGCCTATCTGTTTTTTCGTAAGCATAATTGCCCCAAATTCAGGTAATTACCCTGTGGCTAATGCCGGTTTGCGCCTTCTTATTTCGCTCCAGACCCTCCCAATAAGAGGAAGGACAGGTAAAGCGAAACCGCTACCACGATTACTGTGGAGGCTATCTTCACTGCCTTTGGCCACTTCGTTTTTCCCCATATAAGATAAATGCCCATGGCACCGAGTAGACCTGTGGTCAGCACAAGTATAAGAATTCCCCACCACTTCTGGTACCATGGCTTTTCAGTTCCTGCTGCATCTGCCATATTTTACCTCCATTTCCATAAGAGCTTCTTTAGCCTGTAGTGCCTGTGCTGCCAGTATCAAAGTTCAGCGGATAAATAAGCTGGTCTGAGGGCAGCACCCATTTAACATTGGGGTTATTGTAAAGGTCCTGCGTGACATCAAGCTGCTTGCTTTTCAGGACTTCCGGGTTGCCCTTTATCGCCTGTGCAACCTGCCTCAATGCGTCTGCCTCGCCCTTGGCAACCTCTATCTTGTAATTCGCAATTCCTTCTGCTTCTATCTTTTTGCGCTCAGCTTCCTTCCTTGCAAGGTCAACCTCAAACTGCTTCTGCAGCACTGCCTGCTCTGTTGCCTGCTTCTGCTCAATCGCGGTAACTATCGTCTGGGGAAGGTCAAGCTTCCTTATCAGCACGTCTTCAATGATAAACCCGTCCCTCTCAAAGAGCGGCTTCAAGCCGTCAAAAATCTTGTTCTCCATCTTCTCCCTGCCAGGACCGTAAAGCTCCGTAACCGACATGTCGCCTGTTACTTCCCTGCTTATAGACCTTACCTCAGGGACAATCGTTCCTGCAACATAATAAGCCGAAAGCTCCTGCACCACCCGGGGCGCCCTCTCAGGCTTCATCTTGAACAGCACAGTCACGTCCATCTCAACAACAAGCCCTTCCTTTGTCGGGGCAGAAACCTCTATGTCATTTCCTCCTTTCTCAAGAAGGCTCACTGTGTGCCTCTCAACATATACTTTGTGTATGGTTTGAAACACAGGCACCCTCAGGTTCCATCCTGGAGTCATAACTTTATCAAAATCTATGCCGCCGAACGCGTTATACACAACGCCCACATAGCCGGCAGGTATGACGACTATCGGGTTGAAGAAGATGAAGAATATTATCAGGCCAACTATTATCCCCATGAACTTGAACCATTTCCTGAACTGCTCGTAGTCAGTTGCCTTTGCCTTTCCTGAAGAGCCCTTCCCTGAACTGGAAGCTGCGCCCGCGCTTATGCCTATGCTTGCCACCTTTTCACCTCTTTCCACTGAGAAGCTGCCTGCCAGCTTATTTAAATCTTTCGGCAGCCGGAAAGATGTGAACAGGTTCACGGGAATAATGACGAAAACAACTGCAAGCACTGACAGCCCTGTGACGAATGACAGAGCCGGGCTTGGGAACACCGGAAAACTTCTGGAGAACGAAAGCGAAATGAGGAAAAGCCCTGCCAGAAACGCAAATAGCGCGCCAATGATGTAGCAAGCAGTAACAGCCCTTCCCACAGGACGCTTTGCCTTGACGGAAAAAGATGCGGCAAAAACCAGGCAGCTCCACACAGCCATCGCACCCATTATCTGCGCGCCGGCAAGCCCTTCAGGCTCTTCTTCAGTCTTCACGCTGCCAACCATAAAGAGCGCTCCAAGGATGAAGACAGTCAAAAGCGCGCCAAAAACAACCACAAACCGCCCTGTTGACAAACCACTTCCTGCAGGGATTACGGCTTAACAGATGATGACTGTGTTTCCGAAACTGACTGCAAGGCAGGGCTTCAGTGCTACAAGGGCAAATGCAGGGAGTGGGGAAAAGTCGGAAATGACTGCGTGAATTATCTGGACTGCGACTACGGTCTTGCCTGCTACAAGGGCTTCTGCAGGCAATCTGGACAGGCAGGGGATGAGTGCATAAACTCTTATGACTGCAGGCTCGGATTGAGCTGCGCAAATGGCAGGTGCGCATAGGAAGCAGATTAAGTGTTAATGTGTTCTCAGCCTTTCTTCTCCTCGTTTGCAGCCTCTAAAGCCTGCTTATCCTTCTTTCTCTTCCTGAGCTGCGCAACAATCGTTATTATGAGAAGCACAAGCGCGAGAGAATAAATCATAAAGGGGTTGAGGAGCACTGGTATGATTGGTGATATGGCTGCTATGACTGTGCCTGAGAAATTGTTTATGGAGTGGATTGCCATCGCCCCAAACAGGCCTATGCCGAATCCTAAGTAGCGCATGCCCGGCCTGTTTGGGTTTAGCTGCTTGAACAGCCCTGTGAACAGCCCTGTGGTTGCGGTGAATACGCCGTGTCCTATGCTCAGCACGAAAACCCTTAAAAAGACGCCGCCGAAAAGCCAGACTCCCGTAATCATCAGCGGCGTGAACAGGATTTCTTTGGAAGCCATGGCTGACTGCAGGTCGTTCAATGTGATGAGGAAGTAAAGCACGCCTTCAAAGAACGCAAAACCCAGCCCTATGATGAACCCGTAAAGGATGCCGTCGCTTATGTCGTCAAACTCGTGGTGCGCGGAAACGATAAGCACGCCCATTCCCTTGAAAAGTTCCTCAATGATTGGCGCAAAAATCACTGCGGATGACAGAAGCGAAACGGCAAGCCCTGCTTCCTGTGCATATCTTACCCCTCCAAAGAGGCTTATTTGCAGCTTGTAAACTGCCGTGTTGAGAAGAAGAGAGGCAGATGCTGCGAGTAGCCCCCACATGAACATGCCAAATACGAACCTTAGGGGCTCCCGTTCATACCAGTCAATGAGCCACGAAACAAGCAGCACAAAGAACGTGAAGCCGAGGGAAAGAATTATTCCTGCCCATGCAACCTCGTACGCATGCACTCCAAGGAGCTCTGCAAAGTCGCCTGCTGTCCAGAAAAGCGCAAACAGGAAAACCGCCGTCTCCAGAAACCAGAAGAACGGGTTCACAATCAGCAGGGCAAGCTTCTCAGAAAACCTTTTGCCTTTCATCGCAGGGAAAAAAAGGGTTCTGAGCGTGTATTCCTGCTTTTCATCGCCCTTCAGCTGCCTTCCTTTCCATGTCAGGACAACAAAAAGAGCGCCTATGACTGTGGAAACAATGAGGGACGCCACAGCCAAAAGCCTGTAGCTGAATGAGAGCTCTTTGTAGGCATGCTGCAGAACAAGGCACTTCTGCTGGTTGTAGCATTCGTTGCAGCTGCAGCGCTCCTGCTCATCGCAAAACCCGTCGCCGCACAGTGAATGGGAAGATGCGCATGTTCCGTGGACGCAATATCCGCCGCCGCATTCTGAACTTAAATTGCACGCCTCGCTGTCATTCTTGCCAACAGCCGCTGTACTGCAGCTCTTGCCCTCACAGCAGTCCCTGCAGTAAGCTGTTTCGTTCAGGTCGCAGAGTCCGTCGCCGCAGGACCAGTTGGCAGCCCTGCATGTGCCATGCACGCAGAAGCTGCCAGCAAGGCATTCATCGGTGAGTGTGCACAGGTGGCTGTCATAAACTTTCTTGACAGAAGGCCTGCACACGGAAGCGTTGCTGCAGTCAATGCAGCTGCAGGACTCGTTGACTTCGCAGACATTATTTCCGCACGGCGTTGCTGCCAATGCGCACGTGCCTTTATTGCAGATGCTGCTGGCGCAGTCATAACCAGCCGCGCATTTCCCGCTGTCTGCTGCTTTGGACGCAATGCTGCAGGCGGTGTCGTTCTCGCAGTCCACACAGACGCATCTCTCGTTTGCGTCGCAGAAGCTGTCCCCGCAATAAGTTCCAGATGCCCTGCAGACGCCATGAACACAGTTATTCGGAAAGCAGCCAGCGCTCTCATTTGTGCAGTAATCGGGAAAGCAGTCCTGCGAGGTGTTGCAGCTCCTTTCATATTTCAGCCCTGCTGCAAGGGCAGGCTGAAGAAGGATGAGAACTATGATGGCAGACGCGATGGAAAAACATTTGCCATTCATTTTTTGTCAGTCTTGCCATGCAAGCAAGCCCATCATAACCCAGCCAACCACTGGTATGACTATGAGTATGCCCCACCAACCGGGCTTTCCTCTTGCTTCGCATATCTTCCAGAAAATGAAGCTGTTCCACACAAAAAGAACTATCCAGAACAGAAAGGAGAACACAATACCAATAAAAGGAATAAACATCAATAAAAAGGCGGTGACAGGTATAAGCATGAATGCCCAGTGAACCTTGGCTATCTGTGTCTTAAGGTAGAGGTGCGCCACAGGAATGAAAGCCAGCCAGCCATTCGGAGTGCTGGTTTTCCTGGCAACAGCCATAAGAACAATCGCCTTGTAGATGTGAAGAGCAAGCATCCATATCAGCAGCAGGACGTACAGGCCCACAATCATAGCAATAAGCTCCGGAGAAAAAGATTGGGTAGGAAAAGCGTTCGTTGGAATAGTCTCTGCAGAAATTGGAAAAGCCATCTTCATCCCTGCACAAGGCACATATAAAAACTTTTTGATTCAAAAGAAATCCGACACCCCCGGTCAAACCCAAATTAGGCCTTGCCTAATTGGGCCCATTTGAGCCGGGCTCAAATTGGGGACTGGGGGATTGCTCGTTCCCTTCGGTCGCTCGGTCGGATTTCTGAGAATAAAAATATTCCCGCTGAAGTTCCAGCAAAGATTCACCACCAGTTAAAAACTGGAATATTTTTATTTAAAGTATTCAAACCCTCCCTGCGTGTCTCGCCTTCCTCGGCTTAGCTGCCTTCGCAGACTTCTTCAGCGAGTAAAGGGCATACGCCGCAGCAGCTGTCATGATGGCTCCAAACATGACTATTCCTCCTGACCGGTTGCCGCCTGCTTCAGGAGTTCTTATCCACGCATTCCCAGTGCAGGTCATCTGCTCGCCGTCAACCACCGCAGTTGCGCCTTCTGAAACGCACTCAAGTCCGTGCGCGCAGCCAGCCCTTGCCTTGTTCACGCAGCTTACCGGCTCTGAAGAGCACACATCAACAGTGCAGGGGTCGTTGTCATTGCAGTCATTGTCCTGATAGCACGGGCAACTGCACTTCCTGCAGTCATAGGCGTCGTTGTAGCAGCCTGAAGGGCATGAAGCGCATCGCGTTTGAGCAGTCTGGGTTTCCTGAGCCTGTGCTGCTGCAGCTTCGGCTGCATTTCCAGCTGTTTCCATTACAATAACTTTGCCCCTGAAGCCGAAGTTGACGTCAACGAACTTATAAGTTCCGGGGGAGTTGTACGTGTAGGAGTAAGTCTGGCCTGTGTAAAGAGTGGGGCTTGTGAAAGTTGCGTTTGGAGAAGGCGACCAAAGGACAGCAACATTTTTCCTGTCGTTGCGCCACACGACAGCTTCGCCGGGGTTAATCATGACTTCCTGAGGGCTGAAGCCTGTGTTGTCAAGCATGAGTATGTCCGGCTGCGGCTCTGCGACAGCCATTGAAGTCAGCGGCTCAACGCCGCTCCTCACAAAGCCAGCAACTAGAAAAGTAAACACTACCACAAACGCAGCCCAAAACAACTTTCTGTCCATAAGCACCATCTTTTTTCCTGACAATATAAATATTAGGCTTATTTAAGCTTTTCTGCCTTTACTTCCGCTGCCAACAATTCAACCACACCCAGCACTTCCTCAATTCCGTTTATCTCGTAGTCAGCACCGCTGTCCTTTATGTCCTTTGTTGCGCCGTATCTTGCAAACACAGTCATTATGCCTGCGGCCTTTGCGCCCCTTACATCCCGCTCAGGCCAGTCGCCAACCATTACGCATTCTCCTGCGCCCATTCCCAGCTCCTTGAGCACCTTTATGAAAGGCTCCCTGCTTGGCTTTGTCTTTCCCGTGTCCTCAAAAGCAATTACCACGTCAAAGAAGTCTGCAAGCCTCATCTCAGTCAGCCGTATCCATGCCTTGAGCCTTGGGGCGTCGGAAAGAATTGCCAGCTTCAGCCCCTTCTCCTTCAGCTTCATCAGCGTGTGCATAACTTTTGGGTACGGTTCAAGCAGCCCTGACTGGAGCTTCCTGTAAGCAACAATCCCTGCCGCAAGAATCCTGTAATCAACTGCCTTGTTGGTCTTCTCAAGGAACCTCTGGAATATCTCCTGATACTCAATGCCGTAGGTGTTGTAGAGCTCAAACAGAGCCTTTGTGGCTTCATCCTTGCTCATCTTCAGGCCGGCAGAAATCATTGCAGTAACGGCAGCGTCAATGGAGGACTTCTTTAAGCGCATGAAGTCAATAAGCGTGTTGTCAAGGTCAAAGATTATTGCTTTAATCATGCACTGAGAGAAAGCAGAGGGGTTAATAAAGGTTTTTGCAGAAAGGGCTTGGAACGTAACCTCACCAATAACTCAAGTCAGTTCCTATAAATTGCTTCCCTCGCATACCTGTCCAGAGGAAGCTCTGACTTTCTTGGAAACATGGCTGCCTGAAGAGCGCGAGTATCATAATGGCCCTTTGAATGGCCATCGTCCATCTTTAGAACCACATGCAAAACCATTTCGTGACTGTCAGTAAGAAGCTCCTGTGTTCTGTCGCCTCTTGTAGTTGTGGTATTCCTCTGTGGAAAAGCCATGTTGAAAGTAACGCCGTAGAAGCCTGTTTCCCCAAAAGGGACAAGGGGCATGTTCAGTGCAAGGATAAAATTGGAAAGGTCGCTTCTCGGATAAAAACCCCCGTAAAGGGCTGCAGGCCTTATTTCTGTGATGTATGCTGCCGGAGAATAACGGCTTTCCTGTTCAGTGCCGTGACCCGCATTCCAAACAGGCACAGTGTCCCTTAGCAGGCTGTCTAAACTTTTTGCAGCAGGCTTCTCCTCAGCTTCAGAATATTTCTTCAGCCAACTCCTCGCAGCAACATCCAGAAGCTCCTGAACAGGATCATAGCTGATATTAGCAGCTGCCATCTCACTCAAACTCCCTCACGAACCTTATCAGCTCCCGGGCTGTTTCCATGCCCATGAAATCATTCTTGCTCATGCTCGGCACATGCTTTTCCTTGGGCTTTTTTCTCTCAAAAATCATCAGCTTGTCAGCGTCTATAAGCCTGGTAAGCGCGACGAACTCAGGGTTAAGCTTGTCGCCAACACCTGTTAGAATGATTTCGCTTTCCTTCCTGGCGATTATGTCAAAAGGCGCCTTTCTTGTGTCTGCAGCCCTGAAGCCCAGGTTTTCGTACTTTTTGGCAATCACGGAAGGGTTTTCCTGATTCTCATCCGCCCTTGACGAGAATATGTTGACCTTCTCAAATATTGAGTCGCCGAAAATCCTCTGCATCACAGATGCCTTTCTGACTGAAATCTCTGATTTTCCGGTTCTATACCTGACAAGCATCTGCCTTGACACGCCAACCCTTCTTGAAAGCCCGGAAAGCGAATACCCTTTTTCCTCCATGTTCCTGGCAAGCCTCTCGCTGGAAACAGAAACGGTAAGGCCTGACTGGTTGCTCATCACAAAAGGCAGCCTGTCCTCTACGCAGTCCTCAAGCGTGCTGAAGCTAACAGCGTAAACTCCGAACCTTGAATACACAACGCCATCCTCCAAATCACTGCCTGCCTTCTCAGCAACAACAACAGGCGCTGCAGAAAGAAAGGAAGCTATCCTGGTCATTTCCCTGGCAAGCTCGCTGCTTATGGAATTGGCGTCCTGAAGAACCTTGATTATCAGAATCCTGCCATCCTTCCTCGCCACAATATCAAAAGAGCTCCTCGGAAGGCACTTCACAGTAAAGCCCTTCCTCAGCAGAAGCATCCCAACCCTTTCCAAAAGCTCGGCTTTCATTTCAATGGCACATGAAATGGGGCGCTTATAAAAACCTTTTTATGACTCGGCATATTGCCGTGCTGGTTATGGCACGGCAACCACGGGTGTTAGAGAGTACGGTTGATGGCGCGTTCACTTCTCGTTTATGGGCTATGTTAAAAAAGTATACCGATTCTACTACTGCCGATCGTGCTTACTTTGCATCCTTGTGCGTGCAAGGAGGATATTCTCCTGTAAAACTTGCGCGTTTAGTTATGGGCATGTCAAAGTACCCGGGCATTGAAGATGTTACTCTGGCGTTGTCTAATCCAGACTCTGGCGAGTTGGTTGTTAAAGCCGAGTATATGGGTTCTGTGTGGCGTTCTCCTGCAGAATTTTTTTCAGCTGTGATAATATCTGCACGTATAGATCTTTTTAGAAGCGGAGGCCGTGGCATGGAGTATTATGCGTGGGCTGATGCTGGACAATATCCGCCAAAAGAAATCAAAGTGGAAATTCACCATCCAGTAGAATGATGAATCCTGATGGCAGAAATAATACGGCCCTACAAATCCTTGGTCTCAACACTCTGGCAGTAAGGGCAGTTCTCCAGAGTAAGTATGTTGTAGCCCTGAAACTTCCTATCGCAGTTCTCGCAAAGCATCATGACAGCAAGGTAGCAAGGATGCGAATATAAACCTTTCTGTTAGGATTTGCCCCCCAAGTTTGATAATTACGGCAAAAACACATCAGATCTCAGAACTTAAGACAGTTGCTCCCTTTCCAGTTCTCTTTCTGGAGACGGCTTACAGCCGGCGAAACCGCAAACCTTAATAAACAGCCAGCAACTATTCCGCGCCATGCCAAGAATAGCGGTTATCGAGAAGGACAAGTGCAACCCTGAGGGCTGCGGCGGATACCTGTGCATAAGGATGTGCCCTGTCAACAGGATGGGCAAGGAATGCATAGTAAAAGGGGAAGACGGCAAGGCAGAGATACACGAAGAGGTATGCACGGATGCGTGCAGCGTGTGCGTCAAAATCTGCCCTTTTGGAGCAATACACATGGTTAACCTGCCTTCTGAGCTTGAGAAGCCGCTGCACAAATATGGCAGGGATGGGTACAGGATTTACCGCCTGCCATTCCCCGTGTTTGGAAAGGTTGTAGGGCTGCTTGGGGTAAACGGCATAGGCAAAAGCACGGCAATCAAGATACTGGCACAGGTGACGAAGCCAAACTTCGGCACAGAAAAGGAAGCAACAGCAGAGGAGCTGATTGATTATTTCAAAGGCACAGAAGCGCATTTGTTCTTTGACAAGGTAAAGCGGGGCGGGATAAAGATTGCCTATAAGCCGCAGGCAGTTGATATGCTGCCAAAAACAACAAAGGGGAAGATAGGCGATCTGCTCAGAAGCGTTGACGAAAAAGGAATGTTTGAAGAGGTTGTTGAGCAGCTGCAGCTTCAGGACTTCCTTGAAAACGACATAACAGAGGTGTCAGGAGGGGAGCTGCAAAGGGCTGCAATAGCTGCAACCGCCCTGAAAAACGCGAATCTTTACATCTTTGACGAGCCGTCAAGCTACCTTGACATAAAGCAGCGCATAAGCGCGAGCAGGTTCCTGCAGGGCTTGGCAACTCCTCAGTCAGCAGTCATGGTTGTAGAGCACGACTTAATAATAATGGATTTCATAACAGACCTTATACACATAATGTACGGAGAAGCTGGAGCGTACGGAATAGTCAGCCTGCCAAAGGCAACAAGGAACGCGATAAACGCATACCTCTCAGGAATGCTCAGGGAAGAAAACGTAAGATTCAGGAATTACGAGATAAAGTTCGGCTCAAGGCCGCCTGTAAAGGCAGCGAGAAAAGAGGCGCTTATAAGCTGGAAAGGAATAAGCAAAAAGCTCGGAAACTTTTCTCTTGAAGCCACCGAAGGAAGCCTTCCAAGAAAAGAGGTCATAGGCGTTCTCGGGGAAAACGGCACAGGAAAAACAACCTTTGTGAAAATACTTGCAGGCATGATAAGCCCTGACAGAGGCGAACTGAATGGAAAAATAAAGGTGAGCTACAAGCCGCAGTACCTAAGCACGGATTCGGAAGAAACAGTTGCCTCTGTGCTTGCAGGGGCAGTTGAGAGATATGAAGTGCAGCTTGTGCGTCCACTTGAGCTCAAAAACCTGCTGCTCAAGCCGCTAAAAGAGCTGTCAGGAGGGGAGCTGCAAAGGGCTGCAATAGCAGAATGCCTGTCAAAAGAAGCAGAGCTTTATTTGCTGGATGAGCCCTCTGCATACATGGATGCCGAGCAAAGGCTCACAGCAGTAAAAGTCATAAGAGATTTTATGGAAACCTTTGGGAAAACAGCGCTTGTCGTAGACCACGACCTTTTGTTCATAGACCAGATAGCGGACAGCATCATGGTTTTCTCAGGAAAACCTGCGAGGCAAGGCACAACAAAAGGGCCATACAGCATGGAGGAAGGAATGAACATGTTTCTAAAGGAACTTGGCATAACACTGCGAAGGGACCACGACTCAAACAGGCCAAGAATCAACAAGCCCGGCTCACAGATGGACAGGAAGCAGAAAGAGGAAGGAAAGCTGTATTATGGGTGAGTGCGAGAAATCAATCCTGCAAAAGCATACTTAACAATGAGGCAGACAGGTCTTTTTCTCTCTTTGTTTCCAATCCTTCTGTGCCTATGCCGTGCACCTGTGCAGCAATACCTTCTAAACCTTTTGTGCCTCTAATAAGCACTGATATCTCTTGCGTATCATAATCATATGTTACATGGATTTCATGCCCGGCTTTACCATACTCCATAAAAACAAGTTTAGCATAGTATTCATGATACTGCATACTAAGACTTCCATTGCCCAGCTCACAGATATATGAGTTTCTGCCTGTACGTTTCCAGCTATGCGGCGCCATACTTCCCCACACCGGCATTATGAAGAAATCCTGCCAAATAAATAATATTCGTCAGCCGGGAAGATAGCGGCGCATGAATATTCCAAACGCTAATTGTCAGACTTGGGTTGGCAACACATGCTGCCGCTTCCCTAATTCGTGTATGTGCACAATTAACCGAAATATTTACATAGTATGTGCCCATACAACATTGGATATTTCTGACAGGGGTGATTACAAAGAATGCGTTTCCAGAATTTTGCATTTGATCATAGATCAAATAAGAAGTTACGGGCACAAATAAAAAAAGAAAAATGGCTTATTGCCCCTTAATCGCTCTTGCAAGCGGTCTTATGCTTTCTGCTATGTAGCCTATTGTAGGCGCCAATGCCGCATAAGCCCCCATTGACACGTCCTTAAGGAATGCGTGCCCAAAAATTGCCTGTTCGGGAATAGATGCCACATATGGTATTCCGAATCCGCTTGGAAGAGCTAAATTGCCCTGGCTAAGCTGGTTTACCCACATCGGAACATAGTCGCCAACTAAAGAGCCGCCAACATACGCTGCACCAACAACCAGCATTGCCTTAGCTGTTCCAACTACTGTTCTAACCACTTGCCCTGCCGGCTCTGTTACAAGTTCTTCCAGCTTTACATCTCCAAATGCTGTTACCATCTCAACCACCTCATTGCTTATTATTCCTCATCAGGGGATTAGTCAAAGCCATCGTAAAAGTCGTTGCTGCCCATCCGCATCCCCTTGAAGGAGTATATATAAAGAAAGTATATAGTTTTATGGTTTAAATTAAATAAACTGTATAAGTTGTTTAAACAAACGATAAATATATAAACTCTTTATTATTATTAAGCTCTATGAGGCGCAAGCTTATACAGATAGGAAAGTCAACTCTTCTGCTCTCAGCTCCAAGAGAGTGGGTGAAGCAGAACAATTTGTCAAAAGGCGACGAAGTTGAAGTGGATGCGGATAATGACAAGCTCACGATATGGTGCGATTCTCGGGCGAAGAAGGACAGGCTTGTTCTTGACGTGACTGAGTTCAAAGACTCTCTTGGAAGGTTCCTTTTTTCAATGTATAGGCGAGGAATTGATGAGATTGAGCTAAGGTCAAAAGACCCGGCATTTCTTAATAGGATGAAGTCAGTCATCTGGGGCGAGGCCGTTGGGTTTGAAATTGTAGACCAGGGAGAAGGATACTGCAGGATTGTAAATGTGTCAGGGAAAATAGAGGATTTCAACAGCCTGTTGAGGCGGCTTTTTCATGTGACGCTGACAATGGGCAACGAAAGCCTGGATGCGCTAAAGAAAAATGACGGGCTTGAAAACGTTCTGTACCTGGAGCATGAAAACAACAAGCTGGCATCCATGCTGATGAGAGCCATAAACAAATACGGCTCATTCGGCTTTCAAAAAACAGGCCCTTTGTACTTTATTGTGCAGGAGCTTGAAAGGATAGGCGACCAGTACAAATACATGGCACAATTCTTCATCAAGAAGCGAGGAAAAATCCTGTTAGGGGATGATGTCCTGAAGCTGTTTGAGGAGTCCTCAGCTACCCTTCGGCAGGTTTATGAGCTTTTTTATACTTTCCATCCCGAGAAACCCCAGAAACTACGGGAGATGCGGAACAAGCTTGTTGAGAAAATACTGAAACAATTCGCGAAAAAGCCATCAGGGGCGGAAATAATCATCCTTCAGCATTCGCTCAATATAGCCACGCGCTCTTTTGACTTGATAATGTCAATTATGGTGCTCAGAGTTTGATCACGCTGCGGCTTTGAACTCGGCAATGTGCCTGTAGCCTTCCCTGACTTTCTGAATCATGGCGCGCATACCATTCTCTGCCCCTGCCAGCCCATTGCCAAACTCATAAAAGACCATGAACCTCTTGGAAATGTCATTGTCTGCCAGGCCCGCTTCACCGCTTTCTGCGCACTTATACGCATCTTTAAGCTTGACCCAGAGCTGCCCGTACTTTTTCACTCCGTTCGGATTTGACTCAAAGTATATGGCTGCTGTCCTTGCCATCATGGCCAGGCTGCTTGCATAGGTGACCGCGTTATTAATGTACATATTCACCAGCCTGTCATGCTCTTGCGGCCTTATCTGCCCCTGCAGGAAGTCATGTTCTGCCTCTATTGCTGTGTTTATGGAAAAGTATGCGAGCCTCAGGAGCTTATAAGCTGCCATAGCCAACAAATTATATCCCATTATTCTTGGATGAATCATCTCACTTACAGGAAACAAAGCACTTAGACCTGCCCTTAAGCGGAATTCTTTGAGCAAGTAGCGCCTTGCCCTGTCTATCCATCTTTCATCCAGTCTTCCATGATAAGCAGAAAAAGCAGCTGTCACAAAATTGTCCAGGTAGTTCCTGTCCCGGAAGCCCTGGTCATAGACGCTCATGCCGGCTTCTATGTCCCTTTCTGTTTTTGCCCTGCCGCCTTCCTTAAAGAAATCCCGCAGTTCCTCAAGATTCACTCTTTCCCTTGGCAATTTTAACTTGAAATGCGTAAGCATCATGTCTAAAGTCCTTCCGAAAAGCCTTTCATCGTGCATCATGGGCTCTGTCAGAAGATTCAGGGCATCTGTAAACCCTGCACTGGCAGAATCAGGAACAAGAGCGCTCAAGCGTTCATACGCTTTAAGTGATTCTGCAACATAGCCGTCCAATATTCCCCTTATTTTTTCTCTGCCAAGAGGCCTTTCTTCACGCTTGCGCTTTTCACGCTTATACCTGTGATATTTTATTGCTATGTTGAAGACAGCATCCAGCGTTCTTTCAGTAGCGCTTCTTGCAAACGCTTGGTCTTCCAGCCCTTTTAACAGGATAAACGCCTCAGAAACTGTGGGCCCTGTGCAGTATTCCCCAACATAATGCTCTTCATCAGGGCTGATTCTTGCGTGAAAGTATGGCTTTGCAAAACCGGCTACCTGCTCTGAACCAGGGCTGGAAGAATACTTCCAGTCATCCCAAATCTCTCTTACAACGGCATCCAGCTCTTCAGGGACATCGCGCCGCTCAAGCTTGATAAAAAAACCGTTTCGGGAATAATATGACTCCGCATCAATTCTTGACCCGCTAATTGTGGCTGCCCTGACGCCTCCTCTGTGGGATTCAAGTTTGTCTCTCCTCATTATGGGCTCGTGCATGTTAGCAAGCTTCCTTAGCGCAATCGCAACATTGCCTTTTACCTCCGGGAATTCATTCCCCTCCAGAAGCCTTTCTACGTGCCTCGCAACCTGCCTGAGATACGAGTAAGACTCGTTATAATGCGCCCTAACCCTGCCTTCAAGCCTGTTAAGAAAACGTTCCTTGGCGTCACCACTCAACATTTCGTAATTGGCCGGGATGCTTAATGCGGGAATGTAATCATCAGCATTGTTTTTTGGCGGCATTGCGCCCCTTTCATGAACTATTGCACTTATGCTGCGAAAACGGCGAATCACTTCCACGGCCGCAGCCCTGGTTTCAACAGCCACAACTGCATAGCCTTGGTCAAGCAGATCAGATTTCAAGCTCGCAGAAGATTCGGTATTGTTTGAGTATAGAACCACTACATGCGGGTTCTCAATATCTGTTTCTCCGAGTTCTGCATAAAGCTGTCTGTGTGCAGCCGTTTCCTGAATTCTCCTGTAAGCCAAAACGCCCAGAACAGTGCCGACAACCGAAGCAGCAATAGCGGCAGCGCCCTTTGGACTGTTGATTCTGTCTGCTGCGGCTTTTACAGCACGCTCAAGCCCCCCAAGCAAACCCGGCATACATACCAGAAATCATTTTTTGCTTATCAATTTTGTGCAAAGTTTTTGCAAACGCTACTCTACTCAACAACCTCGGCGTTTGGAAGACCTTTGAAAGCCTTGTCTGCGGTAAGAAAAACGAGGCCGTTATCAAGCGCTGCAATATAGGCAACAGCATCGGTGTATGAAAAATTTCTGTCTGATGAATGCTCAAATTTGAATCTCATCGCCTTTTTCACGAGCATCAAATCAATATCCGCAGTTATAAGGCTGTATTTGTCAGTGAATCTTTCTGCCGTCTGCTCCCCGAACTTCTTTAACAGGATGAAGTATAGCTCCTGAAGAATGAAAATGCATGTGACTGCATGGATGCCCCTGTATTTGTCGTATGCAGCCTTGCCGGTTATTATGTTTATTATGGCGCTGGTGTCCATCATGTATTCAGTAGTCGTCATAGCCCTCATCTATCTCCTTGTTTATCTTCTCAATCGGTTCATTCCAGCCCTTAAGAGCCCCGAATGTTTCTGCAATGACGTTGTTTGGCTTATTCACCATAAGCCTGACCTTATCATTGACTTTCAGCCCGTCCTTCTTTGCCATTGTCTTCGGTATTATCACTGCCATGGAACTTCCCCATTTCTTTACTCTTGCCTCGCATGAAATCATTTTTGCCACCTGCCCTGAACACACAAATTACATATCATTTAAGTGATATTTAGATATAACTCCTATATATATTTTTCTGTCTCTGCCTAAGCAGCCTCAGCAGCCAGTAAACAAGCAGCCCTGCAGCCACAATGGATGCGCTGATAACAATCCCGGCAACCGTGCTTGCCTTGTTTTCCCTTGCAATAGTGACTGCTGTTCTTATGGATGCGCCAAGCTGCAGGGCAATATTGCCTGTAGCTTCTGAAGATGCGGAAACAGTTATGTAATAATCGTATTTCCCATTATCTGCATCTGCGCCTGGCGTTGCAGTCACTCTCACTTTTTCGTAGCTGCCGGGGCTAATGCTTCCTTCCTGCTTATCAAAAGCGAACCAGCCGGAATCAGAGGAAACACTGAACCTTAGCACATCTCTGTTGCTGTTGTAAATTATAAGCTGCTTCACATCATACTCCTCTGTTACAAGGAAGTCAAGCCTGTCAGGAGAGACAGCTATGGCTTGTGCGTATACTGCTGCTGCATTAATTATCAAAAAAGAAAAAATAAATAACAACAGCAGGACTTTTGCTCCCATTTTATTTTTATGAAATGGCATTGATGAATATCTTTCCAGTATAGTTGCCTGGAGACGTTCCTACAGGCACATTAAGCCTGAAGGAGAGCTGCTGCAAAGAGCTCGCGCCTGCGGCAAGGTTTATGTTTCTTGTCTGCCTTGAATGGTTAAGCGCACCAGCTAAAGAACTGCTGTAGTTGCCGTCAAAACTGTAAAGGATGTTTCCAACTCCAATCATGCTGCCTCCATTGGTAAGGTTTGTGCCTGAAAGCTGAAGGTTAACAGCGGTGTTTCCCGTATTCCTTATCGTTGCCTTGTCAGCGCTTGACGTGTTTGCATCGCCTGCAACCTCTGCATAGCTGCCCGGAGAGGCTGCAAACGCCAGTGTCTTTGTGTCAAGCTCAATTGAAAGCATGCTAAGCACTTCAAACGCTGATGCAAGATGGCTGGTGAAGTTTGCATTATCCTTGGCCGATACATTGACCGTGTAGTTTCCCGGCTGTGAATAGAAAGGCACAGATATGTTGGCTTCATAGAGGCTGCTTGTGGAGTTTATGCTGCCTGTCCGCTGCATAGAATAAGTGCCTGAATTAACAGCCAAAGCAACATTGGAAACATCACTGTAGCCGTTTGCGTCGGTTACAACAGCCCTTATTCCTAATGTCCTGTTAGACTTAGGCATGGGCAAAACCTGAACCCCTGCCGCGATGCTGTCATCGTCAGCTGTGAAGTTTATGATGTCAACAACAGGAGCAGAGCCGGTGATTACCGCGAAAACAGTTATCTCAGAGCCGCTGCCAGCGCTGCTGTTCTTCAAATTGGGAGTGCCTGCTAAGAAATCTGCAGAATTGTTGTTGGCATCAATAAAGCCGCTGCTGTTGCCTGCCCTTTGCAGGCTCTGGCCTTCAGTAGCGCCTGCAGCAGGAATGCCTTCAAACAGCCCTGAGCCTATGTTAGAGGCGTTCCCCCAGCCAACAGCATCAATGACTGTCCCGTTGTTTGTCAAAGCGACTCCTGCGTCAATGTTGGCAAGGGTCAAGGCCTCTTCGTAGTCTGCAAGGTATTCAGGGCTTGTGAAAGCCCAGCCAGCGTCCGCTATAAGATAATGGCTTCCGGGAGCAAGGACTGTGTTTGCAGGGATTGTTGCGTCTGTAGAAGAGGATTCTGTGGCAATAACCAAGCCGCCTATGTTTATTGCATCATTGGTTGGGTTGTAAAGCTCTACAGCCTCCCCTCCAGACTCGTTAAGCGGGTCGTAAAGAACCTCTGTGATGATTATGCTGTTTGCTGCGGCAACAGCAGCAAGCCTGATAAAAAGAAAAACCAATGCCGGGAATAAAAATTTGCAGTTCATTCAAACCACCTCTTTGTACAGCATCTAGGAAAAACAGCTTAATATGCTTAACCTGAAAATTTACGGAAGATTTTCAGCGGAGCCGGAAGAACGTAGGGCTTATCCGGAAACAGTATTTAAGGCAGCAGGAATTTTGCGGAAATGCCGCGAAAAAACCGGCGGATTTACGGGGTGTTTAAGGATTATCTGATATTTTAGCCGGAAAACTTCCGGATTTTCCGACGATAGATTTATTAAGGAGCTATTCTTATAGTTGTCTTATGAAGCAACTCGTGCACAGGATAAGAAGCATAAAATGGATGAAAGTCCTGGATGTGCTTGGGTGGATAGGGTTCTTCTATCTGATAATTTATGGGTTCCTGAAGGTGTTTGGGGTTATACATAGCTCGGTTATAGTTGATGCGGCTGCAATTGCGTCTGTCGCGTTCTTTGCCGGGAAAAGCGTGATGAAAATAGAAGCCATGGAAAAAACGCTTGAGCAGCACAGCACGGAATTACGGACAATAAACTCCCGCCTTTCAAGGCACGATTTTGACATAGAAAAACTAAATATATTATTATCCGCGAACACCAAATTCAGGCAGCTTTAGGATGGTTTAACTTCTCCAAAACCGGCTCCAAATGAGTCACGTCCTCAATGACAAATTTAACATTCATCTTTTCCGCCTCTTCCCTGCCAAGATGGCCTGTCAGAACAACAACTGGAGTGATTCCCGCATTCTTAGCCATTAGAACGTCATCTTTTGCGTCGCCTACAAGAATAGCCTCTTCAGGCACGCAATTCTGGCTTGATAGTATTGTCCTTGCAATGTATGCGTCCGGCTTGTGCTTCGCAGGGTCTTCTATGTCATAAGTTGAAATTATTTGAGAAAAAACATGCGGAATGCCGAATTTCAGCATCACCTTTTCTTTCAGTATTTTTGGATGCATACCTGTCGCAACACACAGAATGTATTTTTCGCCCAGCCTTTTTAACATCGGGACTGTGCCATTCAAAATCCTCAGCGAATTCACAAAAGCGCCTCCGAACAATTTGTTTTCATATATTTCGCACGCCTTGTCAAGCAAATGCGGGCTTTCCTTAAGGAGCTCCGCCAGCTCCTCACGGTGGGGCTTGCTCCATTTTGCCAGAATCCTTCTTTTTTCTTCTTCAGGACTTAAGCGCACGCCTAGCTCAACAAGCGTTTCATGATAGCACCTGAAGTAACCGTCTTTTGAGCCCGGAGTCAGTACATCGTCCCAGTCAAAAATAATCAGCTTAATCATGATTTTCGGCATTAAGCCTTCCCCCTGCTCTCCCCAAACACAAGCCCTGAGGCGATGATGTGCGCAGCCCTGATGGGCTCAGGAAGGAAGCTGTGGGTTGCAGTAATCTTTATTATCTGCCGCGCCTTCTCAGAAGTTATGCCGGCAAGCTGCACATAGACATTCTCAATCTTAATCACTTTTCCTGCCTTCTCAATAAGCTTAATCTTCTTTTCCATGCCCAGCTTTTTAAGCGCGGCACGTATCTTTTCAAAGTCAGGGTAGTCTCGGACAACAACAATTACCGGCAGCTTTGTGGATTTGCTTAGCTTCTGCACGTCAACAATGTTGAAGCCGCCCACAGCAATGCCGTCAAGCATGATGCACTGAAGCTGGGTGTAAAACTTGCTTTTCTTCACCATTGCGGCCAGCTTCCTTGTAGAATCTGTGCCGTCAACTTCAACAGTTGTTGAAAGCACGCCGTCAATGAAGCTGCCGCCCCTGAAGAAAGTCGCAATTACTATCGTCTTCTTGTCCCTGAATTTGTCAAACGGCGCGTCATCAATCCCGAGGACACGTATTTCCTTTTTGACCATGCAGTTCACTTCCTCTTTACTTTTTCCAGCAAGTCCCAAAACCTGATTAATACTTGCGGGCTAATCCTGTATTTTGAGTTCTCCATGGTGTCCACACATTCCTTTACTCCTGCCTTGCTGATTAAGCCATGCCGATATGCCATAACCAAAACCCTCAAAGAGCCGACAGGCATTATCCCAAAAGCCTTTGCAGCCTCCCTTGCAGCCACCTCATCTATAATGGCTTCCTTCCTATTGAGCTGCAATGCCAGGGCAATAGTTTCAGCCTCTCCCATGTCAATGCCATAAATAATCTCTGCCTTCTTTGCAGCAGATAAATATTTGCTTTCCAAATCGCATATACTTATGTCCTCCTTGTCAACGCAGTCCTTTATGATAAACGCGTCCTTCAAGCCCTTCATCACTCCTTTTACCACGGTTTCTTCATAGACGCCGCGTGTAATCTCTATGCGCCCATACAGGCTTTTCAAAATCTGCATCTTGTTCAGCTTGCCAAAAATAATCAAAGGAGAAGCGTTTGCAATCAAACTAATCCCTCAAAGTCTTCCTCCAGCTCCTTCAGCCCGTAATGGAAGTCTATCCCCCTCTGCACAAGAATGTCCATAAACCTTGACAAAGGCATGCCTGCCATTCTTGCAGCTTTCCAGGCGGTTGCTTCCTTATTCCTGAATTTCTCTATTGCAAGTTCCAGTTTCTTGTCCTGCAGCCCCCTATTGAAAACCTCTCTCAAAACCTCAGACCTGCTCTTATTCTCAGTCTTTGAAATGCCTTCAATCTCCTTCAGTCCTGACTTCTCAATCCTTACTGACACAGTTGCCGCCATAAACACCACCTTATTGTGTGCAAATGTCGCACTTGTATATAAATTTTTCCCGGGTTCGGGCTAATGCGCTCTGCAGCAAATCTTTTTATATCAAGCTTTTCCCCCCCGCTTTCATGACTTATTTGATGCGCTTTTATCTCTGCGGGCTTGATGAGCCGACAATGTGCTATTTGAGCGGAATAGACATCACAGAAAAATTGCCTTTTAATGTTATCTCCCAACAGGATATTGGGATAGGTCTCAGCCCGTATCAAGAAATCGCCGGAATAGTGGCTGCCATTGAAGTTGAAATGAACAGCGAAGCTGGCAGCAGGGCTCCTATGCTTTTGGCCCGCGAAACAGAACATGAAGGGGCTTATGATATTGTCCCTGTGGGTTGCAAGATCGTAGGGGTTGAGACGTGGCAATACAGCGCAGGACGGTTACGAGAGAAACGAGTTTATGAGGAGCTGCCAGACGGTTCGGGTATAAAGTTTACGAGGGCAGACTTATTAGACCGTACCAGTGTAACTGTGTATTTTAAGGCTCCTGAAAGCTATCGCGCATTAATTGAAAGGGTTTGCCGTTAAAAATATTCTTTTATCGGTCTTATCGCTGTTTTAATAATGTTTATATACGTGCTTCATTGGGCTTGTTGCTGCAATGTGCGGAATAATCGGCTACAAGGGCGCTAAGGAAGCTGTTGCTATAGCACTTGAAGGGCTTAAGAAGCTGGAGTACAGGGGCTATGACTCATGGGGAATTGCTTCTGCAAAGGACAGCAGGCTGCAGGTGTGCAAGCAGGTTGGGAAGGTCGGCAAGGTAAGCATTGGCGATGCAGGGCTTGTGAAGCTCAAAGGGAGCAATGCAGCAATAGCGCACACGCGCTGGGCAACCCATGGCGGAATAACAGAAAAAAACGCTCACCCGCACCTTGACTGTAGCGGGAAAATAGCTTTGGCGCACAACGGCATAGTTGAGAACTATCAGGAGCTCAGGAAGAAGCTGCAGAGCCAGAACCACAAGTTTGTTTCGGAAAGCGACACAGAAGTGATTGTGCACCTGATAGAGAACTACAAGAACCTGGGCTTAAGGAAAGCAGTGCAGAAAGCTGTTAATGAGCTGAAAGGAAGGTCTGCAATAGTTGTTCTCACAGCAGAAGGCGAGCTTGTTGCTGCAAGAAAAGGCTCGCCGCTGATACTTGGCTATGGTGACAACGAGTATTTTGTTGCGTCAGACATACCGGCGTTTCTTGAGCACACCAACAAAGTCCTGTACATAGACGACAACGAGCTGGTGGAGATAGGGAAACCTGAAGATGGCGTGCACTTCTACAACCTGTCCACAGGCGCAGCAGTGAAGAAAAGGATTGTCACGATAGACTGGAATGTTGAACAGGCAGAGAAAGGAAGCTACGAGCACTTCCTCATAAAGGAGATAATGGAGCAGAAAGACACATTATGGAGGGCAATAAACCAGGATGAGGCAAAGCTGAAATCTGTTGCGGATGAAATAAGCAATGCTTACGGCACATTCCTTGTCGGCTGCGGAACCGCTGGCAAAGTATGCATGGCAGCAGAGTATTTCTTCGCAAAGATTGCAAGGAAGCACGTAAACTTCTCTGTCGCCTCAGAGTTCCCCAACTACAGCCACTTTTTGACGCCAAAGACGCTGATGATAGCTGTTTCGCAGAGCGGCGAGACAGCAGACGTGCTGGAAGCAATAACAGCGGCAAAGAAAAAAAAGGTCAGGGTGATTTCTCTGCTCAACGTGTTCGGAAGCACAATGATGCGCTTATCTGACGATTTCTTCATGGTGAATGCAGGCATAGAGAAAGCGGTTGTGAGCACAAAAGCAACAACAGCGCAGCTCTCAGTGCTTATGCTTCTTGCTTATGCGTGCGCAGGAAAGCTGGACGAAGGAAAAAGGCTTCTGCTTGACGTTGCATCAGAAGTAAATGACATGCTTAACCCAAGGTATGAGGAGCACATAAGGAAGCTTGCTGAGAAGCTGCACGAGAAGGAGCACATCTACATCCTGGGCAGGTCGTTCAACTACGCCATGGCGCTTGAGGCAGCAATAAAGATTCAGGAGACAAGCTACATACATGCAGAGGGCTTTGCAGGAGGCGAGCTGAAGCACGGGCCAATAGCTCTCATAAGCCAGGGCACGCCGTGCATCGTGCTTGCAGCAAACGATGAGGCGAAGCAAGAGATAATAAGCAATGCCATGGAAGTAAAAGCAAGGGGAGGATACATAATAGGCGTAGCGCCTGAAAACAACGAAGTCTTTGACTACTGGATAAAGGTCCCTGACGCAGGCAACGCAAGCCCAATAGTAAACATAATACCGGTGCAGATACTCGCCTATCACCTTGCCGTATTAAAAGGCTTGGACCCGGACATGCCAAGGAATTTGGCAAAGTCGGTGACTGTGAAGTAATAAACAGGATAAGAAATAAAAGCAAGTTGCGATTTCTTCGTTAACACGATGCTAAAATATGTTCAGGTAGCGGAAACCATAGAGCAAAGAATTGCAGCAGGCGGCTATGAGCTGGGGAGCATGTTGCCAGCCAGGGATAGATTGGCCACCGAGTTAGCAGTGGGCAAAAGTACTGTTGAAAGGGCTGTTAAGCTGTTAATGGGAACTGGCGTATTGGCTTCTTTAACGAGCGGGAGTAGGCATTACGCGGTTATCCCTGGTAAACAAGAACCGAATTATCCTTCCCCACAGCGGATAGGGCCTGTGTTCAGGCATAGCAAGTTCAGAGATGTAACGCAAACAATAGAAGAAAGGGTGAGGAACGGGCAATACCAGCCCGGACAGTTGTTGCCCACTCTTTCTGCATTGCGCATAGAACTCCAGGCAAATCCTCTTACTATTTTGGATGCTGTCAAAGCCCTGGCTCAGCGCGGAGTTGTTGTTCCTATAAGCTATCGCAAGCATCATTTCTATCTGGCGCGCCCCTATGGTGCGAATGAGCAGGGCACGCGGCTGGCAAGCTACATGTTTGATTGCGGGAAAGCATTAGGGACAATAGAGGAAAGGATAAGCAGCGGGCACTATAAGCAGGGGCAAAGGCTGCCGGATGCTGATGCGCTGCATAAAGAGCTGGGTGTAGAAGCTAGGGCTGTTCCTGCTGCTCTGGAAATACTGAGAAGGAGTCGCCTTGTTACAATCAGCGAGTCCGGAACTTATGCGCGTGAACAATTATTTCATCAGGTGGCGCGGGTTATTGGAGAAAGAATGACAGATGGGACTTACCAATACGCTCTTCCAGAAAAGGCGAAATTTATGTCAGAATTTAAAGTCTGCCTCGCCTCTCTTGACAGGGCTTTATCAGTGCTTGAAGCTGAAGGGATGATTGAACCGCGAGAAGGACAAACGGTTATTTACTTGAAAGGCGAAAAGGAGGAATACTGGAGGGCGGTGCTTGAAGAAAAGTATCCTGATGGAACGCCAAGCAGGGGACTGGTTTCCAGAACAGACGGGGCGCTTCACAGGCGCCTTTTAAGGTTCGGTTTGGAACATTTAATGCCTGCCGATCCAGTAGCTGTAGAAAGAGGAAGGAAAGGCGGGCAGAGGAGAAAGGCAAGTGGGTGACTGTGAAATAGGGAAAAATCAGGCTTTTGGCATCCACTTGTAAACGTTGTCGTGGTGGTCGTAGTAGTAAATGTCAATTATAAACCATACATGCCCAGAGCACCTTTTCAAGCCCCATTTTTCTGTGAGGTCTTCAAAAGAAATCCGACACCCCCGGTCAAAGACCGGGGGATTTCTCGCTCCCTTCTGTCGCTCGGTCGGATTTCTGAGAATAAAAATATTCCCGATGAATTTCCATCAGAGAGCTACCAGTTAAAAAACTGGTGGAATATTTTTATTTAACCCATATCTGCTGGCAAAGTCTCTGACAAGAATGCTTTTCTGGCTTGATATCCCAGCCATTTTTTTAATGAATTCCGGTTTCAGCTCAGGCTCATCCTCATAGTCAATGTATTCCCTCACCACTAACTCTATAGCTTCGCCTTTATCCCTAAGCCCGTACTTGGCTTTCACAATATTCAAAACCCTGTTTGTGTTTTCGTCAATCTCAACAAGCGCGTTCACCATGCCAATCACTAACTCCGGCTAAGTCCGGCTTATTTATACATCTTTTGCAAATGTCTTTGGCAAACCTGGTAAAGTAAATAGAACAAGAAATCTATGCAGCTCTTCTCACAACGGTGAGCTGCTCATTTCCGAACCTTGTTCTTTGAGTGGTCAGATAAGACAGTTCTCCTTGGTCAAACATTGAAACCCTGCCATCACTCTTAACCCTTGCTGCGTCGTACACCCTTACCAACTCATGCGGCGAACCATTCAGGCTGCCTCCTAGACCAGCATTCATTACTGTTTTCAGCCCTAAGCTGTGAAGATACCTTTCTGCTCCTCCTTCGGCTTTAACTACGTGTTTTTCAAAGAGGCTTATTGTTGTTTCCCTGTCTGCTTGTCTTAGCCCTGGTATGTTTTCTTCCAGTGTGTGAGTGACTACTTCTTCTATGTTTCTCGGTTTCTGCAGATATCCTTGTGGTGATAAATCCCACCAGTGCATATGTCTTCTCTGTTCCAAGTCAAATAAAGAGGCAAACCCCAAGCGCCGCAAGTAGCCATCGTAAATCCTTAGCACCGCCAGTGGCGAATTCCTCAGGCTTCCTCCTAAGCCTGCTATCATTAATGTTTTCATTCCTAAGCTGTGGAGATAATTTTGTGCGCTTCCTTCGGCTTCAATCACATGTTTTTTAACCGCGTTTTTTTCAAGCAGCCCTACTTTTTTGTATCTCGGAGCCCATTTAAGCCCTGGTATGTCTGTTTCCAAGGAATCAACAATGAGTGTTTCTATGTTGTGCGGGCTTTGCAATGCGCCCCTGGGCAGTTTTTTCCTTCTTCCATCGAGCCTTTCTTTGAATGAGCTTATCAAATAGTCCGGCTCTATCCTGAAAAGTACCTGCTCAAGCCTGCTTATTGTGTCGTTGTGCCCTTCAAACCAATTGTTTGCTATTTCTTTTACCCAGTCTGGAGGAACGTAAGCAGCTGTTGCTCCTATAACGGCTCTTTCTAGTTCTGAACCCCAGCCAAGGTTTGCGCTGCTTCTCGCCCTTTCAAGCTCTGTTTGCACAGCTCGGAAGTACTTCTCTTCTGTTATTCCGAATGTTCGTAGTGTTTCTTCATAGCTGCTGCTAAGCCGTGTAAGGATTAGGTCCTGGGGGTCTATCTTTAATGCCATGGTTTGGAAAGTGTAAACGCAGCGTATATAAACATGTCGCTACTTGACAGTTAATTGTTTATTGGCAGACTGGCTGGAAAAAAGCAAAAATTATAAAAGCCCGCAGCACACAAATTGACCAAACGTCAATTGTGCCCAATCAGCAAAGCTGATTTGGGAGCTGTAAAGCAGGTAGCGGTAAAGAAGGTGGCTGCAAAGCAGCTACAAGATATTCAAAGTCCTCAATTGAGGGGTGGCAAACATGAAAATATTCCTTGACACGGCAAACATAGCGGAAATAAGAAGGCTTAATGAGCTCGGCATAGTTGACGGCGTAACCACCAACCCTTCCTGGGTCAGCAAGGAGAACAGGGCGAGCAGGGAAGGAAAGGAAGGCAGGGAAGGAAAGGGCAAAACCTTTAAGGAAATAGTGCAGGAAATATGCCGCGAGGTCAAAGGGCCTGTGAGCGCAGAGGCAACGGCAACGGATTCTGCAGGAATGATTAAGGAGGCAAGGGAGATAAGCGGCTGGGCGAAAAACGTTGTTGTGAAGCTGCCAACAACAGCAGAGGGCCTGAAGGCGCTGAAAGCGGTTTCTGCAGAAGGGATAAAGACGAACATGACATTGGTCTTTTCAGCCAATCAGGCTTTGCTTGTGGGCAAGATGGGCGCAACCTATGTGAGCCCGTTCATAGGCAGGCTTTACGATGCAGGATACGACGGCATGCAACTCATAAAAGACGTTGTTGCCATATACAGGAACTACAAATTCAGGACGCAAATACTCGCGGCAAGCTTCAGGGAGCCGAGAGAGATAACAGAGGTGGCAATAGCAGGAGCTGATGTCGCAACAATAAAGCCGGAGTTCGTAGACCAGATGCTCAAAAACCCTTTCACAGATGCCGGCTTGAAGGCATTCCTGGACAGCTGGGCGACTATGACGAAGAAGTAGGAAAAGCAAAATACCATGTCTAACGGAGCCAAACTGTTCGGCACAGACGGAATAAGGGGAACGCCAGGAAAAAGCCCGCTTACGCAGCAGGGAATAGAAAGAATAGGCCGGTCTTTTGCCGCATTTCTGGGAGCCGAAGCCAGGGTTTTGTGCTGCATGGACACAAGGGCAACAAGCGCAGGGGTTCTATCCACCCTGAAGGCAGGGCTTTTGTTGTCTGGTGCGGATGTGCTTGACGCAGGAGTTCTCAACACGCCTGCAGCAGCATACCTCACACTGAAGCTGAAGGCAGGCGGCGCAGCAATAGTATCAGCTTCCCACAACCCGGCTGAGGAAAACGGGATAAAGTTCTTCACAGCCCAGGGAACAAAGCTCAGCGGAGCCCAGGAGAAAAATATAGAAGAGCTGTTCTTTTCAGGGAAGAATCTGGAAGCAGGAAAACAGGGCGAAGAGAAGCCACTCAGCAAGGCACTTGACACGTATGCGGAGTTCGCCTGCTCAACAGTCCGGCAGATTGGTTCTCTCAAAGCAGTGCTTGACTGCGCAAACGGGGCAGCATACATGGCTGCGCCGCGAATAATGCAGAAGCTCGGAGTAAATCTGGCGGTCATAAACGCAGAGCCTGACGGCAGCAACATAAACAAGGGCTGCGGCTCAGAGAACCCTAAAGGGCTTGCAAAAAAGGTTGTCAGCGAAGAAGCAGACCTTGGCATAGCTCTTGACGGAGATGCGGACAGGGCAGTGCTTGTTGATGAAAAAGGCAGCGTCCTCACAGGCGACCAGCTCATAGGGATAGCTGCAATAAGCATGGCAAAAAAGGGCTCTCTGAGAAAAAAAGCAGTTGTTGTAACGCATTACAGCAACTACGGGCTTGAGAAGACGCTGGCAGAGCACGGCATAAAGGCTATAAGAAGCGACGTGGGCGACCAGAACGTTGCTTCTGAGATGAGGAAACACGGCTTAAACCTTGGCGGCGAGCAGTCAGGGCATGTAATATTTGCCGACATAATGCCTACAGGGGACGGAATAATAACGGCCCTTCAGATAATAAATGTAATGAGGGAAGAGGGCAAAAAGCTGTCAGAGCTTGCACAGCAGATACAGCTGCTCCCGCAGGCAATGATTAATGTGCCGGTCAGGCAGAAGAAGCCCATCCAGCAGCTGGAGCTGCACAAAGCCATACAGGCAGCGCAAAAAGGGCTTGGAAGTCAGGGCAGGATATTTGTGAGGTACTCCGGAACACAAAGCCTTCTAAGGATAATGGTTGAGGGCAAAAGCGAAAAACAGATAAATAGCATATCACAAGAACTTGCAGAACAGGCAAAAAAGGAGCTTGGATGATGTCAAAGACAGCCAAAGCAAAAAAAGCAAAGCAAGCCAAAACGCAGGCAAAGGCTTCAAAAAAAGCCCCCACTCCAAAAAGCCATGGAGAATCACCCCTGATACAGGCAATAATACTCACCGCCGGGAAATCAACAAGGACATGGCCGCTCACCATAAACAGGCCAAAGGCGCTTCTTGAAGTCGCAAACAAAACAATACTGGAACACAACCTGGAGCAGCTTCAGGGCATAATAAAGGACGTAGTCATAGTTACAGGGTTTGAAGGGCACCAGATAATACAGAGAACCGGCTACAGGAACGGCGACATAAACATAACATACACTGAGCAGCTGCAGCAGCTCGGAACAGCGCATGCCCTGAAGACAGCGGAAAGCAAGGCAAAGCATCGCTTCCTCGTGCTTATGGGCGACGACATATACAGCAGGGAAGACCTGCAAAACTGCATAAAGCACGAAAGGTGCCTGCTTGCCCAGACTGTTGAGGATGTAAGCCAGTTCGGCATGGTCAGGGAAAAAAGCGGCGTGCTGCAGCAGATAACTGAAAAAGCAAGCCTGTCAAGGGAAGGGCTTGCAAACACAGGCTGCTATGTCTTTGGAAGAGAGATATTCTCAGCCATAAAAAAGCTGAAAAGGTCAGAAAGAGGAGAGTACGAGCTTGTTGACGCAGTGAACATAATCGCCGCAAGCCAGAAAGTGGCTGTAGAGATCGCACACAACTGGCAGCCAATAACACGCCCGTGGTCGCTTCTCGAGGCAAACGAAAAAATTCTGCACAGCCTGAAGGATTCCTCTGTTAAAGGCGAAGTAGAGAAAGGCGCAACAATCAAAGGCGCGGTCTCAATAGGAAAAGGGACAGTAATCAAAGCAGGGGCTTACATAGAAGGTCCTGTAATAATCGGCGAGAACTGCACAATCGGGCCTAACTGCTACATAAGGGCATACACGGCAATAGGAAACAACTGCTATGTCGGGAACGCAACCGAGATAAAGAACTCAATACTGATGAGAGGCGCGCATGCCGGGCATTTAAGCTACGTTGGCGACTCTGTGCTTGGAGAGAACGCGAACCTGGGCGCAAGCACAATAACCGCAAACCTAAGACATGATAACAGCCACGTCAAGTCAACGGTGAAAGGGCAGCTTGTGGACACAGGCAGAAGAAAACTTGGCGCAATAATAGGAGACAACGCGCACACAGGCATACACACGACCATCTACCCCGGAAGAAAGATGTGGCCAAACACAACAACCCTGCCCGGAGAAGTTGTCAGGAAGGATGTTGAGCAGTGAAATAAGGATTACGGAAACACTTTCTTCCGCATCTTAAGCCTTCTGCGTGCCTTTCCTAAAAAATAAGCTGTGAAAAGAAGTACTGCCGCTACACTCACTATGACGTATGCCGGCATTTTTTGGCTTATTCCCGCAACTCCTGCCACAGTCTGTCCTGTAATCTCAAAAAGTCCGAATCTTCCAGCCTGCGTTTCTTCCTTTACAGGCTCTTCTGTAGAACCTCTGTATGGAAACTCAGGCTGCAATTGATGGGCTTCCTCTTCTGTATTGTTTTCCTCCTGACTTTTGGGTTCCTGAACTTGCAACTCAGAATTTTGCGTGTTTGCCGAATTTGCCGCAATACCAAATAAGGAAAAGCCAGGCGATTCTACGGCAAAATAAAGGTATCTATCATCCCTCTGCAGAAGTGTTGTCGGCAGGCGAGTCCAATACAGCCCCTGTAGCCTATAAAGGGCCGCTGTTTTTTCGTCCAAGCTGCTGTTAAGCAGCCAGGAAGAAGGAACCTTGAACTTTATGACCGCCGAGCTTGCGTTAAAGTTGGTCCTTGTTATGGATATGTACTTATAGACGCTTCCTTCATCAGCACCAATAGGCAAGTTGTCACCCACAAATCTTGCCTCCCTAACATTTACAGAGGCGGTATCAGCTCTGTTATCTGCTATTGCTGCAATTTCATAAACGCCAATGGTGGGCTTGCTGAAAACAAACACTGCCGAGCTCCCCGCGCTTAAAAAGCCAACCGTTGAAGTCTCTGCTTCCAACTGAGAAGCACTACCGCCTCCTCCACCTCCACCGCCTCCTCCTCCACCTCCGCTTGAAACAGGTGGGCAGCTCCCTGCGTCCTGCGAACAAGAAGAGCATGTTTCCCCGCCGTTAACTACGCCGTCACCGCAATATGTCTGCTGCTGCCTGACTCCAGAATGGTTAAGCCCTGAAACTTTATACCTGTTCAGCGCTGATTCAGCTACACATGAATACTGTGCATCAGAGCCGGGACAGGCAACCCAGATTTCGTTAGCGCTTCTGCACGAATCTGACATTTGGGAGATTTCAGTTATCTCAGCATCCAAGATGCACACACCTGTGCTGTTGGTCAGATTTTTTATGTATACTGTTTTTGTCCTGTTCTGAGCTGTTAAGTTGAGCCCTTTTACAATTACATACCCATAAGAGCTATTTGCCTGTTGCTTTGTAATGTTGATATGAGAAAAATTAAGGGGCTCTTCTGAAAAGTTGAAATCAAACTCTAATAGTGTCAAGTTGGCTTCTCTGAATTCAACCTTCAGGGTTCCATTGAACTCCTGGGCAAGGTCTGTGGCGTTACCTATGAATGCAGTCATATTGGCTATGTTTGTGCTCACATTTGACGCGTTGCCTATAACATTAGGGCTGTTTGTGACGTTTATTGTGATGTTCTCAGAAAGAGTCACGTTGCTGTTCCCCTCCCCGTCCGTTACTGAGAACTTAATATTATAAATTCCTGCCTGCTCAAAACTCGGCTTCCATCGGAACAATCCTGAACTGCTGAATGATGCTCCGGAAGGCAAGCCAGCAACTGAATAATTCAGGCTGTCTCCGTCCTCGTCATAAGCGGAAACATTAAACTCAAGCATTGAGCGCTCATTTACTGTCTTGTTGCCGGTTGCATTAAGGAATATAGGGACGGAATTGTTTACGCCCCTGATATTTGACAATATGGCGATTCTGGTCTGAGCATCCTTTGCCAATGGCTTCCAAACACTTATTGTAACTGTATCTTGCCCAGTTCCAATAAGACTTTTCCTGTCCCATAGCGCATTCAGGCCATACTCCTTTGAAGCCCCATCATCGGTCAAGCTGTAATTCGCGCTGCCTTCAAGCCTCTGGGCAGTCCTTTTATAAGTGCCTGTGGCTGTAACCTTTACTTCTCCTGTATCGTCAGGGGAGCCGTTTACATAGCCGACATTAAGCCTGCCGTCCTTAGTCACGTTCATCCTTATGCCTATTATCCTTCTGCCGTCTGAAGAAGTTACCTGCATGAATGTGGCGTTGCCGGGGTTAACTGCAGAAGGGCCTCCTCTTCCTGCACTAATGTTTGACTGATTCCATGACAATTCAGGAAAAGTGACATATGTGCCATTAAATGTATGTATAGCATTGCTCAGGTTTATGCCTACAACTGCATTATCTATGGTTCCGCTTCCATCTAAATCAACCTTGACTTTTGACCATGTTGCATCAACCTCAACTTCTACCACATATGTATTTCCGTCCAGTGTGAGTTGTCCCCGTAGCCCGCTGTAATTTATTGAGAGTATATCGCCTGTTCCAGTGTCTCTAAATAAGGCTTTCCCATCATTATCGCCATTACCGCCTGGCTGCATATCCTTGAACTGCAATATCCTGCTGTACTTGTTCCTGCTGATCACAAAGAAGTCCTCGTCATCTACATATGCGGACTCATTAAACAACACGTAATGCCCTGTGGTTGTGCTCGTTGACTGGCCCAAGGTTATGTTTCCTCCAACAAGCCCAAAGAGGAACTCGTCATACTTGATACCTGCTTTGTTTGTGAATGCAAGCTTGTAGTTGTTTGAACCGCTTGGCTTTAGCTCCACTTCCTTTTGCCAGCCTATTCCTATACCATCATACCTGTAGTCAAACGCGTTAAACAGAAATACTTTCTCGCCCTCTGCAGCTTCTGCAACAGATGAAATATTTTCATTCCTTTGGATAGATAGCTGCTGTGATGCGATGTAATAAATTTCTACGGAACTTATTGTGACATTTGATGTGCTGTCATTCAGCCCCGTATCAGACTCTGCGACTATGTCGGTTTTTATCTTTTGGGATGCGTTTTGCCCTATATAGATTTTCCCTCCTGCGGCATTTTGGAACGTGTTTGTGTCCTCAATAACCAGCTTGGTAGCGCCCAGGAAAAACTCAACACTCCTTTTGCCTCCGCCGAATTCCTGGCTTATTATGTCTACCACGCCAATCTCTGTCCCGTTTACAATCTTATGCGTTTCAAATTCCTTCATTGCAGGGGTTGCTTCATTATTAACCGTGAACTTTGCTGTTGAGCTCCCGATAAAATCAGCTGTCACAGAATAATTGTTTTCTCCAATAGTGAATGTTTTTGAGTCGCCTTCATTTAGCGTATCGCGCACATCGCCCGCCATTAAAGTAAGATTAATGATGCCGTATCCAGGGTGCTCTGCCATGAGTATGTCGTATTCTTTACCAAGAAGCCTCACCTTTTTGCCTTTTACATCCTTCAAGTGATTTGTGCCAGAAGTGCTGTGGTCAGACTTCAGCGCAGGCGAAAACGAGAGCACATAGCTATACAGCTTAGTATCTGCGGGCACAACAAGGTGGTCAAAACTCGCTCCGTCTTTCCCATACATCACATATGCATCCCCAAATGTTTGAAGGCTCTGCGTGTATTTGAATGTTCCATAATTGTTCGTTACCAACCCGCCTTTTAGGATATATAAATCTGTGCCTGTAATCTTTGGCGCTTCAACGGCAGCAGCACTTATTGATAACAAAATAAGGATGGCTATTAATGAGTTAAAAAAGAGTGCTTGCTTAACCAGTCCGCTTTTATCCGCCATAGCAGCAGGAAACAAAAGTTCGTTTAATAAGCTTTGTAAACTGCCCTAAATCTTTATCTTCCTCGCAAAACTAAGAAACCCCGAATGCCCGATAGCTGCTGACTTTGGCCGTACTTTTCTTTCGCTTACTTCCCACTGGCGCTCAATTATTTCCGTTGTTTTCAGATTGATGAAACGCTGGTCTTTGCCAACCGCGGAAACAAAATCTGAAACCTGCGGAATTGTTGGCGAGTAGGAGACAAGGAAGCCGCCGACCTTTAACGCATTCGCAGCTGCGTCAACAGCCTTCCACGGCTCCGCAAGGTCAAGAATCACCACATCCACGTTTTTCTCTTCAATCCCTGCATAGACATCCTTTTTTCTGACAGTGACATTGGGAAGCTCAAGAGACCTCACATTCTCCTCTGCAATGGCTGCAAAGTCATCCCTTATTTCATAAGTAAAGACCTGCCTCACAATTTTGGCAAGGAAACAAGCAACTGCCCCGCTCCCTGTACCTGCATCAACAACAACGCTTTCCTTATTGATGCCTGTGAAGGCAATTATCTCTGCGATGTCCTTCAGCGGGATTACCTGCGGACCTCTCCTTATCCTGCTGTACGCGTCAATGAACACAGGGCTGACAACGAACAGCTCCTTGCCAGAGCTGGTAATCACAGCCTCGCCATCCATGGCTTTTCCCAGGTCGTCCTTTTTTACAAAGCCAAACTGCGTATGGTAATCGCTGTCAAGGCTTTTCACATAGAAAACTTTCCCCGTTCCTGAAACAAGAAGCTTCTGAACCTTCATAAAAAAACATGCAAAAAAGAAGGATATAAAAATTAATTGCAAGAATCAAGGCTGCCTAAGCCCACTGGTCATCCTCGCCCTTGTCAGTGTCGCTTTTCTCATCACCGAACTCCGCAGTCCACTCGTCGTCCTCCTCGTCTTCCTCCTCTTCCTCCTCGTCTTTGTCCTCGTCAAACCAGTCCTCTTCCTTTTTTTCCTTTGCCTTCTGCTTTTTCTCCTTCTCGTCCTTCTCATCCTTGTCAGTCATCACACACCACCAGCGTCACACGAAACCTAAAAATATGCAATAAAAAAAATTATAAAAAAGTTCCGCTCTACCACTCATCATCTCCGGAATCGTCTCCTTTGTCGTCGTCGGCGTCATCATCGTCATCGTCATCGTCGTATCCTTCCCACTCATCCTTAGGCATAATCTCCACCTCCTTGCTGCGTGCCGTTGCAATAGCTTACTATATAAATTTTTTGGTGGCGTATTTATTAAGTTCTGAGATAGTCTATCCCTGTCTCATTGAGGAGTTTCTTAACCCTCTCCTTATCGCTGCCAAGCCCCTTCCAGTCAAGAACAACCATGCCAGCCTTGGGCAGGGTTTTTTCCATCGCCTGCCTCAGCATTTCTTCGTCAAGGCTTTCAAGCGCATACTTTGGGCATACATGGCCGACAGCAATGTCCGTATTGAGCATCACCTTGCGGAAATTAGGGCAGTGATGCTGCCCGCCAATGCCGACAGCTGATTTTATCCTGTTGCTGCCCTTATCTTTAATCGCGCCCATTATCGCATCAGCAACTATTTTTCCAGCTTCCTCGTTTTTGTACATGTTCTCATTGCTGCCAATCTCAATGAACATGCACGGCTTCTCAATGCAGGGACCGTGATGCGTTGCCTCCTGAATCACTTCCATGCCCATGCTGTTTCCCTGGAGTTGCACGAAAGCGGTTTTCATCAGTTCAGCAGGGGCTGTGCAGAGCAGCCTGTCCACACCTCCAAATTCTGCCTTTCCCCAGTTTCCAGGGATGTGGACTGTGAAGGCATCAATCCCTGCCTTGCTTACATGCTTGCTTGCGAAAATGAGCACGTCAGCATCCATGCCTTTATCTATGCCATCCAGATGAATCATTTCCCTGTCAAAAGAATAAACAGATACCTCGTTTATGCCGCCAACTCCTCCAACAGCAGCCCTGAAGCAGCCGCCTGACTCCTGAAAACCGTAACTGGCAAGAAGCTGCTTCCTTATGTTTACGCTTGCAATATCCCTTTCAGAAAAGACAACCGCAACTTTCATGCAGCTTCTTTCATAGGAGGCTATTTAACTATTTTGTGCAAGAAATGTTTCGAGACTTTTTGGAGCAACAGCTCCTCTGTATAAAGACACGATTTCTTCTGATGGTGGTTCAATTCTGGCGTCTGCACCAACAAAAACGGGCAAGTTTCTGAACATGAAACTCTCACGAACCGCGTCTACAAGTGAAGTTGCTCTTCCTGCAGCTGTAAAATCAGTTAAGTGATCCCAATCCCAACCAGCGCAGTCCCCATCATCCATAAATAAGCAGGGGCTTGTCCCTCGCCTTCAAGCAATTTCCCCTCAGGCAGTTCAGGTCGCAGTGTTCCATCACGCTGAGTTCTGTGCTCACGAAGTAAGCCTGTATAAACCGTTTGCAGGTATTGGTGCTCTAATTTAAAGGTATTCTTCGCACAGAGTCAAGGGCTCGGATAAATTTTCCCAGTAAAGTTTAAATAAAGCCTCATTTATGCAGAAAAATATGCCTCAATACATGTATCAGCTCAAGATACCCAAGTTAAGGGTTGCCGTGCTCATAGGAAAAAGCGGGGAAGTCAAGCGGCAGATAGAGGAAGCAACGCATGCGAGGCTGTCAATTGACTCAAAGGAAGGCGACGTGACGCTTACAGCAGAAGACGGGCTTGACCTTTATTCTGCAAAGGAAGTTGTGCAGGCAATAGGCCGCGGGTTTAACCCCAATGTTGCCCGGCTCCTGCTCAAAGGCGACTACGCGTTTGAAAAGATAGACCTCTCAGAACACGCAGCAACAAAGAACCACTTCATAAGGCTGAAAGGAAGAATAATAGGCGCAGGAGGCAAATGCAGGCGCCTGATAGAGGAGCTCACAGAATGCCACCTTTCCATATACGGCAAGACAATAGGCATAATTGGGGAGCCTGAAAACGTCGCCTCTGCAAGACAGGCAGTAGGGCTTTTGATAAAAGGAAGCATGCACAGCACAGTCTACAGGTGGCTTGAGAAAAAAGGAAAGCAGATAAGGGAAAGGGAAAGGCAAAGGGATGGATAAAAACAGGCATAAAAAACAAGATGGCCGAAGCCAAAGCTGAGCAAAAAAACCCTGAAAACGCGGCTTACGAGCTTGCAAAGAAGCAGCGCGAGATATCAATAGCCGAATTCTTTGAAAAAAACAGGCACCTGCTCGGGTTTGACAACAAAAGAAAGGCTCTGCTTACGGCAGTAAAGGAGGCGTGCGACAATTCCCTTGACGCATGCGAAGAGGCGCGCATACTGCCTGAAGTGACGGTTGAGATGATAGAGATGTCCGAGGACAGATACAGGGTTGTTGTAGAGGACAACGGGCCTGGAATAGTCAAGAGCCAGATACCAAAGGTGTTTGCAAAGCTCCTCTACGGAAGCAAGTTTCATCATTTACAGCAGAAAAGAGGGCAGCAAGGCATAGGCATAAGCGCGGCAGTGCTTTACTCACAGCTCACAACAGGGAAACCTGCCAAGATAACATCAAGAATATCGCCGAAGGAACCTGCGCATTACTACGAGCTCAACATAGACATACAGAGCAACAAGCCCGACATAGTGAAGGAAGACACCGTAAACTGGGAAAGGCAGAGAGGCACCAAGGTAGAGATGGAGCTTGAAGCAACTTACCAGAAAGGGCTGCAGTCAGTTGACGAGTACTTAAAGCAGACGGCAATAGTAAATCCACATGTGACAATAATCTACACTACCCCTAAGGCAGAGCAGATAATATATTCCCGCTCAACAGACGAGCTGCCTGTAGAGCCAAAAGAGATAAAGCCGCACCCATATGGCGTGGAGATAGGGCTGCTCATGAGGATGCTTGACAACACCCCGTGCAGGACTTTGCAGTCATTTTTGACAACAGAGTTCTCAAGAGTCGGAGACGGCACAGCAAAGGAGATATGCCAGAACTCAGCCCTGCTTCCGGGCATGAAGCCGCAGGAAGTAACGAGGCAGCAGACAGAAAAGCTGATGGAAGGAATAGAAAAAACAAAGATAATAGCCCCGCCGGCAGACTGCATATCGCCAATAGGCGAAAAGCTGATAGAGAAAGGGCTCAGGAGCGTGATTAATGCGGAGTTCTACTGCTCAACAACAAGGCCGCCATCGGTATACAGAGGAAATCCGTTTGTAATAGAGTGCGCAGCAGCTTACGGGGGCAGCATACCCTCAGACAGCACAGCAACCCTGCTCAGGTTCGCAAACCGCGTGCCGTTGCTTTACCAGCAGGGCGCATGCTCAATGGCAGAATCAGTCGCCAAAACCAACTGGAAGCCATACGGGCTGAGCCAGAGCCAGAACTCAATGCCAACAGGGCCTGCAATTATCCTGGTGCACATGGCATCCGTATGGGTGCCCTTCACATCAGAGGCAAAGGAGGCAATTGCCCATTACCCTGAAATAATAAAGGAAACAAAATTAGCCCTTCAGGAATGCGGAAGAAAGCTCAGCATATACATACACAAGAAGACGAAGACGACAATGCAGCTGGAAAGGGCAAACCTGTTTGAAAGCTACATCCCCGAAATAGCAGACTCGCTTGCTGCCCTGTCAGGCGAAAACAAGGAAGGCATACTCGCGCAGCTCAAAACGATGCTGCACAAGCCCGAGATACAGGCGCAGCTCGCACACGAAGACAATCCGTACTACGACGAGAAGATGAAGATAAACGTGGAGAAAGGCGAGAAGGATTAAAATGGCGGAACAAAAAAACGGCGCTAAAAAGGCATTGCAGGAACTTGGAAAGAAGCTCGTGGCAGACATAGAGAAAGGCAAAAACCCCAGCATCGAGGTATCCATAAGAGCACTGTCCAACGTGTCGTTTGACAAGAAAACAAAAAAGCTGCTGCTCGGCGAGAAAACAGCGACAAGAGAGTTCTTCAACGTGGGGCACATAAAGAAATTCGTGCAGACTCTGGAAGCCGCAAAAATATCAAAAAACCTGCTTGAAGAAGGCAAGCACGCAAGCCTGAGAGATGTTTATTATCAAGGACTTAGGACAATCCCCAACACAAAGATAGACCTCTGGGAGGACCAGTCAGAGTCAGACAACGCAATAGAGGACCTTGAGCTGATAACAGACTGCTCAAGGGAGCGGCTTAACATCAACGCAAACAAGATGGGCTCAGTAGCCGGAAAAGTAGTGATAGAGGACAAAGGCGACACAATAGACTGGAGCAGGATGGGCTCAGGCGGGTGGAGCATACCCTCAAACGTGGAAGAAATAGACATCAAAAAGGTTGCGGCGAAATACGTCATATACATGGAAAAGGCGGCAGTATGGGAGCGGCTGCACGAGGACAAGTTCTGGGACAAGCACGACTGCATAATAATAAGCTCGCAGGGGCAGACAACAAGAGGCATAAGAAGGCTGCTGCAAAGGCTGCACACAGAGCACAAGCTGCCTGTATACATACTCACAGACTTTGACCCCTACGGGATATACATATACAGCGTAATAAAGTTCGGAAGCATAAGCTTAGCCCATATGTCAGAGACCCTTGCAATACCCGAAGTCAAGTTCCTTGGAATGACAGGAGACGACGGAACAAATTACGACCTTAAAAGGTACTTCATAAAGCTAAAGGACGTGGACATAAGCAGACTAAAGCAGATATCGGAATACGACTGGTTCAAAAACTCAAAAGAATGGCAAAGGCAGTTCAGGATTATGAAGCAGTCCAATGCAAAGTTTGAAATACAGGCGCTCACATCAAAAGGGCTGTCATTCATAAGCGAGCGCTACCTTCCGGAAAAAATAAGGAAAAGGGAGATTCTGGACTGATGGCAGGCGAAAAATGAAGTTGTGGATGCACAAGGCGGAGAAGGTTGTTGATGAGATAATACCCCTGCTGCTGCTCGCCTTCCTCGCAGTCATAGTGCTGGAAACAATTTTTGCCAAAGATGCGGAAAGGTTCAGGCACGAGATAGACCTGTTTGACACGGCACTCATAAGCGTGCTTGCAGCAGACCTGTTCTTCAAATACGAGCGCATCAAAAGCGTGCCCAAATTTATCGCAAAATACTGGATCCAGATAATAGCAGTCATGCCATTCTTCATCGTGTTCAGGCTGCTTGAATACCTACAACTAACTGAGTTCGCAGCAACAGGAACAAAGCTTATCAACGAAACAACAATGATAGGGAAGGGGCCTGCCCTGATAATAAGGGAGGCTGCGAAGTCAGGCGAAATAAGCAGGGCAGCAAAGCTGCTAAGGTTCAAGCCCCTCGCAAGGCTTCCCCGGCTGCTCGCAGCCATACCATTCTTTGAGAAGCCCACAGGAAAGCACCACCCGCATGAGAGGAAAAGGAAGGCGCGCAGATAACTCTTCCTTGCCCGTGTTTCTCGTCAACTGCAAAAACTATTAATAAGCCTGCCTTTTTCCTGCACATATGGTGGCGCACGCTGCGTTAGCGCATATGTTATCAAGGCCTTATTACAAAATAGCGGCAGCAGAGCCTGAATTCAGAGCTGGAATTGTTGCATATGTCCGAGAAACGCCCACAATTGCCGACACGAAGTTTGACTTCGCCAGGTCCCTTACCGGAGCAGCCCATGCGGTTCTTTGCGCAGACAAAACATCCTTGGACGGGCTTCTTGAAAGGCTATACCAGTTCGACATGGAAACAGCGCAGATGGCCGAGCACGAAATAAGGGTTGCAGTTGCCAGTCATGATGACGATAAAAGAAGGCAGATATCAGGATACATTCCGTATGATCGGGCAGGCGATGCTGCTTGGGCAATATTTGAAAACAACAGAAACCCACAATGGGCGATAAGCGCATACGAAGCATACATACGAGCAGGTGAGATTTCAGCTAATCTGGACCGTGAGTATTCGGTGCATTTTTACAGGAATGCCGGAGACGCGGCAAACGCCCTGTCAAAAATAACCCGGAGAACAGAATGGCTGCGTGCGGCTATTTCCTGCTACGACAGATTCCTAAGATACTACTACTCAAACAATGGACAAGAAACACTAATAGACGTAAAAACTGAACGGCTGATAAATGCTGTCAGGCAGAACAGGGATTTTGTGCAGCACATACTCTCAGCCCGCGGACCACAACGCAAAGGGCAATATCCAAAGTCGGCTTCAGGAAGAGAGATAAGGCGGCGCGGCTCCCACAGGTAGTGACGGAACCAGAAAAACATTTATAAACGCTCTTCAAAACATTTCCCTCTGCAGCCGCATATATGCATATATTGTAGAGGACCTGTAGCCTAGCCTGGACAAGGCGACAGCCTTCTAAGCTGTAAATCCGGGGTTCGAATCCCCGCAGGTCCATGTAACCGTGCTTACGCGAGGGTACCCAAGCGGTCTAAGGGGATCGCCTGCAGAGCGATTATTCGGGGGTTCAAATCCCTCCCCTCGCTCTTTATTTTTATTTCATTCTCGGCAGGACAACATAGGCAGCGACAGCAAAAACAGCCGTCAAAAACCAGAAAGCCAGGAGGTCTATCTTCCTGAAAAGCAGCAGAAGGAAATTAACAACTACAACCACTGCCAAACTGACCGCGATTACTTGTTTGACTCGCATTCCCATTGCAATGGACTCGTCGGGATTTGAACCCGAAGCCTCACCACAGCGAATGGTGCGCTCTACCGTTGAGCTACGAGCCCTCACAGAAAAAGGTATGATGACAGGTTTAATAAGGTTATCGTAAATTGTGGTAATCAGGTTACTCTTCCAAAAGCAATTTACGAGATTAGATCAGCTTGCTGCATAAAGGCTTTTCCTGCGCGGAAGGTTTCTTTTGTCGTCGTAGAAATCCGAGTCAAAGTCCTCAAAATCCTCCTCAACCGGCTCATGAGATTCCACAGGGAGGAATCTTCTGTCTTTAACCATCAGTTCACAATGTGTGCGGCTACTATATAAATATTGTGCTGTGATTTACAGCGGCTTTTTGCTTGCTGGCGCAAAGCACGAAGCCGGTCACCATAACTTTTTTAAAGAGGCCGCCGGTTCTTGCGCCCTATGGGAAGAATCAAGACGCAGCTGATAAAGGGCGTGGCGGTTAAGCTGGTTGAGCTGCACGGCAGCAGCTTTACAAAGGACTTTAGCGAGAACAAAGTTCTGGTTGTGCAATACGCCAGCATCAATTCCAAAAAGCTCAGGAACGCAATTACCGGCTATGTGACAAGGCTTGTCAAGATGAAAAAGTTTGAATAGGACTATACATTCCAAAGCGGGGGGATTTCTAACAATGAACTGGTTATATGATGTCCATGGCAGAAGAGTCACAGCTGACCCGGATCTAGAGCACCTTATTCCTGAAACTCTTTATGAATTTCGAATTCATCAGGGACGTCCATATACTGGTGCCGATGCTGGCTTAATGAACTTCGCTCCTCTACCCATCGCGGCACTTTTGCAATCATTAGGCAATGGTTCAGTTGTAAATGCGTTTGAGGTGGGCTCTTATGTGGGCAAATATTTGAGGCATTGCAGAGTTGCCCTTGAACTTGTTGAATCCACCCAAAGCTTTTCATGTACTCAATCGGTTGTTGAAGAAGGACCTGTAACGCCCCCAAGCGCATCCAGAAACAGAATTATCATAGATGGTTTGCAGCGCACTATTCAAGTTTTGGAACAACTGCAATAACTATTTCTTCTCTGGCTTTTCAGCCTTCTTTTCAGACTTGTCTGGCTTTGCAGCCGCCGCTCCGGTTGCTGGCGCTTTTGCAGTTCCTGCTGCAGCTCCTGGCACTTTTGCAGCCCCTGCTGCGCTTTCTGCAGGCAGCAGCTCATCAATTATGACTGAAGGTATGCCTGCCTGTGCAAGCTTTCCTTTTATCTCACTGCGCTCCTTGCCAGCCATAGCGTCTATAATTGTCTTTGCCTTTGCAAGCAGCTCGGTCCTGCGCTTCGCTATATCCTCGGCCAAGCGCTTCTTCTCCTCCTCAAGCTCCCTGAGTTCCTCTTCTGTAAGCTCTGTCTTTTCCTGAGAAATCTCTGTGTCAAAAGCGCCTGCGTCAATGTCCTTCAGCGTGTCAACAGCGGGCTTGCCCTCAACAAGGATGCCCATTGAGTTGCAAGTGCCGACAATTTCCTTCATCTTCTGCTTAAGCGCCTTGCCAAGAAGCGAGTCTTCCTTCATCTTTGCAATCTTTATAATCTGCTCAATCCTCAGGTCAGCAACCTTGTCAAGCAGAGGGTTTGCAGACCCTTTCTCAACATTGGCTTCCTTCTTCACAAGCGCGCTTGCCGGAGGAGTTCCTATGGTTATCTCAAATTCCTTTGTAGAAGTATCCACTATGACCTTGACCGGGACCTGCATGCCCTTGAAAGAGGCTGTTTTCCTGTTTATCTCAGCCACAACCTGGCCTATGTTAACACCCAAAGGCCCGAGACTTGGACCGAGAGGCGGGCCTGCTGTTGCCTTTCCACCATCAACCAATGATTGCACTGTCTGCTTTGCCATTTTGCTTTACTGATTACTCTTTACTGCTTACTTTTTACTCTTCTCTTTCCTCTCCGCCTTCATCTGACTCGCGCCTTATGACCTTCACAGCGTCCATCTTGAGAGTGATTGGGATAGGCACTGCTGCCTCAAGCAGTTCAACAACGACTTCCTCCTTTACCTTGTCAACCCTTGAAATCTTCGCCTGCTCTCTCTTGAACGGGCCTGTTATTATCTCAACAATGTCGTTCTTCTTTATGTTTACCTCAACCTTCTTAGCAGGCTCAAGCATGTGCTCAATCTCGCTGTACTGCACTTCCTTTGGCAGGACGCCCCTTGCATAAGGCACCTTGAAACAAGAAGCTTCAGCGTCAGCCCTCGTCTTTGCCTCAACAAAGATGTAGCCGCGCATCCCGTGCGGCCTGATGACTGAATAAACAGCAAGTTTTTTCTTCTTTGCATTGGACGTGATGAATTCCATCACCTGGTCCTCGCGGTTTGCAGTTGTGCGCAGGGCGAATATTATAGAGTCCGTAGTGCTTACTTCAGGCTTCACCAGCACAGCAACCGGCTCGCCAGCGTCCTCATCTGCCTTGTTTGCGTTCGCAAACTCCCTTTCAAGCTCTTCTTTTTCCATCTTTCTCCTTAAACCTTGATCATCACTTCGGAATCAGCGTCTGCGCCACGAGCTGCATCAGAAAGCCGATCAACCCTATCAGTATGATGCCTGCGCCTGAAACCTTGACTACTGTCCTTAACTCATCCGAGTCAGGCTTCCTCGTTACCCTTAATACCCTCCTGCTCTCAAGTATGAACTCTTTAAGCCGCAAAAGAAGCTCCATAAAACAAGAAAAAGACAGGCTTTTTTAAAGCTTGCGGTTTGACGGCTTTATTGGTCTTAATCTTGTATACATTGCCGACGCGCACGCACTTTCTAAAATAACTCTGGCAGAATCAGGTAACCCACTAGATAAACTGTAATAGCCATCCCAATAAAAACGTCTTTCGCTCATTGACGGGTATCTTGACGACCCGTTGCGATACATGATTAACTGCTTGCCCAACAGCATAATTTCACACAAAATTAAAGCATTGAACGTCATGCCTCCTAATTGTTCGGCAGTTAGTAGTTTGCCATCACTTGTAACAGAAAGCGTTTCGGTTCCTATCAGTTCAGCAATATCTGTTTGACCTGCCGCCATTTTAATCACTTGTTATTTCTTGAGCTGTATTAATTTACCGTCAGTGTAGACATCGAGCAAAAAAGCCAAAGCATCTGCAGTCTCATAGACTCCCGTTAATTTCACCGTAGTTTCTTGACCAGTGTATGAGACACTAGTGTGTATCGCCTGATTTCCATAAACCCGGGGTTCCGCACATTCAACTCTTACGTCCACCCCGTCCATAAGTATTTTGCATCCAACCAAATCAGCAATGCCCATTCCTTCTAGTTCTTGGATGCCGACTTGTGCGCCAGCCCTTTTGACTGAAACAGCTCCAGTGTCCAGCCATTTCGTGATACCCATTGCACTTTGCGTCATCTGTATTCACCCAACAAACTCAATGCCCAGCTCGCTTTCCACTTCCTTCCTCTTCCTGGAGACCTTTGGAGCGCCGAAAATCTGGGCTGACTTTACGCCCGTGATTATCAGCATGACCCTTATTGTCTTTGCAAGGTCGTCATAAATCTGCGCACCCCATATCAGTTTGGCTTCCTCGTCAAGCTTGTCAGAAACTGCCTCAACAACCTGCCTTGCCTCCTCAAGAGTCATGTCCGGGCCCCCGATGACGTTTATCAGCGCCCCTGTGGCGCCTGTGATGTCAACGTCAAGGAGAGGATTGCTAAGCGCTTTTTCAACAGCGTCAGCAGCCCTGTTTTCAGTGTCGCTCTCGCCCATGCCGATAAGGGCAACCCCGCCGCCTGACATGACTGCCTTTATGTCCGCAAAGTCAAGGTTTATCAGCCCGACCTTTGTGACAAGCTCTGTTATGCCCTTCACCGCGTTTGTAAGTATCTCATCAGCGACCTTGAACGCGGTCTGAAGCGGAAGCTCAGGAGCAAGCTCAAGCAGCTTGTCATTCGGAATGACTATGAGCGTGTCAACAATTGCCTCAAGCTTTTCCAGCCCCATAAGGGCGTTCTCATATCTCCTGTTGCCCTCCATAGAGAAAGGAAGCGTGACTATGCCAACGACCAATGCGCCCATCTTCTTGGCAAGGTCGGCAATGACAGGCGCGCTGCCTGTGCCTGTTCCTCCGCCAAGCCCGCACGTCACGAAAACCATGTCAGCGCCCTGAAGCGAAGCCTTGATTTCTGCTTCTGTTTCCCTTGCCGCTTCCTCGCCAAGCTTTGGATTAGCTCCAGCTCCCAATCCCTGTGTCAGCTGCTTGCCTATGAGAATCTTTTTATCAGCAGTTGTGTAAAGCAAGTCCTGCGCATCCGTGTTTATCGCAATAGTTTCTGCGCCAACAACTCCTATCTCGCTTATCCTCGTGACTGTGTTGTTGCCTCCGCCTCCACATCCAACGACCTTTATGCTTGCCGTGTGCCTTGTCAGGAACTCCTCAAGCTCGGCATCTGCAGAATTAGAGTCTTTTTGCTCGGTTATGCTGCTGCGGACAACCTGGCTTTCATAATCACCCATTCTCCAAACCCCCAACAAAAACCAAAAAGTGAACCTACTGGCCAATAAATAAACCTACTGGTATATAAAGTTTTATGTGGCAGAAGTTTTAGTGGCAGACGTTTTGAACTCCACATCCCTAAGCTCGGGAATAACTTTCCTGATCCCTTCCCTCACCTTTTCCTGAAGCTGCTGCGGAAGCTCATCAGGCAGGCTTACGGCAGCCACGCCTTCATTAACAGCCAGGGAATAATCCCTGAAATAGAACTTCAGCATGCTGTCAAGCTTCTCATAAGTGTCCGTAACCAACCTGCGCACAGCAACATCATAGTCAAGCTCCTTTCCGGCAAGCGGGTGGTTGAAGTCAACCATTATCCTTCCGCCGGAAACATGCTTAACGATGCCGAAGACGCCGTCAACATTGACCTGAAGCCCGGGAAAAGGGGCTATGCGGTTCTCCCTGAACTTTGAGGAAGGAACGAGCTGCACAAGCTTTGCGTTCTTTTTTCCAAAGCCTTCCTCAGACGAAACTGTGAAATGGTAATCGCCAATGCCCTTTCCGGCAAGCCCCTTCTCAAGCCCCTTGAGGAGCTGGTTCTCGCCTATGCACACAACAACAGGCCCATACCTTGCGTTGGCGTCAAAGATATTGCCTGCCTTCGCCGCCTCTGCGCTTGTCGTGTCAAACACCGAGCCTGTTTCCTTAATCCTGCCAGTGTATTCTATCTCGGCAAAGGTGCCTTCCTTTATTGCCTCGTTTACCTCATCCATGAAATCACCTTTTCTGTAAACTGGCTTAACTGTGCTCATTTAAAAAAGTTTCCCGGTCTATGATGCGGTTTCCCGGCAACATCATAAAGTATGAGTGCCTTCCACGCAGCGGCAAAGTCTTAGAGTCCGCTCCTACATTAAATGTTGTGTATAATGGAGGGCTTGGGGGGTCTGGCCAGTACTTCCCGTCCCAAATCACGCCTTCCGCTCCCTCGTTTTGTTTGTAATACACGATGTTTTCTACTTCTTCATCAGATAACCTAAGCCCAGGAATCAGGGCTGCCCTTATAGGATTCCTTACTGCCCCGCTCATGTACGTGTCAACAGCTTCCCTTATAAACTGAAACTTTTTTCTTACAATTGAAAGCCTTTCCTGCCTTTGCTGCTCAGGCAGCCATTGCCAGCCTTTAATTATCATGTATGTGTCCAGGTCTTTATCGTCCATTTGACTGACATTGAAATTGCCATTCGGATTAAAATATAAGCCCCAGTTACTTGCCTCTCCAACAGCGCTGAACTGGTTGGGCGCCGTAAGCACTTTGACAAAGTCATCCTGACCAGGGAACCAGTTGCTCTTCACCCTGTTATGAGCTACGTTAATTACGCTGCTTATTGCCGTGAGATAATCGTTTTTAGGGTAGCTTGGGTCGTAGTCAAGAACCTCTACCATAAGAACCCTCTCAAGAAAATTCCTTTCATCAGGCCTTATCTGGATTCTGTACTGCGCGCCTTGGACACTGGGCTGCTGAGTTTGTTGCCCTGTGGCCAAAACCTGCACGCCCTGTTCGCCGCCTTCACCCGCTTTAGGCTCAATGCTTCTTGACCCTGTTATTCCCAAACCGGGAATATACATTGCTGCCAAAGCTGCGGCTCCTGCAATCACGCCAAACTTAAGAACTTTCCTTCTCCCTTTTCCCAGGGCAGGCGGCTCTTCGTGCTTGAGCGCCTTGTAAATTCTGTACGGGGCATAAAGAGCGGATACGGTTACATCTGCAAGCCTGTTCGCAGCGCGGGTTATTAACCTATTTTGTCCTGTGAACTTTGAAACCTGATAAGAAACGTAACCTGCCACGGGCATTGCGGCTGCCAGAGCCATTTTTCCAACCATTTTTTCCAGGTCACTTGAGTCGCTGTTGTTCATAGCATTATACGCGGGCATGATTGCCTGCTCCAGAAATAAATAGTTGATTCCCAGGAAAGCGGCTGCGCTGTTTGCAAAAGGAACCGCCCTGTTTAACGCTGACGAGGCAAGCTGTCTGAAGCCTCTTCTTCTGTGTCCATTCCTATAATCATCTCTTCCCCTCGCCGCTGTAACTATGGGCGGGCGTCCTTGCACAGTCCTCATGCAAGGCTCTAAGAAGTAGCCCTATATAAATCTTTCCATTTTGTTACTACTTTTCAGTTGTCATATTTATTGTCTGGGTGTGGTTCTTTTCACTGCTGCAGCCACTATCTTTTCAGCCACCTCTTCAGGGCTGAGTTTTGTCGTATCAATGTAAAAGTTGTACATGGCTTTTTTGTAAGGGTCAACTCCGTAAAGCTTTTTGTAGCGCAGCCTCTCAGAAGCCTTCCTTTTCCTTATGTTCTCAAAGGTTTTTGCAAGAGTAAAGTTTTCTCTCTCGCCTTTTCTTCCGGCTGCGAAAATCCTGCGGGCAGCCTCTTTCGGGCTTACGTGCAGGAACGCCTTGAATGAGTGCGGGATAAAGTGGAAGCCGAGACGCGAGTCAACAACTATTCTGTCCTGCTTTCCAAGCTGCCGCTGCCTTGAGTCAAGCTGCTCGTCAACGCTCCTGTCCTTTTCAGCAAGCTTGCTCAGCTCAAGAACGGTCATGCCTTTCCTGGCGGCAATATCCCTCATCAGCCCGCCAACCGAGTAGCGCTTCATGCCAAGCTTTTTTGCCACAATGTCGGCAACAGTGCTCTTCCCGCTGCCCGGAGCGCCTGAAATGGTTATTATCATGCCAATCAAATAGCGCCACATTTATAAAAAGCTTCTGTCCAAAACAAAGCCCTGCCTGAAGAGCCACCCACGGGCTTCATCACAGGCTACCCTGTAAGCGACATACCGCGAAGATTTACTTCAATAAAAAGATTCCACCATACATTGAGTCGCTGCTGAAAAAGCTCAGCGTGAGGAGAGGGTGTGGCGGCTGGGTTACTGATTTCTTCTCTGCATTGCGCTTCTGTAAAACACCGAGTCGTAAATTCCCAGAACGCCCTGCGCAAACCTTGAATTGTAATCGCCAAAATAAGGCAGTTTATCAAGCAGCTGCACAATCCTGTGCCTTGTGCCCAACCTAAACAGGTCGCCTATGCCTGTACTGCGGTTGTCCATGTACACTGACAAAGGATAGCCCAGGGTTGAAACAATAGGTAGCGGGACCAAGCCTGAGCCTATAATCAACGGCCAATTCCTGCTCCTTCCGTCCCTGTGAAACAGCTCTACTAAAGCAAGGGCGGCGAGGTTGTATGCGTTTTTTGCAGCGTAAAAGGCAAAAAAAGGCGCTAGCGCTGCGGGTTCTCCTGTGAGCAGGAATGCGCTAATTGGGCCGATAGTTGTTCCGGGGGGCAGTGATATCGCTGCCTGCACCAATATACCTAAAGCATCCTTTAGCTGCAGGCGCGCATTGTATGCAACCTCTTTGAGCCTTTCTGCTTCCACTTCTGTTATGAACCCGAGCTCCCTGTGCCTTCTTATTGCGTCAAGGAAAAGAATGTTCCTCGCCTTCTCCCGAAGAAAATCATGCCTTACATCCTGGGTCGTAAACTCCTGTTCCAAAGTAAATTCGTATTTCAAAACAACCCCTTCTCTTTCCAGTACACTGATGCGCTGTTTTCGGCGCGATAAATCATGGCGTTCGACTCTGCCCGCTCTTATATTGGCGGCTTCTGCAGCATCAATTGTTCCCGTTCTTAACCAATAATCAGCGTGCCGGGCATTAAGATGGCCTGCCCACGCCCTCCTGTGAGCCTTGCTAAAGCTTCTTACTCCATTCCTGAGCAAAGCCACCTCGCCAAGCTTCCACAGCCGTTCATGATTCTCAAGCAGTTCTGCATTCTGCATAAGCTCGCTGAGCTTATCATCAGGCAGATGCGCCTCAAGGCCTGCTGTGTAGCTTCTGAACCTTCTGTAATCAATGTCGTCATGCAGCGGGAATGTCCCGTTCCTCAACCCATAAGCCCAGTATTTTAGGAAGCGCGGCAAAGGAACAGGTATTGCTGCCGCTACTGAAGACTCCAAATCAGTGACTGCTGGTTTTCCTTGGCGGTTTATTACAACGTTGCATGTTGAAACCACCAAATCAGGGTCCACAGACCACATGGGTCCATAGAGACCTGCTTCTTTCATGTGCCCGGCAAGCTTTTCCAAAAATGGCAGCACTGTTTCCTTATCCTGATAAGTGTAGCCCCTGCCGTCAACAAATTCTGTGCCCAAAGCAAAGCAGCCTGTTTCTGCATCAAACCTCGTGTATAACGCGTCAGCAACCCTGCTTTCTCCGAACCAGTGCTCTGTAAGAATGCCCAAAACCTTCCTGCGGTAATAAGCTGCCCTTATGGCGTGATAGTTGTGGGCGTAGGGATTGACAACAGTCTGAAGGGCGAAAAAGTTAAATGCCCGGGCAAGCCATGCAGCAGTTCCAGAGCTCTTAAAAGCTTTCTCTGCAACAAGCGTTTCCTCAACCACGCCGTTACGCCTGAGAAGCGTGCTGTACAGGTCTACAACAGCTCCTCCGCCAGAGCCCAACTCCCTGATGCTGTCCAGAAACAGCAGGCTGTTCTTGCCATCTTCTGTCTCAACAATGACTTCAAGCTGGCTTCTCTGTTTTCGGTCCATAAGAATCAAACGGCGAAAAACAGTGTTTCATATAAAAATTTAATCACTCCATAATAGAAACCTTAATCCTTCTCCAGCAGTATCTCAAGTATTGCGGCATAAGCAGGCCTTGTGATGAACACGCCGACTGAAATACCTATTATCGTAGTTAATGCGAATCCTCTCAGCAGGCCTGCTCCTGCAAAGAGAAGCGGCAGCATCGCAACAACCAGCGTTATGTATGCTCCGAAGATAACGAAGAAGGCGTTCTTGATTTTGTCCTTCCAGCTGAAGGCGCGCCTTGCCTCGCCCCGCAGCGCCTCGTCGGTAATTATGATCTGGTCGTTGACGCCCGTTCCAACAGCCGCGATTATTCCGGCAACAGCAGCAAGGTCAATGTTCCAGCCGATTATGGCAGCGATGCTCATCATTATGAGTATCTCAATCAGGCTTGTGAGGAGGATAGGCACTGCAACAGTTAACTTCCTGTAAGCGAGGAACAGCGTTGCGCCCACAGCAACAGCTGAAACAAGAGCGAGAAGCAATGCGTTGCTCGCAAACTTGCCTCCCACAAGCGGGCTGACAGTGTCGGTCTTTATTATGTTCATCTTTACAGGCAGCGAGCCGGTGATGAGTATGGTCTGGAGACGCCTCAGGTTCTCAAGCGAATTTGCAACAGCATCCTGCTGTGTAGCGCCTGCGCCTGAGCCGGAGATGCTGACATCAGTAACGGGCTTGCCTTTAAGCTCAGCGCCAATCCTGAGCGTGTCAACAAGCTGGTCATCAAGATACAGCTCAAGCGACTCGTTCAGGTAGCTGCCCTGGCCTCCCTGGGCAAAAGCAACTGACAGTTCCTTTGTTGCCGCTGCCTGCCTCTGCGCAGCCTCGCTGCTTAGCGCTATTGCGAACCTGAATCCGCAGAACCACTGGCCGCTGCTTTCCCCGCAGCCCACACTCGGGTCTATGCCTGAGCACTCAGCGCTCCTGCACACGTAAGTGATGTCGTTTCCGCCCCTGAACACAGTGCCATTGGCTATTTTTGCCTCAAACTTGCCCTGCTTGGCGAGAAGCTCCCTGACTTCGCCCTCATTGACTCCTGCAATCTCAACAAGCACGTACTGGCTGCCTGTAAGGTCGGAGGCCTCCCTTACGATGACGTCGCTAAGCCCGAACACGTTAAGTCGCTGCTTCATGTTCTCAATGAGAAATGCAAGGTCTTCTGAAGCGATTTTTGTTTCCGGCTTAAGCAGCACCCTTGTGCCGCCCTGCAGGTCAAGCCCAAGGCGTATGTTTGTCTTCGGCGCTTCATAAACATTCAAGCCAAGATCAGCTGTTCCAATAACCCGCTCCAAAGTCCTGTTTGCCTTCACAATCTTTATTACGGTCTTATTAACTGTGACGACGGTGTTGTTTACAGTCACGTTCTCAAGCACTGAAACAGAAACTTCCCTGTCAACAAGCTCAGGAAGAACAGTCACATTAACCAGCGGCTTGGTTGTGATGCGGTATATGCCCCGGGTGGTTTTGACCTGCACAGACCTGTTTGGCGGAAGCTTTTCAACAGCATCATAATAATCCCTGACGCTTTTCACAGGCACATTGTTTACAGAAACAACCCTTTCCTTGCCTACAGGCGAGTCCGTAGGGAGGGAGCTTGTCATGCCTGCAAGAAAAGCAGCGCTGCCCTTCTCAACACTCCTTATAGCCGCGCCATCCCTCAGTGGATTTGGGGCAAGGGCATACAGCGAAACAAGCAAAGCTACCAGTACAATCCATACCCTTACATTTGTCAACATGCGCTTCAGCTTTGCCATAACAATCACTCAGCAGATCCCCTTGACTTCTTCCTCTCTTTCCTCTCCAGATACCACCTCAAAACACCTGCATTTGTAAACCAAGTGTGAATCATGTCAAACACAAGCCCTATGGACAGCACAAGCATTATCTGCCTGATGGTTTCGGCCTGCGCAAACATGAGCCCTGAAAGCGTAGCTGCCAGTGCGGTAAGCGTCATAAACAGCCCTGTCTTCATCGCCCCGACTGTCCGCTCAAAAACAGTGCCTTCCTTCCCGCGCAGAACCCTTGAGGTAAGCAGTATGTCTGTGTCAACAGAGTAGCCGATAAGCATCAGGAAAGCAGCAAGCCCTGCGGTTGAAAGCGGCTCCTTAAGAAAAATCATAACTGCGAAAGTTGAGAGGATGTCGCTGAACGCGGCTGAAATGACAAAGAGCGAAGGCACTATTACACGAAAATAAAGCAGCACGGCAACGCCCATGAGCAGGAAAGCGATGAGCAGCGCAATTCCCGCTTCCTTCAGGAAGCTCTCGCTCAGCGTTGAGCCGATAACCTGCACGCTGTACTGTTCCGGATCAAGTTTTCCAACCTTTGACTGTAAGGCATCAAGCACAGCAGCAACATCATTCTCAGTCCCATCTGCCTCAACCGCAAAACCGGTCTGGCTGCCTGACTGGCTCAATATCCTGACAGCCACGTCCCGCTTAAGACCTGAGGCAAGCTCAGACTGGAGCTGCTCAGAATTAATGCTTTTTTCAGAAAAAACAGTTATCGTGATGCCGCCCTTAAGCGAGACATCCTTCTTGAAAAACTCGCCTGTCGCGGCATAATTAAACGCAATTATTGCAACCGAAGCCAGAATAATGAACAGAGGTATAAGAAGCAGCTTCTTGTAATCCTTATCGTAAACGTTCCTCAGCCATGAAATAAGACGTGCAAACATAGCAACCATGATAAGCCCCGCAGCGATGCAAAAGGGGATTGTTAATAAAGGTATCGGAAAATAAACTTTCCGAGAAATGATTGGCTATTCTTGAAAAACACCTCTCTTATACCTGGCTTCTGCCCAAACCAGCAATCCTACAGCTATAAAAATAACGCCGAAAGCGGAGTAAATTATGGTTTCCAGATGCGGATTGGCTCCAATGAAATTCCTAAAGAAACCGCCAAATAAAATGATACTAAGAAAAGCGGCAGATCCTGCTATAGAGTACCATTCTCTGGCGCGTGATAATTTTTCTTTTGAGAGCCTTTTTCTCCACGCCCTTAATTTCCATACCATGAGCGATGTGGCAATTAATGCACCAAGAATGATGCCTAATGGAAAATAAGGGTTTGTAACGCCGGCATACAAAAACGCCCCTAGGCTCAACAGAATTGTAAAAGGCAGGATAAAGTACAAATAAATTTTTCTATTGGGCATGGTGATGCTGATTGCCGCAGTTATTTAAATCTTTGCACATATTTAAACAATAAGGAGCGGTTCCGTATTGGTGATTATGCGGCAGAAAATTATTGGAAAGGATGTTGTGCCCGATATAGAGAACTGCGCCGGATATGTGACTGAGATGCGCAATTCTAATCTCGTAAATTGCGTTTATTGGCATCAACTGATTGCCGCAATTTACGATATTGCCCAAGGGGATGGGGTTTTCTTTAAGCAGCATCTGTGACGCAGCCTTGAGATGCATCAGAAACAGCCATTGCGTATTTATACAACGCCCCGCTTTGAACCTTTAAAGGAGGAGCTTTCCATGCAGCCCTTCTCCTTTCTATTTCATCAGCAGGAACGTCAAGAGTTAATTCGCGCTTTATGGCGTCAATAATAATCCTGTCACCATCATTAACAAGGGCAATAAGCCCGCCTTCCTGCGCTTCAGGCACTATATGCGCAACACAGAACATGTGTGTGCCGCCTGAAAACCTGCCGTCAGTAGCAAGAGCCACTTTATCTCCAAGCCCTGCACCCATGATTGCAGCAGTAGGGTAAAGCATCTCAGGCATTCCCGGACCGCCCTTTGGCCCTTCATACCTTATAACTATTACGTCCCCTGCCACAATCCTCTCTTGTTTAAGCGCGTCCAACATTAGCTCTTCAGAATCATAAACCTTTGTCGGGCCTTCAAAGAACTCGCCTTCTTTTCCAGTTATCTTTGCAACAGCGCTTCCAGGGGCCAAATTGCCACGCAATATCTGTATGTGGCCTGTTGGCTTTATCGGCGCATACAACGGGCATATGACCTTTCTTGCCAAGCCAGATTCTTTGACAGGATCAACAGCTTCCAAGTTTTCTTCCAGCGTCCTGCCAGTAACAGTCAGGCAATTGCCGTTCAAGAACCCGGCCTTCAGCAGGGTTTTCATGATGGCAGGCGTTCCTCCAATCCTGTGCAAATCAGTCATCACGTACTCTCCGCTTGGCTTCAGGTTTGCAACATAAGGAACCCTGTCGCTTATTTTCTGGAAATCATCAACACCCAACGGGACGCCTGCAGATTTCGCCATTGCAATAAGATGGAGCACAGCATTTGTTGAGCCGCCCAAAGCCATAACAACCGTGATTGCGTTTTCAAATGCCTCAGAAGTCATTATGTCCCTTGGCTTTATGCCGCTCTTGAGGAGGTTCATGATGGCTTGGCCTGCGTTAAAGCATTCAATCTTTTTATCCGCACTGGTTGCCGGATTGGAAGAGCTGTAAGGCAGCGACATGCCAAGGGCCTCTATCGCTGACGCCATTGTGTTAGCGGTATACATGCCTCCGCAAGCGCCTGGCCCGGGGCATGAGCGCCTTACTATTGCATCTAATTGTTCCTCACTTATTTTTCCCGCCATAAACTGCCCTAATCCTTCAAATGAGGACACTATGTCCAGTGTTCTGCCACCCAAATAACCCGGCCTTATTGTGCCGCCGTAAACCATTATGCCTGGCCTGTTAAGCCTTCCCATAGCCATAACTGCCCCAGGCATGTTTTTGTCACAGCCAGGAACTGCGATTATGGCATCGTAATGCTGTGCAAGCATAACCATTTCAATAGAATCAGCAATTAAGTCCCTTGATGGAAGGGAAGCGCTCATTCCGTCAGTTCCCATAGCAATTCCATCACTGACGCCGATTGTGTGGAACACAAGCCCAACTGCGCCGCTTTTCCAGACGCCCCTCTTTGTAGGACCATACGCCAAACGATTCAAATGCATGTTGCACGTGTTGCCTTCCCAGCCCATGCTCACAATCCCAACCTGCGGCTTGCCCAAATCCTCTCTTGTCAAACCAATGCCGTAAAGCATGGCTATCGCTGCAGGATTAGAAGTCAAACCCTGAGTTACTTGTCTGCTATACTTATTAAGAACAGGAACATCGGCCATTAGTACCCCCACTATTCAAACCTCTCTATAAAATGGGGAACCTGAATTGATTTATAAAAGTTGTTAGAAGCATAAGGATTTACTGTTTCCCCGCAAACTTTCCGGATTTAGCGACGATAGGTTTATTAAGGAGTTGTTCTTATTAGAACGTATGCAGCAGAAACTGATTGAAATAAAATTTGACTTTTCTGCAATATCTGGGAATCCTGAGAGATTATCAAGTGGCATACTCATCTGGGGGATAAACATGGCTATTTATTTCTTGTCATTGCCCCTTGCCTTTTTTTAGGTCCACAGCAGCCTTAATCAGCCCGTAGTAAAGCGGCGAGGGCTTTTCAAGCCGTGACTTGTACTCGGGATGAGCCTGCGTTGCAGTGAAGTACGGGTGCATGCTTTCTGGAAGCTCTATGAACTCCACAAGCCGGCCGTTTCTTGAAGTGCCTGAGATGACCATGCCGCTCTTTTCAAGCACGCCGTGGTATTTGGGATTAACCTCGTACCTGTGCCTGTGCCTTTCAAAGCACTTCGCGCTTCCGTAAAGCTTGGCTGTGATTGTGCCTTTCTTCAGGTCAGCAGGCTGGCTTCCAAGCCGCATACTAGCCCCTTTCTCTGTGACAAGCTTCTGCTCAGGAAGAATCATCACAACAGGGTTCTTTGTATCTGGATTAATCTCGGTGGTGTTTGCGCCCTTCAAGCCGCACACATTCCTTGCGAACTCAACCACTGCAAGTTGCAGCCCGAAGCACAGCCCGAGGAACGGCACGTTATTTGTGCGGGCGTACCTTATGCATTCTATTTTCCCTTCTGCGCCGCGGGAGCCGAAGCCTATGGGCACAATAATCGCGTCCATTCCTTTAAGCGCGCTTTCTACTGTTGTCTTTCCCTCTTCTATGTCAGTTGCCTCAATAAACTTTATGTCAACGCCTGCGTCAAGATTGGCGCCAGCATGGATAATCGCCTCTATAAGGCTCGCATAGGAATCATTAAGCAGGGTGTATTTGCCGCAAATCGCAACGTTTACCCTTCTGGAAGGCGCTTTTATCCTTTTGACAAGCTCCTTCCACTCCTGCATATCCCTCCTTGGGGCGAACCCGAACCTCCTGCCGATTATGTCAAGCATGCCCTGCTCCTCAAAAATCACAGGCACCTCATATATGCTGTCCACGTCCCTGCCGCTAATCACCGCCTCTTCATCCACATCGCAGAACATCGCTATCTTCCTCTTCGCCTCCCTTGTAAGAAGGCCTTCGCTTCTCCCGATGATTATGTCAGGTATTATTCCCTTGGCACGCAGCCCCTCAACATCCCTCTGCGCAGTCTTTGTCTTCTGCTGGCCAACGCTTTTCACAAACGGCACATAAGTGAGGTGGACGTAAAGCACATTTTCATGCCCTGCTTCTTTCTTCAGCTGCCTTGCAGCCTCAACAAACCATGAGTTCTCAATGTCTCCAACCGTGCCACCAATCTCAATGGTAACGATGTCCGCTTTCTCCTTCTCCGCAATTTCCCGCCACCTGTTGCGTATCTCGTTTGTAATGTGCGGGATTATCTGAACTGTTCCGCCAAGAAAATCGCCCCTTCTTTCCTTCCTGATAACCGCCTCAAAAATCTTGCCTGTTGTGAGGTTCCACTCGGACTTGCAGTTTATGTTGAGAAACCTCTCATAATGCCCGAAGTCCATGTCTACCTCGCCGCCGTCATCAAGCACAAAGACCTCGCCGTGCTCAAACGGGTTCATTGTGCCTGGGTCAACATTAAGGTAGCCATCGCATTTTATCGTCACGATTTTGAAGTTCCTTGAAAGAAGCTTTCCTATAGAAGCAGTAGCCGTCCCTTTTCCCAAGCCAGAGACAACTCCGCCAGTTACTACGATCCACTTTGTCTTTGGCTGCGGCATAAAGGCACATAAAAATGGTATTATTTAAAGGTTTTTGTTTGGTTCTTTTCAGGCGCTTCAGCAGCAAAAGCTTGTTTCTGCTCAAGACCATTAATAATTTATAGTAGGGTGCAAGCACCTTTTTACATGGGCCTGTTGGCAAGGATAGCTGCGTTGAAGCCTTTAGGGGCAGATGTCAATTGTTTTGGAACGGCGTTTTATTTGTGCGGTCTTAAGGAACAGGAGACGTTTGTAGAATACCCTGAATTAGGGATGCTTGTTGTTTTTGTTGGAGCGGATTATTCTATGCCCAGGCAGGGCGTTTATCTTCACATAGGGGTTATCACGGGATTAGAGCCTCTCAGAATGGCACACAGGCGCAACTACGAGGGGGCTCCTGTATTTGATGAAGAAGTTATGGCTTACAGGAACCAGAATCCCTCGTTGCGGGGCGCTTTCCTAATCTTTGCCTCAGCAAAACCGTCGGATAATGAGCCAGCTTCATGAGCTAAAACAGCAGGCTCAAAAGATAGCTGAAAACCCTGCTCCCGTCAAAGGGCGGGATTGGAATCATGTTGAATATGAACAGGAACATGTTTATTCCCTTTGTCATGTGAAGCAATGGCCTGTACTTGGCTTTGACATTTGTCTTCAGCAGCGCTGCGGAGCCAAGCCATAGCGCAAGGTTGACGGCAGGGCCTGAGAAGGCGATGACAGCGTTCACAAAAGGAGTTGATGATGCGTGGCTGACAAACCCGGGCACGAAGAATATGAAGGGAAAGCTCAGAAACTTAAGAACAACGCCTATGCTGAGCCAGAAATATGAAGCGTGGAAAGTGGCAGGAATGCCGAAGCCAAGCGAAACAAACTTGTGAGCCATCTCGTGCAGCGCAATCGCAGGCGCAGTCACAATAATTGCCGCCTTCATGCCTTCAAAATTAATCCTTTTGCGGGCAGCCTTAATGGGGTCATAGCCCTCGCTCTTTCCTGGCAGCGCTGACAGCGCAAAAGAGTCCCTGAATATGAAGCCAACAGCGGCTATCATGACGACGAGGTCAATGAACTCCTGCAAAGAGAAGAATGCCATGGTCACCTATAGCTCAACAACAAGTTTTTTCTTTCCTTCCGCATATACATCTGCATGAGTATTTGACTCTATGTTCAGGCTGTCTGCTATTTCTTTAGGTATTCTTAATACTACTGAATTGCCTGATTTCCAAAAACTCACCTTCTTCCTTTTAATTCCCCATAGACCTGCTGCCTTCAATTTCCCCTCAACCGCTTCGAGGCTTTCATCAGGCAGGTATTCCTCCCCGCACTTATTGCATACCTCCACATCAAGCACTCCACAGTCTATTCCCTCTATAACCACTTTGTCTTTTTTCCACTTCACGCGCCCGCCGCAAGGGCAGGGGTAACCTTGTTTCTCCACCATTCTCAGACCTCCATGACTGTTATGGGATATATCTTTCTTGAATCCTTGACCCTGAACTCCCTGTAAACAACCTTGAACCACCTATACCTGGCAACTATTGAGCCATCTTTCCTGATTGTTTTCCCGCCTTTAGTAACAGCATCTCTTATGTTAGAGCCGCCTATACCTCTTAGCACCATTCTGTCCAAAACGTGCTCTGAACGCTTTTCAGAGTCTTTCCACCCCTTGGCATTCCTGAACCCTGTGTTTATTTTAATCTCCATAAGTCTATAAAAGTATACACTTATATATAAATTTATCTTTGCCCGCTGTGCACAACTTTTTTATAACTCTAAGGACTTCTGTCTGGCTGTGACAGACCTTGTAGTGTGCCTGGGAACAGAGACAAAGGCGTGGGAATACGCAAGGCGGCTCATAGAGGGCGAAAGCTGGGGGAAAGTTTTCCTCATAGCCGATGCTGACGCTGCTGGCACTGACGGCAAAACAGGCTTCAAATGCAAAAGGGAAGTGTTCTTTGTTACAGCAGACACCAAACTGCCCCTGCCAAAGCTCACAGAGCAGATAAGGAAAATGCTGGACAACAAAATTGCCGACACAGAGGTTGCCCTGAACCTTGCACTGGGAACAGGCAAGGCGCACATGGCAATACTCTCAGCGCTGCTCAAGCTCGGGCTTGGCATAAGACTGGTTGCTTATACGCCTGAAGGCGTGAGGGAGCTTTAAGGGAAAGGAAGGCAAGGAAAGTAATGTGATAATTCAGGTAAAATGGTCGCAATCGCTGAAGGCCTTGACTGTAGGGTTGTATTTTTACTGCAAAGCGGCAAAGCACTTGAAGGGCTGCCTATAGGAATAACTGAGTCAGACAGGCGAATGTTCAGTAGAGTCAGTTATGCAAGGCTGCATTACATTCTTGGGCTTGATAACCCTTCAGCAGGACAAGGAGAAGGTTCAATAATTCTCAGATCAATATCTCCCTCAGGCATGCTGGAAGCGTGCATTGGCGGAGAAATTGTAAGGAGGCACATTACTGATGCTGGCTATAAGGAATCCAATGGCGCTTATGTCCCGGCATAGGGCACAGCTGCACTGCGCTTCCGTCAGCCCAGTTCCCTTGCGAACAGCTTTTTGTTTTTGGAGTCCCTGAATTCAAAAACAAGTTTGCCGCCACTTGGAACATCAAAAACCATGCCGATTTCCACTTTTCCCGTCACAGCAACAGCAGGAAGCTCTTTCTCTGTCAGATTGCGATTGACAGGTTTTTCATTCTTATCATCCTCCTTGTCATCCAGCCCTTATTATTCCATACCACTGGTAAATTGCTTTTTCAGCAGCTCTCAGCATTTCCTCATCAGAGCCCTGTATTGTTGCGCAGTTGCCGATAAGCGTTATACTTGTAGGCGTCCCAGCCTTCAAGTATATAACTGAGGTATTGCCTGTGCTGTTGCCGCAGCCAACAATAGGTCTTGACGCGCAGCCAGTTGTTACGTTTTCTGTGCATGCAGCAACAGGAGTTATGCCAAAGGCATTATTTAAGCTCAGGCTGAGCTCAGCAGCAGCAAGGGCTGTGTAGGAAAACTTTTCTCCATCTTCAGCGTCAAAAGTGATGAACATATTTTCCCTTGCAGACCAGCCCTCATCACCAATTATGCTCACATTCTCAACCTGATAAGGATTGTAGTGCAGCCGCAGGTTGAAAACCTGTTTGTCCTGCTTCCACTGTGTGTTCCACAAGCCGGCATATTGTTCAAACACGAAGCCGTTGTAAGTTACTGTTTCGTATTTCTGCTCAGGCTTCATCGCCCTCATGCTGAAAAAAGCAACTGTGAGGACAACAATGACTGCGGCAATTATCAGAAAGTATCTGGTGCTGTTATCCTTCCCGCTGCCTTCCGTAGCCTGGTTGATGCCTGTGCTGCCTGTGCCTGCAGCGGCAGGCTTTTCCGGATGCGCCAGCTTAGCAGCTTCCTTGCCTTTATCAGCTTCAGCCCTCTCTTTTTCAGCCTTTTCCTTTTCCGCCCTTTCCTTTTCAGCAGTTTCCTTCGCTGCGTGTTCCTGCCTTTCTTTAGCCGCCTGAGCCTGCTTTTCCACGTCTGCCTGTTCCTGCTCAAATTCCTCAACAGTCATAATCTTGTAGCTTGGCTGTCGCTCTTTCTCCTCAGCCGCGCCTGCACTTTCCGGTTCACGATTTTCTTCCATCAATCACGCCCAACAATCCATAAAGCAGCCTGTCGCGGAGCTTCACAAAGCCCTCATAGCTGCCTGCCTCGGCAGTTAAGCAACTGCCTGATTCACTGAAACCCTCATTATCCGTGCCTTCCTTAAAGCTCACAACAGGAACAAAAGAAGTTGCATTCGCGCAGCTCACAACAGGAAAAGAGCTTACATTCTGGGCAAACCCCTGAACAACGAATATCCCGTAATGCTCGTAAAGCGCCTTGGAAAAGTCAAACTCCACAGCAGCAATTGCCTGTGAGAAGTTTCCCTGATAGTCTGAAGTGACATAAAGCATCCTTGTGCCCTTTAGCATGTCAACAGCCGACTGGTTAAGCACTATGTACTCTATTTCCCCCGGGAAATACGTGAAAGAAACAGCCCTGCCGTTAACCTTGGTTATGAGCGAGCCGTCTGCCTGCCTCTCAAACTTGTGCTTGCCATACTTCAGGGTTTCAGAGCTGCTGCCATAGTTCACAAGCATGAGCCCTATGATGCTTGTTGCCATCAAAAGTCCGACAACAATCGACCCCCAGACAGTCCAGGCATTCTTCTTCTCCCTGCTGCCGCTTCCAATCTTCCCTGCCATGGTAATCGGAAAAAAACGAGCGGATTTATAAATTTATGGACTAAATTTATAAAAGCCCATAATATGCCTGCGGCCATGGCTGTCCTTAATATATTATACACGGATGCGGAGTGGGCTGCGCGCAAAGAACTGCTTGCAAAAGCAGCGGATTCCCTTGAAGAAAGAGTGTTCGCGTATAACTCTGAGCATACCAGGTTGGCAAGAGTCAGCAAGCGGCCCTCAAGGATGCTTAGCATTACTGTTAATATTGCGCCTCAAGGATTGCCGTCTGCAACCTCATGGGAACTCTTTTACAGATACGTCGTAACTGAAACACGCGCTGTCGCATACGGAGTAAATTCTAACCCTGAAAACAGGCTTGGAGACAGGGCAATGCGCTGCAGTGTCTCGCCGGACAACCCTGTATCCGGATCGCGCCAGAACGAGCTTATGCGCGATTTCTGGTCACACAGACTCGGGCAAACAACAGCATTAAACCCGATATACGCCTCTTTTCGTTTCCCTTACACGCCGTCCAGAACTGGAGCTCAAGGCTGATGTAAAAGGGAGACTTGAATCGTCACTTAAGTTCTCGCAGTTGCTCACTGCTTCAAGAAACCGATTACAGCCCTGTAAAATCCTTCAGGGTCAAATATTGGCCAGTCGTGAGTGCCTTTGACAATCTTTGTCCTGCAGTCCTTTATCATTGAGGCAATGCGCCCTGCATGGCTCACCGGGAACATCTCGTCTTTGTCAGCCCACACAACAAGCGTCCTGCACTTAACGCTTCTGAAAGCCCTGCTGTAATCGGCTTTTGTCATCTCCATGCTTATGTTGAACACCCTTTTCTTCCACATGTGCATGGCGAATAGAATCAGGAAAAGCAAGCCGGTAAAAAAAGCCCTTATCCTTCCTGCCCGGAAGCTGCCCAGCTTCCTGCCAATCGTCATTAGCCACCACGCAAGCGAATTGTTTACAGGTATTCCCAATGCGTCAATCAGCACAAGCTTCCTCACAAGCTTCGGGTTTTCCGCAGCAAGCTCTGCAGCAACTGCTGCTCCAAAGGAATGGCCGATAACAACAGCGTTTTTCAGCTTAAGGCTTCCTGCGAAGCCGCTTATGTAATTCTCATAGTCATGTATGCTGGCAGCGTGACCAGAAACCATGCGTGGCGCATACACCTTGAAATGCCTTGAGAGAAGCTCAAGCCCCTTCCTGTAAGCAGCTGCAGACGGAAGGAGCCACCCATGAAGGAAAAGCAGCGCTTTGCCTTTGCCGCCTGTCAGGTAATATGCCTTTTTGCCGTTAATCAGGACGTGCCTTTCGGTCAGCATGCCAGATTAAGGAACTCCAATGGTTAAAAATGTTTTTGCAGATCAATAAGGCTTCAGTATATCTGCGCCTTCAATTCTTTCAAAATCCTTGATGTTTCTTGTCGCTAATTTGGACTTTGTCTGAATTGCAGTTGCCGCTATTATCGCGTCTGTAACGCTAAGCCCGTGGACTCTCCTTAAGTCTCCTGCCAGCAGCGCTATGCTGTTGTCCACAATGACCTTGGTGTGAAGAGATAAGATGTCAAGAATTTCTTCACGCTTTTCCCTGTCTTCGCATACCTTGCCTGATATGAGTTCTGTTTCTGTAATGGCTGAAAATGCAGTAACCTCTCCTGAAGCCAGTTGCCCCCTTATAAAGTCCCTTGAAGCCTTAACTCCCCTTAGAAAATCAATAAAAATGTCCGTATCTATAACTAAGGTCATATCCCCATCCTTTTCAGCCTTTTTTCAGATTCTGCCCTCATCTTCCTAACATAATCCACAGAGTCTCCTTTGAAATCAGCCCATACGCCAAAAGCCCTTTCCATAATATCGTCTGCAGAAAGCTTTTTCAGTTTTATCTCCCCATTCTCAACACTCACAACCAGCTTGTCTCCTATCCTGACGTTTGCCGCTGCCCTGGCATCTTTCGGCAGCGTTAGCTGATAATTCCTTGTAACTTTGGTCATAGCCATAAAACTCACCTATGATTATCTAGTAATTATTACTAGGATTATATAGTAATATTTAAGCTTTGCTGTTTAAGCAGAAATTTGTTAATAAAAAATTCCCACAGCAAGCTGCTGGGGTATTTTTTAAGCCTCTGAGGGCATGGCGAATGGATGTTGTTTGTGCCAGCATTTAAACGAGTTCACGCGCACAACAAGAATAAACCAAACAAATCAAATCCTAAGCACTGGCAACTGCCTTCTCCATCTCGGTAATCTTTGTCCTTAACAGGGCGATGGTCTTGCTGTTCTCCTGGTTTGTAAGAGTTCTTCCGCACTCAGGGCACCTGAAGGCAACGTCTGTTGCGTTGTCAAAGTCCATCCTTGTGCACATGTTCTGACAAATGAAGAATAAATCGCGGTTTTCCTCTTCCCTTTCAAGGCGCTCCCTGAACTGCTCAATCTTCTGCTTTCTCAGCATAAGCGCGGCGTGCTTCAGGCCCTTCGGGTTAAAGGTCCAGTAGCTTATGTACCAGCCCTTCTGCCTGTCCTTCTTTCTGTAATAAGTAACAAGGTTCTGGCTGTGCAGCCTGTAAAGAAGGCTCCTTACATGGTTCACTTCACTGCGTATATCTTCAGCTATCTTGAACTCAGAAATATTTCTCTTGTCCTTTAGGTATTGCACAACAGGCACAACAGCCTCGCCAACAACTTCTATGAGTGAGTCATGCATTGCCTTTGGCAAGAGCCTCTCCGGTAGAGGTGTCTTTAGCTTGAGCGATGCCCTGAATTTTAGTCTATTGTTTGCATTTCTCATAGTCCCTTTTACCCCCAACTGCTCGCTATATGCCCCAAACTAAAAGGACTGATACAACCTTCCTAGTGATACCGGTATTTAAGCTTTTCGCTTTTGGAAACTATAAGTATACAATTTATATAAATTATATACGAAATTTCCTGATTTGTATGGATTAATTCGTACTTACTTCCTTTTCCCGGGCTTTGAGGACTTTGCCGAGCCGCCCGCGCAGCATGTTCCACAGGGAACACCGCAACCGCAGTGAGGCTTGACTAGCTTCATAACGCCTCCAAGCACAAGCAGAACACCGATTAACCGCGACCATCCCACCAGATTCAGATACGAGTTGGCAAGCACAACAGCGCCAACAACCAATAAGCTAATGCCTTTGCACTTATGGCACATTCCATCTCCCATGATAGCACCTCTTTTTTTAGTTTCTTGGAACGGGGATTTAAATAGTTTGCGTTTTTACGGCTCAAGAAGCAGCTTCCCCATCACCTGCCTTGACTCAAGCAGGGTGTGGGCTTCTGCCGCCTGCTCAAGCGGAAGCACGCTGTGAATTACGGGTTTTAGTAGCTCCCTGGAAACAAAGCCAAGGATTTCCCTCAAGTCAGCCCTTGTGCCGCCACTTGAGCCAATAATGCTTATGTGCCTCTGAAAAAGGCGTAGGATGTCTATTCCTGCTTCTGAGCCAGTGGTTGCGCCGCATGTGATAATCCTTCCGCCAACAGCGAGACAGTTTATGCTTTTGCTCCATGTTTCCTTGCCGACCTGCTCAGCAACAACATCAACGCCCTTGTTGCCTGTAAAAGCCATCACTTCCTTTTCAAGGTCAGCAGCTGCATAGTTCACGGTTTCATCAGCCCCCAGCTTCCTTGCCAGCGCAAGCTTCTCATCACTACTGGCAGCAGCAATAACCCTTGCGCCAAGAATCTTCGCAAGCTGCACAGCATAGATTCCAACTCCTGAAGCGGCAGCAAGAACAAGGACTGTTTCGTTTCTCTTAATTCCTGCCTTTTTCAGCATGCGCCACGCAGTAACCGCAGCAAGCGTTACAGAGGCAGCTTGCTCAGGACTTACATTTTCAGGCAGCTTCACAATGTTGGCAGCAGGAACCCTGACGTACTCAGCATAGCCACCGTCAGTTGTCCTGCCAACAGTCCCGCTGCCTGCGCCTGTGCACATGTTCTCCTCGCCATTCAGGCAGCGGCTGCACTTGCCGCAGAAAAGCCACGGAAAAACAGCAACATTGTTCCCAATCCCGGCAACCTCGCCACTAATCTCAGAACCCATTATATGAGGGAAGCCCTTGCACTGCCTTTTTCCAGTCCTTATCCACACATCCAAGCGGTTTACTCCGCAGAACCTGACCTTGACGAGGACATCATCAGATCCAACTTCCGGAACAGCAACATCGGCAACTGACAGATTATCAACGCCGCCATAGCTGTTGATTACGACTGCTTTCATAGCTCTGCTGGAATCCTGCTTGCTATAAATATGTTATGAGCAGCCACCCAGAGCAAGATTGGGTGCAAAAGATTTATATAAAAAGCCGAACGAAATATCGCCCATGGATATTGAGAGGTTTGAACAACACACTAAACTACATCAAACCTCTCAAAGAAGGACTTTGAATTTTGAAGAAAGTGGTCGTTATTCAAAGTCCTCTATCAGAAAAACCCTGATTATTGAAAACATTTCAAAAAATATCGTGCTGATTATCCTGCTTGCTCTGCTGTTCACGCCCATTAAAAATGTTTTATCCGAGGCAAGCCTGGCTGATGCAGACAGCATCTTAAGCTTTGCCAGCCTGACTTTAGTCGCCGCCTTATTCGGCAATTTTGCATTCACTTATGAATTTTCCAACATCAAAAATAAGGCCGAGAGGCTTCTGGCGCATTCAACCACCTTTTTATTGATGCTGGCAGTTGGCTTATTGTTAGAGACATCAACCATAGTCCTTTCCATAAGAGTCAATTCTTTACTACCACTCGCGACTTTAATTTCCGCCCTAATTTATTCTGCCACGGTGCTGTATGACTTCTGGGATTTGTTAAGAGCGAAAATATAGAGAGGTTTGAATAACCACCGAAATATATCAAACCTCTCTAAGAAGGACTTTGAATTTTGAAGTAAATGGGGGTTATTCAAAGTCCTCTATAGAGAATTGCGCCGGTTACTGGGTATGTGTGCGCAATTCTACTCTCGTAAATTGCGTTTGTTAGAATAAACTGATCATCGCAATTTACTATATGACTGTTGTGAGGGCCACGCCTTGAGTTCAGCCCTGCGCCCTGTATTTACAGCCACCGCATAAATAACCCGGGTTGTCCGTTAATGCTGTTGTGTTTGGTCCTTCTACCAAAGGCGACCCGCTGAGAATCTCCCTCAGAAGTCCTTGAACACGGTCTCTGCGAGTTCGTATATGTTCTTCTCGCATTTTATATCCATCGCTCAAATCAGCACTTCCAAGTTCTTCACGAACCGCCTTAGCCATTGTTCTTTGCGCCGGTTGACGCTCCCTTCTGGTCTGTTGAAGCCCATTCTGCGCAATTGCCAGAAGAGCGAGCGCTGCCGGGCACTTTTCGCCTGACTGTCCAGTTGCAAAGCTTGCATACTGCATAGCCCCGGGATAGTAGGAGACAAAAGCTGTCGGGGAATCTGCCCTTTTAACAGGGTCGCCAGCAGTTCTCAAGCACTCCGCAGCTCGCTCAAGACCTTCCGCAACGCCAGTGTACTGGCACTGAATAGCAGTTTCATTTACCATGTTTTCTCACCCTGTAAATCGTAGTTAAATCAGCAGCTTTCATTTTCTTCTGTTGACTTATTAGCCCCCTGCTCCCGCAGCAGCAGATGCTTGAGGCACCTGATAATTAGGGCAGCCTGAGCACAGGTTTCCATAACGTGCTGTATCTGCAAGACTCTCCAAGAGCACGCCTACAGGATTCCCTGTCCTGTTGATTTCTTCAACAACCCTGGTTATGGTTGCGGTTGCGGCCATTGCACTGTGAAAATCCATGTCCCTCCCATGTTGGTTGTTGTTATTAGCTACACCCAGTGCTTCCCGAAGTGTAGCTACTGGAGCTTTTACTCCATACATCATAAGACTCATTGAATCTTCAGCGCCTGCTTGTGCAGTTGCTGCAGCGCAAACAAGATAAGCCTTGAGGCATTCTGGAACTCTTCTATAAACAAAATCGGCACGGGCCGCAGCTCCAATGTAGTCGACTTCTGCCCAAACCGCTCCCAAGGGGGCGCCACTTGTCCTGTTTTTTTCTGCAGTTTCTAACGCCTTAACAGCGCCACCAACACCTTCACAAGCCAACTCGTTCACGCAAACTTTTGCGACTATTCCATCATTACCATTTTGTCCATTCATTTTTTCTCACCTTGAAAGTGGTAGTTGAGGGAGGTATATAAATCCTTGTCGTAATGTTTATTACGAAACATTTAAATAACTGCTCCGGTTTCCTGCTGGCATGGTCAAGGAGATGCTAAGAAGCCTGGGGATGACTCCTAATGAGGCGGAGATTTACCTTGCCCTGCTGGGCTCTGGGGAGCTGAGCGTGAACGGGATTGCGTCAAAGGCAGGGTTGCACAGGCAGGTCTGCTATGATGCCCTTGACAGGCTTCTTGAGAAGGGCTTTGTTTCCTATATTATGAAGGACAACAAGAAGTTTTTCAGGCCGCTGCCTCCTGACAGGATACCTGATTATCTTGAGGAGAAAAAGCAGGAAGTCAATTCCGCACTGCCAAGGCTTGCTGCCATGTTTAAGCAGGAAAAAGAAAAAACATCCGTTGAGCTCATCAAGGGCAAAAACGTGCTAAGGACGGTATACAATGATATCTTCAGGGTGCTAAAGCAGGAAAAGAAACGCGGTACGCCGCTGTACGCAATGGGAATTGAGGAAACCAAGTTTCTCAAATTTGACAGAATAGCCATAAAGCAGCACATAGGCAGGCTGAGAAAAAACAGGCTGAAAGAAAAGCTGCTTTCAAAAGAGAGCGCAACCTACTTTTTTGAAGGCGCACAGTCTGAATACAGGCTGATGCCGGATTACCTTTTCAATCCAAACCCGACTCACATTTACGGCGATAAAATAGCCATCATAATCTGGGGTTCCCCTGCTTACGGCATAATCATTGAGAACAGGGAAGTTGCAGATGCGAACAGGAAGTATTTCCGGATGCTGTGGAAGATAGCTGGGAAGAGAAAGAAGTAATTAATCTGCACACAAAGCCAAAGCCTCCGGGGAGAGTTGCACTCCCGACCTGCTGCTTACGAAGCAGCCGCAATGGCTACTATGCTACGGAGGCAGATGGTGATTTATCCGCTCAGTGCTGCGAGGATTTCCCCGTTCCCCTTTAGCTTCTTCTGGCACTCAAAGCAGACGGCGTTCAATTTGCCCTTGCTGTCCTTTACATACGTCCCGACAAGCTTCTTCAGGAACGTCTCCTGAACCTGTTTTTTGCACGCAGCGCATTTCATGCAGCATGCTACTTAAACGCGGCTTATAAATCTTTTCGCAGCATTTAAATATGCGGCAGCCCAAAAACAGGCTATGATAAGCATATACGTAACCTTCAGGGACGAGGCAGAGGCTCGGAAGATAGTAAGGCATCTGCTTGAGAAAGGGCTTATAGCGTGCGCAAACATGTTCCCGGTAAAAAGCATGTACAGGTGGCAGGGCAAAGTCGCAGAGGAAGCAGAAGTTGCAATGCTCGCAAAAGCCCCGAAAAAGAACTTTGAAAGGATAAGAGAAGAGGTAAAAGCTCTGCACAGCTACGAAGTGCCGTGCATAATAAGCTTATCTGTTGAGCACAAGGATGAGGACTTCCACAAGTGGGTGGGGGAAGAGGCTAAGGGATGACTTTGTTGCCCCTGTGCTTATGGCTCTTAAAGTCGTTTCGGAATTCTCTGAATTCTAACGTCATTTCTCTGAAATCTGCAAATCTTTGCGCTTTCTCCGAAAACATTATTTAAGCAGTGTGAAATTGCCGCAAATCCTGCATTCATGCTGCCTTATTTCCCGTCCTCAATCACGGTCCCCTTGAAAGCCCTGCCAAGAAGAAAGTCCTCAAGGTTGCGCAAGTCCCTGCCAACAACCACGACCCTGATTTTTGAGTCATGCGCAGCCCTGCTCGCGACAGGGTCAAAAGGCACATTCAGGCCAGGGCTCCACTCTGCGCCGAACATAGACATAAACTCCTGCCATGTTATGTGCCTAAGAGGCCTCGCGTCTTTGTGCTCATCAGGGTTCCTGTCATAAACATAGTCCTTGTTTGTCACGTTGATTATTGTCTTTACACCATAATTCTTTGCTAAAACAGTCGCAACATAATCAGTGCTTCTTCCAGGCTTCCATCCGGCAGCAATAAGCACAGCCTCCTTGAATGCAGTCTTCTCGTTCGGGTTCTTCACAACCCGCTTATGCGCCACATCGCTTAAAACGTCGCGCAGCAGCTGCGCATTAAGCCGCGTTGCGTGGATGCCGAGCCAGTCAGCATCATCCTTGTCAAGCTGCACAACCCTGGCCGCTGAGCTCTGATATGACCTTGCTGTCTGGCCTCCGCCGCATATGATGACGAACTTTTTGCCCTCTTTTGCAAATCTCAGGATAAGCTTCCTGAAAGCCATCAGGAAACCCGTGTCTATTGCTGAAGGAACGAGAACAGAGCCGCCAAGGGAGATTACGATTGCTTCGCTGCCTCCTTTTTTCATGCGGCAAAAGCAGCCGTGGGCAATTATAAAGGTTTCGGGAACAGCAAGCCCAGCCACCGAAAGATTTAAATAATAGTGGTGGATACAGAACAATAACTCGCTTCTGGCAACGGTTAATGGTGTTCTGAAAAATGGAATCTATAAATGTTAAGAAAGGCACAACGACTGTCGGTATGGTTTGCAAGGATGGAATAATACTGGGCGCGGACAAAAGGGCGACAGCAGGAAACCTCATAGTTGACAAGAAGTCGCAGAAGATATTCAAGATAACGGATAAGATGGCCATAACAATGGCTGGAACAGTAAGTGACGCCCAGCTTCTGTACAAGCTGATAAAAGCCGAGCTGAAACTGAAGCAGTTCAGGACAGAGCGCGAGCCCAGTGTCAAGGAATCCGCAAATCTCCTCGCAGGAATGATTTACTCAAACATAAGAAAGTTCAGCGTAATACCTGGAATATCGCACTTCCTCCTCGCAGGAGCAGATTTAGAAGGCGTGCACCTTTACGATTTGTTCGCAGACGGCTCAATAACTGAGATAGATGACTACGTTTCAACAGGCTCGGGAAGCGTAATGGCCTACGGTGTCCTTGAAGTCCTGTACAGGAAAGACCTGACCCTCAAGGAAGCCCTGCCAATCACCATAAAAGCAATAAACGCTGCCATCTCAAGAGATACATACACCGGCGAAGGCATAGACGTCGTTTCAGTGACCGGCGAAGGCGTAAAGATACTCTTTGAGAAGATGCTGGACACAACGATTAAGGTCTGAGCCAGTTTCAAGTTATATGCACTGAAAATAATGGTGCGACGCTTTTGCTGCGCAAAAGCTCCAGACAGCCCGTAGGGCGCAACCCCAGTCTGGCGCACCACTGACTACAAATTAGCGCAATTTACGATAATAGCAATTCGCATAAATTATCGAAAAATCTTGTGCGAATTGCTAAACATTAAATCGCACATAAAATGTCAGAATTTTTCACCAGTTCCCAAAGAAAACAAGGTTTTAATGCGATTTAATATAACAAAGGTGTTTCTGTGAGCAAAATAATAAAGGAGATTCTGAAAGCGCTTCCAGAGGAAAAAATAAGCGACGCAGTCTTTGAGGGAGCAAACATTGTGCTCTACACCAAGGACAAAGGCTTCTTCCTCGATAACGAAGGGCTCATCAAACGGGTAGTTGACAGCATAAAGAAAAGAATAGAGCTAAGGCCTGATCCCGAAATAGCCCTGCCTGCTGAAGAGGCAGAGAAGCTGATAAGAAACATAATACCTGAAAAGGCAGGCGTCAGCAACATAATCTTTGATACGCACAGAAGCCAGGTCGTAATAGAGACAGAAAAGCCCGGGCTGGCAATAGGCAAGCAGGGAACGATTCTAAGGGACATAAGGAATTCAACTTTCTGGGTGCCCCTGGTAAGAAGGACTCCTGCAATCAGGTCAAAGCTGATAGAAAACATAAGAGGCGTGCTTTACCAGAACTCAGAGTACCGGCGCAAGTTTCTAAACACGACAGGGCACAGGATTTATGACGGCTGGATAAGGGAAAAAAAGAACGAATGGATACGGCTCAGCTTCCTTGGCAGCGGAAGGCAAGTCGGCAGAAGCTGCCTGTTTCTCCAGACACCTGAGTCAAGAATCCTGCTTGACTGCGGAGTTGATGTTGCAAGCACAGACGGCGCGTATCCTTATCTTGAAGCGCCTGAGTTTGACATAAACGAGCTGGACGCAGTAATCGTAACCCATAGCCACGTAGACCACTGTGGATTTGTGCCATACCTGTACAAGTACGGCTTCAAAGGGCCGACGTACTGCACAGCGCCCACAAGGGATGTCTCAGCCCTGCTTCTCCTTGACTACATAAAGATAATGCGCTCAGAAGGAAAAGAGGAGGTATTCTCAACAGAGGATGTCAAGGAGATGGTGAAGCACACAATAACGCTTGAATACGAGGAAGTCACAGACGTAACGCCCGATGTCAGGCTGACGCTTTACGACGCAGGGCACGTTCTCGGCTCATCAATGATACACCTGCACGTAGGCAACGGGCTGCACAACATACTCTACACAGGCGACATGAAATACGGCAAAACAATGCTTTTGGATCCGGCTGCAGTCCAGTTCCCCAGGCTTGAAACACTCATCATAGAATCCACATACGGCGGAAAGGACAACATAGGACCCGAAAGGACGGAAAGCGACGAGCAGCTCGGCTTAATAATACGGGACACGGTCGCAAGGGGCGGAAAAGTACTGATACCAACACTTGGCGTGGGAAGAAGCCAGGAAGTCATGCTGATAATAGAGCACCTTGTCAGGACAGGTGTCATTGAGAAGATACCCGTATTCATAGACGGGCTCGTATGGGACGTAACAGCAATCTATACAGCATACCCGGAGTTCCTCAACAACAACATAAGAAAGCTCATATTCCACAAGGACCAGAACCCCTTCCTCTCAGAAATATTCAAAGAGGTGGCAAGCCAGAGCGAAAGGATGCAGATAATAGAGGAATCCGGGTCCTGCGTGATTCTTGCCACTTCAGGAATGCTCACAGGAGGACCGAGCGTAGAGTACCTCCGCCATCTGGCAGACAACCCAAAAAACAGCCTTGTCTTTGTAAATTACCAGGGCGAAGGAAGCCTTGGAAGAAGGATACAGCGCGGCGAAAGGGAAATAAGCTTCGGCAGCGGGGCAAACACCCAGGAAATGCTCCAGATAAAAATGGAAATCCACAGTGTGGAGGGCTTTTCAGCCCACTCCAACAGGAAACAACTCCTCAACTTCCTCTACAAATGCACGCCAAAGCCGAAAAAAGTCATAATAAACCACGGCGAGGCATCAAGATGCCTTGACCTTGCAAGCGCAATACACAAGCTAAGCAGAGTTGAAACTGTTGCGCCGAGAAACCTGGAAACGGTGAGGCTAAAATAAGTCTGAATTTCGCCATTTTTCCGAAAACTTTATAAATTCCGCTTTTTCTTCAACCACCATGCAACAGCACACATTCATAGTGGACAAGGTAAAGCTTGGAAAGAAAGGGCAGCTGACCATACCGAAAAAGATTCGTGACGAAGACGGCTTGCAGGAAAACGACGAGTTCATAGTCACACATATGCCCGGAGGGGACATAACCCTGCAAAAGAAGCGCAAAAGAAGCCCTGAAGACATGATGCTTGAAGCCATAAACAGCATGCCAAGAATAAACTGGCGGCAGGCGTGGAAGGAAGTTGAGACCGAGCGTGCCAGAGAGAGAACATGAAGTATTGCGCTGATACATGGCTTATTCTGTCCCTCTCAGACAAAGATGAAAAGGCAGTCAGCATTCTCCGCTCAGTAAAGGAAGGCAAATCGCATCTCATAATCCCTGCGGTAGTGTTTGCAGAGGCAACAAAAAAGCTTTTGCAGCGCGGCGTGCAGCAAAAATCCATAGACCTTTTCTGGGAAGGGGTTGAGCAGTCAGAAAAAGTAAAGCTGATACCTGTTGAGAGGACAATTGCCAGGGAAGCAGCCCACGTATCACTGACTTACGGCGTTCCGCTTATTGACTCGCTTGTTGCAGCAACAGCAAAGCTCACAAGTTGCGATATGCTTCTCTCTGCGGATTCTGACTATGCGCTCCTCGCAAGGAAAGGCTACGTCAAGGTGCAGTCGTGGTAGAGTGAATGTTGAGGGGTAAACACAGCAAAGTTTATTTATCTAAGCACAACAAAACATGCTAATGGCAGCCAAGACAATAACAATAACTGAAAAAGCGCATAATGCTCTTCAGTCACTCAAAAAGCCGAATGAGAGCTTCAGCGAGACAATACTGCGCGTTGCCGGGCGCAAGCCCTTAAGCGAGTTTTTCGGCGTCCTGAGCAAGAAAAGCGGTGAAAGGCTTGAGAAAACCGTGCTTGAGCTGCGGAAGAAGCACAATGAAGTGCACAGAAGGCGAATGAGGAGCATAATATCCGAACTAAGGGCTGAAAATGGCGTGCCTTGAAACATCCTTCCTGATAGACCTGCTGCGCGGCAAAAGAGAGGTTGCCGCCCTTAAGGATCAGCTTTATGAGTCGGAGTCCTCGCTTGCCATAGCCGCGCCGTCCATCACGGAACTGTGGTCAGGGGCGCTTCTGTCAAATTTTCCTGACGTGGAAAAAGCCAAGATAACTGAGCTCATACAATCCCTTGAAATCCTTAATCTGGATGAAGAAAGCGCCAAGGAAGCCGGGGAAATTGAGGCAGGACTCCTTCGTAAAGGGCTTGCAATTCAGACCGAGGACATAATGATAGCTGGCATTGCAAGAGTTCATGGCGAAAAACTTGTCACGAGAGACCCGCATTATGCGAGGATTCCCGGCCTAAGAGTGTTAAAATATTAAGTCTGCATTTTATTTTCCCATCAGGCACTCAGGAAAATACGTGTATTTTGGCTCGTCAAGAATCGTGAGCAGCTCAAACCTTTTCAGCGTGCCTTTCAGGATGCCCCTTATCTGCGTGAGAACCTCATTAAGCTTCTCATTCGTCCTCACCCTCAACTCAACCTGGAGGTCATTGACTCCTGCAGTCCTGTAAAAATAAGTGACGTTTGGGTGGCTCAGAAGGAAGGAAGACAAGGACTTCTCAAGCTCATCACCAAGCCTGCCTGTCTTCAGAATCAGGAAATACCAGTTATAGCCAAGCACCTTCGGCAAAGTGTCTGGCCTGTACTTGAGGATGGCGCCTTCTCTCTCCAGCTTCTTTACGTGGTATTTTACCAGCTCCCTTGTAGAGCCTATGCCTGCGGCGAGTTCAGAAAAATTGAGTCTCGCAGCCTTCGCCAGCACCCTGAGTATCTTCAGGTCAAGCTCTGAAAGCTGCAGCATTTCGCGCTTTTTGCCCGTGTAAGCCAGCAAGCCCCCCTTTCCACGCCTGTAAAGAAATGAGAACGGCACAGCAATCTCCTCAGCAATGTAATCAAAACTACAGTCATCTATGCTGCCAAGGAACTTCTCCTCAACCTGTTTCATAACCGCCCCGACTTCTGCATAGTTCCTCACAAACACCTTTATTATGGCGTCGTAATTGCCTATGCACCTGAAAAGCTGGGCAACATTCGGGTGCTCCCTGAGATAATCCAGTATCTCCTTCTCCTTCGCAGCGTCAATATTCCTGAGCCTAATGTAGACAAAGAACACCTCCCACCCCATCCTCTTAATGTCAAGCACGGTGTTGAAGCCCACAAGAAGCCCTGTGTCCATGAGCCTCTTTACCCTGTAAGCAACAGTCTCCTTACTAAGCCTTGCTTTCTTTCCCACAACAGAGAACGGCGTTCGAGCATCGTCAAACAGCGCGCCAAGTATCCGCCTGTCCTTCTCAATCAGCTTCACAGGCACGTATTCAGGAGTGTCGCTTTTGTCCAAAAGAGGCATTTTATTACTCTAACAATGCATATAGTATATAAAGTTTACCGTTTGAGGAAAAAGACAGGGGATATTTTAATATACTAGGCATCACCCTAAATAATCACCACTAAATGGTGGTTAAATTATGATTAACGGGGGTGGAACTTATGGATAACAATCAATACGGAACATTGCAGGTTGAGTTAACGCCAGAGGGAACTGTAGCTCTTCATGGCGTGGAGCCGCGTTACAAGCCGGCAGCACTGGCTAGAGAAAAAGGACACAACTTTGGTTATTTAGTATTAATACCGTGGCAACGGGATAAACGTAACTATTTAGCAGGCAAGTACGACGGGGAAGTACAGAGCGTTATGCCAAGGCTTCCGCTTCCGGCGGTATTCGCAGGACCACTGCCAACAGTACCAGGAACAGCAACCTTTCAAAGACTAAACACAAAAAGTTTTCATCAGGGCGATGCCCTTTATAACCCACGCGCCTCTGTTGTAATTGAAGCTGATGGCGCAGAGGCTGAACTTGTTGTGTCCGCGTTTCAACAAATGGACTCTTGGGCATCAATAATCCCTGACAATGGGCGGGCAAGGAGATTGGAGCTTCAAAGCGGGCTGGAATTTGTTGTGTAGAAGCAACAATGATGCAATAATATGCTCAAACAAGCTAAATATTGCATCAAATTTTCTTTTTTGATAAAAAAATCAATGCAAACTCTTATATATTATTGCAAACTACCGTATTCGCAACTTAATAGTGAATATCAGTTGGGAGAGTATTTGAGAAAACGGGAGATATTTTGCTTTTGGAGGCATTTCAAAAATGACGAACCAACAAATAGCGCCTGAGCGCTTTAACTACTTGTGCAGCAGGCACGGCTATGCCCCTGAGAAAATCCGTGCTTTAGTCGGGGCTTTGGAAGGGCGGCCTGATTTGACAGGCGTTCATGTAGAGGAAGTTGACCGCGGTCATGATGGCATGCGCAGGCGCGGCATAGGCCATTCATTTGACTTAGAGGTGCATTGCGCTTATACCGGACAGGAACAGTTTTTTTCTTCAACCGGTGTCGGAGAGCAGCCAGAGGCAACTCAATACTTTAACGAATTAGGCGGAAGAACAGGCATAGGCTTTACTCAGGCCGGAATTCCTTTTCTTTTTGCAGGGCATTATGTCTTGTTCAGAGCAGAGGTGGACGTTTCTTCACCAGCAGCCACTCATTTTTATGCAGGTGGTGACAATTTTGGTCATCGCGTAGGCATAAGCAGGCCTTTTGGTGAGCGAACAATAGAGGTTATTGTAGAGCAAATAGGGGCGCCTATGCCTCAAGCTGTGAGGCACAGCAGGCAATAAGGTTTCAAAATGATGAATTGGGGGGTTGTAGAAAATGGATTCAACATGGGTGCATTCATTGGAGCAGGGGTTAACACCTGCTGGCATTGCACAGGGTTGCGATAGGTGGGGTTATGACCGGAGCAGGCTTTCTGGAGTGTTGGGCGGGTTAACCGCTGCAGGCTTGGAAGATGTTGTTTTGGGACACACCTATAGGCAGAGTTCAGAAGGCGCTTTTGGTGAAAGTGGCCCGAGACGTCCAACTTATTATCCTTCCGGGTTTAAGGCAGCCGCCACTTACATGGGCGGGCAGCGTCTGGACAATTTCGCGGCGGATAATCCGCAGCTTGCTCTTGCTGACGTTTCTGTGCACAGGTGGGGCATCTCTGCAAGAGTTAACGCAGCGCCTGAAGGCGCGTCTTCTCCAGCCTATGTCCCGGTGAGGATTGACTATGCTATGAACGATCCTATTGCTTTACAAATGCAGGCAGACGAGACAGGCAAGGATGCTCTGGCTCAAATTGAAATTGAAGGGCTTGACGCCGACTACAAGCCATACTGCCTGGCACGTATGCCCGGCGGAGAAGGAGACACGTACTTTCTTGCCGTAGAGTTAAAATCTATGTTTCTGGGTAGAGAAATGCCTCCAAGGAATAAGCTTCCCTTTGCGTTGTATATGGGAACGCCAAATTCAATGGAAAGAGTGCCTGCAGAAGTAGATGATGCGCAGTTTGGAAGCACTGGCAGCCTAGCTTATACATTCCAAGACAGTGAGGGCCGCACTTGTTTTTTGAGCACTCCGGACATGAGTGGAAAGCCAGCACACCTCCGTGTGAATAAACAACACCAACTTGGATTAGAAACGCTCTCGAGACAACTACGTCACATACGAGGCAGTCCTTGAGTGTAACCAAGCCAAAGGTTGGATAAGGTTCAGGTACCGGAATAAAATGGCAGCAGACAGCACAGCAATCACCAAACGCAGCATTGACGCAATGCTTGTGGTTCCGGAAGAAGGCGTTTTGGCTGTTGCAGGGAGAGAAACCGCGCTGGCTATTTACGCAGGGATAAAGCCTGACAAGCACGATTATGATCCCCGTAGTAACCTTTTGGTAAGCGAAACATATGTTGGGATATACGGGGCAGTGGGAAGGGTTGAGCTGACCAATGGTAATGCTGAAGTCCATTTGGTTGGGGTCGTATATATACCTAAGGAGTGTGTGCAGCTAGTTCAGCTCATTTGTACCGATAAAGATTATGAGGCGTTTTTGTTTCAATTCTTCGGCAAAACTTGCGACTGGCGCCAGACAAAAACAGATTTAAATGCCCAATCCGCAAGCGTTGACGCTGCAGTTAAAGGTGAAATTCCGTTTCTTTCAGGGAAAGGCTATTACTTTGTAATAAGGCGCCCTGAATCATACGATTTTGAAAACAGGCTTCCTCATCAGAAAGGCGCGTTTGCTGATGGCAGGCCATTGCCTGAACAAGTCAGAGAGCTTGAGGAATTGGTCACCGCCACAATACGCGCGTTGGATGAGAAGCTGCAATCCTTAGACCCGAGAGCAGCAGGCACAGAGATAACTCCTGAATACGCGGCTCAGAGATACACTTCCATGACTGGAGGCAGGGCTATTGTTGCAGGAATGAATGATGTTAAGCTGCTTCCCGGAGGGCACTTACGGTAAGTACGATAAACAAGAAGGTCCTACATTGTTAAGGACAGTGTAACGATGCAAAACGGTGATGTGAAATGACAGACGAAGGATTAGTGCGGATAGTAATGAGTGAGGGCGGCGCAAAAATTGAAGGCTTGCCTGAGTTGTACAGACCTTGCGACCTGATGTACGACCAGGTTGATAAAATGCATTATTTGGTTACTGTAACCGCTGGTGGTGACTCAAAATTTGCCCATCTGTACTCAGGTCCGGAAGACATTTTGACAGAGGTTCCTGCATCGTGTGTGGCAATAAAAAATGCTGATCCCACTTTTAGACGAGTCCCGGCTCGTTTTGGAATGACCGTTCACTATTATCTTAGATTCCGCCGAGAGGACGGCTTATCCGGTTTTATTCCCTTTATTCCCGCTTCAACATTCGCATTTTATGATAAGCGTCCTACCCTAACTATTTCCGAAGGTGACTTTTATAATAAACGGGCACAACGAAGATTCATGTCATCAATCCCTATTGAACTTTAAGCAAATGCGCAGCTTGTGATAAAAATGATAGACGACATTGTTAAACTGGCTTTTGAAGAAGGCGAAGCAGTGGTAACAGGGAAGCCCAGAATTTCTAAGGCGCTCGCTGCCACGTTAAGAAGTGCAGGCATAGATTACTATCTCAGCTTCCTGGTGAAGAACACTGATGAGGCGACAGGCGGGGAAACCTATTATGCAGGGTTCCAGACAGCAAGGATTCAGGAAGAGGGAGACAGGACTTATTTTGTGCCTGTGTCGGTTCAGGGAACAGGTTCGTGGGTTTTGTATGCAGGCACTGTTGGCCGCATGAGCCGTGCAAGAGTGCGCAGATTCAGAGAGGACATTAACGCCCAAACCCTCTGTTGTTTCTTTGAGATTGGCGGAGAAAATTACGAATTCGTAGTTCCTTATCAACGCAGCAAAACAGCCGCTATTTTCGCTCAAGGCAAGCCAGGTCGTGAGCTTGAACCACTTTTAACTCTTTTTGAAGCGCAGAGTGAAGCTGTCAGTGCTTACCACGCAGGCAAGGTAGCGCAGGAAATTGAGAGGGCTAAGGCTGTACTGGCTATGGCTGAAGAAGGACTGGTGCAAATTGCAAAAGTAGGAGAACACTTGGAAATCAGAGGGCTCCCTCTGCATCATCATCCTTATTCATTGGCAGCAAGCCCTGAAACCGGCATGTACTACCTGGTTGCCGAAGCTATTGCGCCGCAGCAGAAGCAAGGAGAATTACCAGATACTTCGCGCATGACAGAGAAGGAAAAATACGAAAGTCGCTGGTTAGGCGGCTTCATGCATCGTCAGAGTCCTTCCAAGCCACAAGCACCGAGTCCTTATAAGCTGTTCACAGGGCGGGCTGAAGCGTTAGAAGAAGTAACAGGCATGCGCGCGGGTGAGTTAAAAGAGCCGGGTTGGAGTTACGGTGATACTTTTCGCTTCTCTCAAGAAGGACATCCAATGAGACTTGTAATTGCGCAGTATTTTGCTTCTAATAAGCCCGTATGGGCAGTGCTTGAACATTATGCCGGAGAAGAAGACTCAACCCCGGCTTCAAAGCAGTCCCTGCAACTCTTACTAGCGTGGGAAGACATACGCCAACAAACCAGACGACATCTGGGATTGCCTGTCCAGACAGGCTCTCCAGACTCGCCAGTGTTCAGGTATGAGGTGAGACAGTAGATTTACTTACTGTGCAAAAATGACGATTGACGAAGTGGCTTTGGAATTCGTTGCTGACAGGCAGCGCGTAAGGATAAGTGGCATGGGCGAGGGACACTTGCCAGTGCTGCTTGCAATGGATTCGCTTGAACGAGACATCATTGACGGGAAGCCATTAAGCCCAACAGGCACGTTGTACTTGTTGACAGTAGCTGCTGCCTTAACCCAGGAAATGCGCAGGCAAGGCGAGAAAATAATGCAGGCGCAAATGCGAAGAGCATCAGACTATATGAGCAGAGGGAATTATTCCCTTTATATTGGCAGCCTGCCGGAAAGAATGGTAAGGACATCCATAGACCGAGTGGAACTTCCCAGACCGCTAAGTAACGGGCATTGGTTTGCCGGGGGAGTTGACTTTACGAGCGAAGGAGTTGAGCGTAGTCTTAGATTATTTCCTGAACAACGCAGGGAAGGTTCGTATACAACTGTTTTTTCGTCCTCTTATCGCGGTTCCAGCTCTGCCGTGAAAGTTCTGGAGGTCCTGCTGACGCCTCAATCAGTCATGAGTGACGTAAAAGAAGCAATCAGGGAGTCGGGCTTGCCTTTGCCTTGGACTATTGAATCGCAAATAGGGCACGCCTTAACTCCAACAGGGCAGAGTTCACATTTTACAGATTACGCCGACCTGGATTCGTGCAGGCCATTCTTAGGCATCCTGGCTGAAAGGGGCTATCGCGTTTTTCGGGCAGGTGGAAAATAGGAAATTAAGGTTCAAATTCAATCATAAGGAGGCAACATGGGATTAACACAGCTTTTAGGAAAAATGGAGCAGAGCCAAAAGGAGCTTGTCGGGCCTGATGGACTAATAGCGGCTGGCAACAAGCCGAAACTGGAAGCTGCAAGGCGTGAATTCCTTGGCACGCTGTTTGGTCCCGAATATCTTGGTGATGAGGAATTCTTCAGGCTTTTTTGGAGCGCTCAACATGCTTCTAAAAGCCATAGGCCATTGGTTTTGATGCGCCTTGCGCCAAAACAAGACCATCGTATCCTTGAGTTAAGAGTTCTTCCGGAATCAACCCCGCTTCTTGCCTCTCAAACTATTTATGGCGAAACAGACATTTATCAGGCAGGCGCTTTTGGAACTTTCATTGTCGGCCCATCGTTCAGTGAACCAGCCCAGGAGCGATATGTGACTTGCATGGTCTATTCTTCTGATAACTGGCTATTGGTCAGGCCGAATGAAGGCACATTGGTAAACGCATACAGGTACACAGGAGCTGGTGACAGGTTTGTTTCCAACCACGGAAGAGACAATGTTTTTGAGTTCTTTTTAGGAGGGCAAATATCTGGGCAATATTGGGGCGCGCCTCTTGTTGACCGTAGTGGCCAGCTTGTTACCCGTTCGGGAGGAATTGTTTATGATGACTTCAGCATAACACCATTGGGCATTGATGAGCTTTCAAAAGTTGATGAAGCCAAGTACTCGTTTGCACGATTCTACGGGGGGCTGGCTGCTCATGCTTCACAATTGATTTCCGGCTATCGGGAAAATATCAGCGATGCAGAAGCCAGACGGTCAGCGCTGCAAACAGAAATGCGGACGCTTGAACCGGAACTTGCGCAGATGAAAGAGCAAATGCGGCGCCTGGAATAGATGGGAGCTGCCAAAGAAGAACATTATTGATTGACACTCGTGGACAAAAACCTTGTTGTTTTAAACCTTGAAGGGACTTTGTGTGTTACTAATCAAATGGTTGTTGAAAATCCGGAGAAGCTTGGCGCCCTTTTTCCTTCCATGTATTTAAGGCATGACGTTTTTGATGTTCTGCACAGGCTTAAACAGGAATACGATGTCGTTCTTGCTTCAGCTTCGTGCAATGAAGAAGTGGCTTTAGCTATGGATTACTTACAGAAGCAGGGATTCAGATTTGATGGAGTTTATGCGAACGATAAGGTTAAGACAGCGTTTACAGGCGCGCGTGAAAAAGACCTGTCACGGGTGTATGCCGATTTCCGCATAGCCCCCAGCGATATTGCAAAGAAAGTTGTGAATGTGGAAGACGTTAATATAGATGCTGAGGTCCAAAAAGAGCTGGAGGAACTGGCTAATGGCGCTCGGCTTATATCATACTCATACTTTACTCTTCCTCATTGGAGCTTTTCAATGGTTGTGCCTGTAAATGGCAATGTTCCTGTCACAATTCTGGTGCCGAGAATGAATCAGGAACAAAATCCCGTAATGGATCTGGGTGTGGTGCAAAGCGTGATTGATGAGCTGTGCCGCTTAGGCGCTGGTGACTTTTTAATCGGCTACGAGCGGTTTGAAATGCGCGGCATAAAAAAATTGCAGGCAGACATCGCAAGACCGGGCATTTTAGGTGGCTCTGAAGGGAAGCGTGCCGCCACTTACAGATACCTGGCGGTGAACAGAGAGGAGTTTCCGAAAGGCCAGGCTATAAAGGCATTCTACAGGTGATTGCCTTGGCACAAGCGCTAAATCCGCCGAACCTTGAAGAGCGCGTAATTGCCTGCGACCATGGCGTCATCAATGTTTTTTCGGAGCTTGACCGGAGGGTTGGAAGAAAAAGGGCTGCGGAAATAGCCGGCTTGACTCCTCGCCAGTTTTATCGCTTGCTGAAAGAGAAAGATATCCGATTTGCACTCCATGATTCATATGTTGCGGCATGCGGATTTCTCGGAATGAATCCTGCAGATACGCCTGTTGTGACAAGAACGAGACAGCCTACAAGCGAAGAGCGCGAAAAATATTACGTTATTCTGACTCGTGAAATGAGGGCGTCTGTGAGGCGCGCCATCTCTGGAAGGACGATAGGCGAGGTTTCTTTGACCACAGGCATAAGCCATACAACCCTGACTTACTTAGCAGACCCTGACAGCAAAATCCCAAAATACACGCCTGAGGCATGGCTGGAAGCGATTTTAGGCAGCGCAGGAAACACGCAGAGGGTAGTTACAGGCGCTGATGCGCACCCGAGACACAAATATGTTGGCTATAGGCGCATGGGGGATGAGGAAAAAAGGGTTATGCGTATGTTTCTTATGGGCAGCTCTCGTGGAGACGCATCGCAGATTTTCAGTGTTTTTTGGCATGATTATAAGCCTGAGTATTTTAAGCGGTGGTTTACCGGCCTCATAAGGTATGTTAACGATTTTGACTACAACCTGATGGCTGCAATCGTAAGGCTCAGGGAATCTTCAGGATACTACGACATAATAAGCGACTCCCGGCTGTATGAATGGCAGCCATTGCACATTCGGAACACCCTCTCAAGAAGGCAAGCCCTGGAGAAATATTCTATAAGGTTTGGTTATCTTGGTATAGACGGGTATGCTAAAGCTGCAAACGGCTTAGGGATTGACGCTTTGCTATTTGAAAGGATTGTGCAGGGCATGTATAAGTATGTTCCTGCATGGATGCATGTCAGGGTGCTGGAGAGCTCCTTATCATCAGGACGGCTGGCGGGGCTTGCAGAAGAAGACAAGGGGCTTGCGCCCTTTATAGGGCTTTCAGGCGAATTGGAAAAAAGGCTGAATGACTACTCCCTATCCTCGCTGAGGCAGAGCTTTGTTTCTGACCTGTCGGCGATTGCAACCTACGCCGAGCAGCCTGAAAGCAGCGCATACGCCCTTCTGCAGGCAGTGCAGCGAGGATATGCCAATCAAAGCATGATAAGAGAGCTAAGGATGGCGGCGCAGCATTTTGCAGAGCCACGAATCCTTGTGGCGGCAGTAATAGCCGCTCTCGGAAGAAGCAACGCCAATCAAGATGTGGGGCCAGAAGGCAATGACAGAGGTGAATACGCATGGATGGGCGAAACAATAAATGCGCTTGTTTTGGAAAGCAGGCTTAAAGGCATCACGGTTGAAATGGCAATCAAGCAGTGCAAACAATGGGGATTTGATTTTGAAAAAATAGTCCGGCTTCTGAACGCCTTAGACAATACTCCCGGGATAAGCAATGTTGGCATGAGTTACAGTCGTGACATGAGAGATAAAATTTACGGTTTTTCAATAAGCGCAGAGTATAGATACGGGTTGACCGCTGATGAATTTTTTGGCGGTGTTGAGCAAAAAACAGGCATAAGGTTTTCCGGGCATGGCAATTACCACTACTCCCGTCGCGATACAGAAGGTGACCGGATTTACGCATTAGCCCACGTCTGGACAAGCGGTTATGGCACAAATGAAGTCTTAGTCACAGTAAACCTGCCGCAAAGCAGGCTCACCCAACCGCCCTCTCAAAGTCCCTCTTCCTGAACCCGTTCCGATAGCTCAGGGCTTTTGGTTCAGTTTGCTTTCGCAAACACCAAACAGCTTGGAAAGAAGCCTGGTTATCGGCTCCTTGTTCCTGATTATATAGGACGGCTCAACAAAGGCGCCATAATAAACCACGTTGTTCCTCATTATTCTAAGCTGGTCAAGGAGCCTTATTTCCGGATATGAAAAGGCGGTTTTGTAATTCGTGCCCAGGTATTCTACCAGTTCCTTGTGGCTCAATGTTTTAAAGCCATCTATGAACATCAATGCAGTTACGATTTCTTTTGCGACTTCGTAATATCCTTCAGCAATCAGGGAGCTTTCCTTCCCTGCATCATACGTTTTTATTTTCTCATATCTGAGCTTTGCCAATGCAAGAAGGCTTCTTGCGCGTTCCCTGTCAGGGCTTATTCTTATCAGGCCTTCCATCTTACAAACCCGCTCAGTAGTGTGCCGTTCAGGATGTTGTTCAGCAATTCCTTCGGCAGCTTTCCCGTGTCCTCTGAAAAGAACAGCTGTATTTTCCTGTTGAGCCTTCTTTCATATTTTTCCAGGCTGACCTTTTTCTCTTTTGCAATCAGGAACAGGTCTATGTCGCTGTTTTCAAGGTCTTCACCCTTCGCATAGGAGCCAAACAGGATTATTGCGTCAGGCGATGTCAGCCTTTCCAGCTCCCGGACAAGCCCTGAGTCTCGCAGGCTTACAATATTGTATATTTTCTTGTAGAACCTGAAGTTGTCGTTTTCAAAATCGGATTTGTATGCGACATAGACCCCTATCCTTTCCTTCATTACAAGCCCTGCTTTTTCAAGCTCCTTTAGGTGGAGCCTTACAGAAGTGGCGGCAAGCCCTATCCTCCTTGAAAGGTCCCTTACCTGGTACGGCTTCCCGGGGTTCCCTGCAAACTCCGCAAAAACCCTCCAAACGCTACATTTTTGTATCATGTGCGGTATTTATGTAGCGAGTGGTATATAAATGTATCGGTTACCTGATGCTCTATTGGGGTGCTGCAACAGCCCTCTCAAAGTCCCTCGTGCTTGAGAGAATACGACCTTACTGCGTGAATATCCTTATTATGGCCGCTTCCACTTCCTGAATCTTTCTTTTCTTCAATGAGCCTGCCTTGTACAGGATTAGCGATTTGTCAGCTGTAAAGTATTATGTCATCCCCTTTTAATGTGGCTGCTACAAGGGCAGGCCTCTTCTTGACAGCGCTCAGGTCAGAAAAAGGGAAAGGCAGGACTGTCACGTCCCCTTTTACAAGTTCTTCCACGCTTTCTCATCTTCTTTGCTGCTCCAGTCCTTCGCAAGCGATTTTTCGCTTGCCAGGGCTGTGGACAATTCTTTGTTCAGCTGCTTTAGCGGCCTCAGCTCAATCCTGTCTTCAAAGGCCAGTATCACTATTTTTGAGCCTTTCCTGAAGCCTTCCAGCTTCCTTACGTCTTTAGGAATTGATATCTGCCCTTTTCCTGTTATTGTTGCGCTTTTCATGTTTAATATAGGCATGCCATCACCCCAAATCATTCTTATTTGAAAGAAAAGTAAGAAGAAATATAAAAATGTTTTGCATACTAATATTTACACGGCTCACCCAACCGCCCTTTCAAAGTCCCTCTTCCTGAACTCGCTCCAGTGCTTGCCTGTGAAGATGGCCTTTGAGTATGCGGAGTCCCAGAGGAGGAAGCCGTCAAGCTTCTTCTCGCCGGTCTTTATTATTATGTCAGGCGGGATGAAGTAGGACGCGTAGATGTTCTCCTTTATGGTTTCAATCGTGACTGCTTCCGGCTCAATCCTCTCGGATTTGACCTTCATGGCTATCACCCTGCACGCATCTGCAATCTCCTCCTGCCCGTTGTAGTTGACACAGAAGTTAAGGAATAACCTGTCATAGTCCTTTGTCTCCTCAACCATTGACTTTATGGACTCAACAACCCTGCCCGGAAGGTCATACCATTTCCCAAGCACAGAAACCTTGACCTGGTTTTCATGGATAAGGCGGCTTGCCTTCACTGCTGCAAAGAGTGCTTCAAGGGCGTCTGCGTTTGCCTCAAACTCCTCATCAGCAGCTGTAACTTCAGGGAGAAGGTAAACAGTGATTACTGGTATGCCCGCGCGTGTCTGGCTTTCCATCAGCCCAAGGACTATCCGCTCCCGTTTCGCATAAAGCTCTTTAAGCCCAATTCCTTTGGAAGCGGAATACTCGTAGTCCTGACTGGAGCAAAGAGTCACAGCCACATGCTTTGGCCTGCCTTCAGAATCAATGTTAACCATAAGCGCTACTATGGGCGGGAAGCAAAAACATTATATATATTTTTCCACAAATGCATCAGGCAATGGAAGAACTTGTTGCTTACAGCCTGACGGCAGTTGTCCTTACAGCCGCTTCAATAACAGACCTCAGGACAAGGGAGGTGCCTGACTGGCTGAACTACGGCGCAGCAATATCAGGCGTTGCAATAGCGCTTCTAAGCTCCCTGATACTCGGCACAATATGGCCGCTTGTTTACAGCGTCACAGGGCTGCTTGTTTTCCTTGCCATAGGAAGCATAATGTTCTATGCGGGACAGTGGGGAGGCGGAGACAGCAAGATGCTCATTGCGCTTGGCGCGCTTCTCGGGCTTCAATTCGGGCTCAAGTTCCCATTCCTGAGCCTTGACCAGGTAATGATTGCGTTCTGGATAAACCTTATGCTTGTTGGCGTGCTTTACGCATTTGTGTGGAGCATAATAATTGCTGCGAGAAACAGGCAAAGGTTTGCGAAGCAGTTCTCGCAGCAGGCAGCGCAGCTGAAGGGATTTAGGCTGACAATAACCGCCCTGCTGGCAGTAATCATCATTCCAATACTTGTGGTGCAGGAGCCACTGATAAGAATGGCGCTTATAGCGGCGGTCTTAGCAACAGCTATGGCGGTCTTTCTCTGGCTATTTGCAAAAGCGGTTGAAAAGAGTTGCATGCTGAAATACGTTGAGCCGGAAAAGCTGACAGAAGGAGACTGGATAGCGAAGGACGTCTATGTGGACGGGAAGTATGTATGCGGTCCAAAGGACTTGGGCATAGAGAAAAGTCAGATAAGAAAACTAATGAAATACAGGCAACTGGGAAAAATAAAAAAAGTGCTCATAAAGGAAGGCATACCCTTCGTTCCTTCCTTCCTTATCGCTTTCCTTGTGAGCGTTGAGTTTGGGAATGTGCTGCTGATGCTTTTGTGAGCTAACAGCCAAGACTTATTCTTTGAGTTTTGTCAATATGGCTGAATAGTGAACCGTTGAAATGTAGTATCCTGCCTCAATTAAGCTGTTCAGAATATGAATTGCTTCGTCTTTGTTTATTAGGCCTTTTTTTACAGCCATGAAAACAACTGTTGTCGTTCTTATAGTGGGTATACTCAAAACCTTAGCCGCCCTTACAGCAATAGAGTCATCAAGAATCAGCGCGTCATTTGTCTCTTTTGCAAGGCTCAGCGCATCAGTCTCGCCATCGCCCAGCCCCAGTTCCATCCTTTTTTTTGTTGCCGCTATTTTTAGCCAGCCATCTTCAATTGCCTTGCTTATTTCCGGAAACCCTTCCTTTCCCTCCACAAGCACTTCCTTCTTTACATGTTCCGGGATAATAACTGTTTTGAATAATTCTTTGAGCAGATAAAGCCTTCCTGTCCTGCTGAGAGAAATTATGCCTGTGGCGTCGGATATCAACTTTTACCCTCTGCATAGCCCCCTAAAATCCTGAGATCCCTTTCAAGGTCATCTTTAGAGTAACCTATCCAGTCAATATTGGCTTCTTTGGCCAAGCCCATCATTTCCCACAGAGAGAGTCCGCAGTCCTTTGCAGCTTTGCCTATTGAAATCTTATGCTGCCGCAATTTTTCCAGCGCGTTTTGAACCTTCCATGAGCTTATGGCTTTAACAAGCAGCCTGCGCAGCGACTCTGAGCGGTCTGTCTGCCATTCCTTCTCAACGGCTTCCAAGTCCTTCAGCACAGTTCTGTCCAGTCTTACTGATATTGTGTCAGTTACCATTCGTATTCAAAATCATATTATGCAAACGACTTATATAAATATTTTGCGTTTTTATAGAGGCCTTTGAATAACCCTTATTTACTTCAAAATTCAAAGTCCTTCTTAGAGAGGTTTGATATGTTTTAGTGGGTTATTCAAACCTCTCTATAAGCGGAATAGTGCGATTTGGGCAGCGCGAATCAAGGCAGCCTCCTTAACTGCCTCAGGAGCGGGTCAACTCTTCTTCTGGGCTTCTTTGGCATTCCCTCGGCATAATCTCCTGTTTCCGGCACTTCTGCTTCATTATCCTTCTCTGCAGCTGCTTCATCCGCTGCTGGAACAGAAGCTGCGCTGACGCTGAGCTCAAGCACGGCATCCTTTATCTGTATTTCCACAAGGCCCATTTGTTCGTCGCTCAGCTTCCTTGAGGGCCAGGTCAGGTTTAGCCCGTCCCCATTTGTCCTGGGCACAACATCAACAGCAACATGAGGCGCTTTCTGCCCTGCCCCCAGCCCGTCCATCACTATAAGATTTGTGCCCTGTGCCCTCAAGCCCTCAAACATCGCCATTGACAGCTTGTTCGCCACCTCAAAAAGCCTTGACACGATTTCATCAGGAGCCTGCTCAACAATCTGAAAATGCTGCTTAGGAAAAACAACCGCGTGCCCAGGCACAACAGGGCGTGTAGGAAGAGCGGCAACTACTTTTTCATCCTCAAAAAGCACGCTTCCCTTAAACTCGCAGTATATGCAGTCAGCCATTCTTGCCTCTCAACAGCATGTTGGTGATTGTGTCAAGGTCAACACTGCTTCCGGAAGAAGAGTTCTTATCGTTCCCGTCTTCTTCATTTACAGCAGCTTTTCCCGGCTTTTTACGTTCTTCTGGAGCAATCGGTTTTTCAGCAGCAGGCTCAGCTCTGCCTGACATGGCTTCTGGCACTGCTGCGGGAGCTGAAGAAGGAGCAACGCCTAAAGCTGCGCCAAGCACTGCCTGAATCTGCGTTCTCACCTGTTCATTAACCTCTGCTGCAATCGGGTTCTCGGCAACTGACAAGGCAAGCCCGTCCCCTGTAAGCCTCGGTATTATGTGAACCATAAAATGCGGAGCCCTTTGGCCTGCAATGCCGCCGTTCGCAACAAAAATCGTAGTTCCATCTGTCTTTAATGCGCGAAGCGCAGCATGGGAAAGCTGCTTCGCAACTACAAACAGCTTGCCTATCATCGTTTCAGGCGCCTGAGGCATGAAAAGATAGTGCTCCTTCGGCATAAGAAGAATGTGCCCTGCGTTCGCAGGGTTAATGTCAAGGATTGCAATAACTGATTCGTCCTCATACACCTTCCTTGAGGCAACCCTTGCCTCAACAATGTGGCAGAAAAGGCAGTTCTCCTTCTGCAATGCCGCTGCCTGTTCAGAGCTTGCGCCTGAAGCTGTGCCGTCCATGCGCTGAAAAACGGAAAGTTGTTATATAAATATTGTGCTGGGCTGGCGCACAGTCTTTCCCACATGCAAAAATTTATATATTCTTACTCATTATGATTCATAATAATGATTATTAAGCTTACTGACCATGCAAGGCAGCGCATGTCAGAGGAAGCAATAACGCTTGAAATGGTCAAAAACGCAATAAAGTACGGCAGCAAAACAAAGCAAACTGATGGTTTGAAAGCAACTTACACATACTATGAAGTTGCGTACAAGAAAGTTGGAGAAATATGCATAGTTAAAACGGTGATGACAAAATGAACTGCTACATGTGCGGCAAAGGGAATCTTTCAGAGAAGAAAGTAGTCCATAAGCTGTACGGCATTTCTATCGGCACATACCCCGCAGAGGTGTGTGAGAAGTGTGGGGAGATATTCTATGATGAAGAGACGAGCAGCAAGATAGAGAGGGACACCAAGGCAAAAGGGCTTTACGGGCTGTCAGCAAAGGCAAAGGTTACCCGGATAGGTGACAGCCTCGGGATAACAATAAGCAAGCCCATAACCCGGTTCCTAAAGATAAAGAAGGGTGATACGGCCCTCGTGAGGCCTGAAAGCGACAGGCGCATTGTTATTGAACTGGTAAGCTAATCATTAATCACTTCTAAGTAAACCTGAAAATTTTTATACTGCGGATATGTATGGATAAGTATATTTTATATTGGGTTTGAGTTTGGAACTGTTTGGGCAAGATGGCAAAGGCAAAGGTATCCATGACCATAGATTCTCATGTATTCAATGCCTTCAAGGACTACTGCAGGAACAACGGCATGAAGGTAAGCACAAAGGTAGAGCAGCTTATGCGGGAATCAACAAAGAACGTCACACTTCACAAGTACATAAAGCAATAGCTCACTAAAAAGAGGAGCGTGTCGCAGAATGGGAGAACAAAGCAGTTTTGATACTGTCACATATACTTGTCACTCTATTGTTATTGTCACAAGGAATTCTGCGGATATAGAAATTGCCTCTCTTTCAAAGACAGCTTCTTCACACTCACAAAAAATAAAGTGCGACACGCTCCTGCCTGCCAGCAAGACGGGCATTGGAGTATTAGCCCTCAAGGAAAACCTGCGGATGGAACTATGGAAAAGTGCCTGCCGGGTTAATTTGGCGTCGCAATTACGTTCAATCAGACATGCTAAAAAGGTGAGCCTGTGATACAAAGCACCTATATTTTTGATACTAATGTTTATGGCGAACTTTTGATAGAGCACGACAGTCTAATGTTAATAATGAGAATTAAAAGGGATAACGCCCTGTATATTTATGGAGCCGATATAATAGAACATGAGCTTCATGATGTTCCGGCAGACAAAAAAATCAAGGGGAAGATTTTCAGAAGGCTAGTGTTATCTGCTTACAGGTCGCTGATTGATGAGGAACTTGTTTTCACACCTCTTGTTAAATATTTGGCATCCAAATATTATGAAAAATACCGGGAATTAAGAAAATCAGGAAAACACTATGCGCGCATTAAACCAAAAGGATTGAAGTATGACGAAGCTGACCTGAAAGCTGATTTTGGGATTATAGCTCTTGCTTCCATCAAGGGGGTTGACATTGTTGTGAGTGCTGACAAAAGAACCATGCTATCCATGTTAGCAGCTGCAACTTATGATAGCGTTAATAAAGTAAACGGTCTGAAAACTCCTAAGCTGGTGGATTATTTCGTTTTTAGACAGAGGTATCTGAAATGATAGAATTAAAACTAAACAGGAACCCTGCCCCCGTGCCTCCTTACAAAGCCTTTGGCTATTTCCATCAGCTCAGGGTCATTATGCATCCTGTCCAGCATCTTTTCCAGCTCCTCAAAACCCGGTTTTTTGCGTTTCATGAGCACAATATAGCCAAATTAGTATTTAAATCTATCGCAGGAAGAAACTATCTGGGTAGTTGCCAATTAAACAGTGACACGCTCCTGCCTGCTTGCAAGGCGGGCAGGAGCATAACAAACATGCTCAGAGGTGATTGAAATTGCTGGCAAAAGCGCAGAAATAAGGAGCATTGAAAAGAAGATAGTTCCCATACTCAGGCATAACGGCGTTGTAAAGGCAGGCATATTCGGCTCTGTCGCCAGAGGGAAGGCGAAGAAAAGAAGCGACATTGACATACTGGTAAAGTTCAGGGGGAGGAAAAGCCTGCTGGACCTGGTTGGGCTGAAATTAGAGCTGGAAGAAACCCTGCACAGAACAGTAGACGTGGCTGAATATTCAGCCATCCACCCACTTTTAAAAAGCGCAATACTGAAAGAACAGGTGAAGATACTGTGAAAAGAGAAACCAGGCACCTGCTTGCAGACATCCTTGAATGCATTGAGAAGATAGACGAATACATGGCCGGAGTAAGCAAAAGAGAGTTCTTCAGCAATACAAAACTGCAGGACGCTGTTATGCGGAGGCTTGAACTCATAGGTGAAGCAACCAAAAATATACCCCAAAACTTCAGGGGCAAGCACCCTGAAGTTGAGTGGAAAAAGGTTGCCGGGATGCGGGATGTGCTTATTCATGCTTACTTTGGCGTAAACCTTGAGCGCGTATGGGTGGCTGTTGGTAGAGAGCTGCCTGACTTAAAAGCAAAGATACAAAGGATTTTGGCAAATGAGAATGATTAGCCGCAGCATAAAACAGCGGACAGGGAAGGACGTGACGAGCTTGTATGTCATGGCAGCAACAGTAATTTCACTCCTCCTCCTCGCCGCCATATCGTCAGCACTGGAATCCGGCCAGCCCGCATCAGAAATAGGCGCAGGCACATTTGAGCCCGGAAACTACTCGTTCAGCGGCAACCTTACTGTCGGAAGCCCAAGTGCTGCCAGACTTTTCGTTGACAACAGCACGGGAAGAGTCGGGATAGGGACGAGCAGGCCTGCCAACCTGCTGAACGTGATAGGAGATGTGAACGTGACAGGCAACCTGTCCATAGCAGACGGCAGCGTAACCTCGCCGGGGCTGAGCTTCAGCAATGAGAACAGCTCAGGGCTATACAGGACAGGACCGGGAAACTTCAGCATAGCGCGGCTCGGCACAGAGATAATGAGGTTTACCAATTCAAGCAACGTAAACTCTGTTCATATATACGGAAGGTTTTATGTGGGCGGAAGTCCTGGCACAGGCGGCTGGCTTGACTCACAGGCAAACAACTCCAGAATAGACATGACTGGCAGCGCGCCTGCGTTCTATACGGTTGGACAAAACATAGTGATAGACAACAACCAGAACCTCAGGTTTGCCTCCATAGCCGGAGAAGATGCCTACAGTTACCCGGGCTACGGCACAGGAGACTTCATCTTTGAAACAGACTCAAACAGCTTCCTTGGCATAGGCACATCAACGCCCAACGGCACTCTGCATGTCTACACCGCAGCCAGCCCCAACGCACTTGTCGTGAACGACACAACAGGATACGTAGGCATAGGCACAAGAATACCGGTCTATGCTCTTGAGGTAAGGGACACGGCAGCAGCAGGACTGACAGTAAACATAAGCAACACGCTTTACGTCAATGCCAGCTCCCGCACAGTCGGAATAGGAGTAACGCAGCCAATATACTCGCTTGAGTCGCGAGGCACTGCCAACATAAACAATACCCTGTTTGCAGAAAGCGGAAGAATAGGCGTAGGCAACAGCACGGCATTCAAACTCACGGTTTCAGGCAACACAGGAGCTAATGCTTCTCCTGCGATTTCCTCAACAACACAGGTCATTACGATGCTTGACAGCGCAGGCAGTGTGAATTATCAGACTTCAATCGCCATAGGCTCAGACGGGCTGCCGATTATTGCATATTCGCCTCAGAACAGGGGGGTTGGAGTTATCCACTGCGGCAACATAGAGTGCTCTTCAGGCAACACCTATTCGGCTGTTGATGCCCCAATCGGCTCATGGGCGCTCTTCGCCTCAATCGCCATAGGCATAGACGGCCTGCCTGTCCTAGTATACGGCGACACTGCTGCCAGCATGAAAGTTGCCCACTGCAACGACCTTGCGTGCAACTTATCAGTCAATATCTCTACCGTTGAGGTTCTTTCCGGGACATCGTATGATACCTCTTTGGCAATTGGCTCTGACGGGTTTCCAATAATAAGTTACTCAATAAGTGGATCTGGCGCTTTTAAAGTTCTTCATTGCGGCAACGCATATTGTTCAGCAGGGAACAACATAACTACTCTTGAACCTTCTGGGGGAATGACGTCAATTGCCATTGCCCCTGATGGTTTGCCTTTCATAGCCTTTAATGATAATTCGGGCTTTGTTGAATTCGTAAAGTGTGCCAATGTAAGCTGCGTATCCAATAACAACAACTTTACCCGCACAAGCGTTTATGGACAGTATCCCTCAGTTGCAATTGGCTCTGATGGCTTGCCAATAATATCACATTATGATTACGCTTCGGGTTTGGATTTGATAGTTACGAAGTGCACCGATGCAAACTGCACACAGTCCATGAACACCACAGTTGACACCACAGGTGACGTGGGACTGTACACATCAATAACCATTGGGCTGGACGGGCTGCCAATAATAAGCTATTACGACAACACAAACGGCGACCTCAAGGTTGCAAAGTGCGGCAACGCGAACTGCACAACATCTACATTGACAACTGTTGAAAGCACGAACAACACAGGTATAAACACAGCCATAGCCATAGGAACTGACGGATTGCCAATAATAGCGTATCAGAACTCCACAGGCAGCGACCTCAAAGTCGTGCACTGCGCCAACCAGGCCTGCTCGGCAACAACTGGCAGCGCTCTTGGCGGCGGGCAGACGCTTGGGGGCTGGATGCCTAATTCGCGTTCTTACGGCGCCTTCTACAGGGCAGTCAATACGATTATGGTTTCAAACCCGACATCGTTTACAAACCTCTCATTCCTCACAGCGGGCTCTGAGAAGATGACAATAACAGCTTCAGGAGATGTTGGCATATCAACACAGGCGCCGAAGGCAAAGCTGGAGATAAGCGGGGCATCGCTATCAGGGCTCGCGCTTAATGCAAGCGGTGTGCTTTACGTAAACAGGACTCTGGACTCTTCATTCGGCAGGGTTGGCATAGGTACAATAGGAGTCAACTACATTCTGGAAGTTCGGGACACCACAACTTCAGGCGCAGCCGCAAACATAAGCAACACGCTGTACGTAAACTCCACAACAAGAAACGTGGGCGTGAACATAAGCAGCCCGGCACAGGCGCTCAACATAAGAGGCAATCTCAATGTGACGAGCAACCTAAGCATGACAGCTTCAAACGGTGCTGTATTCAGCTGCGGAGTTGACACTGACGGAACATTCAGGTGCAGGAGCTACGGATAAAATGAACGAAGGAAAGGAACTTAGAAACGTAGGCAAAAAGAAGACTCTGCCTGAAAAGATATTTGACACTTTGACAAAATCCTTTATGGCTTTCCTGAACCCGGGGTCTTTCCTCCACTCCCTCAGCTTTTCAATCAACTCATCAAAACTCATCTTTTTGGATTTCATAACCCCGATAAAGCAGGATTCATATTTAAACTTATTGCAGGGCATGCCCGGCATGGACGAGCGTTGCCCGTTGAGGAGGACGATATTGGAATTGAGAGGTTTTGATGAGGAAGAAGATTATTGTTGATTTGGATGTTGTAACAGTTGCCTTGTGGGACAATAAAGGCGACAATTTCAAAATAGCTGACAGCTTTATTAGAAGATTGCAAGCCAAAGAGTTTTACTTGGTCAGCCCCTTCTTCCTGATAGAGCTAGTGCTCAAATGGCGGCACGAAGAGCTAAAGGAACGCATCAAGGAATTTTATCTTGTTAACAGCGACAAGTTACTGAGCGACACAAATATTGCCGCGCAAGCAGAAAACAAAGGCGCAGACCCTAACGCGGTTCTTTTGGAACTAATCGGCCTGGGCATTAAAGATGAAGATGCATTGCTGGTTTTCGTGAGTGCCCTGTTTGAATCGGATTACCTTGTAACATTTAACAGAAAGCACTTAAGAAATAAATCAGAAGCTATAAACGAGGTGTTAAGGAGGTGTGAGCTAAATGAAGTCAACATCGTTTTGCCAAGTGAACTCTAGGCTTAAAGTACCTGTTATACCTCTTAAGCCACTCAGTAGTCATATTGCCCTTAATCTTGTCAGCCAGCTTTACAGGGTCAACATCAGCAGGTATGATTGCTTCGGGCTTCCACTTCCTTCCCTTGAGAATAGCCTTCATAGGCGTTATAAGGGTGGTTTAGTATTTAAATTTAACTCATACGGATGTGAACACAATCCTTAATCCAAAAACACGAAGCCGCCCAAGAAAAGGCGTGCGGCAAACCATGACGGCAACTTTTGTAGCTGTGGTTCTGTTGCTCTCCCTTCTGCTGCTATCGCCTGCCGTTTTTGCAGCCTCAGAAGCGTGGCACACTGCAAGCGGAATAGGACAAGGAGCATTTGAAGCAGGCAACTTCAGCTTCACAGGCAACCTGACTGTCGGAAGCCCTTCAGCTGCACGGTTCTTCGTGGACAACAGCTCAGGAAGGGTTGGGATAGGAACGAGCATTCCAACAAAGCTGCTCCACGTCCAGGGCGACATGAACGTGACAGGCAACCTTTCAATAGCTGACGGAAGCGTAACCTCGCCAGGGCTGAACTTCGGGAATGAGAACAACTCAGGGCTTTACAGGGTAGGGAAATGGAACTACGGCTTCTCACGGCTCGGAAGCCAGATATTCACCTTTATGATTGGCAACAGCGCAGCCGCGATGAACTTCCAAGGCAGAATTTACCTTGGCAGCATCGGTCCTGACGGCGGAGGATGGATTGATGAGGCGCAGGCAAGCAATCCAAGGTTCAGCATGGCAGGAGCTGACTCTGCACTTTACCTGAACGGAAGCGGAGCAGCAATAGTAACACTTGTGGCCAGCGGCAGCTCGCTGCTCAGGTTCGCATCAGTTTCCGGAACGCCGCAATACAGCGTGCCAGGCAACGGCGCAGGAAACTTCTTCTTTGAAACAGACTCGGACAGCTTTGTAGGTGTGGGCACAATCAATCCCAACGGCACCTTGCACGTCCACGTCCCCGGAAACGTGAATGCATTGGTTGTGAATGACAGCACAGGAAGAGTAGGAATAGGCACGAGAAGCCCGAGCTACCAGCTGGAAGTCAGGGACACATCTGCCAACGGAACAGCAGCAAACATAAGCGGCATACTTTACGTAAACTCCACCACCCGCAGCGTCGGCATAGACGTTCCTCAGACAACCGGCAACTACATCCTTGAAGTGCCAAAGAGCGCGGCAATAAACGGCACCCTGTTCGCTATAGGCGGTACAGCCATTGGAGGCAGCGTGGGCATAGGTACAAACACCACTCCATTCAGGCTCACGGTCGCAGGCAACATGGGGGCGAACGAGTCGCCTGCTTTCGGAACTACCACTCAAATCAACACTACGTTCCCTCCAACCATTGGCGGAGGCATCGGGCACCCGTTCTCTTTAGCGATTGGCTCTGACGGGCTGCCTGTGATAGCTTTCAATGGAAACAACAATAATCTGCAAGTGCTGCATTGCGGCTCGTCCAACTGCAACTCTACAGGCAATAACATCACTACTGTTGACGCAATAGGGAACATACAGGCAAACCCTGTCATGGCTATCGGCACTGATGGCCTGCCCATAATAGTGTATCTTGAAGACGCCGCAGGATACAACTTTAAGGTTGTGAAGTGCGGCAATGTTGCATGCTCAGAAGGCAACAATGTCACAACAGTCGTATCAGGGGCTCCATCCGCGGGTAACAGGGATATAGCAATTGGCTCTGACGGGCTGCCGGTAATAGCTTACAATAATGCCTCAGGCGATGACATTAACGTTTTGAAGTGCGGCAACGCTGCGTGCTCAGCAGGAAATACTGAAGTTAATGTGGACACCACAGGCAACATCGGGAATGCTGTGCACATGGCAATAGCGCCTGACGGGCTGCCCATAATAAGCTATCACGATGAAGGACTCCGTTCCCTAAGGGTTGTGAAGTGCGGCAACATCAACTGCTCGGCAAGCAACACCATTACGACACTTTCGGCAAGTGGAACACAAACAGACGGAGCATCCTTTAGCTCAATAGCTATTGGCTCAGACGGACTGCCGATAATAGCGTACGTCAACGACACAACCGAGAGCCTGATACTGATAAAGTGCGGCAATGCTGCGTGCTCTACAGGCAACACAAACGTTACCGTTGACGGGATTGGGAACATGGGCGGGAACATAGGCAGGCACAACTCAATAGCCATAGGCATAGATGGGCTGCCTCTCATAAGCTACTACAACAATTCAAACGGGACACTGAAGGTTGTGAAGTGCGGCAACCTGAACTGCTCTTCTGGAAACATCATAACCACTGTTGACGCAGAAAACAACACAGGGCGCTTTACATCAATAGTTGTGGATTCTGACGGGCTGCCGATTATATCCTATTATGATGCTGCCCGGGGAAGGATGAAGGTTCTGAAGTGCGCAAACACCGCCTGCTCTGCATTATCCGGAACATCCTTTGCAGGCGGCTCAATGCTCGGAAGCTGGAAGCCCAATGAGCGCTCTTACGGCGTTCCATACAGGGCTGTAAGCACTCTGGCTGTTTCCAACCCCACTACATTCACAAACCTCTCGTTCCTTGTCAACGGGGTTGAGAGGATGACGATAACGCCATACGGCGATATCGGGATTGGAACTCAGGCGCCGAGCGCAAAGCTGCACATAAGCGGAGCATCGCTGACAGGGCTTGCATTGAACGTCAGCGGAGTGCTTTATGTAAACCACACAAACGGAAGAGTAGGAATAGGCGTCGTAAGCCCTGCATATTATCTGGAAGTCAAGGACACAGCAGCAAACGGATTAACAGCAAACATAAGCAACACGCTTTACATAAATGCGACAACCGGTAACGTGGGAATAAACACCACAACGCCAAACCAGGCGCTGCACGTTGCAGGAAGCGTAAACCTCACAGGAAACGTATCGCTGCGCGCGCCAAACGGCGCAGTGTTCACATGCGGCGTTGACGACAACGCGGCATTCAGGTGCAGCGGATGAGAGTGAAACATGAAAGTTGGGAGATGGTAAAGTGAAACGAGTGATTTTTGACACGAACATATACGGCAGAATAGTTGACAATGTGGATCTGCAGTTAGTGACAGAAACGGCTAAAAACCTATTCATGGTTTATGGAAGCGTAGTAATCAACAGGGAATTAAGGGCGTATGAAGGCAAAGCCACTGTTGAATTTGAAGGGAAAACAAGAAAATTAAGAGCACTTCTTTTTGAGGCTTACGACTCTTTGGTGAGAGACAGAATATACCCATTAGATGCTGAAACAGAACGGCTTGCCGAAGGATACTTTTTAGCATATAAAAAATTCGGCGGCAGGAAACCGCAGGCACAAATAATTAATGACTTTTTGATAGTAGCTACTGCATCCCTGCACAGGCTGGAAATAATTTACAGTGATGACTCCAAAACAATGGTTTCCGGGGAAGCGGTAAAGGCATATGAACTGGTCAATGGACTGAACTATTTGGAGATGCCACAATTCAAAAGCTATGAAGAGCTTAAAGCAGAATTAAAGAGGCATGTCAGGAGGTGGTCTGCCTTATGAAATCCTTAACAAGCCTCCTGAAATCAGGGTCCTTCATAGATTCCTCTATGTCTGCAGCTATTTCCTCTGCAGAACGCCTATACATTATCCTCATAGTTTTCTTCATAACCCCGATAAAGCAGGGTTCATATTTAAACTTATCGCAAGTCATAAACCAGTGTTTGAAGCGGAGCAAAAGTGAAGGAAAATAGATACGCGCGGAACATGAACAGGGCAAAAGCAGATGCTGCTCTGCTCGTTGCAATGCTCATAGCAGCATTTGCTATGCAGTCTATGCATGTCATGGCAGCAGTAAACCTCGGCCACCAGGCAGCCAACATAAGCTCAGGAACAACAGGACAGGGAAACCTTTCCTTCTTTGAGCCCGGAAACTACAGCTTCACAGGCAACCTGACGATTGGCAGCCCAAGCGCAGCATGGCTGTTTGTGAATAATGCAAGTGGAAGGGTGGGAATAGGGACTTATGCTCCTTCTAATCTACTGACTGTCTTAGGCGACGCAAACATAACAGGCAACATATCAATAGCTGACGGCAGCACGCTTTCTCCGGGACTCAGCTTCAGCAACGAGAACGGCTCAGGGCTTTACTGGTCCTCAGCAGGGGACTTCAGCTTCAAATCTCCCGATGTGAACACTAACAGGCTGAGGTTTACTGCTACAAACGGCGTAAACTCTGTATATGTGTACACGGGGTACTTTTACTTAAGCTATGGTAACAACGGTGCATTCTCCTCAAGCCAGATAGGTGGCGCTCTTCAAATATATCCCTCAGGCGGAGACCAGGCATTATACCTGAACGGCAGCGGCACCACATCAACAATAGTCGCGAACTCAAACACAAGCCTCAGGTTCGCCTCATATGGAGGGGCGCAAACGTACTCACCTCCCGGCAACACTGCAGCAAGCTTCATCTTTGAAACAGACACAAACACGTACTTAGGCATAGGCACGACAAGCCCCAACGGCACGCTTCACGTCTCAAACGCAGGAAACCTCAACGCGTTGGTTGTAAACGATACCACAGGAAGAGTGGGCATAGGTACAAGAAGCCCCGCATACGCGCTGGAAGTAATGGACACCGCTGCAAACGGGCTCACAGCGAACATAAGCAACGTGCTATACGTCAATGCGAGCAGCGGCAGAGTAGGAATACGAACAAGTTCGCCTTCCTACGGGCTTGACGTGCAGGGAAACGCGTCCTTCAACGGAACACTTACTGTTGCAGGAGGCAACGTGTGGATAGGAGCAACGCAGCCCGCGTTCAAGCTAACTGTTGTTGGAAACATTGGCCCGAATGAGTCGCCTGTGATGGCTGCGACAAACCAGACCCACAGCACGCTTACAGGAGCAGGGGTAATTGCTTTCAGAACCCTTTCAATTGCCGTTGGCTTAGACGGGTTTCCAGTCGTAGTTTATTCTACAGGGAACGGCTATGATTCTACAAACGGCTACGGCGTTGGAGTAGTAAAATGCGGCAACGCAGATTGCTCAGCAGTGGAGTCATACTCTGTCATTGACAGCCCTGCAAAAGGGGTGGATTTTCCTTCTCTTGCGATTGGCGCAGACGGATTCCCAATCATATCGTACAGGAACGGGAGCAGTGACGCGCTCAAGGTTGCAAAGTGCAATGACGCAGGCTGCAACTCAACAGCAGTCAATATTACTGTTGTTGAACAGTTGCCAGGTGTGGCATTGGCATACGGCACTTCAATTGCAATTGGCGCAGACGGGCTGCCAATAATAGTTTATGGCATTAAGGTTGCGAAGTGCAAAAACGCATACTGCACAGCGAGCAACATCACCACATTGGGTAGAACCGACACCAACGGGGGAGGATTAGCAACAATTGTCATCGCCCCGGACGGGCTGCCATTCATAAGCTATTACCCTACTGCAGGCGGCTCGCCCAATTTCGGTCTTGTGAAATGCGCCAATGCGAGTTGCGTGTCCAATAATAATAACTTTACACTTTTTCCAACGTTGGGTGGCGCTCGCTCATCTGTTGCGATTGGCGCAGACGGGCTGCCGGTAGTAAGTGTAACCGGCGAAGCTGCTGTCCTTGTAATTATAAAATGCTTCAACGCCACCTGCACATATTTCAGCAACGCCACAGTTGACAGCACAGGCAATGTAGGGAATTACAACTCAATAGCCATAGGAATTGATGGTCTGCCAGTAGTAAGCTATTATGACCAGACAAACGCAAAACTAAAGGTTTTGAAGTGCGGCAACCTGAACTGCTCAGCAGGAAACACACTCACAACCGTCCTGACAGCACACGGTGACAGTGGAGCGGGCTGGACATCAATTGCCGTTCCCCCTGACGGACTGCCCATAATAGGCCTCATGAACCCAGGAAACTATCTTGGGGTCGTGAAGTGCGCAAACCCTGCGTGCTCAGCAGCGAACTCAACAGCGCTGACAGGCGGGCAGATGCTCGGAGGCTGGGCGGCAAACCCGAGGAGCTACGGCGTTCCATACAGGGCAATAAGCACGCTCGCAGTCTCAAACCCGACAACATTCACAAACCTCTCATTCCTTACTGCCGGCTCTGAAAAGATGACAATAACGCCTTACGGAGACATAGGAATAGGAACTCAGGCGCCAAAGGCAAAGCTGCACATAAGCGGCAGCTCACTCAGCTGGCTTTCCATGAACGTCAGCGGAGACCTGTACGTGCAGCGCAAGAGCTCTGAAGACAGAGTCGGGATAGCAACTCCAACACCAGCATACACGCTTGAAGTAAAGGACACAGCAGCTTCAGGGCTGACAGCAAACATAAGCAACGCCCTGTACGTAAACGCATCCACAGGAAGCATATCAATAAACACGACATTCGCCACGCAGGCAGTCCACGTTGCAGGAACACTAAACATAACAGGCAACATAACCATGCAGTCGCCAAACAGTTCACGGTTCACATGCGGGGTTGACACAACAAACGCGTTCAGGTGCGGGTTCATATGAGGAAAACGGAAGAGGTGCGGATGTGAAAAAAGTGCTCGTTGAATGGAAGCACATTAGCCTTAAAGAGCAGATTGAGGGTTTTTACATAAAAAACAGCGTTAATTTGCTTACAAATGAAGACGTGGACAATAAAATTACTGAAGCAGGAATCAATGACAAGGGGGTTCTGTTAAAGAAAGCTGGTCTCACCTGCAAGGCGTTAAGTACAGTTACTAAATGCGCACACGGGCTGCAACAGCTAAGCAAGCCTGACTATGCCGGTTCAATCATCCTAAAAACATCAGCAGTAGTAACGGCTGTAAACCCCCCAATCCTGCCAAACCGCTTTTCATACGTCCAGAACGGGCAGCTAAGCTTCAGCGCAAGCGCAACAATAGGCGCAGTCTTAACTCTTTTTTCAATCAGGGAAAACAGCACTTCAAAATCGGCATCGGGAAGCTTTGATTTTTCTCTTATTTCCTCCTTGTGCTTCCTGACCTCCCTGAAAAGAAGGTCGGGAGCAACCAGTTCAAGCTTTGGCGAAAACAGCAAATCCGTGATTCTGCCGCCTGTTAATGCAGACAGCACCACGTTTGCATCAACAACGAGCAGCACCTATTTCAGCTCCGCAAGCCTCTTTTTGTATTCCTTGTATAGAGATTCATTTACCTTATGCCCAAGTTCCAACGCATCCTTTTCTGTGAGCTTTGACTTTGCCACGATTGACTTGAACAGCCCGTATTCCCTCACCTTTTCCGCTATCGCCCTCCTATTGGAGGTTTCAAAATGAGGAAAACGAAAGAGGTGATAACTGTGGCTAAGGACAAGCAAAAAGCTCTGATAGCGGTTTTGGCACTGCTGCTGATACTGGTTTTGGGCTATGTAGCTGTTGACAAGGCAAAGACAGCATACAACTCAGCAATTCTCAAGGCGCAGCAGCAGGGCTACATAGCAGGAGTAACTGATTCTGTAGCGTCAGCATACATCCAGACAGACAACTGCCAGGTTGCTACCCTGTATCTTGGCAACGCGACAAGGCAGATAGCGGATTATGAGTGCCTGAAAAGGGCTGCTGAGGCGGTGGCGAAATGAGGGAGGCATGGGAGGCATGGATATGAAGAAAGCAATGTTTGACACGTCAGTTTATGGCGAACTTGTGGATGATGAAGCCGCACTTGGAAGGATTGCAGACTGCATCAACGTTTCTTTCCTGGTTTTTGGCTCTTCAACAATAAGAGAAGAGCTTGAAGCCACGCCCGCCATTACACTGGTAAGCAGAGGAAGGTTTAAAGGGCTCAGCTTAAGACGCCTTTTGCTGTGGCTGTACGAATTGTTCGCATATAAAAGCGGTGGCGAGGTCAAGGGCACTGACCTGGTAGAAGTGCTCGCATTGCGATACCAATTGATGCATCTGAAGAACAGCAAAAGCGGAATGCTGAATGATTTCAGGATTGTTGCGGCAGCATCGCTGCAAGGCATGGAGCTTTTTGTCTCTGTCGATAAAGCCCAGCTTTCAGAGCGCTGCAAGTCCATATACTTGGCTGTCAATTCACATTACCAGCTAAACAGCCCGTTGTTTGTAGCTTACACCGAATTCAAGGAAAAGCCTGAAAGCTACAGCACGCCTGAGAGCCATACCGATGTGAGGAAGACATGAACATGAACCGCATAAAGAGCCTAACGCACATAACTGCAGGATTTACCAATTACGCCCCGGAATGCTTCCTTTTGAATTCAGCTATTGCCTTCCTGAAAGCAGGCTCGGACCTGGCTGCTTTGAGAGCTTCCAGGAAATCCTTCCATTCAGGCTCTTCTGACAGCGGTTTAGAAACCGTTTCATTCATGCTTCCGTATTTTGACACTGTCATTGCCATTTTGCCATCTTTCATATGCCCAATAAGGGGAAGCCCCTATTTAAATTTATCCAAAATTCAGGCCTTGAACTCGCGCTTCCTCAACTCTTCCAAATCAGAAAGCAGCTTTACAGTCATGCCTCTTTTCAGCTCATCAGCCAACGTTATGGGGTCCGTATCAGCAGGCAACCCGAACTTTCCCTTCCCAACTTTTGTTTTGCTTTTCATACGCTTAACCTGCGGGTTCAAATATGAAAATACTTTGGTGAAAAATGGAATATGACAAATCAGGATTGTTTTGCCAGAAGAACTTTAGATCTTGCCATAAAGATGCAGGTGCTTTCTTGATATATAAACCTTTCCACAACCCCATCATCCAAGAGGTGCGTATAAGATTAAGTCGCTGATTAACAGCAAAAAAGGAAGGCTGGCATTACAGCCAATCATAATGGCCGCCATAGCGCTGTTTATAACCTTTGCAGCCAAATCATTTGCTATGGGCAGCAATAAGAAGGTGAAGATGTGATGCGCAAAACATATAGTTTGGACACCAATGTTTATGGCGAACTCCTGATAGAAGAGAATGGTCCTGAACTGGTTCAAAGCATAAAAGAAGATAAAGCTGTTTTTGTATATGGCGTAGATATAATTGAGAATGAATTGAAGGCGTCGCCTGCTGATATAAAATTCAAAGGCGGTTTGCTTAGAGCGGCAGTGTTGGCAATTTACAACTCCATAATTGATGAAGAACTTGAATTGTTCCCGCTTGCAAAACATCTTGCTTCCAAGTACTTTGAGAAATTTGACGAATTGAGAAAGTCAGGCAGATATTATATGCTAATAGATTCTAAGAAGAGGTATGATGCCGGATGATGCATGCGAAACAGTTAAGACTATGCCCTGCCGCCAAGCCTAGCTACGAACTTCTTAGCCGCCTTTATAAGCTCAGGGTCTTTGTGTATCCTGTCCAGAAGCTTCTTCAGTTCCTCAAAGCTCGGTTTTTTGCGCTTCATAACGGCAAAGAAGCCAAACCCGTATTTAAATTTATCGCAAGAGAGCGTGATGCGCCATTGAATTAGCAGGAAAAAAAGGAAGGGTAATGATGCAGCTCATTATCATAGCTGCCGCTCTTCTAATCGCGGCTTTTGCAGCAAGGACAGCAGCAACAGCCAGCTGCAATTATCTGTCAAGCTGCCCATCTCCCAATACTACTGTGCTTTTCGTCAGGAACGACACAGCCGGCTACCTTAACGCGCATGCGCAATTGCCTACGAATGGGAGCTACCCGTTTGCTTTGTGCTGCGACTTCGGAATGACCGTGAGCACAGCATGCCCCGGGAACGCAACATTCCTCAACCTCTCCAACGTCACGAATGCGCACCTACAAGCTGGGAACAGCACGGCACAGGCATACGGCAACGGAATATGCTTATCCACGAACAACGGCTCAATAGCCGTGACATGGGCAACATGCCCCTCCGGCTACACAACTGTGGCGAGCATCAGCAACGACACAAACGCCCACATAGGCGACAGCAATGAGTACTCACTAAAGCTGTGCATACAGGCAGCCATAAGGCCAACACCAGCTTTTGTCAGCCCCACAGACAACGACAACAAAAGCATCAGCATAAGGAGGAACTACAGCTACGTGAATATCTCTGTGGCTAATGGAACAACAATAGATACTGTGATAGTGAACTGGAACGGGAGTAATGTGACTCTTGAGAATACCAGCTTCGTTTCTTCGCTCGACCTAAGCACGGATTTGGTGCTATGGCTTACTTTCAACAACAATACGAGAGACAAAAGCAGATACAACAACCATGGCGTTCAACAGGGCAATATGAACTGTTCCACAGACGTTATTGGGAAGTATGGAGGTGCATGCGCACTTGACGGCGTCATAGGTACACGGATTAACATAACAAGCTCCAACAGTTTGAATGTGGCTGGCGGCAACATAACGTTTATGGCGTGGGCAAGAAGGCTTGATGGCAACTCCAGGCGCATTTTATGGAAGGGAGGACCTGATGACTCTGCGCAGGTCAATTATGCATTTCTCTTCATCAGCTACAACTTGCAGCTTGAGACCTATAACTCTGGCTGGAGGTACCAAACTTCAACTGGCACGGTTCCATCTGACACAAATGTGTGGTTTCATGTTGCAGCAACTTTTAACGGCTCTAATGTCAGTTTCTACATAAACGGGACTTTAGACTCAACATTTGCCTTTCCATACCCGCTAATAACCAACAGCCAAAACCTATACATAGGCAAACCTGATGGGGCGCCCATAAACGGCTATCTTGACGAAATAAAAATATGGAACAGGACGCTCAGCACATCGGAAATAAGCGCAGAATACAACTCCCAGATGGGAAAATACTTCGCCAACTTCACAGACCTCGCAGAAGGCAACTACACCTACTACACATGGGTTAACGACACAATGGGCAATGTCAACAGCACCCGGAACAGGGTTCTGGTCACTGACTACACGCGCCCCACTCAGACGCTTGTCTCGCCAACAGAGGCCGACAACAAAAAAACCACGCTGAACTGGACGTACATCAACGTCTCAGTTGTTGAAAACTATCCTGACACGTTCATAGTGAACTGGAACGGGACTAATGTTACTGTGGACAGCTCTGACCTGATTCTTGCCCTGGACTTTAACAACAACACGAACGACCGCAGTAGGTATGGCAACTCAGTGTCTCTTACAGATGCCAATGTCAATTGTTCCACAGGGGTCACTGGAAAGTTTGGAGGAGGCTGCAACCTTAGTGGCACAGGTCAAAGCCATGTGAATGTTTCTGACTCTCCTATGTGGGCTTTCCAGAACGGGAGCTTCACTCTTATGGGGTGGGTTAATTATGCTTCTTTCGGAACTTGGTGGACAGCTTCGTTCATAGCACAAGATGAGGGTTCCGGTGGCGTTCCCAAGTGGATTTTCAATTATGATAGCTCTGCTCAAGCCACCACTTGGCACATCAACGGAGCTCAAGGTACTGTTCAACTTACAGGCAATACATGGACTGCTTCTGCCAATACATGGTATCATTTGGCCATAACCAAGAATGGCAGCTCCTATAATTTCTACAGGAATGGCGTGTTTGATGGTTCTGCTACGAGTGGTGTCTTAATTCCGAATGCAGCCACTACTTTGAAGATTGGTTACGGCGAAGGCTCAGGAAATCTTAATGGGATAGTTGATGAGATAAGGATTTGGAACCGAAGCCTGAGCGGAACTGAAATAACAGCATCATACCAGGCAGAACTCGGCAAATACTTCGCCAACTTCACAAGCCTCGCAGAAGGCAGCTACGCATACTACACGTGGTTGAATGACACGGCAGGAAACACGAACACGAGTGAGAACAGGAGCATACTGGTTGATTATACCCTGCCGGTGCTTGCCTTTGTGTCACCGACAGACGCAGACAACAAGAGCATCAACATAAGGCGAAACTACACTTACATCAACGTGACACTAACAGAAGCAAACCTGGACACATTCATAATCAACTGGAACGGGACTAATGTGACTGTGGACGACAATCTTCCATTACTTGGTCCAATTAACGACGAGTCACTCGTTCTCGCACTGAATTTTAACAACAACACAAATGATAGGAGCAGGTATGGAAACAACGGAGTGCTTAGCGGAAAAACTAATTGCAGCTTGGCAGTCACAGGAGTAAACGGAACAGCTTGTTCCTTTGACGGAGCAAGCGGATACATCACGGCAGGCTCAGCAAGCTCCCTAACACTGAAAACCAATTTCACCATATCGTTTTGGTCAAAATTATCATCAACAGGCTCACCGGCAGATTATGTCCTCACAAAAAGAAGCGGACAAGACGACTACGCCGTCGCTTACGGTTTTGTCGCAAACAAATACGAGTTTTATGCAGAAACTTACACAGGAACAGCCCCCCGAACAGAGCTAACAACTGCAATCACGAGCACCAATTGGAATCACATCACTTGGACGTATGACGGCACAACACTCAAAGGCTACATCAACGGCACACTTGACGTAAGTTCCGTCAAGTCATTTGTTTTAGGCGCGGGCGCTTCAACACTAAGAATAGCAACAAGCACAGGCGGTGCTGACTTCTGGGATGGAACAATAGATGACTTGCGCATATGGAACAGAACTTTAACTAATGCAGAGATAAACGCCACTATCAAAGCCGATTTTGGCAAATACTGGTTTAACTTCACAAACCTCGCAGAAGGCAACTACACATACTTTGCATGGGCGAATGACACGGCGGGTTCAAACACGAGCACAGCAAACAGGGTTCTTGTAGCGGACTTCACAAGCCCCACTCAGACCTTTGTCCTGCCAACAGCCCCGAACAACATAACAGTGCTGAACTGGACATACATCAACGTCTCTGTCAATGAAAAGTATCCTGACACGTTCATAGTGAACTGGAACGGGACTAATGTGACTGTGGACAGCTCTGACCTGGTGTTGGCGATGAACTTTAACAACAACACGAATGATATGAGCAGGTATGGGAATAATGGTGCGCAGAGCAGCGGTGTGAATTGCACAACGGATGTGTCTGGAAAATTTAGTGGAGCGTGCCAGTTTGATGGCACAAATGACGAAATCACTTTCAGTAGCAGTTCATCTCAAAAAACCGAGAACAACAGCTTCACGGTTGAATTGTGGGCAAAATTCACTTCAGTTTCAGCTGCAGCTGGGTCAAATCAGGGAATTATCACAAACAGCAGAAGTGATGGTTCCGGATGGTTCTTAACTGTTAATAGGGTTATATGCGCTAACACATCCAACCTTGATTTAGGCAAAGCAGGAATTGTTGACCAGTGCGTCAGTTATACTTTCTCTCCAAACACGTGGTATCACATCGCTGCAGTGCAAAACTTTACTGGCGGCACACCTAATAACGCTTCTAACGTAGTATTTTTTGTAAACGGGGTGTCTATCGGAACATCTAGCAACACACGAGCCTATAACCCATCCGCTGGGAATTTCAATGTAGGCTATCAATCTGCCTTCCCCTTTTTCAACGGAACTCTTGACGAAATCCGAATCTGGAACAGAAGTCTCAATGCCACCGAAATACAAGCCCACTACCAAGCCGAACTCGGCAGGATAAACGGAACAACGCTAAGCTACTACGCCAACTTCACAAGCTTGAATGATGGCAACTACACCTACTACACGTGGATTAACGACACCGCAGGCAACACGAATGACTCAGGAACAAGGCAGATAGAGGCAGACGGAACGCCGCCCGTGATAAATGCGGTGAGGATAACCTCCAACAACACAGGCAGGATGTTCGTGCACAGCAACAGCAGCACAGCAGCAAGGGTGTACTTCAACGCCTTCGGGACGCAGGGAGATGGGCAGAACGTGACGATAGAGGTTCGGAGCACAGAGGTAAACAAGGGCAACCTCACAGGCAACCAGACATTCTCAGACACGCCTTTGAGTACGGCAGCAACAAGTCCAATGTTCATAAGCTATACCATAGAGGCAAACTCAACAAACGCATCAACACTGGTAACGCAGTACGACAAGCCGGGAAACCCTGCAACAATCACAATAACGTGGGCGAACGACTCAGTAGACCCGAGGACTATAGACAACGTGCCCATGAACACAAGCGGAACATGGTATAATACTGATGTTAACATAACCATAAACGCAACAGATTCTGAATCAGGAGTCAACAGGACGTACTGGTGCGTCTACAATGCAGGCACTGCTCCTTGCCATCCAAATGCGATGTCGTTCAACACAACAAACTGGGTGCAGCTGAACTGCTCAGAGGACAGCAGCTGCCAGTGGGTTGTAAGGTATTACTCAACGGACAATGTGAGCAACAACGAAAGCGGCGGAGACGTTAACGGAGGCTCGTTCAGGGAAAGCACGACCATACAGATAGCAAAGGGCTCTGACATAAACAACTCAATAGTAAACAACTCAAACATATCAAAGGGCTCATACGTAAGGGATAGCACAGTAATAAACTCAACAATAACCGCCTGCCGCGTTGAAGCATCAAACATAACAAGAAGCACGCTCGCAAGGAACACCTCGCACAGGTACAACTGCACTGTAAGGAGCTCAGTGATAACAGATACAAACGTGACATCTGCAATAATAACGAACTCGTTCATAGACCCCAGCGTAATAGTTGATTCAGTCATAGAGAACTCAAACGTGACCAACGGCTCAGTCTACTATTCAAGGGTTGAGAACTCCACTTTCTGCGCTCCCGGAATATACGCGTACGAGGCAGTAATAAGGAATGACACGCTGATAAGCGGGCTTGTGACTTACAACTCTATAAACTATTACGGGCCGTTTCCCCTCGCAAGCATCTGCGCTGGCCTGAAGCCAAGTCCTATTGGAGTGCTGTCAGCAGACCCCTCAATAGTCAACAACACAGGCATAATCACGTTCAAGTACCAGGGCTACGGAATCGGCTACAACATCTCAATAAACAAGTCAGAGTTCCAGACAAAGCTGTACAACAGCACTGTCAGTGACCTTATACTTCCAGACAGCGGCGACCTTCCGGACAGGGTTCAGGGAGACGCCATCCATACTGCTAACTTTACAATGACTGTCAACAACAACATAAGCGACGGCGAGAAAACAATCATAGCTTACATTGATGACAAGCTCGGAAACCGCTGGAACCTGAACGTTACTGTTACGCTTGACAACACAAAGCCGAACGCGAGCATAAGGATAAACGGCGGTGTATCATCATCCCCGGCAAGGTCAGTGACATTAACAGTCCTGTTCAATGACAGCGTTGGAATAAGGGACTGTAGGTTTGCCAGCGAGGACAGGCTGTTTGACAACTGGGAAGCGTGCACGAACACAAAGGCATGGATTCTCAGCGCAGGGCTTGGCAGCAAGACAGTTGTGATTCAGGCGCGCGACAAGGCAGGCAACATAAACGAGAGCAACGCATCAATAACGCTGGTGTCGCCAGGCGGTTTGGGAATCTCCCCGAGCATAGTGTACGTGCCGCTTACTGAAGATGACAGGATATCCATAAACAGAAATCACACTTACATAAACCTGAGCATTGCCAACAGCACATCCATAGACTCCTTAATCATCAACTGGAACGGGACTAATGTGACTGTTGACAGCCCCAACCTGATTCTTGCCTTGGACTTCAACAACAACACAAATGACAGGAGCAGGTATGCCAATACGGTCACCAATAACGGCTCCAATTGCAGCTCCAATGTTGCCGGAAGGTTTGGCTCCGGGTGCTCGTTTGACGGGTCGGATGACTTCATACAGGTGAACGACAACAACAACCTGCATATCAATGGCTCCATAACACTTGAGGCGTGGGTCAGGAAAGACGGCGGAACGAACTTCCAAAGCATAATAGAAAAAGGCGTTGCCAAGGATTATGAGCTCTCACTTTTCAACTCTTTAAACTCCAAAGTCAGGTTCCAGATTAATGACGGTGCCAGCTGGAGAATAGCAGATTCAAATGGGAACATCAATGCAGGACAATGGTACCACATAGCAGTTACCTTCAATAATTCCAATGTTTATCATTACATAAACGGAACCTTGGATACGGTGACATCTTTTCCTTATACTGCGCAGATAACCACAAGTGATGTCCTTATAGGGAAAAGGAGCGATGGTTTTCCTTTCAACGGAATCATAGACAACGTCCGCATATGGAACAGGTCTTTGACTGCCGCAGAGATAAGCGCTTCATACAATGCAGAGCTCGGCAAATACTATGCCAACTTCACCAGCCTTAAGGATGGCAACTACACCTATTACGCATGGGTTAACGACACCGCAGGGGCGAGCGCATTCACAGAAACAAGGAGGATAGCCATTGACACAGTTCTGCCAAACGCGACAATCATGATTAGCAACGGGTACAGCAACACCACAAGTTCGACAGTCGGTCTTAGCATTACTGCGAATGATACGGGCACAGGTGCAACAGGGCTTCAGTGCAGGTTTGCGAATGAGGACAGGAACTTTGGGGATTGGGAAGGGTGCGCTGCTGCGAAGGCGTGGAGCCTGAGTACAGGAGCAGGCGTGAAGACGGTTGTGCTTCAGGCAATGGACAGGGCTGGGAATGTTAATGAGACTAATGACACGATTGTTTTGGTGAGTCCGTTTGCTGTTACTATTCTTCAGCCTTTGAGCAGTGCGAAGCTTACTGGCCGCCAGAGGGTTGATGTTGTTGTTCCTGATGACACGCTTTGGGTTACGTTCAATGTTACCAATTCTTCAAACAGGGCTTTGAGCTGGAACCTTGCTGGGACTGCTAATGCTGTTACTAATGATTCCAATCCGAATGACGGGTGGAACAACACGTGGAGCACTGCGAGCTTTGCTGATGACAACTATAATATTACGGTGATTGCTTACCGTGTTGATGGGACTTCTGCTTATGATACTGAAAGCTGGATACAGGTTGACAACACTGCGCCTCAGATTGGCATGGTTTATCCTTTGAATGGGAGCGTTGTCAGGGGCGTTATCCAGCTTAACGCCACGACCAGCGCTAATGATGTTGTGAGGGTTGTGTTTGAGTACAGCAATGACGGCGGCACAAGCTGGCACCCGGTAGGTGTTGATTTCAGTCCTGTCAGTGGCTGGACGTTTGACTGGAACACTGCGCTTGTTGGTGATGGAGCAGCTTACAGGGTAAGGGCTAATGCTACTGATGATGTTGGGCTGACAAGCAACCACAGCACTTCTGACTTCGCCATAGGGAACAGGGGGCCTACTATTGCTTACGTTGCCCCGACTGACGACGACAAAGTTTTCATCAACAGGAACTGGACATACATAAACACCAGCGTTGCCAATGTCAGTGCCATAGACACGTTCATAATAAGCTGGAACAGTACATACAACATAACCCTTCTGAAAGGCAACAAGCTGTATGTGCAAAACGAGACAGCATCCGCATCAAACCTTGTCGGGTTCTGGCACTTTGACAATGCTACAACTGACGCAACGAGGTTTGCAAACAACCTGAACAATACTGGTGTGAATTGCAGTGCAACGGTTTCTGGTTATTCCGGCACTGCCTGCAGGTTTGGGGATGTTAGAGGAAGCGCACTGAATTACAGCTTTGGCTCAGACCATGTTTTAGCTTCAACCAAGGGTAACCTTACCATTGAGGCTTGGATAAACCTAAGAGTGAACGCCAGCGTAGCTTATATTGCGACATACTCTGGTTTTGGAGATGGCGGGGCTAATCGCACAACGTTCTCTATCAATAGCGGGCAGTTGTCTATTGCAGCTTGTGGGGTTTCTGGGACGGGCTCGGCGTCTATTTTGCTCAACAGGTGGCATCATGTTGTTCAGGTTTACAACGGCACGCATTACTGGGGCTATGTGGACGGGCGTTTGGATCTAGGTCCTTTTGCAATTACAGCTCAATACTGCAACTTTACCAGTTACCCTCTGCAAATAGGGCAGCTGATTTATGCTGACGGCAGCATCGACACTAATCTCAACTTCAACGGCACAATTGACGAAGTCATGGTCTGGAACCGCACACTTTCAGCAGAAGAGATAGCAGACCACGCAATGAGCGGAAGATACTACATAAACAAGTCGCTGCTGAAGGACGGCAACTACAGCTACTACGCATGGGTTAATGACACTGCAGGGAGCAGCGCAGCTACTGCCTCAAGGACGCTTGTTGTTGACACTGTTGTGCCGAATGCGTCTGTTGTCATTAATGGCGGGCTCAGCAACACGACCAGCTCGTTTGTTACAATTAGCATGGCTGCGAATGATACAAATCCGGATGTGCTTCAGTGCCGCTTTGCGAATGAGAACAGGGTGTTTGAAGCATGGGAAGCGTGTGTTGGCAGCAAGGCGTGGCAGCTCAGCTCTGGAAGCGGAGTAAAGACTGTTGTGCTTCAGGCAAGGGACAGGGCAGGCAACACGAACGAAACCAACGACACCATAATAATGATTGTGCCTGCTGCTGTGCTCATAGTATCGCCGACGAGCAACTCAAAGATTTCAGGAAGCAAAGCCGTTGACGTTGTTGTGCCTGACAATTCTCTCTGGGTGACGTTCAACGTGACGAACGCAAGCAATCGGGCATTAAGCTGGAACCTTGCAGGAACGGCAAACTCAATAACAAACGACACAAACATCCTTGACGGGTTCTCAAACACATGGGCAACAACAAGCTTTGCAGACGGGCAGTATAACCTTACTGTCATGGCTTATGACGTTAATGGATACCTTGGCAATGACACTGAGACAAGTATACGGATAGACAACACAGCGCCTGCGATAGGCATAATAAGCCCGGCAAATGGAAGCACAGTCAACAGGACAATATTTGTCAGCGCGCTTTCAAACGCCAGCGACATAATAAGAGTCGTGTTTGAGTACAGCAGCAACTCAGGCACAGACTGGTACCCGATAGGAACAGACTTCAGCCCTGCAAGCGGGTGGAACGCGACCTGGGACACAAGGGATGCGGCAGACGGAAGCACATACCGCGTAAGGGCCAACGCAACAGACGACCTTGGCAACGCGGCAAACCACTCCTCAGCAGACTTCACGATAGACAACACAGGGCCTGTGATGAACATAACCTTCCCGTCGCCAGGCGCTGTTGTAAACGGCTCGGTCAACGTCACCTTTACAGGAGGCTCGTCAACAGCAGAGATAAGCATAGACGGACAGGTATATAACAAGACAAACAGCGCAAACAACTACATATGGAACACGACAGCGTACAGCGAAGGCGCGCACACTCTGAAGGTAAGGGACAATGACAGCATAGGCAACACAGGGTACTCGGAGCTCATAACTGTAAAGGTTGACAACTATCCCGGCGTTGTCACAATCATCACTCCCCGTGACAGCGCAGTCCTGACAAAAAACGCGACAATAGACGTTGTTGTGCCTGCAAACACGAAGCTCGTGGCGTATGAGCTGGTGAACGCCAGCAACAATGTTGTGTTCAGCCTGTACAATGACTCAGACGCCACAGACGGGTGGAACTATACCATTAACACGGCAGCCTATGAAAGCGCAGCCGGATACAGGATTGTTGTTAACGCCTCTGACGACCAGAACAGGAGAATCGGCTCTGACACCGTTATGGGCCTGGAGTTTGACAATGTTGCGCCGACAATAACAAGAAACAGCCCGCTGTCAAGCACAGCATACAACAAGGTTATCAAGCTCAACGCGACTTACAGTTCTGATGTTGTAAAAGTGATTTACTCATACAGGCGCGGGAACGGGCAGTATGTGACTATTGGCGAAACAACAAGCCCGCCATTCATCATGGACTGGGACAGCACAGCGCTTCCAGACGGATCAGACTACGAAGCAAGGTTCAACGCAACAGACAGGGTAGGGCTGACGACCAACATCACATCCCTAAGCGTGGAGATAGACAACACGCCGCCAGTCATAGCGATAAGCAACCCAATCGGCTCCACTGAAGTGAGCGGAACAGTTAACATAACATTCACGGCACTTGGCACAGTCCTCCAGGGCTCAACGCAGGTACAGTTTGATGGAGGAAGCTGGGCAGCAACAACAACAAACACATCTCATGTCTGGGACACAACAGCGTATACTGACACAACACACCTTATAAGGATAAGGGCGAATGACTCGCTGAACAACACAGGCTACTCGGACATAGTCAACGTCGTAACCAATAACGGCGCAGCGCCGGTCATACTCATTGAGCCGGCATCAGGCGGCTTCAAGTCAGGAAGCGTAACAGCGAGAGTAATCGCTCCTGCCCAGACAGACTGGGTCATATTCAACATAACCAACTCAACCAACACGTCAATAAACTACAACCTGACAAACGGCCCGAACTCATTGACGAACGACAGCAATGCAGCAGACGGCTGGCAGCAGGTATGGAACACGCTGCAGTTCAGGGAAGATGTCCTATACAATTTGATGGTAAGCGCATATACATCCAACGGCACGTTCCTCGGCTCGGACATAGCGATAAGCATGGAAGTAGACAACACAGACCCTTCGCCGCCGACAAACCTTACAATAACTGACGCGCCGACAGATAACGACGGCATTCTTACGATACAGTGGAACGGGAGCAGGGGGGTTGATGATGTTGACCACTATGAAGTCCACCGCTCCCAGACACAGAACTTCACGGTAGGAACAGGAACATTTGTAAAGAACATAGCAGGCAACTTAACAATAGACAACGTGCCAACAGGCTTGTGGTTCTACAGGATACTCGCTGTTGACAACGCAGGAAGGAAGAGCAACGCGAGCAACGAAAGCAATACAACAGTCGTGACAACAGGACCAACAGGCACTCTGAGCGCAACACCAACTCTGGTGAAGAACAACGATACAATAACATTTACCTACACTGGCTCAGACACAGGATTTACGGCGTTCATCAACGCAACAGAGTCAGTCCAGTTTGACTCTGCGCAACTGCACGCAATGGACACGCCGTGGACAAGCTCAACAGGCTCACTGAATGTTTCCCTGAACACATCCGTTACAAAGGAAGGGACAGCAAGCCTGCAGCTGAACGCATCAACCAACGTTCAGGGGCAGAACGTGACCATAGACCTGGGAGCCGGCGCGGCAATCAACATAAGTGACTACCAAAACATAACCTTCTGGGTTTACTCAAACACAACAGGGCAGATAATGGAGTTCCTGTTCGGCAACACAAGCTACAACGACAGCAGGACAAGCGCTTCGAGGCAAACAGTAACGATAACAACGAACAGGACATGGGAAAGAGTGGTTGTTGACGCGACAACAATGGGCAAGGTGCAGAAAGGCGCAATAAGGTATTTGATGTTCAACATAACAACAACCAGCCCATTCCTCATACTGATAGACGACATAAGGGCTGCGCCGCACATATGGCTGCATGATGATGGAGTAAGCCCTGATGCGGTGTCAGGCGACCGCTCATACACTGGCTCAATAAACATAAGCAGCAACAACAAGGCGGCAAGCGGCAACTACACTGTAAAGGCACTTGTTTTTGACGCTGCAAACAACCCGTTCAGCCCGTCAACAACAGTAAAGCTTGACAACAAGGCACCGTTCGGAAACATAACCATAAACAATGGAAACTCATACACATCAAGCACAACCGTAACGCTCACGCTGACATTTGACGACGAAAACGGGGTGAAGGAATGCCGCTATAGCAACACAGTCACCTTCTCACAGTCCTTTGAGGCGTGCTCAACAGTGAAGACGTGGATACTTGAAAGCACAGAAGGAACAAGGACGGTGTTCTACCAGGTAAGGGATAATGCAGGCAACATAAACACCAGCAGCGACACAATAATACTGGACACTGTAACACCCACAATTAACATAACATTCCCGTTACCGGGCTCAAAGGTCAACGGAACAGTCAACATAACATTCACCGGCGTGGAAAGCACAGCGCCCAGCATAACCATAGACGGCGCATCATTTGTCGCAACCAACAGCATAAACAACCACATATGGAACACCTCAAACTACGCAGAAGGCAGCCATACTTTAAGGATAAAGGACGTAGACTCGGCAGGCAACATAGGATACTCAGAAACAGTAATAGTGCAGGTTGACAACTATCCCGGCACAGTGTCCATAACAGCGCCTCTAAGGGGGGCCGTGCTGAAAGGCAACGCAACCATACGGGCAACTGCGCCTGAAAACACGAAGAACGTCACGTTCTGGCTGTATAACATATCCTCAGCAGCATGGAACAGCATATACAACGACACAAACCCGGCTGACGGATGGAACATAACCTTCGACACAACAGGCTACAGAGACGGAATAAACTGGAGCATATGGGCGAACGCAACAGATGACGTTGGCAGGATAATAGGCGCAGACGTTGTGACAAGCATAGAGATAGACAACACAGCGCCCTCTGCAACTCTTGTAACGCCTGCTGACGGCGTAACAGTTAGAGGCACGGTAAGGGTAAATGCGACCTCATCAGGTGGCGACACGCAGCAGGTAAGGTTTGAGTACAGCCCAGACTCAGGCACAATATGGTTCCCCATAGCTACGGACTACAGCGACGCAGCAGGATGGGCCGTTGACTGGAACACAGCAGCGCTTGCAGACGGCAGCACATACAGGGTAAGAGCAAACGCAACCGATAATGCAGGGCTTAACGGCGTTGCAACAAACGGCGCAGACTTCACTATAGACAACACAGCACCAGTCCTTGTGATAACAGTGCCTGCAAACGGCGCCCTTGTAAACGGCGTCGTTACCATTACATGGACAGGAAACGAAACCTCCAACCAGAGCTTCATATCAATAGACGGTGCATCATACAACCTTACGAACACAGGAAACACATACGTGTGGAACACTTCGAACTATAATGACGGAACGCACACGCTCAGGATAAGGCACAACGACACAGTGAACAATACCGGATATTCAGACATAGTGGCTGTGACTGTTGACAACATAAACCCCATAGTAACGATACTTTCTCCTCTCTCAAATTCAACAATAACCGGAACAGTGAAGATAGTTGCTGTTGCGCCATCAGACACTGCAAAGGTTGAGTTCCTCGTATACACCACAAACAACTACACGTCAGTCTACAACGACTCAAATGCCTCAGACGGCTGGACATTCAACTGGGATACGACCCAGCACTGCGGCGCAGCAGAGTGCACAAACTCGCGAGTAAGGGTGAATGCTACAGACAGGGCGAACAACTCGGCAATATACACGGCAGACGGCATAGAAGTGGACAACTTAGCGCCGCAAGTAACCCTGCTCAAGCCCGCAAATGGCGATGTGATAAAGGGCGGATACATAGCTGCGGCAACAGCAACAGACGCAGTAAGGGTGAGCTTTGAATACAGCCCCGACTCAGGAACAACATGGTATCCGATAGGAACAGATTTCAGTTCAGCAGGAGGGTGGAACGCCACATGGGACACGACAACGGTGAGCGACGGCACAGCATATCGTGTAAGGGCTAATGCGACGGACAACGCAGGGCTTAGCGCATCCGCAAGCAACTCAGCTGACGTGATAGTAAGGAACGCGCTCGCCACAACAATACTGAGGCCGCTTTCAGGGCAGACCATAAGGGGCAATGTGACACTGGAAGCCGTTGCTCCGTTCACTGCAACAACAGTTGCTTTCAGGATATCAAACTCAACACGGACAAACATGTCAGTCACAGCCGCCACAGGCGAGACTAATGACACAACAAGCGCTGACGGCTTTGCAACAACATGGAACACGACGCAGTTTTCAGACGGCCTCTACAACCTCACCGCGATAAGCTGGGACGGAAGCAATAACTTCATCAGCAATGACACGGAGCTGAACATAAGGATAGATAATACAGCCCCCTCTGCTCCTGTGCTTTCTGTTCTGCCAAGGTTCAGCAGTGACGGAACTATTGGGCTGAATTGGACTAATGTTTCGGATGCTGCGTACTTCAACATTTACAGGTCCACAACTGTGAACTTCCAGGCAGGCAGCGGGACTTTTGTGAAGAACGTGAGCAGCAACACAACCACAGACCTGCCCGGTGTTGATGCGAAGTATTATTACAAGGTCACGGCTGTTGATGCCTCGCTGCTTGAAAGCGCAGTGAGCAACGAGGAAAACACAACAATAATTACTACAAAGATTCCGGGTTATCTTGCGGTTAATGACACTGTTGTTGCACGCGGCGGCGTTATCAAGTTTACGTTTACGAGCAGCAGGCTCGGGCTGAATGTTACGTTCAACAGCAGCGAGATAGTGAAATTGGACTTTAACAGCACAGAGCTGATGCTTAATGATTCGGGTCAGAATGGCGATTTGCTGCCTGACGACGGAGTATATACTGCTGTTTACAGCATTGCTGCCAATAACAATATTAGTGACGGGGCTAAGACCCTTATAGCTGCGGTCAATGACTCTGCGAACAACAGGCTGTATCCGAGCATTAACATCACGCTTGACAACACGATTCCGAATGCTAGTGTGAGGATTAACAACAACCTGGCAGTCACTACCACGAGCAATGTTATGCTTAGCGCGCTGTTTAATGATTCGCACGGAGTTGATGCGTGCAGGTTTGCGAACGAAAACCGCTTGTTTGACGAGTGGGAGAGCTGTGCAAGCACCAAGGCATGGAGGCTGAGCGCTAATGACGGGGCAAAGACTGTTGTGCTGCAGGCCAGGGACCAGGCTGGGAATGTGAATGAGACTAATGATACTATTACTCTTACAGCTTCTGCTGCTACTACGATTATCAGGCCTGTTTCCGGGCAGATAGTCGGAGGTAATGTGACTATAGATGTTGTTGCTCCTGACGGGACGGCGACTGTTGCGTTCAGGCTGTCCAATGTATCGCATACGAATCTGACTCTCAGGAATACTGCTGGCGAAACCAATGACACTGCACTTGCTGATGGTTTCACTCAGCAGTGGAATACGTCTTTGTTTGCTGACGGCCTTTACAATTTGACTGTTGTGAGCTGGGACCAGAACAATGTTTATACGAGCAACGACACCGAGATAAGCATAAGGGTTGCGAACATGCCGCCAAGCGCGCCCACGCTTTCCGTGCTGCCCAAGTTCAGCACAGACGCAACAATCGGGCTTAACTGGACCAATGTGAGCAACGCGGTATACTTCAACATTTACCGCTCCACAACTGTGAGCTTCCAGGCAGGCACAGGCACTTTTGTTAAGAACGTAAGCAGCAACACAACCACAGACCTGCCCGGTGTTGATGCGAAATACTATTACAAGGTAACTGCTGTTGACGTTTCAGGGCTTGAAAGTTCTGTGAGCAACGAGGAAAACACTACAATAATTACTACAAAGATTCCGGGTTATCTTGCGGTTAATGACACTGTTGTTGCTGATGGCGGCGTTATAAAGCTCACGTTTACGAGCAGCAGGCTCGGACTAAACGTCACGTTCAACAGCAGCGAGATAGTGAAATTGGACTTCAACAGCACTGAGCTGATGCTTAACGATTCCGGGCAGAATGGTGATTTGCTGCCTGACGACGGAGTATATACTGCTGTTTACAGCATTGCTGCCAATAACAATATTAGTGACGGGGCAAAGACTCTCATAGCAACTGTTAATGACTCGGCGAATAACAGGCTGTATCCGAACATTAACATAACGCTGGACAACACTATTCCGAATTCGAGTGTGAGGATTAATAATAATCTTGCTGTGACTGCGTCAAGGAACGTTATGCTTTCTGCGCTGTTTAATGATTCGCACGGAGTTGATGCATGCAGGTTTGCGAATGAGGATCGGGGCTTTGATGAGTGGGAAACGTGCACGAGCATGAGGGCGTGGCGTTTAAGTGCTAATGACGGCGTAAAGACCGTTGTGCTGCAGCTCAGGGACCAGGCAGGGAACGTGAACGAGACCAATGACACGATAACGCTTACTGCCGCTGCTGCTACTACTATTATCAGGCCGACAGCAGGTCAGACCATAAGGGGCAATGTGACGATTGATGTGGTTGCTCCTGATGGCGTTACGACTGTTGCGTTCAGGGTGAGCAATTCAACACGGACAAATCTTACGCTTAGCGGCGCGGCAGGAGAGACTAATGACACTACGCTTGCTGACGGCTTCAGCCAGACATGGAACACGACTCTGTTTGGCGATGGCTTGTACAACCTGACTGTGATGAGTTGGGATGCGAACAATGTGTATGTCAGCAATGACACTGAGCTGCAGATAAGGATAGACAACACGCAGCCTTCTTCACCCACGCTTTCTGTTCTGCCAACATTCAGCCGTGATGGCATAATAGGGCTGAACTGGACTAATGTGAGCGATGCTGCGTACTTTAACATTTACAGGTCTACTACTGTCGGGTTCCAGGCAGGCAGCGGGACTTTTGTTAAGAACGTAAGCAGCAATGTGACTACTGATATTCCTGGCGTTGATGCGAAATACTATTACAAGGTAACCTCTGTTGACGTTTCAGGGCTTGAAAGCGCGGTCAGCAATGAAGAGAACACAACAATAATTACTACAAAGATTCCGGGTTATCTTGCGGTCAATGACACTGTTGTTGCACGCGGCGGCGTTATCAAGTTTACGTTTACGAGCAGCAGGCTCGGGCTGAATGTTACGTTCAACAGCAGCGAGATTGGCAAGCTGGACTTCAACAGCACAGAGCTGATGCTTAACGATTCCGGACAAAACGGGGATGCTCTGCTTGACGACGGCGCATATACTGCGGTTTATGCAATTGCCTCCAACAGCAACATAAGCGACGGCACAAAGACATTAACAGCAGCCGTTAACGACTCTGCAAACAACAGGGCATACCCCTCAGTCAATATAACGCTGGACAACACAATACCGAATGCAAGCATAAGGATAAACGACAACCTTGCAGTCACCACGACAAGGACAGTAACCCTGAGAGTGCTGTTCAACGATTCGCATGGCGTTGATGCATGCCGCTTCGCAAATGAGGACAGGAACTTTGATGAATGGGAAGCGTGTGCGAATACAAAGACGTGGCGGCTAAGCGCTAATGACGGGGCAAAGACAGTTGTGCTGCAAGCGCGCGACAACGCAGGCAATGTGAACGAGACAAATGACACAATCACGCTAACAGCAGCAGCCGCGACAACGATAATAAAGCCCACGGCAGGGCAGATAATAAGCGGAAATGTGACGATAGACGTTGTTGCGCCTGATGGAGCCTCAATAGTTGCATTCAGGATTTCAAACGCCACACAAACCAACCTGACAACCCGAAATACGGCAGGCGAAACAAATGACACGAGCCTTGCAGACGGCTTCAGCCAGACGTGGAATACAACAGTGTTCTCAGACGGGCTATACAACCTCACTGCAATAAGCTGGGATGCAAACAATATGTATATGAGCAACGACACGGAGCTGCAGATAGAGATAGACAACATAGCCCCCTCAGCGCCAACACTTACTGCCCTGCCGGCATTTGACGCAGACGGCACAGTAAACCTCAACTGGACAGACATAAGCCTGAGCCACAGCGACGTAATATACTACAACGTGTACCGCTCAACAACGCAGAACTTCAACATAAGCTCTGCCATGAGGATTAAGAATGCCAGCACAAACTTCACTTCAGACGTTCCGGGAATTGATGCCAAGCACTATTACAAGGTAACTGCTGTTGACAACGCGCTGCACGAAAGTGGGGTGAGCAACGAGGAGAACACAACCGTTGCGACAGGAAGGATATTCGGCATACTTGCAGTGAATGACACACTGGTTGCTGACGGCAGCATAGTAAGGTTCACATTCTCAGCGCCCAGACTGGGGTTGAATGTTACGGTAAACTCATCGCAGCTCGGCAACCTTGACAGCAACTCAGTTGAGCTGATGCTTAATGATTCAGGACAGAACGGCGACGACAAGGTGGATGACGGCGTCTACACTGCAATTTACGCAATCAGCGCGACAAACACCGTCGCTGACGGAAGGAAGACGATAACCGCAACTGTCAACGACTCTGCAAACAACCGCTTCTTCCCATCAGTCAACATCACGCTTGACAACACTCTGCCGAACGCAAGCATAAGAATACAGGGGCTTGGCGCAACAGGGCTTATAAACGTAAGCCCTGAGTACACCACATCAAGAAACGTAATACTCTCACTTCTGTACAACGACTCAGAAGGCATAGACCTCTGCCGCTATGCGAACGAAGACAGCGTCTTCACGCAGTTTGAGCCGTGCGAAGCAACAAAGGCGTGGATACTGAGCGCAAACGACGGCAACAAGACAGTCCTGTATGAAGTGCGGGACCAGGCAGGAAATGTAAATCGCACTAATGACACGATAGCGCTGAACACCACAGGAGCAGGGCTTGACCAGACGCCGCCATTAGCGCCTACAGTAACGGATGACGGAGCATACACAAACACAAAACACGCCCTGCACGCTCGCTGGAACAGCACAGACCCGGAAAATGATATCCTCCACATCCCGCTGCAGTACGAGTACAGGATAAGCTACAACAGCTCAAACAGCTTCGTCAACGGAAGCTCATTCCTTCTTGTAGGAACAGCAACAGAGCTAAGAGTGTTTGGCCTGAACCTTGACAACAACACCAACTACACATTTGAAGTCAGGGCGATAAACACAGCAGGCATCAGAAGCCCGACAGGATACTCTGACGGCATAATAGTTGACATCACGCCTCCAACAGCGCCCGGAATAACGAGCAGCCACTCAAGCAACTGGACACAGAACAGCAACCCGGTCTTCAACTGGAGCTCAAACGACAGCATATCAGGAGTAAAGGCGTATTCATACGTCCTTGACACCAACTTCAGCACCGTCCCGGACAACGTTGAGGAATCAGAAACAGAGCACATACTTGTCAACAGCTCAGTCAACACAGGGCAGCAGCAAACGCTTAAATACAATTCAACAGGAAACGCCTCAGCAATATTCATAGAAGTCAGGCAGAACCTCACAGCCCTGGACACAATAAGGCTCACCATTTACGCTGCAGAAAGCCACGTTGAAACGCCTGACACACTGAAGCTGTTTGCCTACGCAATCTCCTCGCCGCCAACCGCATACAACATGACGGCAAGCAACATAACAACCATTGCAGACACAACAGCGGACATAGCATTCAAGCAGTCGCTTCTTGACGCAGAAGGAACAATACTGAGCATAACAAGCAGCGCAAACGTGACAGCAGGAAGGTTCTACATAGCGATAGCAGGAGCTGCAGAGGACGATGACAACAACTACAACCTGATTATAACAGGCTCAAACGCGACAGCAAGCATAAACAACGCAACGCAGTCCTTCATATGTGCTGAAAATGGCGCGTGCACGAACCAGACAAACACGTTTGACTACGGCGTAAAGATAGAGCGGGCTGATTTGAGAGGCGATAACATATGGGACAGGTCATACCCGGTTGGCGACGGAACTTTCTACTTCCACGCCAAGGCAATAGACAATGCAGGAACGTGGGGAGAAACAGGCACATACAACATAAGCGTTGACACCAGCGCTCCATCAACGCCGCAGATGGCTCAGCCAGCCAAGACGACAAACAACAGCTCCATCAGCTTTGAATGGACTCAGAGCACAGACCCGCACTCAGGAGTTGACAATTATTACCTGGCTGTTGACAATGATTCGGATTTCGGCAGCCCTGACTACAGAAACTGGGTTGGAAACGTGACAAACACAACAATAACTGTTACGAACACAACCACAACATACTACGCAAGGGTGCACTCAAAGAACCTCGCAGGCGTAAACAGCAGCCTCAGCAGCTCGGTAACCACAGTGCTTGACATAACGCCGCCAACAGTCACATACATAAGGCCGCAGGGCACAATAGTCAGCAGCTCAACAACGCTTGCTGTAAGGACAAGCGAAAGGGCAATATGCCGCTACCAGATAAGTGCAGGCACAGCACAGAACTTCACTTTCACGAACAACACTTATCATGAAGCAAGCGTCAGCCTGAGCACAGGCAACACAATCTCGGTAACGTGCTATGACGACGTCAACAACGCAGGCACAGCAAGCTCAGGCTCAATAACCGTCTCAGCGCTTACTGCAGATTCTGTAACTCTTGTGCCAACAACCAAGACAGTGTTCACAGACGAGGCAACAAGCATAGACTACACCGTGAAGAGCGGCTCAACCAACCTTGGAGGCATATCCTCTGAAAGCTTTGCACTGTTCCTTGACACGTCAAGCCAGACAATATCCGTAACAGACAACGGCAACGGAAACTACACAATAGCGTTTACCGCACCTGCAACAAACGGCTCAATGAACATGACAGGAAGAGCCGGAACAACAACAAGCGCACAAGGAACCCTGAACGTCAACAACCTGATGTTCACAGTTCTGTTCGTCAACGACACGCTCAACCCAATCAAGACCCAGAAGATGACTTACACGCTGGTCGGCAACAACTTCAGCCTCGGGATAGCGAGCCAAAGCAAGTCCGTATCAATAGGAAGCTCCGCAGCAACAGGGCTAAACCTTACAGCCAACGCAAAGGACAGCGACGTCATGGTGTTCATAACGAGGCCCACATCAGGCGTTGAAAGGGTTGAGGATCTTCTCAAGGACCGCGCGTTCCTTGACGCAGTCGTGCCAAGCTTTGGCTACGCCCTGAAGCAGGACACATTTATAGTCTACACAGAGCTCTCATATGACAGCATATCCCTGAGCTCGAACAACACCCTTTCAACAGGCAGGCACAACTTAGTCATAGAGAACAGGGGCTTTGACACTACAATAAACAAGACAAAGCTGGAAGTGAGGATAACGTGACTACAGTTGACTTCACCGCAGAAAATCACGCTTACAGGCCAAATTCCCTGACCAAGTCCATAGTGGAATATACTTTTACTTGTGACTGCATCTTCAGCCTTTTCTCATTAGACCACAATGGGCAGTTTAGTTTAATGGACAAGGCGATGTACGGAATGTCCTTGACGTGCCCCTGCAGCAGATCTCCAGCTTTCTCTTTACAGCCAAGCCAAGCCTTATCCGGAACAGAGCTTACGAACACCTTCAAAACAGCCATTGCAAATGCGAACCCTGCTTCCGATATGCCTGCCTTTTCACATATTTCGCCCTTATGCCTGCCAAGCTCTTCAGTAAGCAGCTTCGGCGCTTTCAGCTCCAAGTTGAACCTCCTGTCAGCATCAAGGATGAGTTCCCTTACTTTAGAATCGCGTTTGAAGAAAGAAAACAGTACATTGGCGTCCACGACAATAATCATCAGCAGTCACAGCACTCCCTGCGCCTTCAGGCGCCTTGACATGGCTTCACCTGCCTTCCTGCCAAGCTCCAGCGCATCAGCTTCAGATAATCTGCTGCCCTTAAGCAACCTGTTCAAGGCGGAAAGAACAAGCGTCCTCTTTGACCTTTCAGACAACTCGTCCCTTGCAGCTCTTTCAAACACCTCAGACCAAGAGATGCCTGAGCGCTTCCTCATGTCACTTTCAAGCGCATCCGAAATCTTCAACCTCAGCTCAGCCATAAGCTCACCCGCCATACTCCATCAAAAGGTACTATATAAACCTTTTGCGTGCTCGTGCACCGCAACACCTGACAGCGACTTACGCTTCCCATAGCGACACGCTCCTGCCCACCTTTCCCAAAAAAGGGAAAGGGAAGGGGCAGGAGCATATTTTAGGACATTAAGAACAGGACATTAATAACCTTACAAAATAAAACAAAATGCGCATGCTGAAGTCAAGAAAGGCGCAGTTTTACATAGTCATAGCCATAATGCTGATAGTTTACCTGTTCGCAATAGGCAAACAGACAGCCCAGATAAAGAAGCCCGAAACATCGTTCAGGCAGCTTTACCAGAACTTCATGGCAGAAAGCCCAAAGGTAATAAACTCGGGAGTGTATGAAGGCAACCTGACAGAAAGGTTCAGGAACTTTTCAGACGCCTACATAACCTATGCAAGGACCAAAAGCCCGGACTTCAGAATGGCGTATGCTCTCCTTGACCAGGACGAAGTGCTCATAATGAACAGCTTAAACGAACCCCTGAATGTCACGACTCCGGCAACAACATTTATATTGGGCAGCGGCACAAGCAGAACAATAACAAAACCGCAAAACCTGACTTTTTACGTCAACAACGAAGCATACAACTTCGCATTCACCCGCGATACAGAGCTCAAAGCGCTTTTCAAAAAAGCAGACAAAAACGAGGTAATAATACATGTTGAAGGGTAGGTTCTGCATTAACGCATGACTTTCCCCATCACGCCCTCAAAGTTCCTTCTGTAAACCTTATCCAAGGAGCTTTCATTAATGCCCAGCCCATTCAAAGTTTTGTTTATCAAAAAGCACCGGTACTTGCCCTTCTCCAGCATAGCCTTGTAGCAGCCTGTTATGTTAATCATCCACTCCTCTGACTTCAGTTCGTAATCAGTCACTACCATGTCTGTGCCGAATAGAATCCTGTCGCCGTAGTCCCTGAATATTGCCTTGAAGCCTTTCGTGTTTTTGGACACCCTTTCCAGCCCTGCAGCCATGTACGGAGAATAGCCAAAGGAGATGTCAGTGTAAAGGTTCGGGTAAGTGCTGAACAGATGCCTGAGCTTTGTGAGATTTGAGGAGCTCATGCAGAAGTGCGGGCAGATAACAGTCATTCCGGGAAAGTCCTGCAGCACTTTTTCAAATTCTGCCTGATAATGATAAGGGTTGACGTGCCAAACCAATGGGAGTCTTTTCCTCTCTATGTATTCATAGACAGGGTACATGTCTTTGTCGTCAAGCCTTTTTGTGTAGAACAGCGTGTGCCCGCTGTAAAGCTTAACCCCGTCTCCCCCTTTAGCCACGCACTTCTTCAGCTTCTCCAGTTTGTCTTTGTCATCGGGGCTGATTGCGCAGAACGCATAAAACCTTCCCGGATAAGCCTTCTTAATCTTCAGCAGCTCCCCATTGTTTTCGTCATAGCCATTAAAGCCGCCACTGAAATAAATCGTCTGCTTAGGGCTGCCAAGAAGAACTGTTCCTGACACGTTGGTTGCGTCCATCACCCTGACAAGCTTCTCCGCCTCTTCAACAGACTGTATGTGCTCGTGGGCGTTGATAATGCCTGATGCAGAAGAAGCACTGGCAGCATTTCCCTTAAAAATAAAGTACGCTATAATAGCAACCGCAACTAAAACCAAAACAGCAGCTGCTGCAGGAAGCTTCTCCGAACTCCTTTTCATGCAGCACAGAAATCAAGACATGATATAAAAAAGTGTTGGTGTCAGAAGTTATGGCGAATACCTTGCCATGCTTGCGTTTAGACCGCCCCCATAAGGAGCATTTTTTTGCCCAGGACCTAATCTCTTTAAGAGTATGCTCTGTATGACTTCTAGTTCAGGAAAGTCCCCTGCATCAATCATTCTTTGCAGTTCTCTTCCGTCTTGTTCCATCACCCACTTAATCATCGTCATATATTCGTCTACTGTCAGCCTTCCGTCAGGCCTTTCCAGCATTACCTTATCCAATCCTGTTTTTTTTGCTGCAGCCCAAGCGCCACGATAAGCATCCCCTGTTTATCATTGCCATGCCATCGCCTAAGTCTATCAGGCTGGCGCCATCAGGAAGCCCAAACGTTTCTATATGGACCTGACCGGCTAAATATGATGTTCTCTCTTCCAAATTCAACGGTGCAATATGCATTATAGGGCGATTTTTGTTATGGTGCATAGAATGAAATTAGGCCTATTGGGAAAATTATGCTATAAGACCCTGTGTCGTCACGTATGCCTGGTGTCAGCCTTGCAATACTGATTTGTCTAATTGTTTCAAACTCAGGAGGATCGGCGTTTAACTTCTCTCTCCAGTAAGCCGGACTTTTTGAATTAATATGCTCAAATAGTTTAAGTTCCTCATCTATACTTAGCCTTTTATTTGGTCGTTCTAGCAAAGCATCTAACAGACCAAGTTCCCTTGCAGCTACCCATGGTATAGCCAACACGCCATCAAATCTATCCCCTTTTGGAACTAGGTAAAAAGGCAATAATGTGTTTGAAATATATGTTTCATTAGAGCGTGTCTTCGCTATACTGAACGCATCGTAACCTAATTGCTCCAAGGTAAGAATACACGCCCTCTCAAACGGCAAAGATGAAGCCTCATTAACTAAATTATCGCTATAGTTATTTCCCAGTATGTTTGGATTACTAGTGATACTATGAGCCTTTGCACTTTCATTACATAAGTATCTTACCACTTCCCAAAGTGGTCTTCCAGAACGGATGTATATTTTGTAGCCTATTACTTGGCCATCAATTATATTGTTCCACGCTCCAAACGCAAATTGCCGTTTTGGGTCTAGTTTAGGGACATATATTTTTGCCGCCTTTGTAAATTCATCTTCACTGGATATTTTTATCGGCACTCCGGTTCCTATGAGTTTTCTTCCCATTAAATGTTCTTGGAAATAGTCAACTATGTCTTGCACCTGGCTTGCATCGGTTACTGGTACGAACTTGTTTGCGCGCAGCCCTAACGGGTCAGGGTTTGACTGTGGTGTTGACGTTGCTGTTGGCGGCACATGTACGGTTAGTTCTGGTGTTGGCTCTTCTGTTGGCGTTGCTTCTATTTCTTCTTCCAGTCCTGTGCTGTTGTGGTCACCGGCAGCGTTATCCGCGCCAGCATCGTAAACAACTGTTTCTGAAGCATTGGTTTCGTTGCCGGGCTCGTCTGCCTTTGCAACTCTACTTGGCATGCATGATGTGAGTGCGACTACAGTAGCTAAAGATAATCCCAGCACGGCATATCTTTTCCCATAATTATGCCCCCTTAGAGTGCCATTGTCGCTGGGCTTCAGAGTTGATAATAATTGGTCTAGCAGCATGTCTTTATTATAAGTTTTGTATGTTTATAAATCTTTCCTTTATTTTGTCACTTCTTCGTAGTCATGCTCTTATGAGAATCTTTATATAGGAATGGTTGCAGTTTAACAGTTGTTATGGTGAAGAAAAGAGGTGTTAGGAATAAGCTGCCGTCAGGAATAGTTTTTCTTGTTTTACTGGCGGCCATATCCTTGATAGTTGTAGCCACTCATGAACCAGTGCGCATAACTGTAACCAAGGTTGATGACACAGCACGGATAACTGCTGTTCATAACACAGGAGGAGAAGGAGAGGGCTAAGGCAATAATTTGTCAAATAAAAAAGTATTCGTATTAAGGAGCTCTGCTTTGATATGTCCTAATTATCGCCCTATCATAAGGTGTACTTTGCTTTCCCGGCACCAGCCTTCTAGTTACAATATCAGTTGCTAAATTTGCATCTGGCAAAAATCCGCCATTAATCTTTTCTAGAAGTTCCGACCTGTTTTGCCTTATTAAATGCTGATATAAGGTCATCTCCTCTTCTACTCTCAATTCCCCGTTTTGTCGCTCCAATAACACAGCTAATAGACCTGTTTCTTGTGAAGCGCCCCCAACCCACGCAATTAGATAAGCATTATTGTAAACATCATTTTGTAAGTTGCCTCTTCTGCTGAATGCAGTCCTTGTGAGTGTTCTCATTAAACTTGCATTTTGCGGTGTATAGCCTACCTTGTAAAAGTCGTAGCCTAATTCTTCAAGAGCGATTATGCTCGCCCTTTCACCTACCATCCCGGCAGCTTCAAAAATTAATTCATCAGGATTGTTTATAGCGGCTTGCGGTTTTAGTAATTCATTTAAAATGAATCGAAATATTTCCATAAATGGTCTATCTGATACTATATTTATCTCTGCATCAGAAATTGTCCCTCCCGTAGGCAGGTAGAAAAAAGACGGTTGATTTTGTGGATTGTATAGGACACGCCCGACAAGTTCTAACTGCCTCGCCTTAAATCTTTCTTCATCTACAAACCTTAATGTTTTTTCATTTATAGTATCCGTGCCTAACAACCGTCTTTCAAGATATTTAAGTGGCACTTCCACTTGTTGGAATGTGGTTAGTCTTGTGTTGTTTTCATAAAGTATCCCGATCCCTAACGGGTCAGGCATATGTGTTGCTATCGATGGCACATATATTGTTGGATCTGGTGTTGGCGTATCTGTTGGTTCTGGCGCGGGCGTGTATGTGGGCGTGGGCGTCCATACCGGTGGTGTTGGTGTTGCTGCGATTGCTTCTATTGTTTGCCTGTTGCCGTTTGTTTGTGCTGTTGCCTCTGATGGTTTTGCCGCGCATGCTATGCCTGTTGCTGCCAGAATAGCAGTGATTCCTACAAGTGCGAGTGCGGAGTAAAAGCTTTGTCCGTGTTTGGCTGGGGTGTATGCTTTGGCTGCGTCTTCCAGAGTTTGGGGGCTTGCATGCGGCGCTTCAGGTTGCATTGCGGGTGTTATTGATTTGCGCATTTAAGGAGCATAGAATTCTCGTCTTGTGATAGTGAATCTGCCGATTTCATCATGGCGTATTCCTGGTGTCAGTCTAGGGAGAATAATTTCTTCTATAGGTGCCAAGTCTATTGGGCTGTTTCTTATTCGCGCTCTCCAATAAGAAGGGGGCTTAGAATTAATATGACGATACAATCCCATTTCATCTTCTACACTCAGTTTCATATTAGGTTGGCTCTGCAAAACAGGCACGAGTCCCAACTCGTCTGCTGCGGCCCAACTCACTGGAAGTATCTCATTAAATAAATTATCCTGTGCAAAAGCGAAGGGCAGTAAGGTATTTAATATGTATTGCTCATTGCTTCTTGTCTTTGCTACCCTGAATGAGTCATGCCCGACCTCTTCTAAAGTAAAGTGACAAGCCCTTTGAAATGGAAGAGCAGAAGCTTCAGCAACCAAGTTGTCCTTGTAGTTGGGTCCAAGAATTCCCGGATTATTTGTAATAGCGTATGCCTTTGCGCCTTCATCACATAAACGATTTACAGTTTCAAACAATGGCCTTCCTGAAAGAATGTATATCTTATACCCTATCACCACATTATTAATAATAGTATCCCATGCTCCAAACGCAAACTGTCTCTTCGGGTCAAGTTGAGACACATATATTCTTGCTGCATTTATAAATTCATCTTCATCAGATATTTTTATCGGCACTTCGCGCCCTATGAGTTTTCCCCCCATTAAACTTTCTTGGAAATAGTCAACTATGTCTTGCACCTGGCTTGCATCGGTTACGGGTACGAACTTGTTTGCGCGCAGCCCTAACGGGTCCGGTATAGGCATTGACGTGTCCGTTGGTGTCGGTTCAGGCGTGTATGTTGGCGCGAGTGCGTACGTGGGTTCTGGTGTTGGCGTAGAATCTATAACTGCCGTCAAGCCGCTGTTTTCATGGCTTTCTGCCGCATTGGCTGGCGGGATTAATGAGGATGCTGGCGAGCAAGCAGCTGCTACTGTTACACCAACGATTAGTGCTTCTGCAAGCGTTTTTTTTATAATCCGGTCTAGGCTCATGAGTCCTGTATTGGCATCATTGTAAGGCGTATTTTATGGGGCATAGGTTGCGCGATCACCCAGCATAAACTGGACAATTTCAGGGTCGTAACGTGCCCCTGCTACAAGAATCCTCGACATATTCAGTTCTTTTAAAAGTTCCAACTCGGTTTGGCCTAGTCTAGGAAACTGGCTTCTAAAGTAGCTCGACGGCATTGATTGAATATATGCGTTTCTTTCCAAGTATTCTCCTATTGTTAATCTTCCGTTTGGACGGCTTTGCACAGCGTCCGAATGCCCCAGGTCTTGCGCAGCTATTAAGTCAGCTAACAGAGCTTCGTCAAAAACATTCCTTCTTGAAAAATATTTTTGCAGAAGGTCGTCAAGCACATCACTCAGATATTTCTGATTTTGTTGTGTTCTAGCAAGTTTATGGATATCAAACCAGGGTCTTAGAGCCTCAAAGCATGCTCTTTGGAAGGCAAAGGAGGCTTCGAACCTTAACGTATCTATGTTCGGATTGCTAATCGCATTATAAGCTTTCCCGCTTTCGTCGCACATAATAACTACAGCTTCAAAAAGCGGTCTTCCTGATAAGAGATAAATTGCATAATCTGTAACTTTACCATCAGCTTTATGCCACACTCCAAAGGCGTATTGCCCTTGCGCCGGGTCAACTTCAAGTTTGAAACTTTTCGCTTTTGATTTAAATGCTTGTGGATCCTGAATTATTACTATTGGGATGCCTCTTTCGACAGGACCGCCTTCTTCTCCTTTGCCTATTATACTTCTTCCTATTATCTGGTCATAATATTGCACGATGTCAATGATTTGGCCCGTTTCGGATATGGACGCCTTTATGCTTTTGTTTTGGAATGGGTTTGGTATATCTGTGAGTGTGGCTGTTGCTGTCGGCGGCACATATATTGTTGGTTCTGGCGTTGGCGTCCCTATTTCAGGTGTGGTAGTGGAGTTTGGTTCTTGTGTTGGCTGTTCTTGTTCCCCTGCTTGTGGTGTTGCAGTGCCTTCGATTAGCGTTTCTATTCCTCCATTGTTGTTTGTTGCTGCTATTGCTGGTGTGCGTGGTGAGCACCCTGATATTGTTACTGCTAGTCCTGCAAGCAGCAGATAGGGCAGTATTCTCCCGCTTCTTGGGTGCTGCGTGCGTGTTGAGTGGTTTGGTGGCCCGTGCAGTCTTAGGCCTATGTCTGATCTTGCGTATTGTTCTCTGAGTTCTGAGTTTTGCAGTAGAGCGTCTAGGTTCATGCTTGGTCCTTATAAGCAGAGGCGATTTATAAATCTTTCCTTTATTTTGTCACTTCTTCGTAGTCATGCTCTTATGAGAATCTTTATATAGGAATGGTTGCAGTTTAACAGTTGTTATGGCGAAGAAAAGAGGTGTTATGCATAAGCTGCCGTCAGGAATAGTTTTTCTTGTTTTGCTGGCGGTCATATCCTTGATAGTTGTAGCCACTCATGAGCCAGTGCGCATCACCGTAACCAAGGTTGATGATACGGCCCGAATAACTGCTGTCCACAGCACAGGAGGAGGAGAAGGCGAGGGCGAGGGCGAAGGCGAGGGAGAGGTGCCTCCGCCGGATGTTGTACCCACACCTGAGCCGCCACCGGGAGATTGTGTTGAGAACTGTGAAGTCCCACCGCCAGAGCCGCCACCACCGCCACCAGATACGGTAGGTAGTGGTGCTAGACCTCCGGGTGATCCACCTCCACCTCCACCTACCTGCATCAACCTTGACATGATTAACAACATGATTGATTATTTTAGTGGCGGAAATCCTAATAATTGTGAACAGGATTGCCAGGATGCTGTTCGGAACACTATGAACGACTATTACGACCCTGCTACTGGCAGTACTAATTGGGATGCTGTTGCTGCTGACTGGTGTTCGTGCAGCGGCGACCCGCCTGCTGATGCAGGTGACCCGACAGGAGGACTCGGAGGCGATCCTGGGGCTGGTGGTGAAGGCGAAGCAGAAGCAGAGGCTGAAGCTGAGGCAGAAGCCGAAGGAGAAGGCGGCGGTGAAGGTGAGGGTGAAGGAGAGGGTGAAGGTGAGGGTGAAGGTGAGGGAGAATGATGAAACTCGTATTAGAGATGTTTGGGAGAGGAGGTGTTGAAATTGGCAGGGAGTAAGATATTTGGTGTTTTGATTATGTTGTTTATGTTAATGGCTCTTGTTTTGGCAGGCTCTTTAGTCTATGCTCAGGAAGGCGAGCAGAAAGAGAATGCTGAGCGGCAGGCGTGCTTTAGCCTCCTGCAGAAAGAGGTAAGGAAGGAATTTGGCGTGGATTTCCCGTTCACTTATGGCGAGTTTGCAGAGCAGGCTTCTGTGCACAGTTCAAGGCAGAATATGATTTCAAGGATTGCTTCGGCTGCCAAGTTCAAGTATCACACTGTAACATTTGGCGCGCCGACAGTGTGGACTCCCGATTCGCCTTACTTTGCTGACAAGTGGCCTGAAACCAATGAGTACGCTGTTATCTTCTACTATGACAACACAACATTTGACGGGTGCGGCTTTACCAGGATTTCTCCATTGGGAAACTACACCTACGACACCATGTATTATCGCTTCTTAAGCCCTGATGGGGGAACATCGCGCATAAGCAACGTCAGCGAGCTTAACATGGTTCAGGACGGTTTCAAGTTTAATGTTGCTAGGTATGTTCGTGACTTTATGGATTATGGCGGCAACGAGTTTGTGCGCTACAGCCGGATAAGCCTGGCATCAAACCTCACTACAGCCAAGGAGGAGCAGGTTTGGGCTATGAAAGTTCTGCTTTACTCAGAGGTTGCGGAGCTTCGCGAGGAAAACATGGCACTGAGAGGAAAGGTTGAAAGTCTTTCTGCGGCAAAACAGGCGGATTTGCAGAAACTGCTGGTTTATGGCGGCGCGTTGCTGATGGTTGCGGCAGTAGTTGTGCTGGTTGTGCTGCTGGCGAGAAAAGGCGAAAAGAAACCGTCCAAATAGAATGGGAAGATGTTGCATAAAAACATAGTCTTGTCAGGCATTTCTTTAGTCATAATAGTTTTATCTTCATTAGCAATACTTGCAGGCACAGCCCAGATAAGGAACCCCTTGAACCAGGTTGTTGGCACGTGCACTTTTAACTGCGGAGCTGACTCTTCATGCACATCCACCGCTTCTTTGAGTTGCAACGCCATAGGATGGTTTACTGCGCGCTCGGACTGCCCTGGCGGCTATGGCTGCAACACCTACAACTGCGGGGTTTATTATTGCAGTTGCATTGACGGCAACTATGAGTCCTGTGGCGGCAATTATGACGGTCCTTACTGTAATGGTAACTTAAGGGAAACAAGGGATTATTTATGCGGCACAGGGCAGTGCGCCTACAACGTGGTTTCCAGCGAGGACTGCGCGGCAAGGAGCAGCGAGAACATTGGCGATGCAGGCGATGCGCCCCTCGTTGCAGGCAGCTGCCGCGACTACAACGGCTGCAGCACAAGTAGTTGTAGCTATGCGGACATTGCTGACTCGTGCGTGTCGGGCTCGCAGCTTATTGAATACTATGCTACAGGAGCTTCATGCACAGCGAAATCATATGGCTGCCCTGACTTTGAACTGGCAGCCACTGATTCTGATGGGGGCGACAACCCTTCTGCTAACGGTGCCTGCACACGTGGAACAGGAGCAACTTGCGCCAGTGGGGCATTTTCAACAGTAGTTACCGGAGCATCAGGAACTGACGCCTGCGAAGGAATATGCGGAACAGGAACCAATAGTTGCGTCTACAGGGAGTTTTTTGTTTCTGACAGCGCAGACGGGTGCAGCGGCTCGGATACGTGCTCAAGCAGAACTTATGACCCTGACACCAGCAGCAACACCTGCACAAGCTGCGGTCGCGAGTGGGGTCTTCCGGGCGAGACAGGGAGCCCATGCACTGGTGATGACAGCAATGAATATGTAAGATGGAGGCAGTGCGCTCCGGGCAGTTGCGTTTCTGACCTGAATGACAGGGCTGCGTGCAGGAGCCAGAACTCGTGCGTCATGAATGGGCAGTGCTTTACTGACATTGATGACTATGCAAAGGAGAAGTGCAGGGCGGAAGGCAGGGAAAATGATGATGAATGCAAAAAGGGCAAGAAGCGCGGCGCAAGAAACAGCGTTGACAAGGACAAGATGTACAAGGACACTGACGATGACGGAAGAATGGAGGGGTGTGACCCTGGGACGTGGATTACGCCAACTGCAGATTCTGTGCATGGAAGGGTTGTGACTGTGGAGGGCTTCGGAATTAACGGCGTGGAGATAAGGATTCTGGGCACAGATTATGTAAGAACCACTACAATAATCAATAGCGTAAACGGCTCATACGACTTTGGAAGCTTTGTCAACAGCAGCGTGAGCTACGACATCGTGGCTTCAAGAAGCCCTTATTCTCCAAGCGTCCTGAAGGACGTATTCATCCCTGACTTTGCAGACGTGATTATTCCTACCATCACATTAAGCTACGGCTCAGACCTGTGCGAAGAAGACTGCACTTTCACAAGCGATGAGACCTGCCATGCCTCGTGCCAGGGCACTAATGGCTGCATGTTTTATGATGTTGTTGCCGCAGGAATATGCGATGCCGTGCATACGGGTTTCAGGGTTGACTACAGCTCAACGCAAGAGGTTCAGTGCTGCGAGGGCTCGCCTTATGTGCCTGTTAAGATAAAGGCAACGACAAAGATAAACGCAACAAATGTTGTAAGGATAACGAGGAACGTGTGGTATGAGGGCAAGCTCGTGAAGATGGTTATTGACGTGTTCAGTTAGGTTCATATAATACTTTGACGCACAAAATGACAAAAGCCTTGGCAAGCAAAAAGGCAGTCGCTGCATGGATATCATGGGTGCTGCTTGTAGGGTTGTCAGTAGTCATAGCCATGTTTGTGCTTAACTGGGCAAGGGGGCTCGTAACACAGCACGGTGAAGACATAAAGGAAAGGGCTGACTACTCAGCGCTCTGCGAGAACCTTGACATAAGGCTGGAAAGCATATGCCAGAATACGCAAACTTTAAATATGAACGTGTCCAATAACAACAATCTGAAGGTAGAAAGCATATTGGTGCGGATGGTGGACATATACGGCACCCCGCAACTTCGTGAAACAAACACGACCATAAAGCCTGAAGAAAAGAAGGAGCTAAAAATAGTGAAGCAGGGCGTGCTGCAGAAAATAGAGGTCATACCAGCAACCTTCAGCGGCTCCAAACGCATAGTCTGCCAGAACAAAAAAGTAACTTCGGAAAAAATACCAATCTGCATATAGAAGGCATATAGAAAAAGAGGTGTTAATTGTCATGGTGAGCAACTCCAGAAATTCCAGGAAAAACAGCCTCGTGGTCAATCTGGTGCTGGAGAAATCCAAGCTTAACAGGGAAAAAAGCGTACTGGTACTCGACAAGGCACTGCTTCTGTACTTCTCATTCCTCTTCGTAGGTGTAATCGGCTTCGTAAACGGCTACCTGACAGTCCAGCTTCTCAACATGTTGATACTCATGAGTTTCGGGGTGCTGATAGTAGGAATAGCTCCATACTGGATAACTATGCGTAAGGAGGAGAAAAACCTTGAAGCGCTCATATCTGAAGCCAAAAAAGGCAAAACATGAAAAACCAGAGGTGTAAAATGCATAACATGCGCAGGAAAATCACATTCACAGGTAAAAAAGCGGTTTCGCCGCTCATCGCAACAGTGCTTCTAATAGCGTTCGCAGTAGCCCTTGGCGCAGTGGTCATGAATTGGGGAAGAAGCTACACAGAGCAGACAGCAGAAAACGTAAAGAAAAAGTCAGACGTTGATGTCAAGTGCAGCCTTGATGTCAAGATGAAGCTGCTTGAGCTGAGCGACAAGCCGCAGATATGCGTTGGGCAGTGGGGGGCGAACAGCTACATAAACTTCACCGCGCTGAATGACGGAGCCAAAAAGATTGAGGCAATACAGGTAATGGTAATAGGAGACGGCACACCGGGTGTGGTTGTAAACACGTCAGTGTCCAACTCCACCATCACGATTGCAGGCGCAGTCAAGATAAGCGCCGCGTACACATATTCCGCCGCAGGCAACCTGAAAAAGGTCAGGCTTATACCTGTTGTGGAAATAGGCGGAGTGCAGACTGTATGCGCAGGGACGGGCAGCGTTCTTGAAAGAGACGTGGCAGACGTCATATCGTGCAACTCAAGCTGAAATGTCAAATGAATACAAGGCAATAGTGCTCTTTTTGCTTGCGCTGTCTGCACTGCTTGCAATCTTCATACTCTTCAAGGGCCTGAACATATACCAGGACTCAAAAGCCGAAACAGAGCAGAACTGGCAGCCATCACTGCAATGCGTAAGCTACATATACTCGGTAAAAGGCATCAGCTACCAGGCAGATGCGCAGGAGCTGGTGTTCACCTTTGAAAACAAGCTATACAGCGACGCAGAGATAACCAGCATAACAGTGACTTCAGACATGCAGCAAATCCGAACGCTGCAAAAAAGGCTGGTGCAGGGCACAGAGGCAAAAATAACGCTGCCCGGATTTGCAGTGGGAAAAAACTTCACAATATACCCTGACAACTGCCGGATATATGCGAAGACGTGCTTCCCAGCAACAAACGAGTGCATAGGATATGAATGAGAAAAACCACAGTAGCACCTGCCAAAAAGGCACAATCCAGAACTATAAACTACAAACGCATAACTATAAACTCCAAAAGGGCAGACATATGGCTGTCCGCCGTTCTGTACGTGCTTATAGTGATAATAATCATGGTCATGATACTTGAAGCAGGGCTTCCGATACTTGACAGGGCAAGGGACAGAAGCACATTCACCCGGACAAAAGACACAATGACTGCTCTGGACCAGCACATAGTGGACATAGCCAACGAAGGGCAGGGCTCGCAGCGCGTAATACCGATAGAAGTGCCTAAAGGCGACATAGAGACAAAGGATGGCAAGCTCCTGTGGAAGCTTGAGACAAGCTCAAAGCTCATAGAGCCAAGGTCAAGAATAGACCAGGGCAACCTGGTAATAGCAGCAGACCTGGACGTGGCTGCCCGTGAGTACCCTGATTCATATGTGCTTGAAAACTCAAGGATACTCATCAACATAACAAGAACCGGAACCCCGGACAACTGGACAGGCATAAACACCAGCAGGCTCATAAGCTACGTCGAGTCAAAGGCAGAAGGCTCAAGAACAGCAGGAGTTTTCAAGTTCATCATACAAAACGCCGAAAACTCAACAAACGGCACAGGATACACAAAGATGGTTGACAAAGGCACATCGCTTACAGCAGGAATAGTCATAGCCCACGTCAACTCGTCAAACTACGAGTACGACCTGAAGATAGCCCTTGACAGCAAGGCAGACTTCTTCAGGGCGGCAATAGAGAACTTCAGGGCAAAATAAGGCAAAATGGCAGAAACCTTACAGCAAATACCGCAGCCTGCAGAAGCTACAGCAGCCACAGCCACGGCTCAGGCAATCCCGGCACGCGCAGTTCCAGCAGCCGAAGCAAGAGCAGCGCCAGAACCGGAAGTGGCTGTGGAAGAAATCCCGCCGTTCGCAATAGACATACGGCCAAGGATACTCAAGCTGCCGGACATAAAATACAAGACAGCAATAAACGTGCGCTATCCCCTTCTGCCGCCATACGCATTTGCGCATGTGTACTGGGATGAGGAAAAGAAAGAGCTCGTCTACGATGTTGAAGAATACAAGCTCACAGACACGGAGATAGAGCTCCTCAAGCTCCTGCAGCTCGGGCTTGAGGAGATGATAAACATAAGCTTCATGTACGCGGCAAAATCAAACCTGATCCTGAAATACCTTGAGAAGAACGTCCAGTCAATACTCCTTGAGCTGGGAGCGAAAGTGTCAAAAAAGTCATACATGAAAATCATGTACTACATCTACAGGGACTTCATAGGGCTCAACGAAATAGAGCCGCTCCTCAACGACTACTACATAGAAGACATAGAATGCAACGGCGTCGGAAGCCCAGTCTACATAGTGCACCGCAAATACCAGAACATGCGCACAAACATAATATACAAGGAGCCCAAACAGCTCGTAGACTTCGTAGAAAAGCTGGCGCAGAAAACCGGCAGATACGTGAGCTTCGCAAAGCCGCTGCTCGACGGAACTTTGCCGGACGGAAGCCGTGTCAACGCCACATATACCAGCGACGTCACAACGCACGGGCCAACGTTCACAATAAGAAAGTTCACAAAGGAGCCATTAACGCCAATACACCTTATAGGCTACGGCACAGCAAGCCCTGAGCTGTTCGCGTACTTCTGGCTCGTCATTGAGCACAAATTCAACGTAATGGTAATAGGCGAAACAGCGTCAGGCAAAACAACATTCCTGAACTGCGTGCTTCAGTTCGTGCCAACAGAGGCAAGGATAGTCTCAATAGAGGACACAAGGGAATTAAGCTTAGCTCATGAAAACTGGATACCCTCAGTTTCAAGGTCAGGATTCGGCATACCAAACATACTCGGAAAGCAATACGGGGAAGTAACCATGTTTGACCTGCTGAAAGAAACATTCAGGCAGAACCCAGACTACGTTGTCGTCGGCGAGGTAAGAGGCAAAGAAACATACGTCTTGTTTCAGGGAATGGCGAGCGGCCATCCCTCGTTCAGCACATTCCACGCAGCATCAGTTGAAACCGTCATAAGGAGGCTGGAAACGCCGCCAATCAACCTGCCCGCCTCTCTTGTTGACTCCCTGGACATAGTGTGCAGCGTCGTGCACATAAAAGACCAGAGAAGAAACGCCAGAAGAGTAAAGGATCTTAAGGAAATCATAGAAGTCAAGCAGCAGCTCGGAGAATCTGATACGCACACCTTGTTTGAATGGAACCCCATAGCAGACAAGCTCGTATACCACAGCAACTCATACCTGCTGCAGCTCATAAGCAAAAAAACAGGCATACCGGTAAAAGAGCTGGAAAGGGAGCTTGGCATAAGGGCTGAGATACTTAGAAAGATGCAGGAGCAGAACATACTCAACCACGAAGAAGTCACAGGCATAATAAACCAGTACTACAAGGACCCTGAGACAGTCATGAAGAGGTTCGGCATAACAGGCCAGGTAACAATAAGGCCTGAGGAAGTCACCGAGAAGCTCGCTGCAAAACAAGAAAAAGTTGCAATAAAGGTGCGAAATGCTCGCTCACGTTGAAGAAAGTGTAAGCAAGCTCGCCTCAATGATGGACGTCTACGCGGAGCTTGCAAACAAGCACATAAGGACAGAGCCAGAGCTTGAGGCAGCAAAGGCAGAGATGAAGATACTCAAGGAAAACATACTTTCCCTGATAATAGACGCAAAAAAAGGGCTTAAAAAGATAGAATCAAGGATGAAGCCGTAGCACAGCTAAGGCGAATACAGCATTGGAACCATGTACAATGCAGTCTGCTCCATAAGCATGTCCTCATTCACCCTCACAGGCAGGCCCGGTACAAGTCTTCCAGTAACTATGTCTTCTATGGCGCCCATCTTTGCTTTATCCTGCGCGAGGCTTCTTATCATGGGCGCAAAATATTGGCCGTCATGAGCAATTAAGTGTCTGTAAAGCTCCATCTGCTTTGTTGGGCCTAGCCTTTTTCCCGGACTTCTTGCCAGTCCATCAATAAACCGGAGGTCATCCGCAGCAGCCCATGCTGTGAGAACCACATCCCTAAAAGGGCCGAACAAATTGGGCTCTGAGGACAGGCTTGAGATATTTCCCCTGACTATAGCTTCATTTTCAGGATTCTTTGAGACAGACGCGTCATATCCTGCTTCCCTAAGCACAGACAAGCATGCTCCTGAAAAAACCAGTCCAGCCGCCTCGCCTATCAAGATGTCCGGTTTCCCGCCAGGCTTATGGAGCCAGTCATCAATGTAATAAGCCCCTCCGCTTTCATGGCATAAAGCAGCCACAACCTCCCAAAGAGGCCGCCCTGCCCTTATGTATATTGAATATTTTTCTCCACGCCCCAGCAGAAAGGAAAGCTGCCTTTTAGGGTCCATGTCATACGGCGAACTGGGAGGCGATGCAAATAACCTTAGCCACTCATCGTTGTTGTCCACAAACACGACCGGAACCGTATGGCCTATAAGGCTCCTGCCTGTAAGCCTTCTTTCATAATAATCAATTAAGTCCTGAACTTGGGCAAGGTTTGTTATGCGCATAAACTTGTTCCTTCCCATGCCCAAAAAGTCTCGCGGCGTTGCAGTAGGCAGCGGTTCAGGAGCCAGCTTCCTCTCCAAATCCGCAGGCGCACAGCCAAGCTGTGGCAGTGCCATAGCACCTAATGCCACAACTGCTAAAACGCTTTTTTTTATTCTTAACATGCGGCCGAGCGCCATAAACGACCGTGGCATGCTGCCATATATAAACCTTTCCGTCATTAGTCATCGCCAAGTAGTGTCTTTGATGTGGGAAATGTTTATAAACTGTCTTGCAGAATAAGAATAACAGCAATGTCCGACGCAAAGCAGTTCATACAGGAAGCAGCAGAGCTCATCAGGGAGCTGCAGGTGTATGAAAGCTACAAGGAAGAACTGCTCGCCTCGGCAAAAAGGCTTTACAGCTCGTACCAGAAAGGAAGGTGCGGCTATCTCGCTTATCAGCAAAAGCTGAAGGAGCTTCTCAAGGACAAGACAGAAGAGGAATGGCTGCGCTACTACAACGCATACATATACGGTCTGCTGAAAAGGATTGAATACATCCTCACGCAGGCATTCTACCTCGTCCACAAGGATGAGTCATACAAGGAACTCGCCATACAAAAGCCTGAGCTGGAAGCGCTGCCGGCAAAGGCAGCCAATGCAGCCCACATAAGCTCCAGTGGGAAAATAAACGCAGCAATATCCGCAGCACTGTCACAGATTAACCCGTTCAGGCACAGAAAGGTCTTTGACCTTGAAACAGAGCTAAAAAAGCTTGAAGAGAAACCGGCAGCACAGGCTCTGAAGCTGCAAAAGCAGACAGATATGGACAGGCAGATAGCTGCGCTGAAGGAAAGGATGCGAATGCAGGAAGAAAAGCGCGCAGCAAGGCAAAGAATTCACGCAGAGCACGCAGAGCCAGAGCCTGTGCCCATAAGGGCTGCGCCAGTAAAGCAGTACGCTGCAAAAAAAGCGCCGCACAGATTTTCAGCAGGGATTCCCGGAGCAGGCATACTCCAGCTGCCGCAAAAACTGCTGCTTTTCATTCTACTGCTAATAAAAAGGATAATTGCAGCAACAGCCGGCCTGTTCAGGAAACTCGCATCCATCAGGCTGAAAAAGCCCCGTGTAACAGCCATAATAAAGGCAAAGCCGAAGCCCGAAAAGCCGAAACTCCTCATAATCGCAAAAATAAAAGCAGCCATAACAGCAGTGCTGCATCCAAAAAAGCGGACAATCTTCGTAGAGGAAATAGTGGAGATGGAAAGGCAGGAAAGGCGGGAAGCAAAGAAGAAGATGGAGTCAGAAGGTGTCGTAGTAGGGTGGTTCTCAGGGCTCAGGCTGCTCAAAGACGCAATCAGGAAAGAGTTGCTCGGAAGGTTCAGTAAGAAGCAGGAACGAGTCCTTGCAGAGCAGACATCAATCCCCACACATATAAAAAAATTGCGCGAGATGAGAGCCAAGCTGTACGAGGAAGAAAAGCTTACAGGGTTTGAGACAACGCTGCTTGCGCGCGAAGCAAAAAGGGTGAAGAAGATACTTGAAGCGGAAAGGCCTGAGGTTTACAAGGGCTCATCACTGGGGATGATTGCCAATGTCACGGTAAGGAAGATAAGCCTGTTCCTCATTGACAGCTTCCCCACGTTCTTCGGCTACCTATACAACGCCCTGCGCGCAGCAAATGTAAGGATTCTTTCAAACACATACGTCAACATAATGATACTCTCAACAATAGCCATGAGCATAGTAACCTTTTTTTCAATGCTGGCGCTGTTCTTCATACTCAACTACCCAATATACCAGATACTCATGAGAAGCATAATATTCGGGCTCGTGGCAGGGCTTCTGTGCGCAACAATATTCTATACCTACCCTTTCGTCAGGATAAAGGAAAGAAGGAGAAGCACAACAACTAATCTTCCATTCGCCATAAACCACATGGCATCCGTCGCAACATCAGGCGTTCCGCCGGCAACAATGTTTGAGCTCATATCAGGCACAGCAGAATACGGCGAAGTCGCAGTGGAGATAAAAAAGATAGTTGACTTCATAAACATATTCGGTTATGACTTACTAACAGCAATGCGCTCAGTCGCCTCAACAACACCGAGCCAGGCATTCAAGGAATTCCTTGAAGGCATGGTCAGCACAATAGAGACGGGCGGCGATTTGGAAAGATACCTGAAGCAGAAGGCAGACGAGGCAACATCAACATACCAGCTTGAAAGGCAGCGATACAACGAAAGCATAAGCACATACTCAGACATATACACCGGGCTGCTCATAGCAGCTCCTTTGTTCTTCGTGGCGGCACTTGCGCTTGTTAATCTGCTTGGCGGCACAATAGGCGGCATGAGCGTTGACGCAATAATGGCGTTGGGAGCTTATGCAGCAATCCCGATACTCAACATCGCATTCCTGCTGTTCCTGCAGATGAACCAGCCGGAAGTGTAGACTCTCTAATAAACAAAAGGCACAAACCTGTACCTTGTCTGGCGGCAGTATGATTGGTAGTCAGTGTCTGCAATAAGGTGCCTTTCTTCTGTGACTGCCCTGAGGAAGTAAACAAAAGTCCAGACAGACATTGCAGCAAACACCGACAGGCTCATTATCGGCAGAAGGGTTACCCACCATGCAAGGTTCTTTGATATGTATGCAGGGTGCCGCACAAATCTGTAAGCGCCGGTTGTGACAATGCCCCTGTTTGTTAAGTTGCTGCACTTTGTGCCGAGCGAAACCGTAGCCCACACATAGACAAGCATAAAAGCCACAACCGCGAGCCTCGCTATGAGGGTGAGCCCGGGAGTCGGAAACTGTGCGTAGTCAGAAGGCCACCACGCAGCGTATTTTTCAAGCAGGCTGTTGAACGGCGGGTAGCATAAAAGAGCAACAGACCAGCCCAGAAAAGTCGGCTCCACGCTCCTGACCTTGTTCCTGAGGACGCCTGCCTCAAAAAGGTAGCCGAAGCTGAAGAAAGCAGTGTCAACAAGAAAAATTGTTGTCAGAGCAACCATATATCCTGCAGAACTCAGCGAGCCGATGCCCAGCCTCAATCCAGCCAGCTGAGGAATAAAGCCGATAAACGCCCTCAGATGAGCCACCATGAAGTTAAGCATGACTGGAAGGAAGAAAAGCTTCACAGCCATGAACAGCAGAGCAGTCCTTTCAGAGCCGGACAAGCCAGCCATCCTGTACCCGGGCTCCCTTGTGAACCTCTCCAGGTAGCGCAGGAAATCAGCACTTGTCCTCCACAGAACCCTGAAAACAATTGCGGGCTTATGCTCCCCAATGTTCCTGCTTCTGGGAAAAAGGAATACGAATGGCATGATAGCTGCGTAGGCAACGAATGCGTAAAGCAGGATTCCCTTCGCAGAAGGGTCAAGAAAATTTGCGTAGTACCTGTTCTTGTGGTAAAGCAACACTGCCAGCCCGTAAAGAGCCAGGCCTGAAAAGTAGTGCAGCAGTGCAGACCTCAAGTTCGCTTTTGAAAACAAGCCATGCATAAACGATGCGGGAAAAAAGGCGTTTAAATAATTTGCTGAATTAACAAAGACAACAACTTATGACTTTGAGACAAAAGCTTTAAATAATAACAGAGGTTTCCAATTATGTGCAACCAAAAGGAGTTCCTTTACAGTTTTCCGTAGATATGAGGCATTTAGATTTAGGAGCATTAATTGAATTGAGTGATGACCGCGGCATGATGTTTGGCGATTCACAAGGCAGAGATAGTTTCTTTAGGATGGCTGAGCTTGAGCCTACAAGTGTGCCCTACGGCGCAGCATTGTCCCACGCTAAAGCGACTAATCTTGGTGCTTGGGGAAATGAAGGTGCTCTTTATGGGGACTGTGCAAGAATAATGGCTGTAGAATTAAGAAGGCTGGAAGCTGAAACTGGAATAACTTTTGGAATAGCAGAGGATGAGTTAATGCGTTCTCTAGCATTCCGTCAAGCATATGATGTTGCAAGAGCGCCTAAAAGAGCTTCAGTTAACAATTTAGTAAGATCCTTAGGGAGTAATTCTGAAAGGCTTCCGCTTCAAGCAGTAACAATGGGCCAAGCTGCTGCTGATTACTTACATGATTTACCTAGACGAGTCATTCTTGAACTTCGAGGACAGGGGTATAGAGGCGAACTGTCGTACCAATAAAGAGACTTTTGGCAGGTACAAATGCAAATTACACATCCAAACCCTTTGGCTGCAATAGCTTATGAGATTGCAGATTTTGGCCGTTCTGATACAGAACCCACTAGAATTCGCATAATGCGCTGAAAAGCAAATTTTTTAAACCCCTGATTCCCAAGCAGTATGGGGAAAAATGATTCTGAAATTTGAGGCAAGGCACAGGGCAGCGCTTATCGTGGCGCTTACTATCCTGATGCTGGATTTCTACCTGTTTCTTGGAAGAGTGCTCTTTGTGCCCCTGATGGCGATAGTCGTCACAGTTGCATGGCTGCCATACTGGGCGGACATATTCAACGAAAACAAAAAGCAGAAGGAGCTTGAGGCGAGGTTCCCTGAGTTTGTGAGGAACCTTACAGGCGCGATAAAGTCAGGAATGCCTGCTGCTTCAGCAGTGGTGCATGTTGCCGAAACAGACTACAGCTCTTTGACACCTTATGTAAAGAAGCTTGCAAACCAGATAGAATGGGCAATACCCTTCAGGAAGGCGTTCACGAACTTTGGAAAAGAGACAAACAACGCAGTCATAAAAAGGGCAATAGCAACCGTTATACAGGCAGAGCAGGCAGGCGGCAACATGGAAGACGTGCTTTCCTCAATAACAGACAGCCTGCTTCAGATAAAAAAGATAAGAGAGGAAAGAAAGGCAAGCCTGCACGCGCAGATAATGCAGAGCTACATCATATTCTTCGTGTTCCTCGGCGTAATGATAATCATACAGAACCTGCTTATACCTTACATGTCAAACTTTGGCGGAGGAACTGACGGGGTGGGGCTTGCAGGGGCTGCGCCGCCGATAATCAAAAAAGTGGTCATAGACCTCACCTCACCAGGCGCGCTCATAGCATCAATGGGCGCATGGCTAATAAGCCTTTACGGCATCTTCCTGATGATGTCCATGATACAGGGCTTCTTCGCAGGCGTTGTGCTTGGCAAGCTGGCAGAAGGCGACCTTACAAGCGGATTAAAACATTCCCTCATCATGATGACTTCCGCATTCATAATAATAACGGTGGCTCAGGGACTGGCTGCCTGAGTTGTGCAGCAGCATAGAAGCATTATATTTCATATTAGCCGTCAAAAAGCGAAAATTTATATATTACTTTGTATGTACTAAGTAATACCATGCAGGCAATAACCGTTAAGATGGAAGACCGGCTTTTGGAGGAAATAGACCGGAAGCTGGAAGATAACAGGTACAGCACCCGCACGGAATTTATCAGAGACGCAATAAGAGAGAAGCTTTCTGAACTTGAAAAGGAAGAGGTTTTGAAAGCTTTGTCCATGCTGAAAGGCAGCTCAAAAAGAAAAACAAGCGATGCCCAATTGCACGCCGCCCGCGACAAAGCCTTTGAAATCCTTGAAAAGAAGCTCAACATTAAATAAGGTCCTTGGGACTTTTTAGCTTGCTAATATCTGTCAAGCTCTTAAAGTGATTGTCCAGTGTTACTAACGTTGCTTTATTATCCCTGGCGAGAATTGCATGTAAAGCATCACCTTTTGGAACACCTCTTTTTAGCGACAGGTCTTTTGCTTTCCCAGCCTGTTTTTCTGTTGATTCTGCAAACACGAGGATTGGTTTAATTTTCTGAAACAAATTTTCAATTTCATGCGGCTGGTAGCCCGCCGCCCCAAGTTCCAACAGCACAATATCTGAATAAATTATTTTACCATTGTTCTCTGTGATTTTGTTCAATAGTTTGTGCGCCCAGTCTCCTTTCGGCAGGTTAGACTCATTTCTGTTTTCAAAGAAATCCAGCCATTTGGGAGGAAAGCTTATTTTACTCATACCTCAGCGCGTCAACAGGCTTCAGCCTTGCAGCCTGCATTGCCGGCAGCGCCCCTGAAGCTGCGCCTATGAGAAATGAGAACGTAAGGCTGCCAAGTATTAAATACATGGGGAATGATGCCTGAAGAAGAGGCGAGCCCAGGGCCTGCTGCGCAGCAAGCTCAACAGCTTTTCCTATCGCAACTCCTATTGCAACCCCGATTGCGCCGCCTGCAAGCCCAAGCATGCCTGACTCCATGATGAAAAGGGCGAGAATGTGCCCGTTCCTCGCGCCTGTCGCCTTCATTATGCCTATCTCCCTTGTGCGCTCAATAACAGAAGTGTACATGGTGTTCATAATGCCAATGGCGCCAACAAGTATGCTGATGGCAGCTATGCCTATGACCACTGCCTGAACTATGCCCAGTATTGTTGTGAATGTCGCAAGCAGCTGCTGAGGAGTTTGTATTTCAAAATCCTCCTTGCCCTCCTTCTGGTCCCTGTTTTTCCGCATAGCATTCTCTATGCCTTCAGAAACCTTGTCCGGGTCCTGCCCATTCTTCACCTGCGCAACCAGTACGTTCAGCTCGCCGTTTGCTGAGAAAAGCGCTTCCATTGAGTCCTGATTCATAAGCACACCCGCATCCCTGAACGGGTCTCCGAGCTTGCCCATTATGCCAACAACCTCAAACTTTTTTCCGTTTATCAGCAGCTTGTTGCCAACAAGCACTGGCTTGGCAAACATCTTCCCATAAGCATAGTTGTATCCGACAACAATTCTGTCCTTGTCAGAGCCCTTCAGCATCCTGCCTTCCTTTATCTTGTAGTTGTTCGAAGAGCTTATGAGCTCAGCTTCCTTCTCGTCGTTAGGGAGGCTCACGACTGCCCTTGCCTGCTGCTCATCGTTGAAGTCTATTGTCGCAGTCTTTATCAGCCGCCCCGCAGCCATGTCGACGCCGGCAACCTTCTTCACAAGCGCCACATCATCCTCAGTTATCTTTCCTGCAGAGAAAAAGCCCGGAGGACCAAAGCCCGCGCTTTTGCCCTGTATAATGACCTTGTCTATGCCTATCGTTGCGAACTGCGCAGATATTGCGCCCTGAAGCCCCTGCCCAAGGCTTATAAGCGCAACAACAGCAGCAACGCCTATGAATATGCCAATCATCGTGAGCCAGCTCCTCAGCTGCCTGTTCCGTATGCTCCTCAAAGCCAGCCACGCATAGTCATGAATCATTTTATTATTTACTGCCCGCTCTCCTTTTTCCTGAAGAACTTCCTGTAGATAAGCAACCCGGAAGCCACTATCAGAACAATTATTATGAGCCCTGTCATGCTCCTCTTCTCAAGCCCAAACCTGTTTGCCTCGCCTGAAGTGTAGACTCTTGGCTCAAGCTCAAACGTTTCCTCATACTGGTTGTTGTTGGCATCCATGTAAATTATCCTTACAGGCATAACAACTCTTCCAGCCTCGGCCTTTTTCACATAAACATTGAACCTGGCAGTGTCAAAGTCGTCAGAGTCAATGCTGCCGATGTAAATCTTTTTTGGGGATATTGCCTCGTAGCCAGGCGCTTCCTCCAACTCTATAGTCGCAAGCTTCATGTCAACAAGCCCGTTATTGACTATCTGCACAGTAACAGAGCCAGGCTTGCCTTCCTTAAGCGTGTCCTGCTCGCTTACAAGCGCAGTTACTTGCGGCGCGCCGCCGATTACAAGCGCAACAAGGTCATCCTTTGTGAAGTTCTTGCCAACCTGGTCAGTGTATTTAAGCGACACAGGTATCTTGTATATGCCTGCTGCTGTATCAGGCAAGGCAACAAGGCTGAACGCAAAGGATTCAGAACTGCCCGGAGAAAGCTGGCTGAGAGATTTCTCCTGTGAGCTGCCAAGCGGCGCAAAAGGCGCGCTTCCAGAAAGGTCAAGCTTCACTTGAATATCCTTAAGCAGGCTCCGCGCATTATTGGTAAGCACCAAAGTCATGTTAAGCCGCTGCCCAGGCAACACCTGTTCAGGATTGGAAATCGCAGAGCTAATCCCAATCACAGCCTGCCTCGCCCTTATAGTAATGTTAAAAGGGCCCATCTTTGCATCCACGCCGTCACTTGTAGCGTATCTCACATACAGCTGCTTTGTGCCTTCACTCGCGCTGCTGTCAACAACCATGTCATAACTCACAACAGCGCCTATCTTGTCCTTCTGCCTTCCTGCAATAGTGCCCAATCTGCGCTCAGCAGACTCGCCGCTCGCAATGGAAAACGGAAACTCAGGAACAATCCCAAACTTTACATCAGGAGCAGGCCTGCTCCCAAGGTTCTCAATCCTGAACCTTAAAATAAGGTGCTCGCCCATCTCAACAGGGTTCGGCTCCTGATTAATCAGCGTGACCTGCATGTTGGCTGCGTCGCTTATCTCAGCGCTGACAGAAGGCGTAAGCGATAAAAGCAGCAGCGCCAAAATAACCATTCTCATTTGTGTTTCACCATATTCTTTCCATCCATAATGTACTCCACCCTGTCAGCCATGCCTGCAAGCCGCTCATCATGCGTAACAAGCACTATAGTCTTTCCTTCTTTCTCGTGCAGCCCTGCAAGTATCTCCATAATGTGCCTGCCTGTTGCGGAGTCAAGGTTCCCGGTCGGCTCATCAGCGAGAATCACGTCAGGGTTGTTTGCAAGAGCCCTTGCGATTGAGACGCGCTGCTGCTGGCCGCCTGAAAGCTCATTCGGCTTGTGATTCGTCCTGTGCTCCAGCCCAACCATGCCCAGAAGCTCCTTCGCCCTTTTAATTCTTTTGCCTGAAGGAACGCCCTGAAACACCATTGGAAGCGTGACGTTCTCAAGAGCGCTCAGGCTCGGAATAAGGTTGAACTGCTGGAAAACAAAGCCAATCTTTTTTCCCCGTACCTGCGCAAGCTCGCTCTCCGAAAGGGATGTTATGTCCCTGTGCTCAAGATAAACCTTTCCCTTTGTCGGGTAGTCAAGGCAGCCAATGAGGTTCATGGCAGTGCTCTTCCCGCTGCCGCTCGGACCCTGAACAGCAACAAACTCGCCTTTGCGCACATCAATGCTCAGCCCCCGCAGCGCATCAACCCTCACCCTGCCAAGCGTGTAGGTCTTCCAGACATCACGAAGACTGATGACGGGCTCGCCAGAGGCAGAGGACTTCACAGGCTTCATGATTTGCTGCAAAGAAAAAGGTTTTATAAAAGTTGTGATAACCTTTAAAAAGAAACTGCGATTGCCTGTGAAGGATGGATGGTTGGGATGGATTTGAGAATAGTGCGCTGGAGGTTCGGTTATTAAGAGGGGATTATTATAATGGGCCGATCTTTCTGGAAGGCTTTGAAGCTTTATTGCGGGAAAGAAAGAGCAAATCAAACCACAGACTCAGAGACGAATTAACGGCAGCTCTCGTCAAAAGCGCACACCAATTAGGCCTACTCAGGTCTGAATTATCGGAGCGCTACACAAGAAGCTTTCAGGAGCCAGTTCTTGAAATGGCAAGGAGTGGAGAATTGCCTCTTGATTTCCTGAGAACATTGAAAGCTCTTGAAGGCGGCGGAATACAAATTCATGTTCAAAACGCGTTCAGAGGACCAACACTTGAAGCTGTTGTGAGCGTTCTTTCCAATACAGGACAAGCACCCGAAAATGTGGAACTTGACAATGCAGTGGAAGTCCTATCCTATTTTGAATATGATGGGGCGGATGCAAGGAGAAGGGATGGTGCACTGGTTGGCGCAGCCCAGCGTGTAGTCGCTGAGTATCTGAAAGTGCAAGGCAATCTGCCACCAAGCATCATACAAGCTGTCAAGATTTTAGCGCAGAAGGCTGCTCCGAACCAAACGACAATAGACGCGCTCGTGGAACGCTCTGTCCTCGTTATGACACAAGACGACATAGAACTCGGCACAGAGATCCTGGAGCACCTTGAATTTAGAGCGCACACAGATAAGGTTTACAGGGCACTGGCCGCAGGGTTTTTCAGCCCATACGAAAATTCGCCGTGGAGTGCGATGGGCGACGCAATACTGAAACTAAGCAAAACTGCAGAGATACCGCCCTACATAGCAAGAATCATCCTTGCTGAAGTGCATCAATACGGTGCAGACAGGCAACACGCTGCCGACGGATACCAGAAAATACCTGATGTTAAAGGCATACTAACCCGGCGCGCAGAAATGGCTGGCGGCAAAGATGATGAAACTGGCAGGGCGTTGCTGGACTCAATAATTAAACAGCATCTACGCCATGCCTCGGCCCAATTCATCCCCACAAGACCAATAACCGCATACAGAACTTTATTCGGCCAGCTTGGAAATGGCCTTTCTGAAGCCGTAGGAGATACAGTTCAAAGGATGCTTATTGTTGGTGATATTGATGAAGCATACGCGCTTGCGATCAGCGCTGCAGGAAGACCTGAAAGTGTAGAACCGGCGCCGTTCCGCGAAGCACTCAGCCGCCAAAGGAATCGCATATTGACTGCAAGGGGCAGAACAGCATCAGAAAAGCTTTATGACCTGCGCGAACATGTTTCATCCCTCGTCAGATTTGAAACTCGATTCTCCGAGGGGCTTGGCTACGGGCTTGCAGAGGAAATAACCGCAACAGCCAGAGATGTCACGAGGCGTAACAATCTGCTGCTGCTCCAATACCTCGGAATTCTTGCTGACGAATGGGTAAGCGCGAACGGGACGAAGCCATCTCACGCAATAACCGACACACAGCTCAGAACAGGGCTGGAAAGAGCGTTTCAGGAAGGATTCGATACTGCTACAGCGTTTGATGCGCAGCACATAGGTCGAGGACTTAGGATGCACATTATTGGCGAGATTCAACGGGCACAGAACGCATTTGGATATCATGCTGTGATGCCAAACACCAGTCCTGCAACGGCTCAGAGGGGAGCGTACCCTGTAGCCCTTCAGGCAAGTCAGGCAGAAGCCCAAGCACCACAACTCCCGCCAATAGCCGTGTATATAGGCGGCAAAAGAATTCCGGCAGGCAGCGAGGAGGAATGTGTGGCGGATGTAATAAGCGGTCTTGAAGGAAAGGTTCAAACAAAGCCTGAGCCAACACAGAAAAGCTTCGCTGATGGCGGCACAAGCATGACGCTGCACGGCATTGTTGTTGCACGGGACGACGCAAGGGTTGTGCTAACTCATCCTGCTCTTCAGAGCGCAGTAAGGGCGGTTCAGGTCTATCTTCTTCACACCGGTGACTCAGTCCTGACGGAACTAAACCTTGAAGAAAAACGCGTTGATGGCTCTTCCATTCTCCACCAAAGAGGATGGAATACTCTGGCAGTTTACCAGCTTAATGGCATTGCGCAGAGGCTCACAGGCACTCAGGCATCCGCACGACCAGAAGGAAGGGAAAGGGCTGGCTACCGACAGTGAGGAGATAACCTTTACAAGGGCATCAAGCCACTAATTTCCTGCCTCTAAGCTCCCCATGAACCGCCTGCTTCGTGGTTTCCCAGTAGAAATCCCTGAACCGCCTGACAACAGGGCTGTCAAAATTAATCCGGTACATCTTTGCCTTTCCAACAGCCCTTGTCTGCCTTACAATGCCGCCTTTCTCTAATTTCCCCCAAAACAGCTTAAGGGTTGAGTAGCCGACACAGGAATGCCTGGCTATGTCCGTCATGCTGTGGTCAAAGTCCTCATTAACTATCAGGAAGTCCAGAACCTTCAGCACAGGGCTTTCTCCAAGCACGTCCATAAAAGCTGTTTTCGTTGCCACTTTATTCATTCCAATCCACAACAAATATAAATCTATCTGTTGCATGCACGTTCTATATGAAAATCACTCTTGACATAACCAAAACCCCTGAACAGAACTCCGCCGTGTATTACGAAAAGGCGAAAAAGGCAAAGAGGAAGCTTGAAGGCGTGGAGAAGGCGCTGGAGCAGAGCAGGAAAAAGATGCAGGAGCTCCTGCAGAAAAAGGATTCTGAGGAAAGAAAAGCTGAAGTCGCTGCAAAGGAGCGCGAAAAAAGGAAGGACAGGAAGTGGTTTGAGAAGTTCAGGTGGTTTGTAAGCAGCGAAGGCGTGCTTGTCGTTGGCGGAAGGGATGCGACAACAAACGAGATAATCATAAAGAAGCACACAGAAACAGGAGACCTTGTATTCCACACAGACATGGCAGGCAGCCCTTTCTTTGTAGTCAAGACTGAAGGCAAAAAGCCCGGAGACGAAACAATACTTGAAGCCTCAATTGCAACCGCGAGCTTCTCACGGGCGTGGAGGCTCGGGCTGTCAGTCCTTGAGGTCTTCCACGTAAACCCTGACCAGGTAAGCAAAACAGCAAAGTCAGGAGAATACATGGGCAAGGGCGCATTCATGATTTACGGCAAAACCAGTTACATAACTGCCGAGTTGAAGCTGGCAATAGGCGTTGATTCAGAAGGCAGGGTAATGTGCGGACCGCCAGCGGCTGTAAAGAAGAACTGCGGCAAATGCGCTGAAGTAATGCAGGGCAGAGACAAGACAAGCGACACAGCAAAGAAAATCAAAAGGGCTATTAGCGGCGAGCTTGACGACATAATAGCAGCCCTGCCATCAGGAGGGTGCAGGATAAAATCCTGAGAAACCACTTCCATAACCGCAACATCGCCTATATTTGCCTTCTACGCCAGATAATAAATTATTACAGGCACAATAAGGCAGCCCATCGCGTTGCTCCTGCCCACTCCCTTTATTATTGGCAGAAGCCCTATTGCTGTTGCCGTGCACAAAACCACAAGGCCTACAATGCCTGAGAACAGCAGAACCATGAGCGTAACCATGCAGATTACTGCAAGGCACAGAATCCTGTAATTTATCCTGCTGACAAAAGCCGCAAAAAGCCTTGCTGCAATAAGCGTGAGGAACACTGCAATGCAGCCTGCGACCATTGACGCTGCAAGAAGAATAAACACGTGACTGGCGCTCACATTTTGCAGCATCTCATGCACAACCTCGATTGAGCCGTTCCTCGCCTTGCCAATCGTGTACATTGTTATCAAGCCCATCAGCATTGAAACCGTGTTTATGCCGCCGAGCAGCACAAGGTAAGCGTAACTGCTGCCCTTGCCGAAAAGCCTTGTGGCTATTGCTGCAGACTGAGCAGGGCCGAGCGCAGGAAAGAGGCTCACAATGCCGCCTGAAAACACGCTCAAAGAAACCGGTTTTAGAAGCTCATTCCATTTCATCTCAATCACTTCTGCTATGTGCTGCTTCGGCATGCTTATGCCCCTGCCAAGATTGACAAAAAGCAGGCTCACCCCGAAAAGCCCTGAAAGCATGGGAAGCAAAGGCTCATTAAGCCCCTTTATTCCCAGCACAACAAGTCCGAGCACGCCTGACATCAGGAACACGGCAGAACTCCAAAGCCTTTCAGAAGCAGTCCGCTGCCACAAAATCAGCAGTGCAGAAAAGCAAAGGAGAATGACGCCTATGTATCCTTCAAGAATCCTGAAGACAAATGGCACGACAAGCAGAAGCAGCGGCGCAAGCGCAGAAAAAAGGACAAGCCCAAGAAGGCCTCCAACAGCAGTGAGCCTGACAGCATCAAAGCCAAGCCCGAGCAGCAGAAGCTCGTTTCCGGGGTAAGCCGCAAGGGCAGTGTCCTCGGAAGCTGCGCCGAGAAAAATAGTCGGTATGAAGTCTGTGAATGTGTGGGTGATGGACATTGATATTATTGCTGCGGCAACAGACAATATGCTGAAATGCGAGGACAGAAAAGGCAGCGAGCTGAAAATCATAGCTGCCAGAAGATTTATGTGCAGCCCGGGAGTCAAGCCGCTGACCAGGCCAAGCACGCAGCCAATAATTATCGCCAACAGCAGTTCAAAGAGCATCTTAAACCATTGAGAGGTTTGAATAACCCACCGAACTACATCAAACCTCTCAAAGCAGGACTTTGAATTTTGAAGTAAACAGGGGTTATTCAAAGTCCTCCATTATTTCATTTTCACTTTTTCCGCAATTATCTCCAATTTTCCTTTGTAGCCCTTCACCTGCCCTGTTATGTCAACCTCGTCGCCTGTTGCAAAGCTTCTGCCCTGGCCATCTTTGAACATTACAACTGTTACCGGCTTCTGCTGGGAAACCTCCAGCAAAAGCATTTTATCAAATTCCTTCACGCTTATGATTTGCCCTGTGATGCGCACATCCTTGTTGACGTCGCTTCTTCCAATGTCATAAGTGTTTGTAACCTCAAGTTCAGTTGTTGCAGAGATTACAAAAAGCGCGACAAGACCGATTACCGCAACAACTATTGCCAGCCTGAGTAGTGTTGGTTCCTGCATTTTTTTTCTTTGTGCAAACCGCTTAATTAATCCTCGTGAAGAAAAAGCAGAAAAGTTTCGGCATCAGGCTTCAATATTCCGGTTTTTCCGCAGGATTTTCAGAAAAAAGAGGAAAAAGTGCAAAAGCTGCGGTGAAACCGCAAAGTTCACGCGATGCCGCGCTGTTTACAGCTTTACGCTTTGTGCATTACCGCCAAGTAACATCTATATCATCAGTCCTCTCATATGGCCTTATGGCGGTGTCCTCTACGCCCATCCTCACTCCTGACTTGTGCATGAGCAGACCTGTCCACGCTATCATTGCGCCGTTGTCAACCAAAACCTTCCTGTCATCCGGCACAAAAAGTTTTGCGCCGCGAGCCTCGCACATAACCCCCGCCATTTCCTGAAGCCTCTTGTTGCAGGCAACACCGCCGCCAAGAAGAAGCTCTGCCTTGCCGCAGTGAGCCAGGGCGCGTTCACTGACCTCAAGAAGCATGGCAAACGCGGTTTCCTGCAGGCTGAAGCACAAATCCTCGCGGCTGAAGTTTCCCGAGTCAAACTTCTGCTTAAGGTTCGTGAGCAACCCGCCAAAGCTCGCATCCATGCCCTTCACAACGTAAGGCAGCTCAACGTAGCTGCTGCTTTTTGATGCGAGCTGCTCAACCTTAGGCCCGCCGGGAAACCCTATGCCTATGTGCCTTGCAAAAACATCAAGGAAATTGCCGACGCCAATGTCAAGCGTTTCGCCCATAACCCTGTACCTTCCGCCCTCAAAAGAAATAACCTGAGTGTTTGCGCCTGACACGTAAAGAAGCACAGGGTCCTTTGCAGGAGTAAGAAGCCTTCCTATTTCAAGGTGCGAGATGCAGTGGTTAACGCCTATAAGAGGTATTTTGTTATGCAGCGACAATGTTCTGGCAGCAAACGCCCCAACCCTCAGGCAGTGCCCCATTCCAGGGCCCCTTGAAAACGCAACAAGCCCAATGTCCTTAATACCTATGCCTGCAGTTTCCAGCGCCTCCTTAATTGCAACATCGCACACGTCAACGTGGTGGTCAGCAGCCTCGCCAGGGATAATGCCGCCCTTCTCAGTCGTGAACGCCTTAATCACGTTGGCAAGTATTTTTCCGCTTTCGTCAATTACCCCGATGCCAAAAGTGTGGGCTGTGGACTCTATTCCGAGGCAAATCACAGGATTCGTCATTCTGCGCCCCGGGAAACCAGTAAAATATAAATATGCAGCGGTTTTCAGCAATTCCATGGCACTCGTCAAAGTGGCAAAAGTCTCTGAGTTGAGCCTGGGCAAAGGGAAAACAGTTGTTGCAAACGGGAAACAAATTGCGCTCTTCAACATAGGCGGAAAGTTCTACGCAATCTCAAACAAATGCGCCCACAAAGGAGGCCCCTTGGGAGAAGGCGATCTTGACGGAGAAACGGTAACGTGCCCGTGGCACGGCTGGGAATACGACGTAAAGACAGGGAAATGCCTTACCGCGCCAGTCACTGCAGAAACCTATCCTGTCAAGGTTGAAGGAGAAGACGTTATCATAGACGTGTAGCAAGCTCAATCTGGTAACCGCAACTCAAAACCGCGCTCCCCAAGTCCATAGTCCTGGCAACACGATTCCCTTCGCTTGACCTGTATGCCACTCTCATTATGTCGGTTTCTGTTCCTCCTGGTTTTGCGCCGTGCCCGTGCCAGTACACGGGCGCGAATCTGGCAACAACATCCTGTGGATGGAAAACTCGAGTGAGAGGGTTATTGTTATCGCACCAAACCTCCAACATAGGCGCCTTTGGACTGCCAACCACTTCTTGCTCGCCAAGCCTGACCTGGTATGAAGTGCCTGCCAAGCGTCCCTCAAGCCCTTTTTTCAGTCTCAGCAGCTTTTTTGACGGCTCCATGCGGTGTGGTAAATCCCTTGCCTTCTTAAATTTTTTGCAATGTTGAAGGAGAAGACGTTATGGTTGAGGTTTAAGACAGGCGCAAGTAGCCGCACATCAGAGCCTCACGGATGAAGGCAATCTTGTTGTCAGGACTAATGCTCTGGCGCGTGGGATACTCCATCCTCATAACACCTGTTTCTTTGTCTTGCTCATACACGGGCATGAACGTGGCAACAACAGTGTCCGGATTAAACAGCGGTGCAAGCAGCCCATAATTTAAGCGGTAAACCTCCAGTACAGGCGCGCTGTGAACTTCCAGTGGGGGCAGTGTATAACCATCAGGGTCTTTTGTCTCGACAGCCACATAATATGGGCGTTCAGCGAACCTGACTAAGTACTCTGTGCCTCTCAAATGCGCTTCAAGCCCCTGCTTAAGCCTGAGCAGCCTGTCAGAAGGCGCCACCCTGTCAGGCGTGCTTGTTGCCAATGAAAAAGGCAGGGTGTATGTCATGAGTGGCGGTAAGTCCGGCTGCTTCTTAAATTTTTTGCAAGGTTGAAGAAGAAGAAGACGTTATGGTTGAGGTGTAGAGTCCACACGCCAGTAGCCCGCCTTCAAAACAGCGTCCTCAAGCCCCATGGACGCGGCAACAAAAGTCTTCTTGGCTGAAGTTCCTATCACTCTCATGGTACCGATTTCTACGTCGTGCTCAAGATACTCGGGGCTGAGTATAGCCACAACGGTGTCCGGATTAAAAAATGGTGCAAGCAGCCCATAATTCAAGCGGTAAACTTCCAATACAGGCGCGAGGTGAGTTTCCACCGTAGGCAGTATATCACCGCCTGAGTCTATCTCGCCAGCCGTCACATAATATGGGCGCTCAGCGAACCTGGCTAAGTAAGCTCCGCCTCTCAAAAGCTTCTCAAGCCTCCACTTAAGATTAAGCAGCCTATCAGAAGGCACAATCCTGTCAGGCGTGCCTGCTGCCAATGAAAAAGGTATTGTGTATGCCATGAGGGGCGGTAAATCAGGCTGCTTCTTAAATTTTTTGCAAAACGGAAGGAGGAGAACTTATTGTTCAAGCTCTACCCTATGCGCTACTTCATAGCCGGCACTGATAGCTGCCCGTTCCAGACGGTAATATGACATGCCTACGTAACTTTTAGGGCTTGTTTCTATCGTCATGTAGCCTGTCTCAGTGCCGTCTTCGTTGTAGCCCGGAACCAGGTTTGCCACCACGTTGTCCTTCTTCCCAAGCAGCGCGCCTAAACCTCTGCGAGGGTCAACTATGCTTAAAACATACAAGTTAGTTCCCCCATGCAGAGAAAACCGTACCTCCAAAGAAGGCATTTCCGCAGTCACCAGTCCTTCCAAACCAGTTCTCAGTTTCAGCATATTTTCAGAGGGCTGCACAATAGTTCCATTCATATCGCCTTGGAATTGTTTCTACCTTTTAAATCTTTTGCCCAAAAAACATATAAATAAAGCCTTAAGACAAGTCATAATATATGCGCCGGGATCGCATACAAATCACGCGCGGCGTGATTGTCTGCATCCAAGGCGCTACGCGCCGGGATCGCATAACCTGGTAGTGCGCAAGCCTTGAGAGCTTGTTCCCGAAAGGGTATCTGGGTTCAAATGCTTGGCCCCGAGTCAAATTTCGTCGCCAAGCTGAATTTCCCAGTCCCGGCGTTTCTTATTCTCTATAAACAAGAATAGAAAGCTTTAAATAAGTGAGCTCACTTAATCATGCTATGACGAATGTAACGCTGTCAATTGAGGACTCTGTGTATAAAAGAATGAGGAAGCACAGCGAAATAAAATGGAGTGAATTTGTGCGCAAAGCTATCAGCAAAAGGCTGGAAGAACTGGACAGGCTCATGAGAAGCCCTTCCCAGGAGAGCATACTTACCATGCTGGCGTCTGAGAAGGTTCTCAAAAAAGACTGGGACAACGAATTGGACGAAAGGTGGAATGATGTATGACCAACGGGATGTTGTCCTGATACCATTCCCGTATTCAGACCTGACTGGTGCAAAGCAGAGGCCTGCAATTGTAGTCTCAAATGATAAGCTGAACAAGACACAGGATAGAATCTGTTGCCTAATCACCAGCAAGCAGACGGATGATTGCCTGCTGATTTCTGACAGGTCTTTTGAAAAAGGAAACTTGCCGTTTAAAAGCTGGGTGAAGCCGCAAAGGATTTTCACCATCAGCGAAAAGATAATAAGAAAAAGGCTGTGCACAGTAACCAGCAATTTTCATGAAGCAATACTGGCAAGAATCAACGAGTATCTGGACTGCGCGTGAACCCCGGATTTATAATGCCAAGTCCCGGCGTCAATTTCTTTTTCTTTGTCAATAAATGTGCGCGGAGTAAAGCCTTCTCAGAAACACAGGCACGATTATCGTGGTTACAAGCGCCATAACAACTATCGCAGCATATATGCCGTGGCTTATCACTCCGGCTGTCAGCCCGAACAGCGCGACAATCATGGCAACCTCTCCCCTCGGCACCATGCCTACGCCCACAATAAGCGCGTCCCTCGGCTTAAGCCCTGCGAACAAAGCAGGCAGGAAGCAGCCCACGACCTTTGTTACAACGGCAACAGCTATGAGTGCAATTATGAACAGCCACGAGCCGGAGCCAACATCCTTCAGGTCTATGAGCAGCCCGAGAGAAACAAAAAAGATGGCTGAGAAAATCATCTCAAGATAAGCCGCCCCTTCCCTGTAGCTCTTTATCTCAAGGTTCTCCAAAGTAACGCCTGCTATGAATGCGCCCACAATAGCAGAAAGCCCGATAAGCTCTGCAACCGCGCTGTAAGCAAACGCAACAGCCATCGCAAGCAAAATCGTGATTTGGAATCTGCCTTTTGACTCAGCCCACTCATTAACCCTTGAGATTATCTCGGATATGACTGGCATTAGCAGCACGGCTATCGCGAAGAAAATGACTGCGGAAACAAGCAGCACGCCAAGCGCGCTGAGCGAGAAGCTGCCCTTGCTGATTCCGGTTGTTATGCCCAGCATCAGCAAGCCAAGAACGTCATCAATCACGGCAGCGCCTATAATGGCTTTTGCAGCGCTGCTTCCAAGCTGCCCCATCTCCTTAAGCACGTGCGCAGTTATGGCTATGCTTGTAGCTGTGAGGGCAGTGCCCACGAACAAGGCAGTGACGCTGCTGAAGCCGAAAAGCCTGCTCAGCAAGAAACCGCCGGCAAAGGGCACAATCACTCCGGCAAGCGCAATCAGCCCGTTCCTCGCAGAGTAAATGTCCTTGAAGTTCGATTCAAGCCCTATGACGAACAGCAGTAGGATTGCCCCAATCTCGGCAAGCACTTCAACAGTGCCGTCATAACCCACAAGCCCCATAAAACCGGGACCAAGAAGCATGCCTATAAGAATCATCCACACAACAGCGCTCTGCCCAACCCTCACAGCAAGCACGTAGCCGACAAGCGCTGCGAAGAGGAAGATGCTGATTTCAAGACCTGTGTTCTGGAGCATGAATGAATGCTTGTAGGGGTGTTATTTAATTGTTTGCCAACCTATTTTTACCGATCAAAAAGCACGTGCGAAAAGGCGTATAAAGTGTTCGCACAATTCAGCAAAAGAAGTAAAGGGCGAAAACAAAAATTACTCTCGCAAGAGTTCACCTAATTCCCTAAGCATATAATCGGGTGGTGAAACCCTAACTCCTAAAGCGTTACCAACAACGTGGCTAAACGTAACAGTTGTTATTTCTATCATTTTATCCAGTTTCTGATCTAATGTTGCTTGTATTTCGGGAGTCATTGCATGCCCTTCTTTAGTGAACGGTGCAGAAAAATGTAAGAAAACTGTAACCAGGTCGCCATCCTCATCTATAACTCCGCCTTTAACACCGAATCTGTAGTAAACTCCAAAAGGCTCGTCTCTTTTCTTAACTCTAGTCCAGTTACCTAAATAAGATAAAGCTTGCCTTTCCAGACTCCCGATTTCAAAAGGTGGTTGACCGCCTGTGAATTCAGTGAGTTCATACGGTCCTCCCGAATCCGCCCCGATTATTATTCTTGGCATACTTACTGCAACTATATAGTAACATATAAATCTTTCGTTGTTGCGGTGAAGTACCCTTCGCCAGCATTGTTGCCTGCACTTCACTGATACACATGAACAATTATGCCTATGTCGTCACTCTTTTGTCCTGCCGCCCGTGCGCCTTGAAACAGCGCGTCCCTTATCGCTGAAGGGCCCTTCGATTTTGACCCCTCAACAATCCTAAGTATCTGTTCAGGGTCATCAACCCAACCACCATTCACAAATCTGAGAAACTGGTCGTGAAGCCCGTCTGTTGAAAGCAGCACAACATCGCCCTTCTGCAGCTGGAAAGTCTTTGTGGGCACGCCGCCCTGAGGTAGATTATGCCCTACAGCCGCAGTGACCTCATTGACCATAACCGGGTGCCTGTGGTCCACAGTCAGCTGCGTAATTTCTTTATTCCTGATTACATACAAGCGGCTGTCCCCAACCCACGCCACAGAGAGCACGTTTGAATCAACAGAAGCAGCAACAACAGTTGATGCCCCTCCAGGGTTGGTGTAGTGCGCCTTCTCAATTGCACTTGCCAGTCCGTTGCTACCTGTTCCAGAAACGTATTGTTTGGGCAATATGTCAACAACATGGCTGCTTGATACCACGCCACGCACATTATCCGGACTTATGCTGACTCCGTCAGCAACAACCATCAGGTTTTTCCCCCCATCAATAAATATTGAGTCATCTCCATGACCCTTTCCGACGTAGCTCACCACTCCGCTCGCCTTGCCTCTGGTGAAAGTTGAGTCTTCTATAATGCCTGTTCTGCCCCTGCTTATCACCCCGCCGCCCCTGACTGCTGAAGGCGCGGCCTTAATCTTTGCCTTGGCTTCATTTACCCTCGCAACAGCTTTAGCCCTTCCGTCGCCCATTGCTGCCCTTGCCCGGGGGCTGTTCGTCCACGTTTCCAGCTTTTTCACAACCTGCGCCTGGCCTTGCCTGCCTATGTGCCGGCTGCCCGCTACAGTTTCTGCTGAAGCCGAAACAGACTGCACTGCCTTTTCAGCAGCTGCAACTGGAGAAACCTTCGGGGCAGGCGTCGGCTTGATGTTTGGAACATGCACAGCAGGCTTCACAGGTCTCAGAATGACTTTGGACGTAGAAGGAGCAGCGGGCTTTGCCCTGCCTGCATTCGCAGCGCTTTTCGCAGATGCGCGGAAAACATTTGTTTCCTCTGCGCTCTGCAACACCGGCTTCAGGGATTTCGCGCTCAGCTTTGCAGGAGCCACAGTAAGGACTATGGTTGTTGCTGCCCTTGCGTAGCACTTTGAATACTCAGCGCCTGCCTCCGAAACCTTTCCTGCATCATTCGCAAAGAACTCAATGCAGCCCCCAATTGTCTGCACGCCTTCAAAGGCTGCTCCTGAAAACATAAGCGCCCGTGTTCCTGGTACTGCGAGCCTTGAAACTACAGACGGAACTTTTGACAGCATTCCTGCGACTCTTGCAGACGTAGCCACCGCCCCAACACCGACGAATATCAGCGCAGTTTCCATGATGATTGCGCCGACCCCTATAACGCCTTCCATAACACCTGTGCCCGTTCCCCACATTTTGAGATTGTTATTTGCATCAGTGATTCTCTCAATCTGCCTTGATTCGGGGTACAGCCTTAAAACTATGTTGAATTGGTCTTCTCCAAGGCTTATGAGGTTTCGTGCCTTTTCGTTGACTTCGCTTTTGCCTGCGAGGTAAGGCCCGAAATGATAGCTAAAATATAGTTTTTCCTCTTCTTCATAATCATCCAGCGGAAGCTTGTCGGTGTCTGTGAAGCCATATACTGCATAATGGATGTAAAGCTTGCCTAATTCGTAGCGGAACTGAGGCGCATCATTATCCCTTATGGCCTTGAATAATCTTTTTGAATGGTACTTCACCAGGGCATTATGCAGCGCAGAGTTATCATCCGGCCCTGAAACTGCCTGGTCATAAATAGAGTCGTAGTCTTCTCCACTGTCCATCCTGTTCCTGATAACTCCAAAAGCTGAGCGTATATCGTCAAGCCTTTTTGTGTTGTCATCCATCCCCTTCGGGAAATTATTTATTAAATTAAGTGTTGAAGTAATAAAGGCGCTTGACGTTATGACTTCGCGCACCAAACCGGACAAGGAGAACGGCGGGTTCCTGTACATCTCAAACAGGGCAATTGTTTCATCATACGCCACATTTGATGCGGCAAGCCCGGTTTCCACGGTGAAAGCCTGCATCTCTTTCCTGAAAGCCACTTCGGTGTTGTCAATCAGGTTGTCTATGTTCTGTTCTTCAAGGGCCGCAAGCGCTGAGTTTCTTTCGTTCTCGCTCTCAAAGGATGCCTTTATGTAAGCCTCCATGAACTCCCTGAACGCCTTCCTGTAAGCCTCGCTGCTTTTCGGGCTGCTGTACCTTGCTTCCAGGTAAGCCTTCAGCTTTTCCTCAACATCTTCTGATGTCGGTCCTGATTCATCATATATTGCCTCAGGCTTTTCCAGAATGTATATGCTGGTCTTCACGCCGCCAGAAAGCAGATATTTCTCATCCCTTTTCAGCCCGTCCTGCCAAAGCTCAGCCAGAAGGCTGTATTTTCCCTCCTCAACAAACAGGCTCAGCTCCTCATTGATTAGTATGTCGCCTTCGGAATCGCCGAATGTGCCTTCATGCACAAGCAGCGGAAAGAGCTTTGCGCCGTTCTCATCCGTAAGCCACAAAACCAGTGCAGCCCCAGTTCCTTTTTCGCCGAACGCAGAAAGCTCCACAGAAGGCGTGCTGTAAGGAGTGTAGAGAAGATCCGTGCCGAGCCCCATCGCGAATGTTCCGATGCTTGCCCCGTTCGGAACTACTTTTTCGTCATCGCCGACCAAGTCAAACGCATCGTCAGGGATGTTGCTGTTCCTGGGGCAGTTTACATTCACCCCGTTCCTCAGGCATTCGGCTATCAGCCCGTCTTCCACAACAACCCCAATCAGGCTGCCGTCTGAATCAGTATCCGTTACTCGGACTCCTTTTCCTGTTTCCTCTTCCTTCACGCGCCTTTCAGCAGGCTTTTCATCCTTTTCCACAAGCCCGCACTCCCTGCGTCCCTCATACCCGACTGATTCAAGCAGCGCATAGCCCCCATGCTGCTCGCGGAGGCCTGCCAGCTTGTTCAGCTCCGCGGCGTATTCAGAAACCTTGTATTCGGCTGTGCAACTCCAGGACTCGTCGTCCTTGCTCTGTCCACATATCCAGTTAATCCTGTCCTGCACTGTGCATTTCTTCAAACCCGAATCTGCCTGCTTTTCTTCAGCAGGAGCCGCAGGAGCCTGCACGTCGCTGGCAGGGCAATAGTTGTCTCCCTTGTAGTCAAGCTCCTTAAGCAGCTTATCCCATCCATACCCCTCTCTTAAAAGAGCCAGCTCGTTAAGCTCAGAGGAATATTCAGGCATCTTCCATTCAGCAGAACAGCTTGACAGAGCGTCGCTGCCCTGCCTGCAAATCCAGTTAATCCTGTCCTGCACAGTGCAGCCGGAACCGCTTTCTGAGCCGGCAGCCCCGCCAGCAGAGGCAAACGAAAAAGGCATCAGCGCTACAAGCAGGCAAACAATAAATGCAGAAGCTTTGTGCTTTGCAGAATTCATATTTGCCGCCTCATGTGCTGCGCTGCAAAAACAAAATTGTAGCCCTTATACGAAATGAGCCAAAGAGTAGTGCTCGGATTATAAACTTCGTAAGTCACGCTTACACCTTCAGGAACATTCAACTCCGAATACGCAAAGTCAAGGCTGAACTCAGGACTTGTAGGGATGTGCGGCTGCAACGCGTTCTCAAGCTTCGTATCAGAGCGCACGTCTGCATTCTTTATGGATTTAACAACCAGCGAGGCAGCATCATACGCCTTCCCAAGCCCGACAGGAACATTGACAGTCAGATCTTCCCCTGAATAAGCGGCGTTTTCAAGACGGAAATAAACGCTTTCGTCAGCGATGGTCGCCTCAACCGACACAGGTTCTGCTTCTGGAAGAAAATCCACATAAATGCAGTCCCTCATAGACACGCCAGCATAACTGCCAAGCTGGCGCTCCAAATCCTCCTTTTCAGGCAGATAAGAAAACCCTTCCTGATAAAGGTAAGTTGCCTGCCTTCCATCAGGCATGCTCAGCCTCGGAGCCTTTGAATACAGGTCGCTGCCCTGCAAGCCCAGCTCCCTGACCGCATCCGCCCCTGAAGCCCTGAGGCACTCGCGCACATAAAACAAGGAGCTTTCCCCGCCAGCTCCAGCATCAGCCAGCTTCGGCTTCATCTGAGTCGAGGCAACCCTCATCAAAAGCGCGAAAGACAGCAACAGAACTATGCCGACAATAATATAAAGAGATATCTGGCCTCTTTTCATTCAAACCAACTTTGAAGAGCATAGTTTAAAAGCTTTTTGGCAATGCCACTCTCAATTTTCACAAACAGTTAAATTTAATAATTACAGCAGTTTTACTTCCTGCTATGAAGCCTGAAGCAGCTTTCCTTTTAATTGCGGCAGTTGCAGCAATAGTTCTCCTAATCAGCGGCTGCACTCAGCAGCAAAGCACAACAGACTGCTCCAAGATAAGGGAGGAGTCAAGGCGCAACACGTGCTTCTACGACAAGGCAGTGAACGCATCTGATGGCGCGGGGCTTGCCGTCTGCGGGAGCATAACAAGCAGCACCTTAAGAGACGGGTGCATAGCACAGGTAGCGATAAACACGGCAGACGTTAACCTGTGCCTGAAGCCGCAGAGCAGCAAAAGCATCAGCTACTGCTACGCCCAGATAAGCATGAACCAGAGAAACATGAGCCTGTGCATGGAAACCCCTGACAAGTTCTGGCGCCAGGCATGCACAAAAAAGGTAGCTGTTGATACAAACCAGTCGCAGTACTGCAGGCAGCTCGCAGCCCAAAGCGAGGAAGACAGGGATGAATGCTTTGGGCTAATAGCGCTGAAGAAGAAAGACCGCTTGCTGTGCAATGAAGTGCTTAAGTATGTACCGAGAAGGAACTGCCTGCTCTATGTGGCTATAGCAACACAAAACCAGTCCACGTGCAGGGAAACGGACAGCGCATCGATAGAAGGCTACTGCTACATGAAGATAGCGGAGCAGACAGGCAACCAGAGCATATGCGGCATGATACCTCTGGACGCAATGAAGGCAGACTGCTATAAAAAGTTCGGCATATCAATAAAAACGAATGACACAGTCGTGCCTCTAATAGTCAACGAGTCAGAGCTAAGCAAGTTCCTCACAAACGAGACGATACTGGCAGCATAACTTCCCAATATGGCTGCCTAAACAACCCTTTCCTTCTTCGCAATCTCAACGAACACTGCAAAAAGCGAAAGTATCAAAGGCCCTACAATCAGCCCTACAAGCCCGAACACGGCAAGTCCGCCAAACACGCCAAGAATCACAAGCACAGGATGAATCCTTGCCGTGTCGCCTATCAGCTTCGGCTTGAGCCAGTTGTCTATTGTGCTTATGATAAGCGCGCCGTAAGCAAACAGCACAAACGCCCTGAAAACCATAGTGCTGTCACCCTGCAAGTAGCCGTTGGCACCCATAATCAGGGCAGCAGGGAACCACACGGCAAAAGCGCCCAGAAAAGGTATGAGCGATGCAAACACCGTTACAATTCCCCAAAGCACAGGATTTGAAACTCCAAGCAGGCTGAATCCAACAAGCGCAGCCAGGCCCTGCACAAGCGCAACAACAATAGTCCCGAAGACGATCGCATAAGTGATGCTACCCACCCTCTCAGCAATCTCCTTCTTGTGAGCAGAGCCGAGAGGCAAAAGCTTCATAACCCTGCCTGATATTTCAGCGCCATCCTTCAAAAGGTAAAAAGTTATGAAGAACAGAACTGACAAATGGAAAAGCGTGCCTGAAAGTGACAGAAGAATCGCAGAAGCCTGAATGGCAACATATTTGGCAAGCGCGCCAGCAAGCGAGCTAATCATGTTCCTAAGGCTTTCCGGCAAGCCGGGGTTTATACCCTTAAGGTAGCCCAAAGCAGAGCACACAGCATTCTTTCCACATTCCTGCTGGCTGGAAGAAGCAACCAGGCCAATCACTTCACGTGTAAGAGCGTTTATGACGAAAAAAGCAGGAATCACAATGAGCAGGATTATCAGCACAGTCACCGCCATCGCAGACAGCGAATCACTGTGCAAAAACCGCCTAAGGCGCTTATGCACAGGATAAAAAAGGTATGCGAGCACGCAGGCGCCGAGAAGAGTGGTCATCAGGGGCCTGACAACAACGAAAGCAAGGACAGCAACAGCAAGAAACGCCGCGATGAAACCAGCACGATGACCTGCCATGATGAGCCTCTTTTTAGTTTGTGGTTTGTTGTAAGTATAATGCAGGACGTAATTAATTAATATATTTGTTACGTCCCGCAAATATAACAGCGGAAGAAAACACATTAATCATTTAGTTCCGCTATTATATTTTGTAGTTAACTACTAACTACGAACCACTCACTACCAACTACACACAACATGGGCCCGCCCAGATTCGAACTGGGGACCTCCACCATTCTGAGCCTGCCTTTGAGCCTGCCTTAAGCCAAGGCAAGGTCGTCAAGGTGACGTCATGACCGCTAGACCACGGGCCCGCAAAAGGAAAATCATGGCAGCGGATTTATAAAGTTTTTCTAAATTCAAGAAGCAATAATCAGGGACTTTCGTGTGTTGCAATATAAACCAGTTTGGGATGCATAAGCCCTAAATCTCGCATCAGTGCCTTTTGTGCATTCGTCATTCCTGGTATAATCGCTAAGATGGGCGCTCTTCCGGCAGTTATCAAGCCAGGCTCTAAACCTTCAACAAGTGATGTTGAACATGCTTCCACAAAATCGTAAAATCCCCGGGGGAGCCTGCTGGCGTTCATTAAGTCAGCCAAATGATTGCTCGCGTATTCTTGCGAGTTTAGTGAGCTCCTCTGCCTTATTTCGCTCACAGTAGGCGTCTGCGCTGGGTCAAGCGCGTCCAAAGCCCAGGAAATTCGGCGCGCCTTATCGTCGAGCATACTAAAATGCCCAACAGGTAAAGCCAACTCAAGTTGCGCATTTGCTGCATAATCAACTAAACCCGCCACCAGCATCCGGGCAGGGCCAAACGGGCTTGCGCCAGAGTGATTAGTAACATAAATCGTAACAACCCGGTGATCATATCCTTCGCGTGTTAGAATGTTAAGATCGGAAGGGTCAACCGGAAGACAATTCCAAGCCAAGCCAAGAGAAGGAGCCGAATAATCTGCGGCTGGCCAAGCACTCGGCTCGTCAAGTTCGTCTCTAGCCGCCATTAGGATCCATCTTTCAAGTTCAGACAGGTTTCTGCCTGGCACGGTGGGTTGCATAAGCAAAATGGATTAGTTGCCCGTATAAATATTTTTCCATTGTAGCTACTTAATAGTACGTTCTGTTGCGGTTAACTTCACTTTAAGCGACCAAAAGATATATAAGCCACCTTCCCCATAAAAGGCGTTTATAGGCGTTTATGATGGTTGCTGACGAATACTCATTTGAAGGATACCCCGTGTCTGAAGTCAAGGCAAGGTATGGCTTGAAGCCCTACAGGATTGAGGACTACGAGGATAGAAGCATACAGGAAGTCAGGGCGATGCTTGCCAGGAAAAGGGGCTACACGGACATTGAAACCATAGAGCAGCACATGTCATTCATGGAGTCGCTTGCAAAGAAGATGAACCTCATACTCGCAAGCGAGGAAAGGGAAGGCATAATGAACCTTGAGCTGAGGCAGTGCATAAACGATATCAAGAACTGCTGCGTCCAGCTCACAAGCAAGCAGAGAGCCATAAAGGAGAGCGAAATCTACTAGCCTGCTGCCGCAAAACAGAAAATTTTAAATATTAGAAGGGTTAAGGCACACTAATCATTATGCGATAATCAAACCGCAAGATAAAACAAAAAAATTAGGGGGTGAAAAATATGGCTGGAGATGGTTCATTAGCCAAGATAGGAAGTTGGGCTTTCATTCTGGGAGTCATAATAGCTGTAGTGGCTGGAGTCCTTCAGGCACAATCAAGCGGGCCAAGCCCGATGCTGACGTCATTGCTGATTGTCCTGGGACTTGTTGTCGGCTTCCTGAATGTTACAGGCAAGGAAACAACACCATTCCTGCTGGCAACCGTTTCGTTGGTAATAGTCAGCATGAGCGGCGATGTCCTTGGAAAGGTAGCCACCGTAGGTCCGTACATCAGCGGAGTGCTCGGCTCAATCATGACCTTCGTCGTGCCGGCAACCATAATAGTTGCATTGAAGGCAATATACGCGCTTGCTTCAGACGAATAAGCAGGCCGTTTTTTTCTTTTTTTTATTAATTTCTTTTCAGAAAGAGCTACTTCGGCTTAGCACTCATATCCCATGTAAGCACAGGCTTCCTGTTGGCTTCTGCTTCCTGAGGAGTTCCCTGAATCCTTGAGGAAGGCGTGCCGTAAGGGGCTCTGGCAAGCCATTCGGGGTCAGCTCTGGCCATTGCCATCACATACTCAACCTGCGCGGCAAATCTGTCCATGGCTCCTTTTGACGCGCTGTGGGTTGGCTCTGTAAGAAGCCCGTCATGGACCGGCCAGCCAATCGTGGGAGCGTGAAATATTCCCAGCCCAAGCCGGCTTATTAGCCCCTTCGCCAGGTCGGTCACATTAAGGCGCCTTTCCTTGCCACCCGTATTCACAGTGAGGGCTTCAAGGGCGGTTGCCCTGACAATTCCTTCATGCGCCACCAATCCCGGGAATGCAGGCTCAAGCACTTCGCCAAGAAGCCTGTGCATATAATTGCCTGCCAGAACAGAAACCGCGCTCGCCTCCCTGAAGCCATCATCGCCCATCAGGTGTATGTACTGGTAAGCCATCACGTCTGCAAGGAAGTTGCCGAAAGCAGAAGATACAGTGCCTATTGATGAAGGCCTGTCATATGAAAGCACAAACAGGCCATCAATGTTCTGCTCAATTAACGGCACAGGAAGGAATGGTGCAAGATGCTCTGCAATCCCCACAAAGCCTGCTCCAGGACCGCCGCCCCCGTGAGGAACGCCAAATGTTTTGTGCAGGTTGAAATGGAACGCGTCAACACCCAGTTGGCCAAGAAGCACCCTGCCAGTAAGGGCTGCGAAGTTTGCGCCGTCACAGTAAACCTCTCCTCCACGCTTATGCACCGCTTCAGCAATTCTCGGCAGGCTCTCGTCGTAAATGCCATAAGTGTTTGGCTGGGTTATCATCAACGCGGCGACCTTTGCGCCGTGCTCCTCAAGTTTGCTTTCCAAGTCATCCATGCTGAGCCTTCCAGTGCTGTCAGACTTAACAGCCACAACCGTGTAGCCCGCCATCGCAGCGGTTGCAGGATTGGTGCCATGTGCGGAGTCGGGAATAAGGACAACGCTTCGTTCTTCCCCCCTTGACCTGTGATAAGCAGCTATCATCAGCATTGCTGTAAGCTCGCCATGCGCTCCTGCAGCCGGCTGAAGAGTGCCCTTATACGCGCCGCCAAACTCGGAAAGAATCCTCTCAAGGCGATACATAAGCCCAAGAGCGCCCTGCACTGTTTCTTCAGGCTGCCATGGATGAAGGCCTGAAAAAGCGTCAACACGCCTTGCAGCGTGAGGCGTATCAATCATTGTGCATGAGCCCAGCGGATAAAGGTCGGCGCCATCAACAGAAACATTAGCGCGGCCCCTGTTCGCAAAAGCCCTTACTACATCACGCTCAGACAGCTCAGGAAGCTTTAGCGCTCTGTACGGGCCTCCGAATTCTTCGCGGAGATACCTTAAAGGCAGCGCTCCATAACTTAAAGGCAGCACTTCAGGCTCAGGCAAATGCAGTGTCGGAAGCCTGTAGCCAACTGCGCCAGGCCTGCTAAGCTCATCCAAAGTTTTTAGTTCATCTGGCATATCTGCTCAACCCGTCCAAAAGCTTGTCAGGCATAAATCTGCCCTTACTGTTTCTTGCATCGTTTGCCTCTGTTGCTGACACAAGAAGCACGTTTTCCATTCCTCTCCCTGCAAAGGCATACGGGAAAGTCCTTGCCACAGGAACCCCTGCAAGCAGCCCGTCACGAGCCAGCTCATCAACTATCCCTGCAGCAGGAACAGGCGTCGCTACGGCAAACTCGTTGAAATACGGGGAATCAGGATATAGAATACGGAAGCCCGCGAGGTTTTGAATATTATCCGCCAAGTGATTGGCTATCCGGTAAGACTTCTCTGCAGCCTGCCTCAAACCTCCGCGGCCCATAATCGCCAGGTAAGCAGTGCACATAACCGATATCAGCGTTTCTGCAGTGCACGTGTTTGAAGTGGCGTTTTCCCTTCTTATGTGCTGCTCCCTTGGCTGAAGCACAAGCATAAACCGCCTGTTCCCATCAGCATCCTTACACTCGCCCACAAGCCTTCCGGGAAGCTGGTTAAGGAATTGCCTGTCATCCCGGGCTATAGCCAGAATGCCGACATGCGGCCCGCCAAAAGCCACCGGTATGCCAAAGTGCTGTCCCTCGCCTGCATAAATATCCGCCCCATACTCTGCAGGCGCGCCAAGCATCGCCAGCGAAACCTGGTCGCCCCCTCCATAAACCACATACAAAGCATTTTTTGAGTGGGCAGCCGCCGCCTGTCCATCCATGCCGTCAATCCGCCCCCAAAAGTTCGGGTTCTGCACAATCACGGCAGCAGTCCTGTCATCAACAAGCCGCTCAATAGTTTCGGAAGAAGTAACACCTCCTGTTTCTTCTGTCGGCACAACAACAAGCTCCAGCCCTCTTTTTGGCGCTAAATAAGTCTGCAGGTTCCTCATGGCAACAGGGCTCACAGAGTCGGACACAAGCACCTTACTTCTCTTCGTGATTCTAAGCGCCATAAGCGCAGCCTCAGCCATCGCATTCGGGCCGTTATAAAGCCCTGCATTGACAACAGCCATGCCAGTAAGGGCTGCAATGTAGCTCTGGAAATCAAAAAGAGTTGTAAGAATGCCCTGTGCAATTTCCGGCTGGTAAGGCGTATAAGGCGTCCCCCAGTCTCCTGAGCTGGTTATCCCGAACACTGCTTCAGGAATAGTTCTCTGGTAAAAGCCCGCCCCGGCAAAGCAGCTACGATTAAAAGCACTGTTTCTGCCGGCAATCTCACCCATAAGCGCTTTTAACTCGTCTTCAGTTATGCCATTGCCCAGCGACTCAGAATTAACAGCGGACATGTGCCCGGGGGGAACAACAGCGCCGTAAAGGGCTTCAAGATCTGGAAAGCCAAGAAATTCCAGCATCTCCCTCTGCTCATCAGGAGTAGAACCGATAAAAATGTTTGACATCAACGCACCCGCAACAATGGAAAGCACACGAAAGCCGCATTATAAAAATATTTCTATTTTTCAGTAGTTATTATTTCGGCTTTTATGGAAATATTTTTATATGCAGCGCTTGGAATCGCAACTATGGCTATGCTTACGCCGCTTCACGAATGGCATAAAAAACATGCAAGGGTGATGCATGAGTTTGCGGGCTGGGACATGCCCATAGAATACAACGGCGCCCAAGGCGGCATACTAAACGAGCATGTTGCTGTAAGGACCTCTGCAGGAATCTTTGACGTAAGCCACATGGGCAGGGCTTTAATCTCAGGGTGGAGAGCTGCGGAAATGCTCCAATACGTCCTGACAAACGACGTTGCAAAGCTGGATGTCGGGCAGGCTCAGTACTCATTCCTTGTCAGGGGTGGCGAAGGAGGCAAACCAGAAACTCTTGACGACGTCTACCTTTACAGGACTGTCAATAAAGGATACCTGATTGTAGTAAACGCTGCAAACGCCACAAAGGACATTGAGTATTTGGCTGCGCAAAGCCGCGAGTTCGGGGTTGATTTTGTAAACGCCACTCAAAACTTATCTCTTATAGCTATTCAGGGACCTAAAAGCAGGCAGATGCTTGAACAAATGGTTGACTCCTCAATACCTACGGCTGCAAACAGGATTTCGCCTGTTGCGTTCAACACAGGCGGCTACGGGTTGCTTTCTACAACAGGCTACACAGGCGAGCATACAAGGTTTGAGGCGTTTGTGCCGGCATCATACGCTGTAACTTTCTGGGAAGCGCTTATTGAGTCAGGAGCAGCGCCTGTAGGGCTCGGGGCAAGAAACACACTCAGAACAGAGGCAGGGCTGCTGCTATACGGGCACGACATAAACGAAGGCATATCCCCAATAGAGGCAGGCATGGGCTTCGCTGTAAAACCCGGCAAAAGCGCGGCAACGGTCGGGAAACAGTTTTATGAAGCACAGCAGGCATCACAGAGAGCCGGAAAACTTGGCCGCTACCTTGTCCAGATGGAGCTCTCACAACCGCGAGGGACAGAGCCAAGGGACAAAGATGGCGTTCCCGGACCGACCTCAAAAATAATACTTGGCGGACAAACGGTTGGCGAAATAACATCAGGCACAGTTGCCCCCCTGGTGTTGTATCAAAACGGTGCAATGCTTCTCGATGGAAACGGCTCGCCAAAGACAGCAAGGCGTGGGTTGGCTATCGGCTATGCATCAACTCCCCTTGCAGCAGGAACAGAAGTCAGTGTCCTGATTCGCGGGGAAGGCAAATCAGTCGCTGCAATGGTTATGAGTGGATTTCTTGACAAGCGGACGCCCCTGGTTATTGGCGGGCTTCAATACACTGCGCCTTTGAGCCATTACGTCCACAACTGATTTCTCCCGGCAGCTGCGCCGGCAACAATATTCACCGGCACAATAAATAGAGGACTTTGAATAACCCCAATTTACTTCAAAATTCAAAGTCCTTCTTTGAGGGGTTTGATATTTTTAGTGGGTTATTCAAACCTCTCAATAAGTATGAAAGCAGCACACATATACGTTCTTTTTTAATTCACCATTCTTGAATAACAACAAATTTTATAAGCTGGTCTTCAACCCCCCTCTCATGGATGAATCAGAGCTTGAGCGGTTAATTGGAGACAAACCAATACAGGTTCCAGGGAACCCCTTCAGGGGGATAGCTGTGACCTTCGGCGCTGCCGAAATGGCATCACTCGTTGTTGGGGTAGCAGGAACAGCAGGTTTAGATTATGCTCTTAATAATAACCTCCTGCCATTTGCAACAAGCCCTGAAGTTCAAACTTTAATGCTTGCGCTTGTAAGTCCTGTTATTGAAAAAGTCGGGCTGGTCGGCTTTCCATTAGTTAAGTGCGTTAAGGAATACCTGGAAGGGGGGAATTGCATGGACAGGCCAGAGCTCTGGAAATACCTCTCAGGAGGATTGAAACAGGGATTAGCTAACATAGGAAGAGACATATCAGCACATGACCCTTTATATTCCATAATGATGGGCGCAGGGTTGCTGGCAATGCCACAGATACCGTCGGGGGTTTGGTCCTTTGTAAGCTTCGTCACAGCGCTAGGACTGGTGGTTGTTGGCGAGGTAGGACTAAAGGAAGCCGCATATGCCCTAGATCAGTATAAGCTAAAGAAGGCCGGGTTCAAGCCGGAAAAATACCTTGAAACAAGATTTTATGTTGGAACAGACGAGCCATTGTCGCTGCTCGAAAAAATGTCGACAAGGTTTGGGTTGGAATCTGACATAATGACCGGAGAATATCGCGACAGGTATTTTTCAACAAGAGGGCTTCATGGGTACAACGGAAGGACACCTGCGCTCAGGCTGCGACAAAGAGCATCAGAGACGCCCACTGAAGGCTTGAAAAAGTCAATGCAAATAATTCATACGAGAGCATCAGAAATAGCAAGGAAAGCGCCTGAGCAGTACAGGTATTTCCCAGTTGAGAAAGACAAGTTTTGGGCTCCTCTTGGCCAGAGCGAGATGCCATGGACAACCGAAAAAATAGAGAACCCGACTCTAAGGCGCATACACAGGCAAGCGACAACAGGTGAGTGCAGTGATGTTCGCTTCTCCAGGTCGGCGGTTCAAAATCCCAAAACAATCCTTGTCTCTGTTGATAACGTGAATTCGCACAACGGCAATCTGTATGTGGTGGAGATAAAATCTTGGAAAGATACTGAAAGCATAAGAGTGCTGGTGGACGCCATGAGGTACGTTATGATGGAATATCCTGTCTGGCAAACCACTCACGGCAAGGCAAGGTTTGCAATGCCTGGCGATGGACTTAAATCATAATTCTTTCCAAGCAGCAACAACGTGTTTGTCAAGTGTGCGGCGTCCTCCGGCTTCCTGTCCGGTGGTTTCCCATTGGATACCATCAGCCATATACTGTTCCGAGTAATCAACCCTTGCCGGAACTCTTTCTCCACCTCTCAGAACAAGTTCGTACACTTTGCTTGCATTTCCAAAGGGTCCTCCTTTAGGAAAGCCCTCGTTAAATGGAAAACCTTTGCTAATAAATCCTTGAGAATCTTGATATGCCTCCCAGTGTGGACTTTGCTGCTTTGCGACGTTCGCGACGTTCATATATTTGAGTGATTCTGGCATATTTATAAACTTTTTTATCGGCGATAAATCTTCTACAAATTGAACATTAAAGAACAAAACGTTTACTTTACAGAACACTTTTGAACGCCACTTTGCCGAAAAGTTTATATATGAGCGTACTATGTAGCGTACTATTGTAATTTGCGGCGATTGCTAAAATGAGGATCCAAGCAGTTAGCATTTCATCAGATGTGCTTGAAAAGCTGTTCAGGAAGGGCATAGAAGTTCAAGAGGTTGAAGACGCGTTAAAAGGGAGCAGTAAACATGTTTTCAGAACAAGAAAAGGAAGGTATTTGGCAATTACGCAGCATAAAAGATATCTTGCCATCGTGTTTGAGTATGAAAACGGAGATGCCGAAATAGTAACGGCTTATCCCCCTTCAGACTGGGAGATTAAACTTTACAAAAAGAAAATTAAAAAGTGAAAAAATCATGGTGACAAAACAGATTCTTGGGACGGACGAGGATGAAATAAGAGAAGATGATGTGCTTGAGGAAGTTAGTTTTGAAATTGACAAAGATGCATTTAATAAACCTGTTAAATGCTGCAACAGGAATCCTGCAAAAATAAGCAGGAAAATTGTTTATTCTAATTTGGAATTTAATCATTTTTTATGGCAATGCCCTAAATGCAAAAAGGAATATTTGGATTTTGAGCAGGCAAAAAAGCTTGAAAGATTCTGGGCAGTTCAGAAACTATTGGAAGGCCATACCATTTCAATGGAAAGAACCATGAATTATGATGGCAAAGCATATTTCTTCAGGTTTCCCAAGGAACTTACCAATGGCTGGCACAAGGGCGATGCGGTTGATATAAAGCTAATCACTCCTGCAAACAATGCATTCCTGGTGGAGATAAGGCATGCTCATAAATAACAAAAAATGAACAAGATTTATAAATCCTGCATGTGTTAAATAGGTTATGGCATTTTGTTCTGAATGCGGGTCGAAGTATGTTGTTGGTTATGTTGACATTCCTGCCAGAGCTCCAACCTATATACTGGACTTTATTAAAGTTACTGAAGGCAGACGTGCACGAAGGGAATACCGTTGTCGCAAACACATTCATTCTTAAGCCAATGGGTTAGGGCAATTGAAGAAATAAATCAAAAATGGAAAGTGTGAAACATAAATTAGAAACTTTGAACTTGTTCGGGTTTAAAGACGAATCAAATAACGGTAATTACACGTATGAGTGGGAAGGACTTCTAAAAAACATTAAACACGAAAAATGGAATGAAGCAGCAATTCCCATCAATTCTGAAGACGAAGCGAAAGTATCGAAAATCTTAAGAAAATTCGGACTTAGAATCCTCATGACAAGACTCCCGGAATAATTGTGCAACACAGCATTTATATATTAATTAAACACCAAATAGTTCATATGGTATGGATAGACTGGATTAAAAAATTCCAAAGAAGAAAACAAACACTTAATCCGACACATATTAAACCTGAAGCTAAGCCCGTTGAACCTGGAAAACCACTGAAATCGGGGGGTTTTGCAACAAATCCGCAAACAATTAGACGGATTTTGAGAAAATATGGTCGTATTACTGATGCGCAAAAAGAGCTTCTTCGTTTACATAAAATTCAAAAAGAAGAAAATCACAAAGCGAGTTTTGATAAGTGGTCTAATAAAAAAAAGAATGAAAAAGCACTTAAAGAATATTTATTGAATTTGGAGAAGGTTAAGTTAAAAAAAGAAGAAAAACTTAAGAAACTTAGAAAAGAAGCTCGGTCATGTGGCGTTTGCAACGCGAAGTTTAAAACACCCGCAGATAAATTCTATTGTCATTATTGCCCGAAGGCATATTGTGACTTACACAGGCTTGCTGAAAAACATGGCTGCAAAGGGAGGTTCAAGTCAATTTCTAAACAAATTCTTGAAAGTTATTCTTCTAAAGGCGGAATTCAATACAGAATTTAAGAAGCGTCTTAAAAACTTTTTAAATGGTAAAAGTGACTAATGAGCAAGATTTTTAAACATTATTTAGAAGAAGAAGTGCCCACGAGATCAATTCACTATAAAGATGCCTGATGTTTTATGTCTTAAGCGTTCATAAAATCATAGATAAATCCTCGCCAGTAGAGTGTCCGTCAAAAAGCTTTAAAACCTCGTGAAAAGTTAAACTGCTCTTATGTAATCTGTAGTTCTAAAAGCCTCGGGTGGGAATTGCACCCACGACCTCGTCCTTACCAAGGACGCGCGCTACTGACTGCGCCACCGAGGCATAGCAAACATGGCTTGCAGGGCAAGCATAGCAAGAGCACAATGCGCCAACAGCGGCAATATTAGCAAGCAGGCGCAAACGCGCTTATGCCACAAGCCTGCTTAATGCTATCCTTCATTGCGCCTTCCTCTTTTGACAGGGGCATGCCGCTTCCCACAGTTCGTCTTCCTTGTTGTCCCATAACTCCCGCATTTTCCTGCTCTGGATCTTGTGAAGAAATTTGTCATACTGGCTTTCCATCAGTCCACCATCACAGTTTTTATCAATTAAGCAGTTTGTTTTCTTCAGTTCCTATATAAAAATTGTGCTTATAGGGCGTTGCATTTCGAATCACCTTTACAACCCATAAACCCATCCCGCCTTCCATTCCTTCGGCTCTTTCAGCCGCCAGTCATCCCTTATTGCCTGCTGCCATGTTTTGCCGTTCAGCACGATTTCAAGAGCAAGCTGCGGCGCCTTGTGCGCCAATATAGCAACGTCGCCGAATGGCTGCCCCGCAAGCCACTTCAAAAAGTTTCTTATCCTCGCCTCAACATCCATGCAGCTCTCGCCGTTTGGGAACGGCTCGCTTATGTGCCGCCGCAATTCAGAATCAACCTTTCTGCCTGGCGCTCCTGCCAAGCTGCCGTAGTTGCACTCCCTCAGCCGCCTGTCCTCAATGATTTTAGTCCTGCTGCCGAAAATAAGCCTTGCAGAATCCACAGCCCGCTTCAAATCCGAGCAGAACACGGCTTCGTGATTCCTGCCCTTGACGATTTCCCCAAGCTCAATGCACTGCGCCCTTCCAAGTTCTGACAGCTCGCCATGCGCCCATCCTGTGGCAAGCCCTTTCTCGTTGTCAGTTGTTGTGCCGTGCACGTAATAGGTTATCTGTATGGGTTTCATTTGTTTGCTTGGATTTTTATTTGTGCGGATTGCCTGACAATTTGTCACGCCCTGCCTTTTGCGACAGCAATCTCAGCAGCCCCACTGCTTTTTCCGCAGCTGCGCGCGGAACGAACAAATGGTCATGGCAGTAAGCAGAAACAGCATTAACGCTTATCCCTTCTTTGGCAAGCTCACCTGTTACTGTAGCCAGTAGCCCCACTGCTGCAAGGTCTGAGTGCACAGTGAGAGTAATCATCGCCCAAGTGCCGCTGTAAGACAAGGCGTTCTTAGTGGCGATTTTCTTTTCCAGAACAACGGTGATGCCTTCCTTCTCCCTGAAAATCAGCATTGGCGCATTTCCCAAACCGCGCAAGGCGCTCTCTGAAACAGTGCAGAAAACGTATTCGCCTTTGGCAAGCGCTGGCTTCATGCCTTGCAGCAATTTGCCCAAGTCCTTTATTCTCGTCATGCAGAGCCCCGCTTTAAGCCTAAACCTTTTTAACAATAACCTCGTCCCCAACCTTTAACTGATACTCCGTTGCAAATGAGCCCATGTTCACCGCGACTTCAACCCTTCTGTAGTTACCCTTCATTATCAGCGGCTTGCCTTTTGGAACGTCCCCGAATGCATTGGCAAAAGGCACTTCAATTTCTTTTCTGCCGAATTTCAGCAGGACTTTTTCCCCTAACTTCAAGCAGAGCCTGTCCCATTCCTCGTGCAGGATGTTGAGGTGCAGGGAGCCGAAATGATTTACATGAATTATTGTTGCGTCTATCGCCGTCTTGTTAACCAATGCCTCTTCGTATGGTGGCTTGACAAGACTTTCTGGTGCAATTTGTTTTCCGAAGTCCTCCATCTGGATGCCCAAAGACAGGTGAGCGGCAGCTGGTGCAAAAATATGCCTGCCGTGGAAAATCGGCGAAACAGGCTTAACCATGTATTTTTCATTAGTAATCTCAATCGCTTTTTCAATCCCGCCAAGCAGCCTTGGCGCAGTCAGCAGGCAACCATTATCCGGTCCGATAAAATAATCGCCCCTTTTTACCTTTACAATAATTGCCTTTCTCCTCGTCCCGACGCCGGGGTCAACAACGCACACATGAAAGCCAACAGGCATGTAATACACTGTTTCCATTGTCCTTGCAGCTGAAAAAAGGTCAAATGACTCTATGCCGTGCATCAAATGTATGACTTTCGCATCAGGGCTTATGCTGTAAATCACTCCTTCCATGTTCCCTATGCCCTGTGTCTGCTTCCCAAAGTCCGAGGTAAGAGTTATTAGTTTTTTCATCTTTTTCTCTGCTGAATAAAATGCGGGGAAAGGGATTTGAACCCTTGAACCCACTAAGGGACAGGATGGCTTACATGCTTATGCATGGCCACACGGCTTAAGTCCTGCGCATTTAGCCAGGCTTTGCTACCCCCGCATACTGCATACTGAAGAAAAAGAAGGAGTGGGTTTTAATAGTTTTTGATTTGGATGGAGCTATTAATCTTTCTTTGACGCTCTCTGCCAGCACTCATAGCAGTAGCTGAACCCTGAAGAAATCATCTTGTACTGCTTGCACAGCCTGCACTTTGTCTTGTACTTTTTCTGCACCACGCTCTTATTGAGGCATGCTTATTTAAAATGGTTGCCTTTTTTTCGGGCTTTCCAAGGGAAAAATATAAATATAAGTTTAAACATACGTTTAAATGTCAGAATTCCACCAGTCTGTGAATGGTGGAGACGTTATCCGTATTTCGCTGCCTGTGGAATTCTGAGCATGCTCAAAAACCACTGAGCAAATTATAAAAGGTAACATGCCATCGGTCTTTGACCGGCGGTTTTTGACACATGACAGTGAAAACCATAACTGTAACAGAGGAAGCATACCTGAAAATCAAGAGCATGAAGATGCCTTACGAGAGTTTCAGCGACCTGTTCAGCCGCTTGTCCAAAGAGAGGAATCCATTGTGGAGGATTGTGGGCATGCTGCCCAAGGAAGGCATTGAGGAGGACAGGAAAAGAATCCGTGAGATGAAGGAGCGCGGCAAAAGGGAACTGGAGGCGAGGCATGCCCGTTTTAGACACGTCGGTGCTGATAGAGCTAATCCGTAACACCGAGTTGGGGCAAAAGGCTTTGAAAGAGATAGGGAACGATGCCGTGGCGATAACGCCCTTCACAGCCCACGAGATTCTTATAGGTCATGATTCCAAAATGATGCAACTGTTAGGCCAGTTTGAAGTTGTTGATTACGGCTTTGATGATGCTGTGGAAAGTGCAGGGATAGAGAAGGAGCTTATATCAAAGGGCAGGTTAATCAGCAGGACTGACGTATTTATAGCAGGCATTTGCCGCCGTCAAAATCTTGAATTGGTAACTGCCGATAAGGACTTCTTAAATGTAAAAGGCCTGAAGGTTAAACTCATCAGTTCTACCCGAAAGTAAAAGTGTAAAAGCAGATTACAATCACAGCACTCCCGGCTCCATCCTTGGGCTCCTTGCAATCGCAGTGGTGTGCCTGTAGAGGTTAAGGTGTGACTTTATCAGCATGTGGAGCTGGCTGCAGTTCTCAACCATCAGGTCCTCCATCTGCCCTGTGTAGGTCTTGTAGATGAACTTGTCAAAAATCGTCCTCATGAAAAAATAGAAAGGCCTCTGCTCCCACCTGCCCTCAAAATCAGTATACATCAGGCCGTCAATGATTATGAAGACCTTGCCCTTGTTCATGCGCTTCCTTTTCCCGTCAATCTCCACCACAACTTCCTTGACACGCATCATCCTCACAAGGATCCTGATGACGTGCCTTACGTAGTCGCTAACTTTCTTCCACGGCTGAAGCTCAAGCTCAATATACTTGCCCTCAGGATTTACATGTTCCTGATTTCTTAACTCCCTTTTGTCAAAGCCCTTCTCCCTGAACCAGTTGTCCATGAGCTGATAAAGCTCAGTCACGTTGAAAATGCCGCTATAGCTGATGGTCAAATGGTCAACTATAAGCCGTTGCTCAGGCATAAAGCATCACTTCCTCACAAGGGATAAAGGTTGCCTCTGCACTCAAGCTTCATGAACTCCTTGATTACCTTGTGAAAGTGCCACGTCTCATACATCAGCCGGTCAAGCTGCAGAAGCTCAAAGTCCCTCTGTATAATAAACTTGTGCAGGAACTTCCTCAGGCGCCTTTCAATGCCGGTGTTCCACCTTTTCTGCCCTGTTATGTCCGCATATCCTGTTTCCAGGCCGAAGTTTAAGTTAAGTGTAAGCCTGCCCTTTGTGAGCTTCCTTTTCACACCGCCAACAATGGTTTCCACGTCCTCGAAGCCGCGCACGTCAATGTTAACAGTGATTATGTCCTTGATAAAAGGAGTTGTTTTTCTTTCAGCTCTCCAGTTCAGGATAAGCTCCGGAGGCTTGAATCGGTAAAGCGTCTCGTGGAACAGATACTTCCTCTTCTTCAGCCACACAACCATCATCTTGTAGAGCCGCTGAAGGTCAAAAACGCCCTTGAACTTGATTACGGCAAAAGGGTAGAAGTCGCCAGGAGTAATCTCTTCCCACGGGCGCTGCTCCCAGTCAGAAAGCGTGTAATCCTTAAGCTCATGAATCCCGGTCTCTGCCTTTGCAGGCTTATCAAGAAGCTTCTGGAAGAAGGACTCATTGCCGGCCATACATTAACCTTTGGGGAAGCGTATTTATAAACTTTTCTATAATGTATAGCAGTATAGGAAAGTGTATAGAGAGGTTTGAATAACCCACCGAAATATATCAAACCTCTCTAAGAAGGACTTTGAATTTTGAAGTAAATGAGGGTTATTCAAAGTCCTCTATAATGGATTTTAGTCCTGCACCCTAATCAAAACAGCCCCTTTCCTGACAACCGCGAGTTTGTTCAGCTCATTGAAAGCGTGCCGCATCATCCTCTCCTTTGCCCTGTGGGTTTTTATTATTAGCGATGTAACATCCTTTCCGGACGGCTGCTCAAGCTCGGCTATGCTTATGCCGCTTGCCGCAATAACCTTGGCAATCCTATACAGAACTCCCGGCCTGTCTACCACCGGTAGCCTCAGGTAATAAACGAATTCCAGGTCATTTATGTCAGTAAAAGCAGCAGCGCCGAAACTTTTAACTGGGTTGACACCTTTAACAACCTCTATGACGTCAGAAACCACTGTGCTTGCAGTAGGCAGCTGCCCAGCCCCTTTGCCATGGAACGTCTGCTCACCAACAAGGTCGCCATTGATATGGATAGCGTTTAGCTCGCCATCAATATTGGCAAGCGGGTGATGCTTCCGGAGAAGCACAGGATGGACTCTTATGTCCAAAGCTTCATTTCCCTCGCCATTTTTGGCGCTGGAAGCAAAGCCCAGCAGCTTTACCGCATACCCCAGCTTTTCAGCAAACACCATGTCCTCGCCAGTAATATCCTGTATTCCTTCCACATAAATCGCGTCAGGATTTATTGCGGTGTTGAATGCCAGCATTGCAAGAATCGCAATCTTCTGCGCAGCATCCTTCCCGCTTACGTCAAAGCTTGGGTCAGGCTCTGCAAACCCTTTTTGCTGCGCTTCCTGCAAAGCGCTTTCGTAGCTTTTGCCTTCCTTGGACATCCTTGTAAGGATATAATTGGTCGTCCCGTTCACTATGCCCGATAAAGAACTGATGGAGTTTGCCACAAGCGATTCCCGGATGGATTTAATGATTGGGATGCAGCCGCACACGCTTGCCTCAAAGGCGAGGTTAACATTGTTCCTTGCAGCAGCTTCAAAAAGTTCCGGGCCATGCTTTGAAATTACCGCCTTGTTTGCCGTGACAACGTGCTTGCCATTTTCCAGGGCTCTTTTAATGTAGCTCCTGGCGGGTTCTGTGCCGCCAAGCAGCTCTATGACGATTTCTATTTCAGGGTCGTCAAGAATGCGCTCAAAATTAGTTGTAAGCTCATACCTGCCTGTGTCAATGCTTCTTCTCTTGTCAAGGTTCCTGACCAGAATGCTCTTTATGCGGAGTTCGTAACCGGAGCGGTTCCTTATAAGCCCGGCGCGCTTTTCCACTACCTTGACAACGCCTGTTCCTACACTCCCCAACCCCAGAAGGCCTATAGTAATCTGCTTGTTAGTGCTCTGTTTGTTTTCCGCCATTTACAACTGGAAAAGGAGAATTGGATAAGAATATAAAAGTTTTCACCAAAAATTTTACAAAAACGCAATATTTTTATATTAATTATGCATTTTTAGTAAAATATGGCGGAAGAATTGAAAACAGCCGATATAAAGCTGGATGCAAAGGACAAAAAGATACTTTACCAGCTGGACGTCAATGCAAGGCAGCCTGTTTCCTCAATTGCAAAAAAGGTTGGTCTGTCAAGGGAAGTTGTTGCTTACAGGATTAAAAACATGGAGAGGAAGGGCATCATTGAGGGGTATTATGCGGCTATTGATGTTGCAAAGCTTGGATATATGTATTGCAGGGTGTACTTGAACTGTCCAACAATATCCCCGCAGGAGGAAAAGGAAATAATGGATTACAGCATGAACCACCCTTCAATAGGGTGGGTTACTGCCGGGCATGGCAGGTGGAACATAAGCTTTGTTGCGTATGTGAAAAGCATTGCGGAATTTGAAAAAACTTATGACGACCTGCGCGCTGCCCTTGGGAAATATTTCAACGAGCATTACGTAAGCATGGCATTCAAAATATATCACTTCAGGCATAATTACCTGTTTGGCACAAAGGATTTTTCCTACGCGATACTCGGGGACGCGCAGAGGGTTAAAGTTGATAATAAAGACCTGCGCATCCTGAAAATGCTTGCGAAAGACGCCAGGGTGCCTGCATTAAAATTAGCGAAAGCAGCAAACCTTACACTTAACGCAGCAAGCCGCCGCATCAAGAAGCTTGTCCGTGAGCAAATAATAATCGGCTTCAGGCCAAAAATCAATGTAGCGCTTTTGGGTTATGAGCATTACAAAATATTTTTGAGATTCAGGAATTTCGCGCAAAAAGCGCGGCAAAGCATAGTTTCATACCTCAGCTTTCATCCGAACGTGATTTATATCACAAAGGCATTCGGCATGTCTGACCTGGAATTTGAAGTGATTGTAAAGGGCAGTAATGAGCTTTATGAATTCATGCAGGGCTTTCTGTCCAGATTCTCCGGTTCCATCGCGGGCTGGGAGTCAATCCTCCGCTACCGTGAAATTGTAAGCTACCTGCCATAGGAGTTTTTCGCAGCAGGAAAAGCGCAACATCCTCATGCCTGTACATTGCAGCAGTTTCAAGCCCGTGCGCAGCCATCATCGTGCTGAACTGCGCAGCAGTAGGCTTAATTGATAATACGGCAGGCGCCTTCTGTCCCTTATCAAAGTCAAACAATTCGGCGTTCACTTTTTCCCTTGCCACGAAATAAGTCACTACTGCCACTAACGGATCCAGCACATACCCATCGCCCTGGCTTCCTTTTCCGGCATATTGCCACCTTTGAACAGCGACTTCATAATCAAACTTGCCAAAGTCTTCCGGAGCAACGCCTGCAATGGCGAGGTTGTTTGTGCTTGCAGCCCTTACAGGCTCCGAGCCATACATGGCATTTAGTTTTGCATCATCGCCCTCGTCCAGATAAACTGAAACAAGGCAATACCCGGAAGTGATGTCATGCAGAGTCCTGGCAATGGTGTCAGGGTCAAAGTTGCAGACTGTCGTGCCAAGCATGCTGGTTAAATAAACAGGACACCTTTCCCTGAAACTCTGGAATCCTGCATCATTCACCAATCCCTCTATGTTTCCCTGATGTAAAGTCAGCTGCACAACGGGAACTTGCCGCATTTGGGCATCTGACGGGTCCAAACCTGTAAGTTTTTTAGACATTATCATGTACGGCAATGAGCCTGTGGCTTTGCCCTCTACAGCTATGCCGTGCGACTCTATAGCCGTCACTGCATCCATTATGAACCATTCATTGTAGTCAACAAGGCAAACCTCTGCAAGCCTTGTAGCGGTGCTGACTCTGTTCGTCTTCATGCCCTTAGTTAGCCGCAGCATCGTATAAACGAATTTTTCCCCGTCCCCAGTGCAGGCATCCAGAAGCCCGATACGCCTTCTGTTGATAGATGGCTTCATAATGCGCACAAGGTCAGGCATGCTTGCTTCAATCAGTTCCGTCTCAAGGTCATAATGGTTGCCGTGAATCAGTTCCTTCTGGGCTTTGGCAGCCCTGCGCATTTCTTCAAAACCGTCACCTGCAACACGGTAAAAGGAAGGGCTTATCGGAGTTTCGGAATCACTGGAAAAAACAAGCGGAAACTGCGGATAGCGCTCAAGCGTTCTCACTATGACCTCTGCCTTATCTGGATTCAGCAATGCCTTAACCATCCTGTGCCCAGCTCCAAGCCTCTCTACTGTGGCGGTAACCGCTGAAACGTATCCGCGCGCCTCATAAGACTGCATTCCCGCAGAAACAGAAGCGGCAGCCCTTGCAGTTTCCCCGTCAATGGTGTAAAGATATGCAAACATGCCCATGGCGCTTCTTAGCCTTTTTTCCGAACTTCTGATATCAAGGTGGTCATCAGCGTATTTTTTTAGCGCGGTTCTTCTTTGCCCGAGCATTTGAGACATGGCAGCAGCGCCAAACAATGTTCCTGAATACCGCCACACCAAGTCAAGGGCGCTTTCTCCAAACCTCTCAATTATTGAGCGGTAAGCAACTTCATATATCAGCGGGCTGCCGACAGAGTCAAAGTCATAATCAGGCCTGCTGAACGCCTTTGTCATTACAGCCGCGTATTTTCCAACTGTTACTGCATGGCTTGCAACTGTATCAGTGCCAAGAAAAGTCCACAGCATTCCCGCAGCAGAAGGGTCAACCGAGGCAAGAGCCTTGAGCCCATTAATCAAGTCCTGCCTTGCATCAATATGCAGATTCCTTATTTGGAGGCTGCCATCCAAAAGCTCTTCCAAGCTTGGATAGCTTAAAGCAAGGCTCTCCGGGCTTTCTGGGAGCGTTTCCTCTAGTTCCTCTATTGCATTCGGTTCTTTTACAGCCAGGGCATGCATACAGACGGCTCAATCAACGCTTTTTATAAAACTTTCTATTTTAGTAACTAAGAAGTAGCACTAAACTCTGTCAAAAAGTATTTTCTCGCAATCCCTGAGAAATTTTTCCGGCTGCTTATCCAGACTTATTTCGAACATTCTTCAGTTCCTCTAAAGAAGCAAGCTTCCCTTCTTTTTCGTGTATAATGCTTTCGTCAAGAAGTCTCCTTTCCTCTCCTGTCAGGATGGTATCCGCGTCAACCATATGTTCCCTTATTTCTATTACTTCCTTTTCTATGCAGAGTTTTATATAAATTTATCGCCCGCCTTGGGGCATGACGTATGCTTTTGGCGTTTCTACCTGCCGTGTCTGCGGCGGCTGAGGCGAACTTTTTCAATGATGACTGTTGTAGTTTCACTGGGTCTGCGTATTTGGTCAATGTAAAGTGCGTTTCTGGTTTTCATTTTTCCTCTGGATTTCCTTTACCTCACCATCTCTTTTCTCCAGCCATCCCCTTCAGGGACATATCTGAATATGCGGTCAGAATCGACTAAGTCAAAAGTGGCTGCGTAAAATGCCTGCTTTGACCAAACAAGTGGAGCCGGGATGTTTCTGTAGATTTCCGCGCCAGCAGTATGTGTGCTCCCGTAAGCAACAAGCACATAATTTCCTTTCAGCGCTTCCTCGGAGCTAATCTGTCCGGAAAGGTAGTCCAAGCGATGCATCAATTCCAAGGTTCTCTGGTCGTGTCGGTTCAAAACATACGTCATGTATTCTTTAGGGCCAGTGGCTCCTGCAAAGGACAGATATGTTGCCAGAAGCATAAACGGGAGACATTTCTGACTTTGCCTGTCTTTGCTGGTCGTCATCGCTGTTGAGGCTGCACAAGATAACAATACAATTGATGAAAGTGTCAGTCCAAGGCTTAATACGCCTCCAGCTGCCGACAAAGAATCCATGTAAACAAACGGCTTGCCGTGCTTTCGGGCTAATGCGGCAACAGTGCCATAATACGCTTTGCCATCCCTGCTGTTTCTTTCGTCATTAAGGTCATCAATGGATGCTTCGCTTACCACCATGATGCTGTTGCTTATCAGCGTATCCAGAGTGCCGTAATATGCTGCTGCCGAGTTTCTTGTATGCGCTGCTCCAAAAAGCAGAATAGGAATGCCATTAGCGGTGTAAGAGGCATAATGAGAAGGCTCAACAGGGCTGCCTGCTTGTGTTTGAGCTGTCACAGGAGCAGGGTCCACAACGGAGTCTATTGCGTTCCTTTTGCTTTTACTATACACGCCTGCGCCTCCTGTGATCAGTACTGTGGCGCCTAAAAGAGCGCCTGCTAATTTTAGCCTTAAACCAAGCATTTTGCGGGTTGACATTTTACTTTTTGCGGCTCAAAAATCAGGCGCATGTCAGAACGGTCTGCCTTCGCACTTCGCAAACTCCCCACGAATTCTTAGGTCATCCCTCACCGGAAAAGGAGCGCGGCCATTTTTTACATCTTCCGGGCTGGGCATGTGTTTGTATATATCTGTCCCAGCTGAAATCATGGGTTCTGTATCTTTTGGCAGCTTACCTACAACAAGGAAGTAATTTACCTTAAATGTCGGATTGCCGCTTTCATCAATTCCAACTATGGCAAAATTTGCCAACGATGTATGATATGGATCGGCTCCAAGCCCCTGCATAATGCCAGAAAAGCAACCCGTGCTTGCATTCATGCCAACAGGCACAATATACGCGTCTTTCAGAAGTGCCTCAAGAGTTCTCTCACTGACTGAGGATGGCTGGCTGAGTGCGGACTGCTGAACTGGCGGACTAGCTGCGCGCATGCCCAAAGAATATGCCGCGTATAGCCCTGCGACCATTGTTGCTGTTACTGCCGCCGCTATACTGCCAGCAAAGAGTTTTTTTCCCATTTAACACCGCTGGCTAATAATTAATCAGTATCTCAACATCCTTGCCAAAGACTTCCTTTAAGTCCTCAAAGATTTTCTCCTTTATGAAGACCTTCGGAGGGATTGCGGCGGTTGCAAGTGACTTCTCAAGCTCCTCAAGCGAGGAGCGCCTTACCTTTGACAAGCCGCCGTGCTCGTTGATGTCTGCCTTTGAAATCTCCTTTTCCTCGTGGTCAATGTCGTGGATTATGAATGCTTCTTTGTCAAGCAGCAGGACTTCCCCAAAGCGGTTTCCGTGCTTTACCCTTATCTTTGCCCTTTCCAGCTCCCTGCCGCGCTTCCTCTGCATGTACTCAACAAGGAACCTTATGAACTCCCCGGAGTCCTTCTTCACCTTCTCAACCTCTGCCTTTGTCAGCTTCTTCTCGTCATAATCCTTCTTCGCGGCAATGATTGAGTTTAGTATGCGCAGGAACTTTGCAGGAATCTTTCCCTGGCTTATGAGCTCGTCCTCAAAAATCTTGACTATTTCCAGGTCGTCAACCCTTTCTATGCCTTCCAGCTTCAGCACGTCACGAATCATTGTCACGACGCTGTCATAAATGTGGATCATGCTTTCCTCTTCCTTCAGCTTTTGTATTGACTCAAACAACGTGTTGATTCTCTTAAGGTAGCGGTCAGCGTCCTTCATCAGTTCGTCAACTTCCTTGCCTGACAGCTCCTTCCTGTCGCCGTGCTCCAAATCCTTCCTGACCTGTATGTTGCGCTCAAGAATCTTTATGTAGTCCTCTTCCAGCAGCGCGAGCTTCTTGACAAACAGATCCCGCATAACCTCAGGCGTTTCCTTAGGTGTCGGCGGCGGAACACCGTAAAGCATAAGCGCTGCCTGTGAAGGCGTAAGGATTGCCCAGAACGTGTCCTCCATGCCTATCTCCTTGAGCTTGAATGCCACCCTTTTAAGAATCTGGTCGCCTGTGCTCATGTACATGTCTATCGCTTCTGTGCTTGGCTTAATCCTGCCCATCTGCAGCAGCTGCTTCCAGGGCATAAATATTCCCCTGTCGTAAAAAGGCACTCCGTCGCGAAGGAAAGTGAATATTATGGGGTTTGCCTCTCTTATTGAGTCCCAGAACTCTGTAAGGATGTAGACCTGCACATTGAGCTTGTTCCTTATCCCTGTCAAATCCCCTACCTCAATTGACATGCCTATGATTATGGCACGGAGCTTGTCCTTAAGCTCGGCCCGCGTCATCCTCTTGACATCAGTGTCGTCAATCACTATGAAGACGTCAACGTCGCTCTTCTCAGTTGCCTTGCCCTGTATCAGGGAGCCGGCAAGAACATAGCTCACTATGTAGCGCTCAAACTTCTTCAGAACCATTGTCTTATGGATTTCAGCAATCTTTATCGCGGAAAGCATGCCTGTGTCGTAAACAGGGGCTGCGGTTGATATGAGCTGCAGAAGCTCGTACTTGGCATCGTAGCAGTTCTGCCAAATCTCCGAGAGAATGTACGACTGCACAACCATCCTGCTGTCAGTCTCAGTAGCAATGCTCTGGATGATTGTGATAAGCTTTGTCCTCAGCTCCTCCTTAGGCATCTTCTTGCTGTCAGAATCATCAACAAGCACAAGCACGTTAATCTGCTCCTGCTGCGGCTGCTGTGCAAGAGGCTGAGCGAGCTGCGGCTGCTGAAGGCTCGAAGCGGCCACCGGCCTTTGCTGCTGCGCCATCGCCGGAACAGGCTGCATAGCCTGCAGCTGCTGCATTTGCGGCGTTAAGACCGGTACACCCACAGAAGCCTGTTGCGCCTGAGGCATCTGCGGCATCTGCTGCGGCATCTGTACAGGCATTATCGGCTGCTGTCCAGGCATGCCCGGCACAGCGCCTTGGACAGGCATCATTGGAATATTTCCAGGCGCCTGCCCATATTGGGCATAAGGCGGTGGGAGAAGCGCTACAGCAATTATGTACTTGTCAAACTTTTTCAGAATGCTGTCCTTGAAGATGTCAAGCTTGGCCTTTATCTCCTTGAGCTTCTTCTGCGTCTCCTTTGGCAGCTTCACGCCCAGCTTCTCAATCTCCTGCTCCCATGAAGGGAGCTTGCTTTCCTTTTTTGCATTTTCTTCCTCACCCTTTTTCTCCTGCTGCAGCGAGGGCTGCTGTGGACGGAGGCTATAGCTGCCGCTGCCTTTTTTCTGCGCCTCCTGCCCTGCTTTCTTTTTCTTAGCCATTTTGAGAAGCAAACAACTTCAAAACAGTTAATTGGGATCGTATTTAAATGTTTGTATGGCTTATTTGGCTCTGTCTAAACAAAGGGACTAACAAGGAACTTGTAACGGGTTGTCGGGTAGAGGGACTTTTTGCTTTTGGAAAAGGTTTAAATATGGCACGTCAAATATGTATAAACATAAATAAAAAAGAAGAAAGAACTCAAAAACTCGCCTACACAACGGGTTCTATTGAGTTACTACTATATAAAGATTTACATACTGCGAGGATTATGATAATAATGACCTTTCCACTTTTATCTAAGAAGACTTGGCAACACAGTTCTGATATGTGTGTATCTACCAGCTTTAAGGTTATGTGTGATAATCAATTCGGTTCTACAAAGATTTCATTAAGTACTTTAAACAAATGGTGTAGATACGAAGGTAAATATGGTGGCGGTATTCCTTTATCAAAATTGCGTGAGTACTTAACTCCGAAATTAGCTCAGTTAGGCATAACTTACAACGAGGATGAACAGAAGAACATAGATTTTTTATACAACTTAAGACAAGAAGGCATATATCCCTTGGTCGTATTTCACTTAAGGGACTATAATAAGTGGAAAAAAAGAGGTAATATTGAGGTATTTTCGGATGGTGAACCTAATCTTCATGTTTTGATAGTTGTTGATATTGACAAGGAAAATGAAAAGATTAAGATATTTGACTGCTGGCTCGACAAATATCGCATTAAAAGCTCAGAAGACGATGATTATGATGAACTATCCTTTAGAGACTTTTATTCTTACTGGTCAGACGAAGGGCTTATATATCCAGTGTTTTGGCTAAGTCCACAGGCTGCACAAAAAATAAATAAACATCAAAGTAGATTAAGGTTTTAACATGAAACAAAAACTATTAACACAAAACTTGAAAAGTTTTATGGCAAAAAACATAGGTACTCATTTCTATATCAGCCAACTAGGTGCAGTCAAAGGTACAAACAAGTACAATGCCGTACTAGGAGTTTCTATACCAAAGGTTATCTGTGATGATGAAGCAAAAAAACAGTATGTTAAATTCTTAAAATTTAACGATGTTTATACACTCGATTTTGAGTTAGGAGTGAATGGGATTAATGCTGTTTATAACCTAGATGTTATCTATGATAATGTCGCTAAAAATGAGATGAGATTAAAACACACCATTAGCAATTTTGTTCTGGATAAAATTTATCCGAATCTAATCAACGTTGACTTAATCAAAAACAATTTAAGACCAATCTACGTGATACTTTTGAGTTTGTTTAATAAGCAGGTATTAGAGAATAATTTTACTTCTAAATTAAAAAACAAAGAACGTTACGAGGAATATATAAAGTTTTTAATTGACTACGGTATAATGCGAATAAATTCGGAAGGGGATTATGTAGTCGGAAATGTTCCAATCGAATTGCAAGATGCAATAGAAAGGAAAAACGAAGAGGAGGTTTTACGTTATTCGTTTGGGTATGTTCTCAAAGATGGTAGAAAATATTTGAAAGAGGAATTACACCTCCATATGTTAGATGTTTTTCTTAGCATAATCACGTCATATTATTATTTATCTTTGAAAGTTGGGAAACTAATAAAAATCACAGATGACACATTTAGACTTAATTGTTCTGGTTCTCATGATAGTACAATTAACAAATCTAAATTTTTAAGTTATTTACAAGATTTAATCTCTGCAGGAATATTGTTCAAAAAAGAAGATTATTATTTTGGTGATGGTAATCTTTTAGATAAATTAGCTGGCGAGAAGTCACTTTATATTTAAGTTTGCTTTGATTAATGCTTCGATGTATTCTGATACTTCTATTTCTGCGTCTATGCAGTGTTTTCTGGCTTCTTTCCAGACTTCTGGGTTAATCTTTAGGCTCTTAGTGACTCTTTGCATAAGCCTAAAGTAGTATGGTAATATATTAATATATCTATGTTGCACTATACAAATCTATTTAAAGTAGTGTATATTACTATATTACTATGAACGATTCGGAGAAACAAAAGACGGATTTAAGGAAGATTAGAGCGTATGCTATCCTTGCAAAAGGCGATACACCTACGATAGTTAATCAAGAAACTTTTTTTGTTCCTTCACAGTCCAACAAGGCAAAGAAATATAAGGTTACTCATTTTGACGACTGGACATGCGAATGTCCAGATTTTCAGAACAGGAGAATAGAATGCAAGCATATACAATCAATAGAACTATTTCTAAAAGTTAGAATTAGTTATGACGCTGCTGTTCTTGAACTGAAACAAGAACTTAACAAAGAAGTTGTTAATTGTGGCTTCTGTGGTTCTGATGAGGTTATGAAGCGTGGCAAGCGAAAGACCGCAACAGGCGTTAAGCAGCGTTACAAGTGCAAAAGTTGTAACAGGCGTTTCGTGCCAGACCTTGTAAAAAGGACAAAGGTTGACGCTAAAATGATTACCCTTATTATGGACTTGTATTACAAGGGACTTTCACTCAGGGACATTAAGGATAGCGTTAAGCAGTTTTTTAGCGTTGAGCTACATCATGAAACCATAAGGCAATACGTCTTGAAGTTCAGCAATAAAATTAGCGAATACACTGATAAGTTTAAGCCAGAGGTTAGTGGTAGGTTGCAGATTGATGAGCAGAAGCTTAAGACCAAGAGTGATAAAGAATGGAAGTGGTGCTGGAACGTCATAGACGAAAAAACACGCTTCTTGCTGGCAAACAACATCACCAACGAAAGAAGCATCTTTGAGGCATCGGTTGTTTTGGACAAGGTCAAGCCACTCATCAAGAAGCCTGTGGTTATCACTACCGACAAGCTTGCTTCTTACAAGCACGCTATCGCCACTATATTGCCACAGGCAACCCATCTAAGCGGTGTTGGACTACAGAATGAGCATAACAACAACACAGTTGAAAGATACCACAATTCCGAGAGGGAGTTTGATAAAATAAGGCGTGGCTTTGACAGGGTGGATGAATGGCAGGCAGGGCACCGCCTGTTCCACAACTTCATCAGAGAAAACAGTGCATTAGGCAAAACTCCCGCACAAGCAGCAGCAATAGACTTAACAGAAGGCAACAAATGGATGAGCCTACTCCGAAAATCTACGAAAGAGGCGGAAGATTTTCAAAAAAATGGTCAAAATGCGTAATAGTTGCGGACTGAGCCGAATGACTTCTGCTTTTTCAGCAAAGCATACGGAAAATGAAGGCAAAAACTTATAAATCTGGAGGATAAACATGATAGAAGAAAAAACAAAAGAAAAAGAGAAAATGACAATTAACTCACCATTCAGATATGCAGGGGGGAAGTTTTACGCCAGAAAGCTGATTCTGGAAAATATTCCAAAACATACCACGTATATTGAACCCTTTTGTGGAGGGGCTTCCATTTTCTTTGCAAAGAAAAAAGTAAGAAACAATTGGCTTAACGATATTGATAAGGAACTGATTAATTGCTACATCCAGATAAGAGATAATGTTCAAGGAATGATAACCTTTCTCAAAGACGAGAAAGCATCAAAAGAAAGGCACGCTTACTATAAAAACGAATTTAAGCCAACTGACGATTTAGAAAGAGCAGCCAGATGGTTTTACATAAACAGAACTTCTTATTCTGGCATAATGAAGTTTGAGAACTGCTACTGGGGATATGGTGATAAATACAGTATGAGACCAGAAAATTGGGGAAATCACTTATCGAAAGTGTCCAAAAAATTACAAAAGGTTAAGATAACCTGTTTGGATTTTGAAGAAGTAATTAAAAAAGCAAGAAGAGGAGCTTTCTTGTTTATTGACCCACCTTACTTTAATGCCGACCAAGATAAGTTTTACACTCACAGCTTTGCTTTAGAAGACCATCAAAAGCTAATGGAAGCTCTAAAAAAGAACAAAACCAAGTTTAAATTCCTTCTCACATACGACGATAGTGAAGAAATAAGAGAAATGTATTCGTGGTGCAAGCGGATTGAAGAAAAAGAATGGAATTACACCATAAATCGAACAGATGACCAAACCAAAAAAACAAATAAAAAAGGCAAGAGGGACAAGGGGCAAGAAATTTTTATTATGAACTATGCAGAAGAGTCCCAAACTAAGATAATTGATTATTAAGCACAGATTCCGCATCGTCTATTGTTTTCCACACACTTGTTCCTTCTGCAACAGCTTTAAGGTCAACTATAGGATAATTTGTAATAAAACCACAATTAGCTTGTGTTCCATTACGCATACATTTCCTTCGTGTGCATTCTACCCCATTTTGTGTATATACGCAGAGGTCTTTTGAGCGTGCAATTAGCAAGAAATCGTAAGTTTCTTTTTGAAAATGCTCGAAGGTTGTAAAATGTTTTGGAAAGAGTTTTTTAAAAAGCTTATATTGTTCTTTCCTTCCATTAAATGTGTATTTTCCACTCTCTTCACTCGTCCAGAACGCATTACCAACGCTCGTTAAGACACAATCAAAATCACTTTCACGATAACTATCTGCGTGCATTAGAAGCATCTCACGAGGTATGCGATAATGATTAGCCATTCTGGTTGCGGCTTCATTATCACTAAATGTTCGACTACGCATACATTTTACTCGCAATTCACAACCACCATTAGATACTATTCTAAAGCTACCGTTTTTTGCTAATTTGCATTCTACTTTTACTTCTTTATTATCTCTGATTCGCTTAACCGATACGTCTATATCGTGAGTTCCTTGTTGTGCATTCAATAATAATTGTCTTACAAGCCAAGTCTTACGGTTTAACATTGACCTTAATCTATCCGCAGCACTAAATTCAAACGCCTTACCTCTAATCATAGGTATTACTTTAAGGTCACTAATCACATCAACTAAATGTCCTATTGGAATATTATACTTCTCACAATAGGCAACAACGTCTCTTGATAGCTTATTGGTCATTTAGCAGCTATTGTCGCTAAGACCTTTATAAATGTTTTTTTAGTCCCGCCACACGACAGACGAGTTTAGCGGTTCAGAAGTCCCGTAGAATAGACAGAGCCGCTTATTTTCGCCCTTTCTCCTCAAGCCAGTTGTTCACGGCTTCTGTTATTGCGGCGCGGAAATAGCCCTTCCTGCCCTTAAACTTCTCAGCAGCCGCACTCCTGAATTTGGCTTCAACTTCGTCATCCACCTTTATAGAGAAGTTTGAATATCCCACTAAAATACATCAAACCTCTCTAAGAAGGACTTTGAATTTTGAAGTAAAGGGAGGTTATTCAAAGTCCTCTATAGTCATTCTGCCCAGTTCGCCTCACAGCATTAGTCAATGCGGCTTTGCTTAAATAGTTGCTGTTTGCAATGGCGTTCTATTACTATGCTTTAGTGGTAAAAAATAGAAAGCTTTATATACTTCGGCTGCAAAAGAGGCGTTATGGCAATGCAAGGAGGGCTGGGGGTGCCTGAACAGCAAAGCTCTTATTCCTTTGAGGGCTACCCTGTTGAGGAAGTGAAGCAGCGCTACGGAAAAGAGCCGTACAGGCTGCAGGACCACGAGCACGGCTCAATAGACGACATAAGGCGCTGCATGGAAAAAGGCAGGTATGACCGGGACACAGAGGCGCTTGAGGAAAGCATTGTTTACCTCCAGTCGCTGGTAAAAAAGCTCAGCATGACAGCCATGGCAGAGCAGAACGAAGGCATAATGAACATAGACCTGAGGAGCAAAATAGACGAGGTAAAAGCCATGTACGCAAAGCTCATGGCAAGGATGCAGGCGCAAAGCCAGCAGCAGAAGGATGCCTCTGCAATGGTGCAAAATAGGCAAAATATATAAACATCTTATAATGAAAAGCATAATGGAGGAATGACAAAATGCCAGACATGCCTGAAGCGTACAACACTTTTGACCGGAAATCAGCAGGATTAGAGAGAACAGTAGCCACGCTGCAGGTTGAACACATAAAGGCGTTTCTAAATGGAGCAGAAACAGCGCTAAAAGGTGGTGACGGGCTCGTAGATTATACGAAGCTGGGGGATGAAGGAACAAGATTGGCTTTTCTCAACGCAATGCAGGCAGTTTATGGCGCAGGCGCAAGAAGGTGGCTTGGTTTAGCTCCAGACGCTCACTGGAGCGATATCCAGACAGTAATGGGTGCATCAGGAGTATACGGAATACAAAATGACCAGCTTTTGAAGCTAATGCAGCAGCAGGAAGCAAGGTTTACGCTGGATCTGTTTCATGGGATGTTATCAGACCCAAACAATGGACTACTCGCAAGGTCAAGAGCAAGCCTTGGGCCAACAGCCTACAGCCACATGACCGACGCAGACAAAGCGCCAGTTATGGCAGCCATGGGGCTGGCAGGAAGAGCAGACCCTGCAAGCACGCCGCTTGAAAGAGTGATTCAATACATGACTGCATACCGCGCAAGCGGCGTCATTCCACCGAGAATGCTGGAGGAATAAGAAAATGCCTAAAAAGAGGGAGCTTTCACCACTGGAGCTTTATGCAGAGAAGCACAAAGCCGTTTCAAAGGTCGTGGATTCCATAGAGCTCCATCACTTTGGGGCATATACTTCTGCTGCTGAAGCGCACCTTAAGGACGCAGAAGGCCACATTGACTATAGCAAGCTTGAAGATGCTGCTGTCCAGGGAAAGTTTGCTGAGCATATGCGCGATTTCTATGTGGACAAAGCCAGGCAGTACTTTGGTATGAGCAAGGAAACAAAGCTCACAGAAGCGCAAATAGAAATGCTCCTCTCAGCTTACTCAGGCATAACGCATTCTGAATTGCTTCAGACCCTCAGAACACATGGTGAAAAGTTCACAGTCGACGAGTTTGCCAAACTCATAACCGATCCCAGGCAAGGCATAAAAGCAGCCATCCGCAACAAATTACTTCCCCACACTTACGGTCACATAACACGAGAACAACTACCCGGACTAGTCAAAGAGATGGGGCTTGAGGACAGAGTTGATGCTACTAAGATGGATGTTGAAGACATAGTTCCCTTTCTGGCCTCTTATAACACGAATAGAGTTGTTCCGATGGACCTGTACAAAAGGAAGGTCTATCACAAAGCAGAACAAAAAACCGGTACTGGCGGTTGATTACTCAAAAAAAGAAGTGCTTCTATACATTTTAGCAGCCGTGCTGCGAAAGCAGCCGGCAGAGTAATGGTTTGAAGAATGGGAACATTAACAGCTATTGTGGAAAGCGAAGCGCCCAGCAGCAGGCTATGGCGCGACATAGGCGAAGCCACAGCAAGCGAAGAAGCCCGGGCTGGCGCAAGAGAAGCAAAAGAAGCGCTTGCTGCAAGGATTGCACGGCAGGAAGGAAGAGTTGTGAAGCTGGCTGACTTGATAAACACTGTTCCTTTTACAGCTGCGAGCCCATACGCAGGGTATGCGGTTGCAGTTGATGAGGAATCCCAGCCATTTGGAATAAAAGCGGCGGTAGTGATGCAGGAGCTGGAGCAGCAGCTCAGAAGGGGAGACATTGATTTCGGGACATACTATAAGATAACAAGCCTGTTTCCAGCCCTGGAAATAATAGAGAACTGGCTGGACACCTATGAGAAATTCAGGGATGACACAATCGCAGACAAGCTTTATAATGCCCTCACAAACCTGCAAGGACAGGAGGAAGCCTACAAGAGGGCGTTTTTGCCTGAATGGCTGCTTGAAGGCGCAAAGACCCTGGTTGAAAAAATTGCTCACCCGTACATGAGACCCGGCAAGCTGGCAGCAATGTATGCCAGGCAAGGGGAACTCGGAGGGCTGGCATTCTCTATTCCAGGACAAGACACAGTAGGAACCTTTTCTGAGGGAATGTTCAACTTCCAAAGAACCATAAAGGAACTGGGTCTTTACGGCAAGTCAGAGCTGCTCATAGAATACATTGTCGAGCACGAGCTCACACATTTGAGCCACCCGGACATGGAAGAGGACGAAGTAAGAGAGTTTGTATACGACAAGTATTCTGCCAAAGTAGCAGGCCTTGGCAGCAACGAATCATCCAAATACATGGAACTGGCAAGAATAGCCTCGGCATTTGCACACGGGCACAGCGGAGTTGGCCCTATGTCTGTCGCTTCCCGGATTTGGCAGAACAAGAAGAAGTACTTTGACATGGTTCTTGGCAGACACAGGCCAGACGCAGACGGCAGAGAAATATACACGGGCACAAAGCTTGACGAGCCCGAAATGATGCGGAGAGGCTCAGGCAGCATTCACCCTGAAGCAACAGCTGCTTACAGGGAACAGATAGGCAAGCCTCTGTCGCAGCTTGAAGGAGAGGGCGCACCACACGAAGCAGGACAGAACGAGGCAGCTTCTCCGGAATCAGCAGCACCAGAGTCTGCGCCGCACACAGCAGCAGAATATCAGGCAGGGCACAAAAATTCTGGAAGCCCGTGTCCTGCAACAAATGACTACTCGGCGCAGCACGAGGCAGCACCAGCTGCTGCGTAAAATTGCCTTTTTAGGTTTTCTACCGGTTCAGGATAGCTTCTGGAGTTTTCAACCTTGAACGTGCTAACATCAACAACCGATCGCTGCCTCTACGAATCTCCGGCGTCTCAATAACGCGATAAACAAGAGACTTTAGTGGATCCTCGGAATTTACAAACGGGGCAGTCTCTGCCACCAATCTGATTGCGTTATTCCCCAGCACTTCATCGCTTAATGCTGGATAGAGTAGCGACCTTGCGCGGTCAGGAGGAGTCCTTAAAATAAGCAGCGGATCATACGGAGTGCCTGTTGCAAGGCGGCGCATATTAGCTATGATGCTGATTTTATCCTGTTCCGGCACCATTGCAGAAACGATGACGCATTCATACTTTTCGGGATTAATCTCACAGCCATCAGCGCAAATTACCGTTAATCTACTTTCACCCCACAATCCCAGCCTTTTCAGTGCGTCCTCTGATCTCTGAGCCACTGTAGCATCTTTCTCAACACACGTCGTGGCAATGCCGAACTGTCGGTATAAACCTATTGCTGTCCCGGGCCATCCAGTGCCTATATGCATAACTGAGCTGCCCCTCTGCATATTCGCGGCTGCAGCTTCCATACGGGAAAGCCTATCATACGCAGGCTGAAGCGGATATTGATCCGGAGTTATAGCCTTACCAGAAAGAACATCATCTATAAACCGGGCATCCACTGCCAGTTCATAATTTCCGTGGATTGCTTGAAGCTGTTTAACTTCTTCAGGCATATAACTGGCAGCGACGCGATTCCCATGCCCTTCGTTGATAGCTCTAACAACCAGAGTTTCCAGTGCTAAACCGGCCATGATTACGCGATTAGGGTCTGAATGGTGTATATTGAACAACTGGTCAATCTGAGGCACATAAAGGCTTTCCGGGTCAAGGACTCTGTCATCAGGTATTGTAAATTGCCTCCAAGGCGTATTGCCATTTGAAGTCGATATAGAATACCTCATATTCGGTTTTACACCCATCCAATCGTAGGCATACTGCAAAGCCCGCCCAATGTCAAAGTTCTTACAACTGTAGATATCTAAGGTAAACCAGTTTGTCTTGTGAGGAAAAATGTACAGCTGGGAACCTGAATCTGCCCACATGACAGATGCATTTACGTCTTTAGGCGGTCTGCTGCCAAGACGGCGGAAAGTTTCTGCATCATAAGCATTCGGAGTCTTGACGTGTGGGCCATTAAAAATCTCCATATCACAGACTTCTCCAAGACCCACTAAAAAATCATGCACGTGTTTTGCACTGATGTCTGCTCCACGGAGCAAATTTCCTGTTATGAAAAGTTTCTGCATTTCGGCCTGTTGGCTTGGCATGCTGCGTTCACGTTCCAAGTCCTTCTGTGATGTCATTTGTTGCAAACCTCCGATACCCAACTGTCTTTCTAACCGATTCGTGAGCTGCGCTTAATGATTGCCTATGGCTTGCCAGATATAGAGAATTGTGCTGATTACTGGATATATTTGCGCAATTCTAATCTCGTAAATTGCATGCAAACTTTACACTAATTACCGCAATTTACGATAATGCAGTTCCAGCTAACATTACTGCTACGCTCATGGCATCAGCAAAATAGTTAGGATGTGCACATACATCCATTATGTGACCTGCACTGTCCTCTTTTGGCTTCCTTACAGTTATTCTTGCCCCGTTTTTATAGCCTGCTCTCCAAGGTTCCCCACCATCCATTTCATAACCAAAAGCGCCATGCGAATAGTGACTTTTTGGAGGTTTAAACCAACCGTCAACATCTTGCCAAGTTGCCACTTCTTCTCCACGAACAACAGTTCCATAGCAGTATGAACTTCCATCACTCAAAACAGCAACTTTGGCATCCAACCCTGCTTCTTTTTGGCGCTCAACTTCGTCAGCACAGGAATCGTACATGTTTTGGAGTCTGCCTGTTCTTTCTCTAATTTCACCACGATGCATGCGTATAACTACTCCCTGTAAAAACCCGGGCACCCCATCAGTATAGTATGCGAGCACCGTTGATTCAATGCTCTCCCTTTGATTATCGGTGTTTGTCATTGTGGAGTTAAGAAGTAGATGTAAGTATATAAAAGTTTTTAATGAATTTTAATCCAAAACAGAAACTTTTATATAGGAAAAGTAGTTAATGTCGCATAAATGGCTAAAACTGACCTAAAAAACCGTAAAATTCTTTATGAATTGGATGTCAATAGCAGGCAGTCATTCCAGAGCATTGCAAAGAAGGTTGGACTGAGCAAAGATGCCGTTATTTACAGGATTAAAAATCTTCAGAAAGCAGGCATCATTAAAGGATTCCACACTGTTTTGGATAGTGGCAAGCTGGGTTTTATCCCCTTCAGGCTGTACCTGAGGCTGCAAAACACGACGCCTGAAAAGGAGCAGGAACTGATTAGTTATTTCATGCAGCAAAAAGAGGTTGTCTGGCTGATGTCAATAGAGGGTGAGTATTCCATTGGGCTGGCGACATACGTAAAATCAATTAAAGAGATGAACGATTTTTGGAAAAAGCTGTTTGGCAGGTATAGGAACTATATTGATAAGCGCTGGCTGACCATTTACACAAGGGTGGCTTATTACCCCCGGGCATTTTTCATTGGGGCAAAACAAAATTCGGCAGAATTTGTATGTTTCACCCAGCCTGATGAAATGGCTGTGACTGAACTGGAAACCCGCATCCTTAAACTCCTGGCCCAGAATGCAAGATTGCCTGTCATCGAAATAGCAAAAAAGCTGGGCATCACCCCGAAAACAGTTTCTAAAAAAATAAAAGAATTGGAAAAAACCGAGATAATCGTAGGTTACCGGACGATGTTTGATTTGGAGAAGCTCGGTTACCAGTATTTTAAAGTCCACATTAATGTGAAAGACATGGATGAGAAAAAAGAGAAAATGATAAAATCCTTTCTCAGGCAGCATCCGAACATAGTTTATGATAACGAGATTTTGGGAGGCTACGACCTCGAAATTGAAATCCAGGTGCCATCCTTGAATGACTTGCGACAGGTTCTGAACGAGATGAAAGAGCAGTTTCCCGGCATAATAAAGAATTATACCTACATGTTATTTTATAAGGAGCACAAATACGTCTTTTTTCCCAGTTAACTTTGCACCGCGATAGATTTATAAACATTGCAGCCGCACTCCTGCACATGAGGCAGGAAGTCAAGAGATGGCTGCAACAGGCAAAGGAGGACCTTGACGCTGCAGAATACAACTTCAAGGGAGGCAGATTCCGCCTGGCAGCGTTCATGTGCCAGCAGACAGCAGAAAAAGCTCTTAAGGCGCTTCTGATAAATAGGACTAATGCTTTCCCAAAAATACATGACCTGGGTGGAAGAAAATCTGAATTGATAGGGCGGCTTAAGGACTTTAAGAAGAAGAACCGCATAGAAAAGATGTACCTGTTCGGTTCAATGATGTCAGGCAAAACTCATAGGTGGAGCGATGTTGACCTTATTGTCGTGTCAAAAAGATTCAGAGGCAAAGGGCTGCTGGAAAGGGCACCAGTCCTTTACATGGAATGGGACCTTAAATATCCCGTGGACTTTCTGTGCTACACACCTGAAGAATTCAAAAAACTTAGCAGACAAATCACTATTGTTTCTGAAGCAGTAAGGGAAGGCATTGAAATATAGTCTGGAAATCATGAAGCCGCAACCCGCCAACATATGTTGGGCAAACAATGATATATAGTAACTGACACAAGTTTTTATACATAAATGTTAGTTACTATGTTTGCCAGACACAACAAAATGCTTGCATTTTGTGTGCATTTGAACTCTGTTCAAATTGCATAACACTTTGTATAATTATTTATGTCTGGCATTATAAACGTTTAAATACTCCGCTTTATTACCACGCTGGAGAGTGGTCGTAATGAAACAAGGAAACATTAGAGCTGAACTTTGCAATCAATTCTCAACTACTTTCACGACCACAGAAACTGCCTGAAAAGGCAGCCCATCGTCTCTTTCAGAGCTTTCTTAATCATCAATAAGCAATAAGCGGAGGTCTATAAGCTTGATATGTGGGTTGGAAAATTCAGGATATGGCATGAGTGCTTCATCCTGTCAAACATGGAGAAGCGCGACATCAAAGTACTGGCATATGTGCTCGGCGTGCATGAAGACAGCGATAGCCTGCACTATACAACTTTCCTGATTCCTGTCGGAAAAAAAGAGGATGTAAGCGGCTTTATCAGCGACCTCAGAAACGACCCGCAGGTAATAAAAGTTGAGGAGGAGAGCGGGCAGCTGATTACGCTTACAAAGGCGGCAAAGGGCAGGAAGCACGTGTCAAGCTACTTTTCGCACGACATGTTCCTGGTGGAGCCAATAATCCACGAAGCAGGGTTTGAGTACTGGCACCTGGCGTCATGGGACAGGGAAAAGCTCGCCAGCTTCTACAGCAACGTCAGGCAGATAGGCAAAATAGAAATCATGAAGCTCCAGGAGGAAAAGCTGCGCGACGTATTCTACCCGCGAATCATGCCGCGGCTTTCGCCACAGCAGAAAAAGGCGTTTGACCTCGCGCTTGAATACGGATACTTCTCATATCCCCAGAAGATACACCTTGAAGAGCTTGCGAAAATGCTGGGCATTTCCCGGATAACCTACAGGGAGCACCTCCGCAAGGCGCAGAGCAAACTAGCGCCTTTCTTCGCACACTCTGCAGCCAACCAATGTAAGTGAAAAGATTATGCCTGAGTTGCTTTTTCCCTGATTTTATGATACCTGACTACACGGAATATGGAAAAATTCGCGAACAAATGGCGGATGAACAATTTCATTCAATAGCCACTGAGTTGGCCGAGCACGGCAATGAAGGAGCTATTGTTATCTTTGCACCCATGATGCAACACACCATTAGTTACGGTGCAGGTTTTTTAGAAAGAGACCCGACGAGGTTAGCAGTCCTAACTGACCATGGTTTTTATCAGTCCTTAGCAAATCGCTTGACAGGCTACAGGGCTGTTGTTATTGGTGAAAATAGAGTTTACCACCCCGAACAGCCACATAAAGGCCTGTTGGCCGGCTTAGGAAGATTAACATCAAAAGCTCGCGACTACAATTTATACCTCACTCTGCTTTTTGCTTGGCGGGCACATGAGATAAGACGAGCAGTATCAGGAGGGCTTGAGAAGCTATTAAGACGATGAGCCGCGGCATTACGCAGTATTATCATGCATGCGGCAGGATAAATTACGAGATTTGGCAAAGGCATAGTGCGTTGCCGGCTTTTGAACAAAGCGGCCAACTCTACGTCAATCTGCAAAGGTCAGTTGCAGAAGCAAACGCTGCACGCGGGCATGACGGACTGGATGGCATAATTATGCAGGTCGCATCTGAGCTTGCGCTTCCAGAGATGACAGGAATGCCACAGATTGACATGGCAGTTCAACTCCGCTTAATCATAGAACCAAGACTTCATGAGGGCGTAAGCCGAACCGTGCAAAGGCTTGCAGGTTACTTCCCAATATCAGGCAAAAGGTTCAGGAGAGCCCTTCTGGATGCGGAAAGAGACCTTAACCAAAAGCAGGGCATGTCAGGAGGAAATGTTTATGTGTTCAGCTTCAACCTTGATGGTGAGCCGCTTAGCCCTATAGGCTCCATGCCCTGCTCCGGTGGATGCAGCATGGAAGGGCATGCAATACCGCTTGTCGGATACAGGACGAGCAGTAATGCCGTAGAAATACCCTTGACATACTTTGTCAGAAGAGGAAGTGCTTATGAACGGCAAGAATCAGCCATCCCCGCTCTTAGCATCAGAGACTTTGTAGATGTTGCCCAATATCATTTCCACACAAGATTCTTTTCCGGGCGCGGATAGAAATATTTTTATAAACCGGATTAATGATTTTGTGCTTCAGGAGTTCCAGATGACCATCAAAATAACATTTCCCGACGGCAAGGCAAAGAGCTTCAGGAAAGGCGTAACAGCAGAACAGATATCTTTAGAGATAGGACTGAGGCATGCTGTTGCCGCAAAGGTTGACGGCGAACTCAAAGACCTCACAGCGCCAATAAGCAAGGACAGCAAGCTGCTGCTTCTCAAGTTTGACGACGCAGAAGGCAAAGAGGTGTTCTGGCACACATCAGCGCACATAATGGCGCAGGCTGTAACAAGGGTTTACCCTGACGCGAAGCTTACAATAGGGCCAAACTGGGAAAACGGGTTCTTCTACGACATAGACATGCCTCCTCCAAAGCCGGAAGACCTGCAGAAAATAGAGAAGGAGATGGAAAAAATAGTCCAGGAAAACCTGAAAGTGGAACGGGTTGAGATGGACAAAAAAGAGGCACTGAAGCTGTTCAGCAAAAACCCTTACAAGGCAGAGCTGATTGATGATGCAGGAGACAAGATTATCAGCTGCTACAGGCAGGGAGAGTTCATAGACCTGTGCAAAGGTCCTCACCTTCCGAGAACAGGGCTTGTCAAGGCGTTCAAATTAGTCAAGACGTCAGGAGCATACTGGAAAGGAGACCAGAAAAACAGGCAGCTGCAGCGAGTTTATGGGGTTGCGTTTCCTGAAAAGAAGCAGCTTGACAGCTACCTTAAAATGATGGAAGAAGCCGAAAAAAGAGACCATAGGGTCCTTGGCAGGAAGCTTGAGCTGTTCATGTTCCACGAGTGGAGCCCGGGAAGCCCCATAATCCTGCCGAAAGGCACAATAATATACAACATACTTCTGGACTTCCTGAGAAAAGAATACGCGAAGAGGGGATATAACGAAGTCATAACCCCGCAATTGTTCAACAAGCAGCTCTGGGAGCTTTCAGGGCACTGGGAGCACTACAAGGAAAACATGTTCCTGCTGCTCGTTGACAACGAGGAGTTCTCACTCAAGCCAATGAACTGCCCCAGCCACATGCTCATATTCAAGTCAAAGACGCGCAGCTACAGGGAGCTGCCGTTGAGAATAGCGGACTTCTGCTACCTGCACAGGAACGAGCTCAAAGGAGTGCTTGGCGGCATGACAAGAGTCAGAAAATTCTCACAGGACGACGCACACATTTTCTGCACAGAAGAGCAGATACAGGACGAAGTCAAAAAGCTCCTGGACTTCTTCAGATACATATACGTGGACATATTCAGGCTGCCATTCAAGGCATACCTAAGCACAAAGCCCGAAAAGGCAATGGGCGACGAAAAGACATGGGAAGATGCAGAAAAGGCACTCTCAAAGGCCCTGGAATCCAACGGCATACAATACGGAATAAAGGCAGGCGAAGGCGCCTTCTACGGGCCAAAGATAGACATAGACGTTCAGGACAGCCTAGGCAGGGGGTGGCAGCTGACAACCATACAACTGGACTTCCAGATGCCCAAAAGGATGGGCGCTGAATACGAAGGCGCTGACGGGAAAAAACATATCCCTGTAATGATTCACCGCGCCCTAATCGGGGCTTTTGAGCGCTTCATAGCAGTTCTGACAGAGCACTACGCAGGCAAGTTCCCATTATGGATAAGCCCTGAGCAAGTAAGAATACTGACAGTTGCAGACAGGTTTAATGAGTATGCGGAAAAAGTCAGGAATGAGTATGCGGAAAAAGGAATAAGGGCGAATGTGGATGCAAGGGCAGAATCAATAAACTACAAAGTCAGGGAAGCCCAGCTTGACTACGTAAACTACATCATTGTAGTTGGGGAAAAAGAAGCCACAAGCGGCACAGTCACTGTGAGGACAAGGGACAACGAGATAATGGGCGCGATAAAAACAGACGAGTTCTTAAAGCAGCTGATTAGGGAGATAGAGGAGAAGAACTGAGCAGGGTTTCAAACTCCAAAGCAATTCTTTTCTGCACTTCCAGGACAAAGCTTGTCTCACTGTACGCAATAGGCCTATATGTTGGGACGCCATATTTACATAACACCTGTATTTTATATTCAATGTAGACGTTGGCATCGTCAAAAGCTGCATCGGAAGAATCATCACACATACCTATAGAAGAAGCAAGAACAAGCTCCCTGTCCCCGCTTGCGTGCATGCCGGAATCAAATTCGTAAGAACCAACATAAACCTTATCAGTCATATCAGGAGACCATGGCCGCATACTGTAACTCGGCTTAGGTTTGGTGCTATCACTTCTTCCTGAGCCACCGCGATGCGTAGCGTTCCAAGCATCAAACAAATTAATGTAGCCCCACATTGAATCAGGAAGCCTTGTTTTACCATACATTTTACAGGTACCTGTCCCGTCAACAACAACAACGTCAGGCAATTTTACAGTAACATATTGAAGAACCTTTTCGGCATCAGGAAGAGACATTCGCACATAATCTTCATCACGGTCTGCGGACCTTACATAACAATACATGACTTCTGCCCCGGCTTCCTTAAGTTGACGCTCCATTGGCTTCACAACAAAGTTGCCTCCATAACGCATGTTGCCTATCACAAGCACCGGGTTGTTCCTCTCAAGAACGCTCCTGACCAAGCCATACACGGCCAGGCACTCCCTTGCACACGCTTTTGTGATCCTTTCCTCTTTTGCCGTAAGAACAACAGGCACACCTTCACCCCAAGGCAGATTCGCGAATTCTTCCAGAGAAAGCATTGCTTCGCCCCTACGCCAATAAGACTGATGATCCGTGTGCCAACGAGACCAATAATCCGACCATCTAATTTCAAGATGCGCTCTTGAATCAGGGTTAAAATTTCCTTCCGCAGATTCTTCCCTGATAGATTTAATCCTCGCGCCCAAATCCCCGTTTGCAGAAGCCACAAACACAGCCATAGCCTCGGTTGCTGGAAGGTTATGCTCCTGTAAAGCCTCAATCAAAAAGTCGTCAGCCGGCGGGTTATTAAGAAGGTCTGCAAGAAATTCGGGGCGCGCAGACTCAAAGAACAGAGGTCTATAACCCCGGTTCAGAATCCGGTTCAGCCTGTGCATGTAACCTGCTGCATTTTCTCTTCCAGTTTCTGGAAGTTGCTTTATTGCATCTGTAAGTGATTGAGGCTTCCCAAGACTCTCAACACAGTCATCAATACCCTTCATCGAAACACTGGTATTAAGTGGCATATATAACTTTTGTCAAAACACAACCCACCAACAAACCGTAATAGTTTAGTATCCTGAAGGGTTTTTCAGGATTTTATGAAGTCCCAGTAGCACGTTTTCTTTTCTCATTCTTAAGGTTTGTATGATTGAAAGGAGCATTGCTGTGTTGGCGGCTCCTCTGGTGCTTCTGCTTCCGTTGCTTATTTTTCTGATTATGACTAATTATATTGAGGCTTAAAAAGCAACTTCACCGAAATATTGCGGAAGCCCAGGACCTGATGGTCAGGACACTTTATGATTATTTTGACGATGCTGTGCTGCACGGGGGGACTGCAATATGGAGGTGCTATAACGGGAACAGGTTCTCGGAAGATGTTGATTTTTACATTAAAAAAGACCAGGATAAGCTGAACGCATTTTTTGAACAGCTGGAGAAGGAAGGGTTTGCCGTCAGGAAGAAAAAAATAGGCGCACGAAGCGTTTTTTCAACCCTGGAGTTAAACAGGACAGTAGTAAGGTTTGAAGCCCTGCTCAAAAACCAGCTGCCCAAAAGCACTCTTAAGGCGTACGAAACCTCCGACGGAAACTTTATTACAGTAAACACCTTGGCGCCTGAAGAACTTATAACGGAGAAGGTGGACGCTTACCTGAACATGTTCAAGGCAAGGGATTTTTATGATATTTTCTTTTTGCTAAGGCATGCCGACGGCAAAAAGGTTTCCGGGGATTTAAAAAGGCTTGCTGGCGGCTTTAAAAAGCCTGTTGACGAGAAGGAGATGAAGGTCCTGATTATTGAGGGAATTGTTCCCGGCACAGAAAAGATGCTTGATTATGTCAAAAGAGCCTGCGAATAAAATGGGCCAAAAAAAGCATTTGGGGAAAATTGAAGGCCTGTTTATGAAAAGCCCTGTTGTGGATGCGGCTTCCATTTCAAGGATTGTGGGAAGCAGAAAGAAAGCGGGGCAATATTACAAGCAGCTGATAAGGAATCTTGTCATTAAAGGAAAGGTGAAAAGGCTGTCAAAAGGATGCTACACGATGCACAATGAGATTTCTCTGGCAGTGTTTTGCTTCAAGCCGGCCTATCTGGGGCTGCAGGACGCATTGAGCTTTCATGATTTTGGGGAGCAGGAAACAATACCTGTAATACTAACTGCCAGAAAGGCAAGGAACGGAATAAGGCAAGTTTCAGGAGCCAATATACTAATTAGGAGAATAGACAAAAAATACCTCTTTGGCTACGAATACATGAAGCAGGGCAGCTTTTATTTTCCCGTGTCTGACATTGAGAAAACCTTTATTGATATGGTGTACTTCAGGGAAAAGATTGACCAGCGCCTTCTAAGCATCATCAAAAAAGCGGTTGACAAAAGGAAGCTGGACTCATATTTAAGCAGGTATCCGGAAAGGCTACGGGCAAAAATACTGAGAATTATGGGAGAAAAATAAGCAGCCACAAGAGTTCTATAATGGAAAAACAGAAAGTTTTAAATAGTAGCTACTTCATAGTGGTTATATTGGGGTGGTTTATATGGGGTTCAAAAGATTTGTTGCAGGAACAACCGGGAAGTTTTTTGCAGGGACAGCTTCGGCGCTTGGAACTGCAGGAGTGGCTTTCGGCGACGGAAAAGGATTGGGAGGCAAAGCAGCTGACGGGCTTGAGGCAATTGTTTCTACACCAGGAAATTACGTTCCAAATGCAGTTGAATTGGTTAAAGCAGCTGCAGGCTATGGGCAGATAAATGCGGATTTAGACCTCTTAACAGCAAGGCAGTTCATTGAAAAATACGGCGTAAGCCCTGAACAGATAATTCAGGGCGCCAATAAGACGGTGGGAGATGTCATGCAGATGCTGGGAAACCTTTATTCAAACGTGACGCAGCAGCCTGTGGAAACAGGAGCGACTGCAATTGCTTATCTGGCCGCAGGCTATCTTGCACTGCAAATGATAGACTTATGGCAGAACAGAGGGCAGGGAGACTTTGTTACGCGGCTTAAACGCAGGGTTGGCAACAAATTCTGGCCTGATACAAGATCAGGGTATAATGCCGTGCCAACAGCAGGCGGCAGCGGAAGACCAGAGCCTTACGGCGCAGGAAGGTAGCTCTGCCCTGCCAAACCAAAAGGCTTATTAAGTAATTGGCTCTACCCATTTAAAAATAAAGCCAAACAGGAGTTCAAAAAGGAATCAAAAATGGGACAACAGGAAGTAAGCGATTTCCTCAAGAAGTACAACAAGAAGTGGTTCACTTCAAAAGAGATAGCGTACAAGCTCCATGTATCAACCGGTTCTGTCATAAACAACCTGTCAAAGCTCAGGAAGAGCAAGCAGGTCTACTTCAAGCCGGCAGGTCGCGCTAACCAGTACCTTTACAAGTACAAGAAGTAAAATCTATAAAACAGTTTCATAATGCGACATATCCGCTTAACAGGCGTAATAGGCGCCCTTGCTGCTTTGCTGCTGTTCCTGCTGATTATCGTTCTGATACCCGTCCTAATTGTTGCGGGTCTTGCAATAGCGGTCATAGCCTCAATACTAAGCATTCCTTTTCTTATAGCCGCAAAGCTGAGACACAGGCAAAAAGACAAAAGCGCTGCGCAGAAAGGGGCTGAGAATCCATACCCCGGCAAGACTATTGATGCGGAATACGAGATAAAAACCGCAAATGCAGAGCACGTGCAGGAAAAATTTAAATAAGCAGGGCGATTACTGGCCATTCTGAATAAAAATGGGAGTGCTTAATGTTTACAGGCTTGGACAGGCTGACGGCATAATTGGTCTGATTGGTATAACGGTACATGACGAATTTGCCCTATACATGGTTCCTGAAGGCGAATTAGGACAAAGAATCGCAATAGGCCCCATCCGTGAGTATCCCGTCCGTCAGCATGGATTAGGCAGACAATTGTGCTTTGGATTGGGATACGGTTCGTTGCTTGCACACAATCCCCGTCTCAGAGGAGGAAACTGGGCGTTTGAAGAACTAGCTCCTGTAGCTTTAGCCAGGGGCGAAGGCATAATCGCTCCTATGCCCCCATATTTGCGTGCGGTATTTTCTGCACGCAGCCCTGTAGCTCAACTTGACTGCCCTCCTGCGTTTATTGATGCACTTTCGCAGTACGTCATTACAGTGGATGCGCAGAGGGTCGCCGCAGAAGCGATTGCCTCCCAAATGGAGGACACGCTGGGGGGAAGGAACCTGGACGCTATTGTAAGCGCAGCATACCCTCCACAATGAGCATACGCCGCTTAACTTTCTAAGAAATTAGCTGAGCGCCCTGACCAGAGTCACAGCTATCAGGACAAGCGCCAACGAATAATAGACCATTCTTTCTATCTTTCTCATAACTCCCAAACCCCCAAATATTCCAACGTAAAAAGGGCTTACGGGCAAGTATTTAAGCTTTGCGAAAGCCAGCCAACCGAAAGATATAAATACGTGTACACATACACATACACAGATATGGCTACAAAGACTATAAGCATCATGGAAGACGCATACCGGCTCATGGCTGAAGAAAAGATGCCCAAAGAGAGCTTTTCAGATCTTGTCAGAAGGAAGTTCAGGAAGACAAGCATACTTGAGTTTGCCGGGATATGGAAGGACATGAGCGAGGAACAGGCACAGGAACTGAAAGCCAATATACGCAGAATGCGTGAGTCAATGTTTAAAAATGTGCGGAAAGGTTGAAGTAAATTGATATGCCTTGATTCCACGTTTCTTATAGACTTTTTCCGGACTGAGAGCGCTGCGGTCGAGAAGTTTAAAAAGATAATCCCCCCGGGGCAGGTTGTAACAACTGCTGTAAATGCGGCAGAACTCATTATGGGGCTCTACGATACCAAAGGCGTTCAGGAAAAGCAGATCACCGCAGCGGAAAGTCTCCTCTCAAAAATAACCGTGCTGCAATTAGACCTGGCGGCAGTGATGAAGGCGGCTGAGATAAAAGCAGGATTAATGAGTAAAGGCAGCCTGGTGAATGACAGCGACGTGCTAATATCTGCCATAATGTTACTCAGCGGCTGCAGCACAATACTGACCAGGGAAACAAAGGACTTTGAAAGGATAAGCGGAATACGGGTTTTGACTTACTAGTCTGAAACGCCAAACCAAAAAGCATTTATACTAACCCTGTGCAGTTAAAAAAGAGAGAAAAGAGAGGTGATATGAAATCGTTTATGTAAACCTTGAAAAGAAGCCAGTAAGCCCGGTCATAGTTAACGGGTTTCCCGGCTTCGGCATGGTGGGAACAATAGCTGCCGAGTTCCTCATAGAGCACCTGAAAACAGAGCAGATAGGCAAAATAATATTTGACGAGATGCCTGCGCTTGTCGCAATACACCAGGGCAAGCTCATAGAGCCCTTCTCCATATTCTACAACAAGAAATACAACATAATCATATTCCACGCAATAACCGCGCCCCAGGGCTCTGAATGGAAATTCGCGGACGTCATACTCGATATAGCAAAGCAGCTAAAGGCAAAGGAGATAATAAGCTTAGAAGGCGTGGGCTCAACATCCGAAACAGACCAGTCAAGGGCTTTTTACTACACAACCGCGCCTGAAAAGGAAAAGGACTTCAAAAAGCTCGGGCTTGAGCAGCTCGGAGAAGGCATAATAATGGGCGTCAGTTCAGCGCTCCTCATAAAGGCAACAACGCCTGTGAGCTGCATATTCGCAGAAACGCATTCAAACCTGCCTGACAGCAAGGCAGCGGCAAAGATAATAGAGGTTCTTGACAGCTATCTGGACCTGGAAGTTGACTTTCACCCCCTGCTGGCAATGGCAGAGAAGTTTGAGGAAAAGCTTAAGACCATAATGCAGCAGAGCAAAGCCGTGTCTGAGCAAATGGACAAGAAGGCGCTGAGCTATGTTGGGTAGATGCGCGGGTTGGGCTTTCGCCACTAATAAGTACTCTTAATAAAAAGATTTAAAAGCAAAAGCATTCTCCCTTTTTTCATGGTTCTGCAAGTCCAATTTGAGGCAGGTGATGTAACGCGTGCAATGAATGCGTACATGCGGCAGCAGGGAGCTAACCTTGAAGATTTTCTTAAGGCGATTGAACACGACTTAGGTGGACCACTGTTTAAACTCTTACATGTTGGGAATGATTTTGCACATGGAACTCCAAATAAGCATGGGCAGTTTCCAAACCTTCATGCAAGGGCGTATGTAGACAACATAGGGACTAAAGCAGCGCTTCTTTATGTGTCACTGAAGCCCTTCCTTGGAGTGTTGAGGCGAAGGCAGGCAGGACAGCACCCGGATTCTTCGTTTGTGGAAGGGGTCGGTGATTTAGTAAGCACTCTTTTACAGATGTGTGTTTACGTGCCAATCACGCCACAAGTAGAGGCGCTTGGTGAAATTTCACCTGAGAGAGCGTCTCTTTTAAGACAAGCCGAGCTATGGACTTCACTAGTGGTTTATACTGCAAACAGCTTTTTCTCGAGACGTTCAGAGCAGGATAGGTACTTCCTTTCGGGCGATGTGATGACGTTTGCCGGCTCTTTCCCTAACACAGCCAATATGTATTTTGATTCGCCTTATGTTCAGCCCATAGTTTCACAGGCGGATTATTTCACTCATGCAGTGCTCCCCTTAATCCAGAACGTCCTTCAGCACGCGCTGAATCCGGAAAATAACATCTACGGAAGACCTGAATCATGTTTTTTCGCTGTTGGAACTAAAGATGACCCTGCGAAGAAAGAGCTGACATTCTCCATAGCCGATAAAGGATACGGAATAAGGCCGGAAATCCTTCCCCACATATTTGACAGGGGAGTCACGACAAAGCCGGACAGGGAGACTGAACACGGAATAGGGCTATGGAGCGTAAAAAGGTTTGTGGAAGAGCACGGCGGGAGCATACAAGCCACAACCGAGCTTGGAAAGGGGACATTCATACAATTCACAATACCTTACTCCAGAAAGGAAGGGCACTTCTGTGTACAGTAAAACTCTGCGTAAAATAAAACAGCAGTTTTAAGCGAACTTTTTTCTTTTAGGTCTCACTTTTGTTTTTGGTGGGTGTTGGTTTGCCCTTTTGTCTGCACAATTCATGGTGCCTAAATCCCGTGTTCTTTTTCCGGCTTCTCTTTGCCCATTTCCAGCCCATCTACGTTAGGCTGCTGCCGTGCCTTTTGGTGAATGTCGATAATATCACGCGGATACCAACTGCCTCTCACCTCTCACTTTCTTGACTGCGTTCCTTTACGCCCTATGCCTTTGTTGTGCAACACAAGGCTCTGTTTGGAGCTTCTGGCACGTTATGGACGTTACAATGCCTTATGCTTATATGTTTTATTTTTTGCTTAAAACTTTTCAGTAGTTTGAAATCCGTTTGTGCAGCGCAAAGGCGCGCAGTGTACAGTATAGCTTTTCATTAATGCTTAAATCTTTTATTATAGTTTCTGCTACAACAATATTTATATAAAGCATCACTATAGAGTGGCTAATTAATGCCCTGTAAGGGGTGTTGGGGGTAAAAAGATGTCGCAATTCAACTCAGAAAGGACTGTAGAACAGCTTGAGCTTGAACTGGCTCACTTCAGGCAGAGCATGAACGAATGGGTATTGTTCCTTAACGAATATAATCGCGAAACCCGCCAGATAATCATGGAGATGGAAAAGCGGCTTGCAAAGCTGGAGATGGATTCACGGCTAAGATTCTGACGCATAAACTTTAATAAGCGCGGCTTTTGGCGAATGCTGAAGCTGTTCGGGTTATGAAGGAGACTGCTGCAATGGATGCAATAACACCTATGAACGCACCTATAACGCCATGCGTGCCTTTATTTCCGTCGTATATACCGCCTCCAGATATACCTCATTCATATACACGGGCATATCCGGATGGAGCAATTGCAACTGCCTCGGAAGGCGTAATTATCGCAGACAGATTAACCGGTTGCCTCGCTGTTTTGTTGTACACTGAAAAGGGAGGCGAGCCTTTTGCTTCTATGGGGCACCATTTACCGCCTTTGTCGCGCAACGATCTTGATGCGATCGTTAAAAGTTGGGCTGTGCATCGGCAGCAACACCCGGAATTGTCTGAGTATGATTCTGGACAGTTTGTTGTTGCCCGAGACCGACATGGTTCATATGGCAGACGAACAATAGGACGATTAGTTCAGGGACTGCAGTCCCAGCATCCTACGCTTAGAGTTGTAGTTGCCAAGTATGAAGTGTCCTATCTTTATCCTTATCAGCCTCTGCCTACATCGTTCAGCTGCGACCTTGAAAACATGACATGGAACACAGGCGTTGCAGAAGGCAGGCTAAGACCACGTAGAACTTAAGCAGCCAAACTCCAGGCAGCACCAGCTCATTCTTTAAGCGAACCATTTAAAAGGGTATATAAAAAAGTTTAAATACTGCGAAGCAGATGAAAGGGTTGCAAGCCGTGTTGTTTGGCTTTTGTAGCGCTGAATACCGGCTGATATGAAAACAGGTATGGAAAAAGAGGTGCGAACTAATGGCAAATAGTAATAATCAATTGGGAAACTGGGCATTGTGGCTGGGCGCTTTGGTTGCTTTGGTTGCTGCCTTTGTAGTGTTGCCTTACACAGGCGTGCTGTTGCTGGTTCTGGGTGCAGTTGGCGGCTATGTGGCCGTTGCAGATAAGGACGCCCACCAGTTTGTAGTATTTGCATTGGGACTGTGGCTGGGAGTTGCAACTTTGGGTGCTTTGGGCGAACTTTCCCCGCAGCTGGATGTTGTAAAGGCAGCAGGAGATAACCTGGTTTCACTTGTGTCTGCAGGAGCATTGGTAGTTGCCCTGAAGGCATTGGCAAGAACATCAGGCCTTATGAAATAAGCCGCTTTTTATCCCGCGGCTTTTTTTTCTTTTTGCTTTCATATACGGGATTCGTATAATATACATTATACGTAATTATTTTGCTCTTGCCGCTAACCACCCTATGGAGTATCCAACTCCTAACTCAGCAGAATGAATCGCAGCCCAAGTATATCCGTGCTTTAACTGTTCGTCTAATTCGGCTAAAAGGGTTCTTGGCCTTTCCAGATACGCAACGCGTAATCCGCCAACTATTCTTGTTTCCGGTTCCTCGCTTCTTGGGAGACGTTGTTGTGCAAACGCCTGTTCAGCATGCTTATCTCCCCTACGTATGCTGGTTGTTACAGTCAGTGCCAATACGTACGGAGAAACATCGCCAATATTGGCTCCTGAATATCCTGCATAGAACCCTATCAAAACATGTACGACATCTTCAAGTACAGGACACTTTACCATAACTATATGGAAAGTGGCCGAAATTTAAAAAGTTTATCATAAGAACCTTTAAATAACAGTTCGCATAAGAAAGGTCATGACTTTGCAGCAGCTGGAAACAGAGCTGAAGCTGAGGAACTTCAGCCCAAGGACCATAAAGGCGTACCTTTTCTACAACCAGAAGCTGCTGGCGCACTGCAACAAGGCGCCAGAGCAGGTAACAGAAGACGACGTAAAGGCGTACCTGGCATATATGATGGCAGACAGAAAATCTGCGCCGAGCTCAACATCGCTCATCAGGGCTGCGCTGAAATTCCATTATGACGACGTTCTCAAGAAAGGCGTGGTCAGCTTCAAGCCGCCGAAAGCAGAGAAGAAACTCCCTTCTGTGCTTACAAAAGAAGAGGTGAAGAAACTTATAGACGCGGCACAGACAAAGAAGAGCAAACTGATACTTGAGGTGCTATACTCCTCAGGACTTCGCCTTTCAGAATGCCTCAACATGAAGGTCAACGATCTGGAAATAAAGGAAAAGATAGGCTGGGTACGACATGGAAAAGGAGGCAAGGACAGACCGATAATACTCGCAGAGCACCTGATAGATGACCTTGAGCAGTACCTCTCAAAAAAAGGGCCTGAAGACTACCTGTTCACAAACAAGGCAGGCAAGCAGCTCTCTGCCAGAAACATACAGAAGATAGTTAAGGCAGCTGCCAGGAGAGCTGGAATAAGCAAGAAGGTAAGCCCGCACACACTAAGGCACAGCTTCGCCACGCATCTTCTTGATTCAGGCACTGACCTGAGAAGGATACAGGAACTTCTTGGGCACTCAAGCATCCAGACAACGCAGATATACACGAAGGTGTCAACAGAACAGCTGAAAAAGGTGAAGAGCCCTCTGGATCAGATTGACGTCGGTGGGAACACATTTTGATAATTGCTTAAATGTTTTAATTCAATATATTACTAAAAGTTTTAATTAATTATCACATCCTATAGCTATTGAATCATTGCCTACAACTCATATTTTGCATCGGTTTGTTTTTGATATGTGCGTTGCAGTAGATAGGTTTCTCGGTAGTCTGACTGCGCAAGTTTTTAGGCACCATGGATTGTGATGGTTTTGGCTGACTCTGACAGGGTTGAGCAGGGCTGAAAAGTGAGCTGTTGCTATGCGCGGTATTAAAACCGCAAGGCTTATATATATGCATATTCATATGAATACCTATGGCAAGGACTATAATGGTTTCAAATGCCGTGTATGAAGGGCTCAAGATGAGAAAAGGTAGCAGAAGCTTTAGTGAAACTATAGAGGCGTCTATAAATCCGTCTAAGAAAAAAACCTTGAAAAACCTTCTTGACAAATGCTTTGGAACCGTAAAGGATGACAAAGAATTTGATGAGCTTATGCCTGAACTTAAAAAAATGTGGAAAGAGTGGGATGATGCGTTTTGGAAAGAGTCTGCATAGATACGGATGTATCAATAGAACTGATTAGGGGCAATGTAGCGCTCAGAGCGCCTATTGAAAAGCGCCTTGAAGGAACTCCATTCCTTGCCGCCATATCTGTTTTTGAACTGTTAAGGGCTACAAAAAATCTTCAGCCTGTAGAGAACTTCATTCTCGAGGCAGATATTCTTTATTTTGATGAAGTTGCGGCGCGAAAAGCAAGCAGTATAGAGAAGGAATTAAGAAAAAAAGGAAAGCTCACTGCCATGAGAGACCTCTTCATAGCGGCAACAGCAATGTCCAATAATTGCGAACTCGCAACCCTGAACAGAAAAGACTTTGAGAAGATAGACGGGCTGAAGCTGCTTGATTTCTGACTCATAGTCCACTATTATCCGGCAAACAAATTATGCTTCTCGCCGCCGTAAATCTCCAGTAGAATCCGTTTGGCAACGGCGTTTGCAGGGTCAGGTATGAGCTTGACCCTCTTCTTCAGGTCATCAAAGCTTTCAAACGGCTTTAAGTCTCGCTCCTGAAGTATTTCCCACATCCTCTTCTTTCCCAGCCCGGGAATGAGCTCTATTGAATGCATCCTCGTGCTTAATGGCTGCGCCTTGTTGAAAAACTCAATAAACCTTGTCTCGTTCTTCTTCAGCAGCTCCTTCACTGTAAATTCAAGCTCTGCTCTTGCAGTAGACGTGAGCTTTGACGTAGGCAGCCTGCCGTTTATGTGGTGGATGTGCTCCCTTTTGGCCTCACCTATGTAGACCTCGTCGTGAGGCTGCAGCCTTATGTCCTTCTTCGGCACAAGCTCAAGCAGCACAAAGTGCTCCTTGCCCATAGCCTGCACTATCGGGGTCTTTATGTGACTGGGCCTTGTGTCAAAAGGATAGCCGTTCGGCAGAAAGTCCAGCACTACAGCTATCTCTTCGTGAACGCTCCTTTCCATGAAGCCAAAGAAAACAATCTAGTTATATAAAGGTTTCTTATGCTATTTCACAAAATCTTTGACAGTGTCAACTATTTTTTTAACATTGTCGTTGCTCACTGTTATGGTGTAAGCCTGAAGAATGAGCTTCGCATCATTAGCATCAACCGGGAGCAGGTCAACCAGCTTGCATATGTGGATATCCCTTAACCTTGGAATATTGAGCTTTGTGAGCTTGTCAAACAGCTTTGCAGCTTCATCAGGCTTGAGCGTTTCAAAGGAAGACAGGTATTCTTCAGTCCTCGTCACCCTGAAGCTGGGCTCCTTGTCACGCTTCTTTACAATTTCAAGCCCCGCCTTTAGCTCAGCCATAGTTATGGGGGTTTCTGACAGGGTTTCAGGTTGCATTCTTATACCCTCACCATATGAACAGGATTTACTATGAGCGTCTTTACCTTGCCACCGTCACGCACAGAAACTTCATAGCACATCCCCCGTTTGACTGTGACTTTGGCTGTTTTCCCGTGGAAACGCCTGAAGTAAAGCCCCTTATGCACAGACGGCTCTGCCTTGAGCACAACACAATCGCCTGCTGCAAACTGCTGCGTAAGCCCGCGCAGAGGAAACTTGCCCCTTTCCGACGCAGGCCTGGTCATGTAATCCCTTGTTTTTCTTCTGGAAGAACCGATGCGCTTTGTCATGAGAATCCAACACGAGGCAAACGGCGGTTTTATTTAAAGGTATCGCTTACGGCCTACAGGCGAGCTGGAACACAGGCTTCTACGGCCATGGACTTTTTCCAGCTTAAAACCAGGTGTTCATTTAGTGACACCAGAAAAGGCAATGGATAGTCCAGCCCGCCGCAGACTAACTGCTAATTTAGACGGCTTGGAAGTCAGGATAGACATCAAAGTAACGTCTGACGCTCCAAAAGGTGAAGGAACGCCGTGCGTGCCATATTTTTCTTTGAGAGTTTCGTCCTATAACGGACAGGCTTACTTACGTGTAGGGTATGGCTGCACAGCCAGAGGTATCACTTTAGATGAGGGTTTTGAGCCTGAAAAGTTTGGTTTTAGTAATCAGCAGGACTTAGCACGGGCTGTTACCGAAATTCTTACCGGCCAAGGGCTCGCGGATAAAAGAAACTTGCCGCCACAACCACGACAAGACTACTATAGTAGAACCACCCAACTTTTAGAAGTGATAGGTATGCTGATAGAGCCTTCTTATCAGCGCTGAACCTTTGGGCTTTTTCATGCCAATAATGCCCGGATTTTGTTCATTAGTCCCTTGCATTTTTCTACTGATGCTCTGGCCGTTTCAAAATCCATTCTGTTGCCGTAATAAGTCAGAGCATTTCTTTTGTATCTTAAATCATCAAACATTCTGAACAAGTCATCTTTTTTTAAGCCATCCCTTAAATAATATCCGAGGCAAAGATGATTTAGCACGTTATATCCCCTTTTGATTACCAAAGCCTGCAATAATTCCAGCATTGACGTGTAATAATCCTCAAAAACAAAATTGCAGTTTTTCTCATTTGTTTCGTTTATTACACCTATTCTTTCCTCTGAAGTTTCCATTAATGAATTGGCCCTTTGTATATCAGGGTGCGCCTTTTTTGCCGAATTAGTTTCAACACAATCATTCCACGACGCTTCCTTCATTTGAAAGCCTCTACGTAATTGTTTAAGGTGATGCCGTTTATAATATTGTTTGCCAGGTGCTTGTTTTTTATTTCTGTTATTGATTTGTGCCTGAAAACCTGCATTTTTCTTTGCAGTTTTCTTCCGAATTCATCTAAAGGGATTTCCCTTTTTGAAGGGGTTTCTATATAAAGGTCAATGTCGCTTGTTTCTGTGTCTTCACCTTTGGCATACGAGCCAAACAAAACAATAACAGGGTTGCTTAGTTCTTGCCTTAAATAGCCAATCAACCCTGATTTGCAGATTTGTCTTATGTTGAAAAGCTTTTTTTCAAGCAAGAAATTTTCATTTGTCCTGTCGGCAGTATAAAAAATAATGTTGCCTGTTTTTATTGTCGTTAAAATCCCTTCTTTTGTTAGTTCTTTGCAGTATCTGATAACAGAAGGCAGGGGAAGCTTAAGCGTTTTCTCAATCTGCCTTACCCTGAGCTTAGAAGTCGGATTAAGAAAAAAGTAATCATTAAGCATTTCTTTGATATTTTTCCTTATCATATGATAACCGTCAGTATCAATTGATATTTAAAGTTATCGGTTTTCAACCTTGCCTCCATAAATTAAGTATAGCACCTTCCATACCCATTCGTGCATGGACTATGCAGCTATGAATGCGGATACGTTGTCGATGGACCTTGCCCGGCAGGTTCAGGATGCAATAAGGCTAAGGGGATTAGGTGGCGGAAAGCCTATGCAGCTGGAATTCAGAACATTAATGGGGCAGCACTGCCTTAGGGTGTCAATTGGAGTGAAAGGGTTGCCTTATGGCCCTTTGGACTACGGGTACGAGCCGCGGGTTTACGGATTTGATGAGCAGGAAGAACTCAGGCAAGCCGCTATTCAAGCTCTCACTGAACAAGGGCTGAAGTATGCGGGACATAGAGAAATTTCCGGGCGAGCGATGTCCTGGCTGGAATACCTGAGGCCTTCCATGTTGCTATGATGACAGTTGCCTGAATCAACGCCTTCTACGCCTATGGCTCCTGGCTTTTCTTCCAGACTTCCTTGACGCAACAGGCCTTCTTTTCTGTTTCCTCACTGCTTTCCTCGCAGCCCTTTTTTTCCTTTTCACTGCTGCTTTTCTTCGCCCCTTTTTAGAACTCTTTCTTCTACGCAGCCTCGCATTGGCTTTCCTAGCGTTCTTGGCAGTATTCACGATTTCCTTTAGCTCCTCAACCCTTTCAGAAATCTTCCTTATGAGAGTGTCTTTTGTCTTTATCCTGGAAATCTCCCTTGCCAGCTCCCTGTCATTAATTACGTCCCTTATCCACACCTCAAAGTCGTTCTTGTCACGATTGACATGGTAGCGGAAGACCTCATCACTTACCCTTTTCAGGGCTCTGCCGAGGTCATCAAGCCGCGCAAGCTGCTCATTGGTGCATAGCCAGAAGCTTACGTTTGCAGGAACTCTGTACAGTATGCGCCTTGCTTCACCTGGCGCCAAGTTACGCTTCATTTTCAGTTATCACTTCTTTGTCAAAAACCACCGGTCAGAGACCGGTGGAATGTTGCATCTGGCTACATGCTCGGTGGTTTTTGAGCATGCTCAGAATTTTCCCCGATAGGATTTGGCAAAGCAACACTTTGCCAATAGTTAAAAACTATTGGAAAATTCTGACATTTCAGAATAGTAGTGCCTGCGGATTATATATATTTTTCTTTCCCACTGCATAGTTACAGCACAGGTTTATATATGTGGGTGTACATATCAGCATCTGCTTGGGGGTTGGAATGAACTTAAAGGACTTCCTCTTCATAGATATTAAGGACATCTGGAACTGGATAGGGCTTGCAATAGCCCTTCCGCTTCTATACTGGGGTGCAACAACCGTGATAAGGAGTCTTGTGGCGAAATAGAAAGCAGTTTCTGTATATTCCATATATGCATCTATATGTAAAACTTTATATACATACACAGCCCATTGCCTGCATTAACGCCAATGGAAAATGTTTTTGAGTCACTTGACTACTTGGAGCCACGCTGCCCCGAATGTAAGGCTATTCTGAACTATGAGGTAAATACAGCTTTCAGCGCGGAGCACAACGCACACATATGCGGAGAGTGCAAGGCGGTGCTTAAGTAGGCGGGCTGTATTTCTCAACTTGCAGTGTTCGGGCAACCACGTAATAGTAGGTTTCGCCTGAACCACACCAGTCGACGAATGGAACGGCGTGTAACGCTTGGTTAAGTTTCATTGCAATGCTTTTTGAAGAACCCTGCCTGAAATGGCCTGCGAGGTATTCAAATCCGTTCTGCTTAGCAATATTGACAAACTCCATAAACAACCCTGTCCCTATACCCCCGCCCTGAAACCTGGGGAATAATTCCAGTGCGGTCACATACGTAGTCCTTTGCATGAACACCACGTCAGCCTCGCCTGTCGGGTTTCCTGTAGCAGAAACCATATAAGAGTAGGTATCTGTATAGCCCATATCCAAATACCTTTGCATGAATTGCGCCGCATTCATTCCGGCGCAGTAGCCGGCAAATCGGCTTCCACAGTATGCAGCTACAAAAAGGCTTTTGGGAGACTTAATCTTCCAATCAAGCGACTCAGGGTATTCATATAATGGCGAGGCACCAAAGTTTGCGGCTTCTAGAGCTACAATGGCTGCTAATGCTGGTCTGGTTTCAGAGTACGTATTTTACCGCATAAACCGCTGTTTGCCATGCGTATCCACTTTCTGAAGTTATGGGAATCGCTGTGACCATAAATATTTTTCTTTTCATTAAGAGGCGCGCACGGATGAGCTAAAGCAGGCATGCTTCCAGCAGCAAGCAAAAAAGTTAAATAGAACAGCGGTTTAGCTGTGTTGCAAAGAGACGGTTGGAAATGGCTGACAGGCTCCAGAAAGGCATACAGGAACTTAGGCGCATGACGCTGGCGGATTTAGCACAGGCATATTCCTGCACAAGGCTTGCAGTGTACATGACAGACCAGTCACCATTAGTCGGGAACCTTGTATTCTGGGAAGGCGCAAAAGATGCCAGGACGCTGGAGCAGGCATTAAACGGCGCTGAAACATGGGTGCTTGCTTCTGACGGCGAACACCCCCAGAGAATGCTTGCGGTTGTGATTAAAGGCGAATATGTAACTCCTGGCGAACTTGCTTATGAAAAGCTTGAAGAGTTATACCATGACAGGTTCACGCCGGAAATGGCGGCAGAGTACAACGGCATGAGCGGAGAAGCCAAGTAGAGGCTGAAAATATGAGTATACAGAGATACCTGAATTCCATGGCGCTTTTTGCAGCTTCAGCTCTGTTGGGTATATCCTGCAGTGCCAGCCCGCCTGCGAATTACGCCTGCGGCAATCTGTCAAGGATTGAGGCAATAAAGTATGAAGCTTATGAATTCACATTTGATGGCAGATATAGCGGTAAGCTGGCTGCTGAGGCAACCAAGAACGGCGTGTTTGCTATAGGCGACAGGAACGGATTGGAGACTGCCATAGCCGGGTCAAGAGGAAATATGCGAAATTACCGTATGTTAATTTTCAGTGGAAACAGCGATGTGTCTTTTGAATACAAAGGCAGGAGAGCGGTTGTTCCGGGCAACATACCGGCTGGCACTGTTGAGGGGGCGCTGAAAGATATCTGCGAGTATCTGGACAATGCAGGCAATAGTGGATCTGCGCGGTTATGACACAAAAGACAAACGTATTAAAAGAGACCTTTGGCATGCTAAAGGGCAAACTCAGAAAATCTACGGATGATATGCTGCGAGAAACAGACAAGGCGCTGTGGGGCGTAGGCAGAAAGAGCTGACGAGCATGGCGTATTTTTTTGATACCTTTTTGCAAAACTTTTTAAACACCCTTTTGTTCTTACGCACGCATGGCAAACACATACGACCCCAAGGCAATAGAGCCTGAGATACTTGAATTCTGGAGCAAGAACAGAATTTACGAGAAGGCAGTAGCCAAAAACAAGGGCAAGAGAAAGTTCTACTTCCTAGACGGGCCTCCTTATACAACAGGGGCAATACATATAGGGCATGCGTGGAACAAGTCGCTCAAGGACATGGTGCTAAGGTATAAGCGGATGAAAGGATTTGATGCGTGGAGCCAGCCCGGCTTTGACATGCACGGGCTGCCGATAGAGGTTGCGGTTGAGAAGAAGCTGGGCATAAAGAACAAGAAGGAGATAATGGAAACTCTGGGCATCCGGAAATTCATAGAGGAGTGCGAGAAATTCGCCATAGACGAGATGCACCCCATGATAAAGGACTTCACAAGGATGGGCGTGTGGATGGACTGGAACGAGCCCTACATGTCAATCAAGAACGAATACATAGAGGGTGCGTGGTGGGCTCTTGCAGAGGCAGACAAAAACGGCTACCTGTATGAAGGCAAGAAGAGCATGACATGGTGCCCGCGCTGCGCTACGGCACTTGCAAAGCATGAGCTTGTGTACAAGAACGTAACCGATAAGTCGGTTTTTGTGAAGCTCCCTGTTGAGGGACGGGAAAAGACTTACCTGCTTGTCTGGACAACCACGCCCTGGACGCTTCCGTTCAACCTTGCTGTAATGGCACATCCTGAGTTTGACTACCTCAAGGCGCACGTGAAGGAGCTTGGAGAGGACTGGATACTGGCAAAGCAGCTTGCAAAAAGCGTGATAACAGACATATGCGGCTACACATATGAAGCAAAAGAGGAATTCAGGGGCGAGGAACTTGAAGGAATGAAATACACCACGCCGTTCTACGAAGAGATGCCGGAGCGCAGGCATCACCAAAGCGAGAACGCATACACGGTTGTGATGAGCGCTGAATATGTTGATTTGAGCGCAGGAACAGGGCTTGTTCACACAGCTCCCGGATGCGGACCTGAGGACTTTGAAGTCGGCAGAAGAAACGGGCTTTCAGCTTACAACACCCTTGACGAGGCAGGAAAGTTTACAGAAGGAACATATGAGGGGCTTTACGCAAAGAAGGACGACGAGCGCTTTGTGAAAGACCTGGAACAGAAAGGGCTTCTTGCAGCAGAAACACAGGTAACGCACGAATACGCGCACTGCTGGAGATGCGAAACAGCTGTGATTTACAGGGCAACAGACCAGTGGTTCCTCGCAGTTGAGCGGCTGAAGGATGCCATGCAGAACGAGAACGAAAGGGTAAGGTGGGTGCCTGAGTGGGCGGGAAGCAGGTGGTTTGACTCGTGGCTTGAAAACCTTCAGGACTGGTGCATATCAAGGCAGCGCTTCTGGGGAATACCCTTGCCCATATGGAAATGCGGCGAATGCAGCAAGACGAAGCTGATAAGCACGAGAAAGGAGCTGCCTGAAAAAATAGCCAACCTACACAGGCCGTGGATAGACGAAGTCGTGCTTAAGTGCAGCTGCGGCGGAGAAATGAGAAGAGTAGCTGACGTTCTGGACGTATGGCTGGACTCAGGAGCAGCGTCATGGGCGCCGTTGAACTACCCAAGCGAGGAAAAGCTATTTGAGAACATGTGGCCCGCAGACCTCATACTTGAAGGCAAGGACCAGATAAGGGGCTGGTTCAACAGCATGATATGCCTCTCAATGGTGTCATTCAAAAGAAACTCCTACAAGGCAGTCTATATGCACGGATTCGTCAATGACGCGCTTGGAAGGAAGATGTCAAAATCACTCAAAAACATAATCTCGCCTTACGAAGTAATAGACCAGTACGGAGCAGACACGTTAAGGTATTACGCCATAGGCGGAGCAAACCCCGGGTTTGACTTAAACTATAACTTTGATGACATGAAGGTAAAGAACAAAAACCTTACTGTGTTCTGGAACCTGCACAGCTTCCTGCTGGACCTTGCAGAGACAGCGCAGCTTGACGGCGACAAAAACCTTGCCACCGAGGAGCGCTACATACTGTCAAAACTGCACACAGCAATACAGAAGACAACATACATGATGGACAACCACTACCTGAACGAGGTGCCGTGGATGGCAGAAGACCTTCTTATGGAGCTGAGCAGGACATACATACAGCTAACCCGCGAAAAGGCATCAGGAAGCGAGGAAGAAAGAAACACAGTCCTGCACACAGCATACACAGTCTTCCTTGAGGCGCTGAAAATGCTCGCTCCAATAGCGCCGTTCATAACAGAAAAGATGTACCAGGGGCTGAAAAACAAGTTCGACCTCCCGGAGGAAAGCATACACCACCACGACTGGCCGACGCACGACCAGGAGCTCATAGACGAGGAGCTTGAGAAAGAATTTGAAGTCGCGAAAAGCACAATACAGGCAATACTCTCTGTCAGGGAGAAGATAAAACAGGGCACAAGATGGCCTTTGCAGGAGGCGATAATCACCGCAACAGGACTTAAGACAGCGGAAGTAATAGAAGCTGTAAAGAGGCAGACAAACATAAAGGAAATCAGGATAGTCGCCAAGTATGAAGGTTCAAAGGTATCTGTGAAGGCAGACTACGACAAGCTGCTCCCCGAGTTCGGAAGCCAGAAGGCAACAATGATAATAGCTGCCCTGGCAATGACAGCTCCGGAAACAGTGCTCAAATACATAGAACGGGACGGCGAATTTAGCCTGAGCCTTGAAAACGAAAAAGTAGTGCTGGGACAGAATCACTTCACGGTAACCAAGCAGGCACCGTACGGCTACCAGTGGGCTGAGTTTGACAAAGGAGAAGTGTATGTCAACATAATGACAAGCCCTGAGTTGGAAGCAGAAGGGTACGCCCGCGAACTGACAAGAAAAATACAGAACATGAGAAAATTAGCAGGACTTAAGAAGCAGCAAAGAATAAGCGTCCACATAAACTCGGCAGAAACACTGATAGATGCGCTTAAGAGCCACGCAGAGCCCATAAGGGAAAAGATTGGAGCAGACAAGCTGCACTTATCCACACAGCCAACAGTTCATACCTATACGCACAACAGCAAGGAAAAGATACGGGACAAGGAACTGTGGATAGGGTTTGATGTGGTTTAGCAATTTGAAAACTAACTACGGGGAGCAAATGGAAGCACAACTTGAACAGCCAAGCCTGCTGCAGGTTTTAGAGCTGTGGTGGGTGCCTCGCGAACCACAATCTTCACTACCGGAATCCCTAAAATGCCTTGAAGACGTTGCCACTACCCAAGGCGATGCCGGCATATCCATGACGAGTGGTGTGCTCGAAAATAAGGGATACATGGGGCAACTTGAAAGGCATCACATGATTGTAAAGCTCATTATCCCCCCTCCGGGACCCCCATACGAGGCGTCACTGGCAGGCATGATAAAGGCAAACAGGCATCCGGATTATCCTAACGGGCTGCTATTAGCACCTGAACTCTACGGTATCTATGTCTATAATAGTCCGGCATTGCCGCAGAAACGCCTGACAGTCCCTTTGGAAGTTGTCCACCCGGAAGCTATAGAACGTTATTATTATCAGAGCGTTCGAGCCTACCGGCGTGGGGAGATCAATTTTCCGCGCAGTGGTGTGCGCTCCCAACTTGTGAGGGATGATAGTGGGCACCTTGCCTTCAAAGTTGGCGAGGATGAGCAATTCGACATGGTTGGGACGATGCCAGATGAATTAGTTGACAAATTCGTGATTGCCGCAGCATCAGCATATTACGGAGCCACTCCAATGCGGAAAACAATGCCAAAAGCGGATAGCTTGCTTTTTTACAGGCAGATCACCTGTGTGAAAACCCGCGATTAAGCAACTGATGTGTTTGAAATGGATTATATGACTTTGGAAGCGATGAATGGCCACTGTGACATAAGCGTTGTGGCAGGTGGTTCACAAATTCGTATAATGGCAGGAATGGCCGGAATGGCAGGAAGCGCTGTTGCCGGACTGACCTTCAATGGTATAGTTGGGCTACTAAGAGTCGAGCAAGGTGCAGTAGATTACTTGGCACCAGTATACCGTGACAATTGTCAGCCATACAGGACTAACGATCGCCACATCGGGGCAGGCAGGAGCGTCACACTAAACTCAGGCGATGTTGTCTCAGTAAGACCGAATGTAGGGCAACCCTTTGAGTGGTTGGTCCAATATTCGCGCAGATAAAAAAACAACAAATTGGGGGTGGAAAAATGGCTGGATTAAGCTACGTCGTCAATAACCCCGGTGCGCCGGGCAATCAACATTATCCGATTGGGTATTTTTTCCCGGAAAAGGGAGACTGGGCAATAGGTCCGGTAAGGTGGGATGGCCAAGAGCCTTTGGCCGAGGCTTATGTAAGAAACTCGCCTCTTGTAGGCGCTGATGGCATGCTGGTCCTTACCGGAACGCAGCTTGCAGCAGCTCTCATTCACCCGCTCAGCGAGGAAATGAGAAGGATTGGGAAAGGAACAGCTGTTGCGACAGTTAACATTCCAGACTCTGTTGCAAGAAACATTGCAGAAGTTCTGGCTGAGCTGGAAGGGAAAAAAGGCGCGGTTGCAGCTATGACAGATGTGCTTGCGCCTTATCTGCACATCGGGTTAAGCGCTCTTGTGCAGAGCCCTGCAGACTCCTGTGCACAGCATTAACCAAGCAGGGCTGCGATAAACAATGCCAAACCACTGCTGAAAATACGTGACCTAAATGCTTGCACTTGAGCCATTGACAGAAACTGCAAAAAAGGTTGGAGACCTTGAAGGAAGAATAGGGCTTCCTGTCGCAAGCCATGTTGTGCTTTCAGGCAGCGTGCAACCCGGCAATGGAAGCGCGCATTCCAGCCTCACAGCCAAAGTATTTGGGCCTTACCCGCAAGTATTTCTTGGGCAAATGCTTGACGCAACGCGCTCAACAGGAACAAACCCTGTCGCAGTCCTTATTGACACCGCGCCTTCAGGCACATACCTGCGGCTTGAACGCGGGCTTGCGTATTGCGGCGAAGAAGGAAATGAGCCGCTTGGATTCAGGCAGTACAGAAAACTTGAAGCAGGCTACGTGCTGTCAATCGGCTCAGCTTACAGGCCTGACAACCAACACTGCATGGCGTGGATGGTTGGGCAGAGAGAAGCAGAGGGCGAATATGACGCAGAACAAGGAAAGAAACCTGTGCTCCGCTCGCCAAAAGACTTTTCAGATATGTGCGTTCAGTAATTTATCAAAAAGCACAAAAAATATTTAATGCCGCCCATGTTCCTGCGATAAATGAGCCCGCAACCAGCGCAGCAAGAACAAAAAAGCGCATTGCAGCTGTGGTATGTTCCTCGCCCGCAACCGCCACTTACAGATTCTATAAGCCCTGCTTCCATAGGCCGGGTTACTTTAGAAGACGTAGTAATTATTAATGGAGAGGATGGTATCCATGCAATAAGAGGAGTTCTGGGAAACGTCGGTTATCTGGGAAAACTTGAAAGACACCACCTTCTTGTAAAGCTCATGATCACCCCTCCGGGACCCCCATACGAGACATCACTGTCAGGCCTGATACGGGCAAACAGGCATCCGGATTACCCTACCGGGCTGCTATTAGCGCCAATGCGCCATCGGCGCGGCGCACCATATATGGTGGAAGAGACCGAATCATCGTGGCAGTGGCAGCGCCTTGTTTTTCCTTTGACCGCTGTTCGCCACAAAGCCGCTATACAGAAGCAATTCAACAGTGTTGGAACAATGCCTGCTGAATCAATTGACAAGTTCGTGATTGCCGCAGCATCGGCATATTACGGGGCAACTCCGATGAGTGAAACAACGCCAAAAGTGGACAGTTTGCTCTTTTACAGACAGATAAAAGCCAGTGGCTGAATTGAAGCCATACTAATCAGCCCTGCTGCCTTTGGCAGCAAGCTTCTTAACAATTATTCCGGCAGAAGCCACAAACAGAACGGCAACAATATACTGTGCTATCGTGAAGCCGAAATACGCGGGATCTTCCCTGAAGAACTCTATGAAGAATCTCACGAAGCTGTACGCGGCAATGTAAGCTGCGAAGAGGAAGCCGTCAAACGACTGAGAGATTTTTCTTTTCCTCAGCCACATAAGCAGGGCAAATATGCCGATTAACGCGATGAACTCGTAAAGCGGAGTTGCATGCCTGAGTTTGCCTTCATGCATGACTGCCCAGGGAACAGATGTCTCCTTCCCTATATGCAGCCCTGTCAGGAAGCAGCCAACCCTGCCGATTGCGTGGCCTATTGCTATTGAAGGGGCTGCTGCATCAGCATATTTCCATAAATTGATTTTTTTTCTCTTCACAAATATGAAGCCCGCAATCAGCGCGCCGAAGAAGCCGCCGTGAAAAGCCATGCCGCCCTTCCAGACGCTTATGATGTCCATGAAGCCGGTTACTGCCCAGGGGTTCTCAATGAGGAACACAAGCCTTGCGCCTATGACGCTGCCAAGGATAATCCATGGCGCTGCATCGTACATTATTTCGGGATCAAGCTTCCTTCTCTTTGCCTCGCGCGCAGCAAGGAATATGCCGACAAGAAAACCAAGCGCAACAAATATTCCCCAGACATGAAACTTCAGGAAGCCAAGCTCAATTGTTGAAAAGGTTTTGTAGGGCAGCATTTTATTCGCGGCTTATCCGCCAAGTGTTGCCTTGACAGCCCAGATGACTATGATGCCCAGCAGGAACAAAGGCAGCTGCACAGCAGACTTCCTCACGTCAACCTCTTTCCTGAGCTCAGGAAGCAGGTCTCCAGCGGCTATGTATATGAAGCCGCCTGCGGCAAAGCCGAGAAGGAAGCCTGTAAGCCCCTCAATGCGCGAGGCAAAGACATAAGCGAGGAGCGCTCCAATTACAGCAGTGAGAGCTGAGAGCAAATTGAAGAAAGCTGCCTTCAGCCTTGTCATGCCGCTGTAGATAAGTATTCCTGCATCGCCAAGCTCCTGCGGAATCTCGTGCAGCACAATTGCAATCGTGGCTGCTATTCCAACCCTCACATCAGCTATAAAGCTGGCGGCAATTATCGTTCCGTCAATGAAATTGTGCAACCCGTCGCCGACAAGTACCAGGTATGCCAGCGAGTGCACCTTTCCTTTTTTCTCGTGCTTTGCGTGATGGTGATGCCAGTAGAGGAACCTCTCAAGGATGAAAAACGAAACAACTCCAAGCAGTGCGAACACAAACGCGTTGCTTCCATGCGCAGCAGCCTCTGGAAGAAGGTCAAGGAACGCCGCTGCCAGCAGAGAGCCGGCTGCAAAGCTCACAAGCCAGAAAAGCCTTTCCTCCCTAAGCCTCAGCATGAAGACTGCCAGGACAGAAACGGCGCTAACAATTAAAACAGAAATAACAATAAGCGCAAGGACAGGCAACACTTTACTCAAACCTGCCCTTCACCTTGTGCTTGTCAGAAGTAAGAACCCTCTCAATATCCTTCTCGTAGTCGCTCTTCCCCGACTTCAGAATCCTGAACGCTGCAAAGGCAGCATACAGGCACATGAAGACCAGAACAAGCAACAACGCCTTGTTCTCCATTATGCGTCCGAACACGTCACCAGCAAAAAAACCTTCAAACACGGGCATCACCTGACATAACCGTATAGCTGCCCATATTTAATTCTTTGCTTTAGCAACAGTTAATGCTGCTGCGCAGGACTATATGGCCTGCGGCGCTGGTTGGGGCGCAGGGCATGGTTCTGGCAGTAAGCCGGCGGCTTTCTCATAAACCTGCCTGATGAAGGCTTTAGCATGGCCAAAAGCTCGTCTGGGCGCGCCCGGGTCAGAATCCAGAAAATAGCACATTGAAGCAAGCCCCAAAAAAGTGCCCGGGATTACCAAGTCACCACCAAACTTGACAAGGTCCATAACATTGTGCGAATACAAAAAAGAGGACATATCGTTTACTGCCCGCCCAATAGGGTCTGATATAACCTGAGGCAGAAGTAAAGGAAGCCGGCCTATTTTAACAGCTGCTTTATATGACTGCGCATTTGGATTAATTGCGTGCACATCAGAAAAATCGGCGTTTCTGTCAACATTATATTCGTAGAGCTTAATGAACAGGGCACACAAACCAAATACGATGCCGCCACCCGCTAAGCCACCAGCGACCATGAGCGGCTCTCCTGAATATACAGAAGCCAGTGACCCGACCAGACCCAAAGAGAAAGCGGAAATTGCCGAAGACTTCATGGCGAGACTGTATCTTGTAATTCCTTCTTTTTCCTTTCCTGCAGCGTACCTGGCGTGAAGATCCAGTAAGAATTGGTCTATTGGCCGTATGCTGTGAGAAAAAGCCCATTCCGCAGCTCTAACCATCGATTCCAAGTCCATACTTAAGAGGGAACATTCTGGCGCTTAAATATTTTTCCTCAAGTAAGCGATGAGAAATTGGCGGAGTTCAAGGCTCTGGCCGCTGGGCACGGCGTAACCATGGGTGAGCTTTTTCACGAAGCTGTCGGGCTGCTTGAGAAACACAAGGGCAAGTCTCAGCGGCAAATTCTGATTGACTACCTTGAATCACATAAGCCCGCATTAACCGATGCGGACGTACGAAGGATGAAAGAACAATCTATAAGTCGCCTGAAGCAAAAAAAGCGGCAGAGGAGTTTCTTGACTCGTTCAATCAGCTTCCAGTGACCAAGACCAGCGTCAAAATGTACGCCGAGCTGGACTGCAAATACTCAAAGAAGGGCGCCAAAATAGGGCTGTTTGACCTTCTTATAGCCGCGATAGCAATAGAGCACAATCTTACAATAATAACCACTGACACCGATTTTGACAAAATAAGCGAAATAAGGAAAATAGTCATCAGTTCATGATAATCTATTTATCAAAAACATTTGCCAAAAACTTTATATAACTCCTATCACCACCTTATTAACAATAGTTAAGTTTTGTTTTCGTTCGGGGATGCATATGCCTGCCTTTTTTACCGTACTCAGCGTCATTGGAATAATTATAGGCGTGTTTCTAGTGAGCAGGGGCATGGGCGGGCACGGACTAGGCTCGGTTTTGACCCTGATAATAGGCGTATTCGTGACAGTCAAGGAGATAATGGATCTTATATTTGCGAAGTAGAAAAGCCCGCTATTTTTGTTAGTTCACTCAGAACAAGTTTCTGTGGCAAACTCGTAAACCTTCGCATTCCTGTCCTGCCACAGCTCAGGGGACAGCCCTGCCTTCTGGCACAGGGCGCCAAGCAATTCTTCCGCGGACATGCCCCCTGTTTCTTTTGGCAAAAGAACGCCTTCACTCGGGCCAAACCGAATCATGTAGCCCTTTTTGCCCGGCTTCAGCTTCTTCAGCAGGCTGTCCTTGCTGCCTTTTATCTCAGCAGGCTTTGACAGCACAGACACTTCAAACTTCACGTCCTTAAGCTCGCCCTGCTTTAACGGGAGAAAGCGCGGGTCCTCAAAAGCAGCTGCCTTGGCAGACAGCACAACAGCATTTGCAATTGTGTGCACAGGCTCAGGAAATCCGACAGAGCCGCTGAGCTCGCCATTACTTCTGTAAATCTGAACAAAAACGCCTGCCTTTTTGCCGAACTTCTTTTCAAGCTCTGAAGAATCATGCAGCTTATTGGCAAACACAGAAGAAACAGCTTCCCTTGCAGCACCCGGCAAAATGCCATATGCAGCCATTTTTTCCTGACATCATTTATCCCTTATTTTATCTTTGACAGGTCCTTTTTCAGCTTTTCCGTTTCCTTCAACAGCTTATCAGTGGCTTCGGCAAGCGCCTTTTTTGGCTTCACTTCGCTGTCCGTCTCAATAACCATCTTAGGAATGCCTACAAGCGGATGAGCAACCGCATAAGTTGCCGACTTAACGTGCTTGTTTGCCCAAAGAGCAGTCTTCAGGGCGTTGCACAGAGCGTGGGATTCGCCCTTCACTTCCATAACCAGCCTCTTAGGCGTGTCCTCAAGAATGTTGAGCTCCATGATGAGCATGGGTTTACAGGGTATTTATATTACTTTCGCTTGCGGATGGAAGACTGCTCGCAGTATAGAGAGCTACTTGTGCCGAAAAGCTATTGGAAAGTGATGTCTACGAATTCATGTCTTAGCATCATCTTAAAGTGGTTTGCCGAAACTGGAACCACCGACTCCGACCTGAAATAGAAATTAGCGTTAATCCATATTTCAATTGTGCAGCCAGGATAGCCTGGATATGAATATTTGACTTTGACATGAGCGTGCCTGATTTCAAGGTCGGCTACGCGAAGCGTCTCTTCCATATTTATTATTCTCAGGATTACCATGTCAAAAGCGGATTCAAATTCCTCATCCAATGATTTTTGATATGTTATGAACAGGGCAACTTGCTTCAATTTTTCCAGAAACTCCAGATTGTCCGTCCTCATAATGGCTCTTTTCCAATGCCCGTTTATATTTGTTTCCATAACCCGGCGATGGCAAGTTACACAAATCACGCTTAAAGAGTCTGGGATACCTGTAATTCAGTCATTCCTGCTTTCATCGCTTACCCAAACGCCTCTCCATCCTGTAAAGCGCAACACCTATCCTGTGCATATCTCTTTTGTGAAATGCCTGCGTGCGCTTCAAAGCCATATCGTAGCTGACTTTATGCGTTACTACGAAACCACTATCACTGCACAAGGCATGGACAAACCTGTCAGTAGATGCCTTGTGAAAGCTGTAAACAACATCAGCAGTCTGGAACGCCTTGAAAAGGAACTCCCTGTCTGAATGCAAAGTTTTTGTGCCGAAAGGCGGGTTCTGGATAACGACATCGGCTTTTTTGCTGAACTCGTTGATATCGCTGCAAAGCAGTTCGGCTTTGCCTGAAAACTTGCAGATGCCCCTTATCTTATTAAGGTTGGCAGCAGCTATTGAGATGGCAGCTTTATCATCATCCACAAAGTAAACCTTTTTCGCGCCAAGAAGCAGGCAGCCTATCCCAAGAATCCCTGTGCCGCAGCCGAAGTCGGCGAGGGCCTTGCCTTTTATGTCGCCGTTCATGTAAGCAAGCCATAAGGTGCCTGCTGCGGTTTCTGAATCAGTCGTGTACTGCTCTGAAAGAAGCTTAGGGCTGCTGAACTGCCTGAGCTGCGACAAAATGATTGCAAGCCGGGACTTTGTGAGCATTTGGCATCGGCTGTACGTTGCTTATATAAAACTTTGTCCAAAATTCAAAGCAAACAGTTTCACCTTATTGCGGCCAGTCCCTCAAGTAAAGAGACTGTGAACCTTTTCGGTTCGTTTCCTGTAGTTCGATGTGAATAATCAACAACGGCCCTATCAGTTACATTAGTAACAAGACTACTTAATCTGCCTTCTGAGTCCCCCGCTCTTTTTGCAATCGGCACCAGCTCTTTTGCGTACACAAGCCAATCGCCCGGTGATACGTATACGTTTTTTCCAGCCAGAGCAGTCACAAAGCCGCGCATAAAGTCCGCGCGCTCACCAAGTTGAACAATAGCTTCGGCCTGACCTTTTTCAAGCGCAAAATAAATAGATCCTCCGTAACCTTTGCTGCCTGGCTTTAGAGCATCTGCCAAACGGGCAACAGCTTCACTGCCCTCTGCCAACCTCAAAGTCTGGTCACTATACCTGAACAAATCACGGAGATGAACTTGTACACCTGCGCCCATAAGTGCTCTTACAGCGGCATTTATTTGCTGTCCATGCTGTGCAAATAACAGCAGAGTATTTTCAGCACCTTTATCCTGGGGCAATAAACTGTCGAGGCTTACACTGTCTCGAGTGTACCTGATTTCGTAGTTTGCTTCATACTGTTCCTGTAATATGCGGAACTCGTGAAGGAAACCAACCACGTCATAACCCTTCTCTGCGAGGCGCACGACGTCTTCAGCCCTGTTCAGGAGTGTGAAAGGTGTGCATACAATACTTATCTTACCAAGTGCGGCAAGAAATGGCACTACCCTTTCTTTATTCGCAGCCAGGTGGGACAACTCATTGACGTATAGGTGCGCATTGCTTCTTGCAATGCCAGCGTACCCAACCGCAGTTAAACCATCCAGCAGAGCAAATATTGCAGTCCTATCCGAAGAAAACTGCAGAACACGTTCCGGATACATGGAAACGCCTCCATCATAATGTAAGTCGAATATCATGTTCCTTCCCTTAAGCTCGTCCATCAAGGCAAGAACCTCATCCCTTGCCTTAGCCAGTGTAACCAGCCCATCAACACGGTCCAATGTAGGGTTTATTCCATTAACACTCGTATAAGTACTTCCATGCCCTCTTTTATGCATCCCGTCCAACAACGCATGCACAGACGCCCTGTTTTGAGAAAGCTTAACAACTTCCGGCGCATATTTTATCAGCTGCGCCTGTTGAATCGGGAGGTGGACAGATTCAGGAAGGCCTGCAAACATTCCCAACATGGCCATTATGTCATCTTGAGAAGCGCTCAATGAGTACAAGGAGCCAACGAGTTCTTCTAAAGACCCGTAAGTGTGTCTTGTGTGAGGCGCCCAAAATAAAAAGTCTGATGTCCCGTAAAAACTGTGAACTCCAGAAATGAATCGCGCAACATCGTCAGCAAATACTGCCTGCATAGACAGCGATAACGCGTTTTGGTTTGTCAAAAGCACCACCCTGCTCCTTGAATCTCTGCGTTTTATATAAAGTTTTCCATTCTGGAATGGTAAAAGTTCTTAAAATCAGCGACGATATTGGCCACTAATTGGGGGCTATTGCCGTGTTGCAAACTATCCTCTCCATCACCGCAAACTATTTAAGCAACCTGATTCGTTTGGAAATGCTTTGTTAGTGGATAGTTGTGGGGTGGGAAGTTGAATAGAAACGAGCGTGCTATAACTCTGTCCTCTGAAATGTCGGACGCTGATATGCTCAGGTCTGAGCTCAATATGGCCCTCAAAGGGGTCAGGGAAGAGCTGGATGAGCACCTTGACATAAGCAACCAGACAACAGAGGAAGTGCAGGCAAACTACGAATACCTGTGCCGGCTTGACGAAAAGGTTGACAGGCTTGCGGAAAGGATAGAACAGATTGCATTAATGATGAGGAATTCAGGAGTTGTAGTTACAGAGCAACAGCAGCAGGAGAAGTTTGACCTTACAGAAAAGGAAAAGGAAGTGTTCCTCGTTCTTTACACCGCAGGCAGCATGGTAACGTACAAGGACATAGCTTCAGGCGTTCGTGAAAGCGAATTCCTTGCCCGGAGCTACGTAACGCAGCTCATACAGAAAGGCGTGCCGATAAAGAAGCGCTACATAAACAGTGCCGCATACCTTGAGCTTGACACAAGGTTCAGGGAGATGCAGGCGAAGCGCAACATCCTGAACATAAGCCAAAAGACGGTCGGGGAGTTCTGCTGAAAAGCTCTTTTTGTGACAGTGCCTTCAAGCGCTGACAAGAGCCTTCTTGCCAAGCACTTTGCTCGCATTCAGTATTTCTATTCCAAGAAGCCTGCCTCTCGCGTCAAAGTCAAGAATTATGCCTCTTTTTACTTCTATAGTGCTTTTCACATCATTATCTTTTACTGAACCTTCCATGTAAATGTAGGCCGCATCTACGTCTTTGTCGTACTCAAAGTTCATGTTGGTCAAATTACTGTCACCACCTTTATATAATTTTTCTTTTCCTTAAAGACGACCTTCACTGTCCTATTATTTATTTCTGCCACGGCTTCTGTTAGCCCTGCAAATGACTTCTTCTTGTATGCGGCAAATTCCGCCACATATTCAACTTCCGTCATGGATAAGCCTCTTTGTTTCATGCGCAATCTGGCATGGCTGGAGTAAATAAAAACAGCCATTTCTATCCAAGCCCGTAGCTTGACCTTATTCCCGCTGCCTTGGCGTCAAAGTTTGCCCTGTTTCTGGAATCCGCAGCAAATATGGTCTCCTTGTAGCCTGAGAGCACCCTTCCGAGCACGTCAGGAACAGTGTTCTCGCCGCTTGCAGCGCGAGCCATGAAAGCCATCCTGCCTATCTGCTCGCCCATATCCCTTGCGCCAAGCATCACGCATCGCGAAAGCTCGCCGAAGGCGTTGTAAATGGTGTCCATGCTCATGTGGCCATCCCTGAAGAACTGGTAAACATCCTTGGTATTCTCAACGTGCTCTGCCACGTCGCCAACGTAGCTGTTGAGCCGGTCAAGAAGAAGCACGCCGTAGTTTACGAGTTCAACATGCGTTGTCAGGACATCAAGCTCAGACCTCCTGAAAACAGTCGCCTGGTTTAGTTTGGACAATTCGTTGTCAAGCTTCATCAGCTCCCTCTTCAGCGAGCCGTGAGCCCTGTAAAGCTTCACATACTGGGGATCTGTCACCTGCGTTCTTCCAAGCCTTTCTTCAGCTTCCCTGAAAAGTGCGATAAGCCCTTCTGCGCGCCTCTCAGCAGCATTATACCCGTCAACTGCCTGCGCAAACTTTACCAGCACGGCACCATCCCTGTACTCTACGACTGTGTCAAGCATCTTTTCCGAATATAGAAGCGCACCTGAAAGTGCGTGGTTCAAGCCCTTTATCACATGGACTTCCTGATCAAAAAGCTGGTCAAGCGAGGCAACAGGCGTGCCTGAGCGCACAAGCGCCATGGCTTTGTTCACCACCCTTTCGCCAACATAAAGCACAGGAGAGTTGTTAATATTTATCCGCCTGTCAATTGCCGACTGGACAGAAACAAGCTCGTCAAGCCCTTCCTTTACCTGCAGGAAGCTGCCTGACTCAAAGCCCTTCTTGCCGCCCAAAGCCCTGCGCATCCTGTCAGCAACAGTCTGCTGCCTTTCCTCGTAACCGCCGCTTGCAAAGCCCTCATCCTCAAGCCTTCTAAGGAATTCCTCATCGTCGTCAAGCTGCTCTCCCTTGTTCACAACAGTTCCTTCAAGCACGTACATGTTTTCCACCTCTTTGCAGAGCTGCCGCTATGCGCAATAAGAAGCACAATTGGCAACCTTACCTTATCATCTTCAGCAACTCGTCCCTTACCTGCTGGTATTTTCTGCCGGCATCAAGCTTTTCCCATGACTTGTCATCCCACGGCTTTGCCGAGACCACGGCTTTCTGCTCAGGCGTCATCCGGCTGAAGTCAGTGTTCCCCAGCACGTATTCAAGGTTTCCTGCCTGAGGCCCCTCAACGCCGCGAAGCACAGGAAGCTCGCGCCTTTCCCCATTCGGAAAATAAACAAGCATTGGCTCAAGCCTTCCTTCAGCATTCACCCTTTTGTAGAAGCTGACATCCGCATAGCCATCAGCGATTTCCTTTCTCCCCTGAAAGCGCTCATCAAGCCAGCTGTCAAAATCAGCCCTTGCACCAACATAGGCAATTGCCGCTATTGCCGCAGTTGTAAGCGCAAACCTCTTTACTGCCCTGAACAAGTCAACGTCATCCCCGCTCCTTTTCCTGTAGCCTGCGCCAATACCTGCGTCAACTCCACCAACCCTTCCGGTTCCGCCGATCCCGAAAATCCTAGGCATCGCGTAACCAACCGCATTATAGTTTTTGTTTGCCATGCCCCTTATTATGTCAAAACACTTTAATATGCCTTTCTGAAGAAAAAGCGGAAGATTTTCGGCGGGAATGAATGATTTCCTAAACTACCGCAAAGCTTGCGGGAAAAAGGGCTTTTTCTGGAAACCTTGCGGATAATCCGGAAGGATTACGGCTGTTTTTTCGGGAAGGTTGGTGGTTTTTAAGTGCAATTTTTGTGAATGCCTAAAAAATAGAAAGGAAAGAGGAACTTATAGAGAATTGCGCTGATTACTTGATATATATATGCGCAATTCTAATCTCGTAAATTGCGTTTTGAAGAATAAACTGATTACCGCAATTTACGATAAGATTAATCTCTAAAAAGAGAGCGATACTGTCGCAGATCATTAAGGACCGTCCCAACTACGGAGTCTGTAGCTGCGGTCAGCTGTAACATCGCTTTAACAATTGCAGGGGAATATCTGGGATTATTTCCTTGCAATCCTGTAATATACTCGTCAAGCAATACCCCCCATGAGCCTTCAGCGCCACATAGCCCTGCTTCTGCAACATATAATCCTTCAATAACTTCTCTGCCTTCAGGAGAAAATTTTAATGAATTTAATGCACGCACATGTCCCGCAGATATTTCTGGAATAGGTTCTTCTCTCCCAATGTCAATTACTAATTCAAGGATAGGTAATCTTACCTCTACTTTTGTATTTGAAGATAATATCTGTTGTATAGTTCCAAGCTTCGTTGCCGGAACCCTTAATACAATATAGGATAGCGCCAGTCCACATGCGTAAGCTCCATACGCCAGTGTATAATCAGAATCTTCAGTAACGTCCATAGCAGTAGCTCTTACTCCTTGTCCCAATAACGCTACTAAATGTGTATCTCCAAAAACAGGTGGTTTTCGTTCTCCAGCAATTATCGCTCTTTGAACTCCATCTACTGTTAAGCACTCAGCTATTGTGTTTTCTAAACCAATGGTATCCATTTTGTTCGTCACCTATATTCCAATAAGTAGCTATAACTCATATATAAATCTTTCTTTTTGTAACTACCCCGTAGTTACCAATATGATTGCAAAGTTCCCCTTCCCTCGCTGCATTATAGACTTTTTTATCACCCTAATTCCGGATGCTAAACGAATGCTTATTTCGCTCAGTGGTTATGATATTCAATAAATCCGGAGACTTAGCGAAAAGTTTAAGAATGATGCAATATTACCTTGGCTCAGGGGGGTACTACTATGGCAGATTATACCAATGGACAAGTTGCTGTGCTTCAAAAGTTTGTTGATTTATATAGAGGCGCGCCTGAAATATTCTCAATAGGAACTGGTTTTGTTGGCTGTTTTGGTTTACGTGAAGAAGAATCTGCTGATCTTGGTGCATTAGTGCTAAGGGGTGATGTTGAACATCGCCGTACTCCAACTGAGCCGATAGGAGAGCAGGATTTTTACAGGCTTTCTGATAGAGTTTATGAGGGTATTGGAAAATTAAGAGCAGAAGGAAGAATTGTTTTTCGATAAACTGCCCCGGATTTGTTTTGCCTCGCACTCAAAGATGCCCGTTTTCTGAGTTCTCCTAAACATAGGCGAGGATATTCCTACAAATGAGGGGGAGTTCCGTTACTTCTTGCCCTTATCTTCAAGCTTTTTCTTCTTTTCTGGTTCAGAAAGATAGTTTTCCTTTGATGTGATTGGACGACCAAGTTCTTTTTCCGTATATCTTCTTTTCTTGTTATTTCGGTAGAAACTCTCTCTCCAAGCATATTGAAGATAAGTTCCAAATCGTTCATGTGGTCGCGCAAATTTTCTTTTTTCAGTCCTTTGAATCTCTTGTATTCGCTTGGAGTCATGCCAAATGTGGCTTTTGATATTTCAGCAGTTAAAATAGAGTATTCCCTTTCTGTTTTAACATTTCTTTTGTTCCATTCATCTGTTAATTCATCCCTTATGGCAATGCCTCTGACTCTCTTTTCTACCCAGTCATCAGAGTAACCTTTGGCGTGGTATATCTCTTTCATACGTTTTTGGGCCAATTCGGGGTTTTCTATCTCTCGTACCCTATCATAGCCAACCTGAGCCAACCATTGCTTAAATGGCTCTGCTTTTGGAGATTGGACCGATTGGATAATTCTGAACATATTTTTGGTATTGGCGCAGTCTGTAAGCCTTAATTTTCCATCTTCTGCCACTAATTTCAACTGTCCGATTTTTTCGGACACTTCAAAGCCCTCATCTTGAAGCTTGGTTTTTAAGTCAGACCAATACTTTCTGGCTCTGTCTGTTTGGGTTAATGCCCCGACTATATCAACTACTGAGAACCACCATTCATCATTAAACCACGTTCGCCTTATTTTCTTGCCTTGGAATACAACTAACGCTTTGTCTGAGTCAGTCATTTTTCAGAAGAGCCCCACTTCCATTAAGCTATCCATTCACCCCACTCATGCCTAAACTCAATATCCTCTTTATATATTTGTTGTGCTGTGTTGCTCATTTCGTTGCGCTCCCCGCCTTCCGCCTCCCCACCGCCACACCTACACAACAAAGATAAAGCATCCCGATTGCCTGTCTTATAGACTGGGCAGGAGCGCATGATACGATACGACTAAATAAGAGGCGGAAGATTTAAATAGTAGCTGTATTCTAAATAATACATATGTATAATAAAATAAACATAACTGAGAACGGCTTGCAAATCATTTCTTTATTTACAAACGGGTTTGATAGGGAGTATTATATCAGGGAAGTTGAAAAGCTGCTTAAAATAAGCCCCCGAACAGCACAGTTAATTCTTGAAGATTTGGAAAGTAAAGGAATTATAGAGTCAAAAGTAAAGGGTAAAATCAAATCTTATAAATTAAAAAGAAACGAGTTAAGCAACAGATATCTTGCATTTGTTGAGCAATACAAATCAATCGCATTTATGGAAAAAAGCCTTCTGCTGAAAGAGGTTATAGAAAAAATGAGCCCTTTTATTAATGGACTGGGCATTATTTTCGGAAGTTATGCGAAAGGGACTGCTAACAAGGAATCTGATTTGGACATTTTTGTAGCGGGAGACTACAACAAGGAAGAAATCGGGAAAGTTTCAAGAAATTTGGGGGTTGAAATAAGCATAAAGTGCTATCCCCTAAAAACATTTGAAAAAAATGCGAATCAGGATAGCCTCTTAAAAGAGGTATTAAAAACCCACATAGTTTTTAAAAATGCGGAACTGTTTATTCAAAAGGTGCTGAAAAATGGATAAAATAAAATGGTGTGCGGGAAAGAAAGAAGGCTTGAGCTTAATTGAGCCAAATTCAAATCTCGCAGAAGCATATATCAAGAAAGCTGAAGAAGCCCTGGAGTCAATGAGGATAAATGTCATAAAGGACTGGAAAATCTCAACCGCATACTATACTCTCTATTTCTCTCTTTACTCGGTTTTGACAAAAACAGGCATCAAATGCGAGATTCACTCCTGCACAATTGAATTCGCAAAAAGGTTTCTTGGAGAATATTTTACGAAAGAAGACCTTGATTTTACGGCAGCTTCTTTAAAGGCGAGGATTGACTCTCAGTATTATGTAGACAGAACAGTTCCCGATGAACAATACGATAAAATGGTAAAGGATGCTCCAGAATTCTTGGTGAAATGCAAGGCAATCCTAATTAAGCTCAATGAGAAAAAAATAAATGAAATTAGAAAAGAATTTCAGAGGGCATTAACTGAGAAAAGATATACGCCCGAAGGGAGACTGTCAAATGGGCGTAAATAATAAAGCATTCCGGATTGCCTGCCTTATAGCCGGGGCAGGGGCTGGAGAAAGATGCAGACACTCACACTTGAAGCATTGACACAGAACGTGCAGGGATGGAACGAGACTTTTACAGCGGGCACAACGCTTGTGCTTGCAACAGGGGCATATGATGCCAATGCAAGCCCTCAGGATGCAGGCAGGGCTAATCGCGCCAAAGCAGAAAGGCAGCTGCAGCAATTTGGGGAGTTAACCCCTCATATGGTTTATGTAACAAGTAAAGTTCCTGCGGATACAAGCCTTCTGGCAACCATAACCCCTAACGGGGTAGGGTTCAGCCTGTGCGTGCTGGTAGGCACGGCGTTTTGCAGCAACAACGGCGAGCAGCCGCTTCCAAACTTTCAGCAGATACCCTTGCATCCCGGATACATAATATCTGCAGGGCAAAGGTATGATGCTTCCAAGAAAATTCAGGCGCCTGAGGTCCTGGCATGGAAAGCGGTGTTTTAACTCTCTCAACCCCTTTGCCTTTTGTAAAATAAGGCGCTCTTTATATCAGAAACAGTCCGCTCAATGTTGGTCAGCCTGTTATTTAGTCCGCCAACTTTAATTCTTATGTCGCTCGTGTCCTTTCTTATAGATGCACCAAGATGCGCAAGTGATTTATGAAAGTCAGCGTTTGCCTTGGCAAGTCCTATGACGAGCCCGACTGAGATTGCCACATTCATAGTAATCAGAGCGGTCATTGTATTTTCCCCTGTCCAGCTTCCGCCTAAAAGAATCCTGATTATCTGATAACCGACGAACACATAGCCTGCAATGGCGGCAATCAATATTGAATTAAGAAGCAGTTTATCCTTGTCCAAAGCGCACACCCTTTATTATCCAGGCAATAAGCAGCAAGACCACCGCAAGCATAACTGCTGCCGCAAGCTTCAGCAAGTAATAGGTCAAATCTTTCCCGTAATTGTCGTAATCGTAGTCAGGCATAAACCCCCCTATTAGCAGCTCCTTAATAAATCTATCGTCGGAAAATTCGGAAGATTTCCGGAAACAGTTTGGACCAATCACGTACCGTATATCCTGCTCCGCAAATAAATTTATAAACATGCCTGCAATTTTCTTTCCCTGAAATGAACGATTTCAAAAAAGCGGTTATTGAAGCAACTGCGAAGGCAGCAGGCATGCCTGAGGAAGAAATAGCGCACCTGATTTCAGTCCCTCCTGACCGCAGCATGGGCGACTACGCGCTCCCGTGCTTCGCATTGTCAAAGCATATGCGGAAGAGCCCTTCTGAAGTTGCTTCTGAACTGCAGCAAAAGATTAAGCCGGACAAGCTTATTGACAAGGCAACTGCTCACGGCTCATACCTCAACTTCTTCGTAAACAAGGCGATGCTCGCAGAGGCAGCCATAACAGCTGTTCTCAGGGAAAAAGACGGGTACGGCTCGCTGAAGCTCAAAAACAAGAAAGCACTAATTGAGCACACAAGCATAAACCCGAATGCAAGCCCGCACGTGGGAAGGGCGAGGAACGCGATAATAGGCGACTCCCTGGCAAGGCTGCTTCGGTTTCACGGATACAAGACCGAAGTGCATTACTACGTCAACGACATAGGAAAGCAGATAGCCATGCTCGTGCTTGGGTGCGAAGGAAAGAAGAAGCTGGAATTCAAGGACCTTCTGGACGAATATGTCAGGATAAACGCGGAAATTGAAAAAAGCCCTGAGCTTGAGCAAAAGGCGTTTGCGCTGCTCAAAAAGCTTGATGACGGCGACAAGAAAACAGCAGCCGACTTCAGGAGAGTGGTTGAGCTTTGCGTCGCAGGGCAAAAAAAGATAATGGGGCTGCTAAGCATAAAATATGATTTCTTTGACTACGAGTCTTCGTATCTTTGGAGCAAAAAGACCGAGGAAGTCATGAAAAAGCTGGAAAAAACAGGAAAAGTCTTTACTGATGACGAAGGCAGGAAGGTCCTTAACTTAGAAGGCTTTGACCTTGCCATGAAAAGCCCTGTGTTCGTGCTCACAAGGGCAGACGGCACATCACTATACGGGCTTAGAGATATCGCCTACAACATTGAGAAATCAGGCAGGGCAAAGGACAGAAACATAGTCGTTCTGGGAGAGGACCACAAGCTGTACTTCAAGCAGGTAGAAGCGTCTCTGTCGTTTCTCGGGCTAAAGGCGCCGGAGGTTGTGCATTACTCATTCATACTCCTGCCTGAAGGAAAGATGTCAACGCGCTCAGGAAACCTCGTACTGCTGGAAGACTTCATGAGCCAAGCCGCGGAAAAGGCGGAGAAGGAAGTCCTGGCGAGGAACAAAAACATAAGCAGCGCTGAGCTGAAGAAGCTCGCCGCAGCAATCGGATACGGCGCAATAAAATACCACATAATAAAGGTAAGCCCTGAGAAAAACGTCATGTTCGCATGGGAACAGGCGTTAAGCTTTGAAGGCGAGTCAGCGCCATACATACAGTATGCCCATGCAAGGATATGTAGCATACTGAAAAAAGCCGGGCGTAAAAATAAAAAAATCAAATCAGCAGGACTAAACTACTCGCTTCTGCAAACACGCGAAGAAACGGAACTGGCAAAAATAATAGCAGACTTCCCGAATGCTGCGGCAAAGGCAGAAGAGCAGCTAAAGCCGCACATCATCGCAAATTACGTCCAGATGCTCGCCGACAGCTTCAACAGCTTCTACCACGCGTGCCCTGTAATCACAGAAGACAAAGCCCTGATGGCTGCAAGGCTTGCGCTGATACAAGCCGTAAAGCAGGTATTGGAGACAGGGCTGGGGCTGCTTGGGATAGAAGCGGTTGAGAGGATGTAGAACTGCCGGTTCAAAAACTTCTCATAACAGGCATTACATGCAGCCTTGCTATGGCAGCGTTTCCACGGTACTTATTTTCAATGCTAGCATTATAGTTTGCAAATCCTTGCACAGCTGCCATCTCCAAATCACCAAGATTGCGCGTCAGCACGGAGAAACCTTTGAGAAACAACTTTTTAGCGTCTTCGTCCTTGAATTCCAGCAATACCCATCCTTCATTCTTTGTTTGAACTGCCGCAAATGTGCTTAATCTGGAATCATATTGGGGGTTGATTAACATGCCCTGAGATGAGCTTACAAAACCTCTGAAGTCCAAATAATGCGCCAGGGCGGATTCTGATTTGATAAGAGGTGTTTTACTTCGAGTCGGATTAAGGTAAGGACTAAATTCGTCATCCGGAACTTGTGCTGCCGCTATTGAGACTAGCTCTTCAGGTAAAAAGTACGCAGGCGTCAAACAGCCCCCCAGACCTCCCATTAACTCCACAAAAAAAGCAGCAGGCACTTCCCTTCCACGTAAAGCATTTTCAAATCCTAAGCTCGTTACAGAAGAAAAAGCCCTGGACCTTTCTTCGCTGCCATGTCGCCCTGTTCTGAATTCATAAGGCAAATGTAATTTGAATGAATACTCTCTTACTCCACTGAGCCATTCTGTGCCAGTGACTGCTTCCTGGAAATACATAAACCTGGGCCTGTCACCATCCCGGTTGGGAAGATGGGTGACATTTCTAGCGACATCGGCACGTATGCTGGCCACCACGGCGTTCACAAGGGGCGCATGCGTATAGATTAAAGAATAAATGACCTCATTCATTTCCGCCGCCAGCCTTTGAGCCGTTTCTCTGTCAGCTCCTGGAGCGGTCTTAAGCTGTGCCAGCTTCTCTTCAAGCGTGACGTTCAACTGCTCAACAGTCATTACTTTAGTTGTCATTACAGGGGCAGACACCAGCACCCATATATAAATCTTCCTTTTTTTGTCACTTGCAAGTGGGTTCTTTATTGGCGTTTTGGGGGTTCCTCGGAATAGGTTCTGTTGAGAGGATGCGAGTACGGGTCGAGATGAGACAGGGGCGTAACGCAGCGTTCTGGCAAAACTGGCAAAAATTTTTATTGGAATCCTGACCACCGCTTTTACAGGTGAATTCGATTTGAAAGCCGCTCCAAACACTGTTGTTGCTTCACAGCCTGAAACGGCAGCGGCTGATAATCCGAATTATAGACAGACAAATGGCGAAATGCCTGTGCTTTACACCAAACTAACCCCTGACTTAGTTGCACATGTCAGGAGCTTCATTCGTGGCAGAACACGCGAAGAGGCGGCAACCGCGCTTGGGATGACAACAGATGCGCTTACCAGCTTATCCCGCCGGGGATCAGGTTATGTCCGTGAAGACCTGCTGGAAAAAATAGTCAGCCCAGAACGCGCCGCGCATCTTCTGCCAGGCGCTGACTGGCACACAAAGCTTCAAACGCCGCTCTATCGCAGAATCGGGGATGCTGAAATACTGGTCATTGAAAAATTTGTTATTGGAGGAAGCTACAATGAAGCGGCGGATTTTCTCGGGGTTTTCGGACGCAGTTATACGCCCAAGGGCATTGCCGCCTTGTTAACCACACCATACAGCGGTGTCCGATACATTAATGACCTGGATTACGCACTGATGTCTGCTGTTACGCATATCAGAACCCACGCAGGCTATTATGAAATCACCAGCGATGCACACGACCCGAAAAAAAGGGCCCTGCACGTAAAAATAACGCCGCCCAGAAGAGCCATGCTTCAGGAATACGTTAATGGCTTCAATCAGAGCCGCAATAATTCAGGCACTAATCCGAAATACCTACAACCTGCTGAAGCCATAGGCATCAACCCCCTTGATCTGCGGAATGTAGTTTTCGGTCTTCTTCACTACATCCCTGCGGGGGCATATCTGCGGTTCCTGGAAAAAAAGGGGGGCGTTGGAATTGAGCCGGATGATAGAGCGCTCATTCCTTACATAGGGCAATCATCAGAGTTGGAAAGGAAACTTGAAGACTACTCACTGGAAACCATGAAGCAGACGATCGCCACACCTCTAAAAGGCGTTTGCAGCTACCTGAAAGAACCGGAAAAAAGCGCATTCGCATTCCTGCAGCGTCTGGAAGAGCCAGGTACAGACCATGCCAGACTTATAGACGAGCTCTCCAAATACCTTCAAATTCTTGAGCATAACGCAGTAATACTTGCCGGTGTGGGAGAGGGGGAACAGAAGCCTACACCCCACAGCGACTTCCTCAACTACTTTGGCATCCCCAACAGGCAACCGAATAGAAAGCGATAAATGAGTTTTTCACAATGGCACAAGCACAATACCCTACTCTGGAAGACGTAATTGATTTGGACACTGAAATTTCAGCCGTTTTTGAGGAGCTTGCAGGACGGTTGGGCATAAGAGGGGCTGCTGAAGCCACAGGATTAACCTTCCACCAGCTGGCCAGCACATACGAACTGGGCGTTTTGAAGTCGGGAAATACGCATAGGGTGCTGGTGGATGCTTACCAAAAAGCATGCAAAGCCCTTGGCATTGAGCCCGCAAATAAAGCTGTTCACAGTAGGCCGCACATGGCTACGAAAGAAGAGCGCGGCAAGGAATACGCCAGGCTGACAGACAGTGTGCGCCAGGAGGTGAGGCTTTTTATCCGCGGAAGAAGCACAGAGGAAGCAGCTCGGGAATTGGGAGTGCCAGGATATATTTTGCACAGCATTTACAGGCAACAGTCAAGGCAGTTGTTAAAAGGTCAGCGCTATAAGCACAGGGCATACGTGCCCAAAATGCTGCTTGAAAAAATACGGGCCGCCCGGAAGAGCGGCTTATCGGATGATATACCCAGCTCTGATGCGCATGTGAAATTCAGCAGGGCAGGATACAGGGCAATAGGGAATGAAGAGCGGAATGTAATACGCCGCTTTTTATCCGGAGGGACAGCTCAGGAAGCAACAGGCCTGCTTGGGGAATTCGGAAGAAGCTATACTACAAACATCATCAACAACTGGATTTCTCCGGGAGATAAGCACAGATACGTCCATGGGCTTGATTATGCCCTGATGGCCGCCATAGTCAGCCTGCGGGCTGCATCCGGCTACTATGAGTTTGCCAGCAGTTCACTAAACTACCTGACAAAGTATCTCCACGTTGACAACACGCCTTCAAGAAGCCAAAATGTGAAGAGGCATATAGGCGCCATGGGCTCTGTTACAACCATGTACAGGATGGCGGCAGAGCATTTTGGGCTGCCTGTGCGATACCTGCAGCGCATAGTGTCTGGAGATGTAAGGTATATCCCTGCATGGCTCTATGTCCGCATCATTGAAGAAGCAGGAGCAGCGAGCGCCTCTCCGGAAGACGCATTCCTGATGCCCTACAAGGAGTCCTCTTCAGACCTTGAGCAGCGGCTAAGGGATTGCTCGCTTGCAGCATTCAGGCAGGGGCTTGCCGAGCCCTTGAAACCTGTCATGCAATACCTTGCGCAGCCGCAGCAATGCGCCTTCGCATTTCTGCAGGATTTGGAAAGGAGAAGTGCTGACTATGCGGGTATCATGGACCGCCTGCGTGGATACGGCGAAATACTTGACAGGAACAAGAAAGTCATGGCTGCAAACGGCGCCCCATGGCAGCAGGTGCCGTATGCGGATTTCGCATTTTACTTCGGGCTTCGCAGCGCGCTTCCAGCCAAGCCGGGCAACAGGGCGCGCAAAGCTTCATAGTTTTCCGCTACTTTTAAATATACGCTGCATATTCTTTTAGTATGCCAAAGCTCAGCTTCAAAACAACGGCAGAAATAAAGATTTCTCCGAAGATAGCAGACCAGGTAATAGGGCAGGAAGACGCTGTCAGGGTCATAAAGAAGGCGGCAAGGCAGAGAAGGCACGTTTTGCTGATTGGAGAGCCCGGCACTGGAAAGTCGATGCTCGGACTCGCCCTTGCAGAGCTGCTTCCAAAGGAAAAGCTTGTTGACGTCGTCTCTTTCCCAAACCCGAACGACGAGAACCAGCCTCTTATAAGGACGCTGCCGGCAGGGCAGGGAAGGGAACTGGTCAACAAGTCACGGCTTGAATCCGTAAATGTCTTCAAGTACCAGAACGTGATAATGTTCATACTGCTGATAATAGCGCTTATCGCTCCGTGGTGGGCATTCAACCACTACACAACCATAGGCGGGCCGCTGCTTGGAGGGCTCATGTTCATGGCATTCTTCCTCGGCGGCATGGTTTTCCTCGCAAGCTTCATGCTATTCCTTAATTTCGGCAGAAGGATGGACGGCAGAATAAAGGTTCCGAAAGTAATTGTTGACAACTACAACAAGGCGCAGGCTCCTTTCCATGACGCCACAGGAGCGCATGCAGGAGCGCTGCTTGGAGACGTTTTACATGATCCTTTCCAGTCCGGAGGATTAGGAACTCCAGCCCACGAAAGGGTCATTGCAGGCATGATGCACAAGGCAAACATGGGCGTGCTTTTCATAGACGAAATCGCAACTTTGCAGCCAAGCACGCAGCAGGAGCTGCTCACAGCCCTTCAGGAAGGAAAATACTCCATTACCGGGCAGAGTGAAAGGTCTGCAGGCGCAATGGTCAGGACAGAGCCTGTACCGTGCAACTTTATTTTAGTCGCGGCAGGAAACGTAGAGACAGTAAGGCACATGCACCCTGCGCTAAGGTCAAGGGTAAGGGGATATGGATACGAAGTGTTCATGAAGGAAACAATGCCTGACACAGAGGAAAACCGGGAGAAGATTGCAATACTCGTCGCGCAGGAAATCGTAAAGGACAAAAAGATCCCCCATTTCACAAAGGCAGCGGTTGATGAAATCGTAACAGAGGCAAGAAGGATGGCTAACAGGAAAGGGCACTTGACGCTGCACTTAAGGGCGCTCGGCGGCATAGTGAGAGCAGCAGGCGATTTGGCGGTTGAGGAAGCCGCGAAGCTTGCTGACAAAAAGCATGTTATGATGGCAAAGAAGATAGCAAGAAGCCTTGAGCAGCAGATAGCAGACAAGATAATAGAGCACAGGAAGGATTACGAAGTAATAATCACTTCCGGCAAAAAAGTCGGCAGAGTAAACGGGCTCGCGGTGCTTGGAAGCGGAACATCTTATTCAGGGCTCATAATGCCGATAGAGGCAGAAGTAACTCCGGGCGGAGACGCAAAGGAGATAATAGCAACAGGAAAGCTCGGCGAAATAGCAAAAGAAGCAGTGCTTAATGTATCTGCAATAATCAAGAAGTTCTTCGGCGAGGACATAAGGAAGACGCGCGACATCTATGTCCAGTTCCTGCAGACATACGGAGAAGGAGTAGAGGGCGACTCCGCAAGCATAGCTGTTGCGACAGCCATCATATCCGCGCTTAAAGGAGTGCCTGTAAAGCAGGACTACGCAATGACAGGAAGCCTCTCTGTCAGAGGAGAAGTGCTGCCAGTGGGCGGGGTAAGCTCAAAGGTTGAGGCAGCGCTTGAAGCAGGCATAAAGCACGTGATTGTGCCCAGGACAAACCTGAAAGACATAATAATAGACCCTGCCGATGCAGCTAAGATAACAATAATACCTGTGGATTCAATAGCAGAGGTCCTTCGCGAAGCCCTTGACTGGAAAGGCAACGAGAATGTGCTGAAAAAGATAGGAGCTGTGTAGAAGGAAACATGGTTTCAGAACACCGATACATATGCGCTGTTGTGGAAGCCAAACCGGGAAGGTTTGAAGTAACTGCACTTGGCGAAGTCAGGACAGCAGAAGAAAACGCAGCACGCTACCCTGAGGGGCTAAAGCCATCAGTCGTTCCTTCAGGCAGATATGCAGCCTATGCCCATTTAAGGGTAAAAGGCGGCGAAGGCATTCCAACAGGAGAAGAGTTTATGCAAGGAATAGCTGCGGTTGTTGAAGGCATAGTCAGGGATAAATCTCCAGAGCCGGCGGCACTCGCCGAAATCGCTCTGGGTTTAACAGCGCAAAACAGGGGTTACAGTGTGTCTATGCACACTGCGAGCCATCCGGCAACAAGCAGCCGAGTCACACCTGTTGGAACAGAAGATCCTACGGAAGCAGGAGACTCTCTGACTGGAATGGCAAACTTCGTTTTTGGTTCGCTTGGAGGGCAGCCCCGGCATAGGCAAGAACGATAACAATCATTAACAAAAAGATTTATATACGCCGGGCAGCTTCCACGCTTTAGACACTAAAAATGGCAACAGGATACTCATGCGCGGTCGTTGAAACTGAACCTGGACGAATCCTCGTTGTGGATAAAACGATGGTATTTCTACAATTGGCAGGTTCTGATCCGAGGTGGCCTAACAGAGAGCCTTCAGGCCCGTATGCTGAGCTGCCGCATTTGATTGTAACAGGATTAACCGATTACCCAACTATTGGACAATACACGGCAGGTCTTACCTCAGTCTTAGCGCGCACAATAAAAGAAAATGGCGGTTTGGAATCGCTTGCGTATGCCTGCGCCGTATTACGATCTCAAGATGGCTTATATGCAGTAGTTGAAGTAGCAGCAAGGCCGAAGCCAGTCAGCGTGCCGAAGCAATAGCCACATTTAAGTGTTTATGTGTTCTTTCTGACAAATAGTAAGAAAACTATTTATAATATCTGCCATATTTCTTTTGCAATGGTTCTTTTACAGCAGACAGGGGACGCTCTCATAGATCCCCTTGTAACTTTATGGAACGGGTTTGCAACGGCACTGCCAAACATACTTGCCGCAGTGGTTGTGCTTGCTGCCGGCTACATCGTTGGCTCAGCATTCGGCTTCCTGTTCAAAAGGCTGCTTGAGCACGCAAAGGTTGACGAGCACCTGAGAAAGGCAGGCGTTGCTCACTCAATCGGCTTCATAAGCATACCGAACCTTGCAGGCGGGCTGCTAAAATGGTATGTATTTGCACTCTTCCTTTTGCCTGCAGCTGGCTTCATGAAGCTCGGCGTGCTTGAAGACCTCCTGAGAGACTTTGCGCTCTGGCTTCCGAACCTGCTGCTCGGAATAATAATCCTCCTGACAGGGCTAATAATAGCGGACTACATAGCAGACAGGATGCTGCACTCCAAGAGAAAAGGCACAAAGCTTCTTAGCAGCGCAGCAAGATGGTTCATAATACTGTTCGTAGGCATCATAGCTCTTAACCAGATAGGAATAGACGTTTCCCTCGCTGCAGACACAACACTCATTCTTGTCGCAGGGTTTGCATTAGGCCTGGCAATAGCACTCGGGCTAGGGTTCGGGTTTGCAATAAGGGACGAGGCAAAAAGCATAATCAAGAACATGAAGAAAGGGCTTTGAGACACTCTGTTTAGTTTTTCTTGAAGATGAACTAAGCAAACAAACGCAAACCAGCTCGTTGCCCCTCAACATATTGTTTCTGGACAGCTGTAAGACCGAGTGTACGATCAAATGCTGCAAAGCGAACACCAAGTGCTTTCTCTAGCCCCATGATGCCTGTAAGGTCTGCGCGTGTAAGATCTGCTCGTGTAAGATCTGCTCCTTGAAGTTGTACTCCTTCAAGGGTTGCTCCTGTAAGGTTTGCTCCTGTAAGGCTTGCTCGTTCAAGGTGTGCTCCTGAAAGATCTGTTCCTACAAGGTGTGCTCCTGAAAGATATGCTCCTGAAAGATATGCTCCTGCAAGGTGTGCTCCTTCAAGGCGTGCTCCTTCAAGGTGTGCTTCTCCAATGTATGCGCTTGTAAGATCTGCATTGTAAAAGAGAGTTGTTCTTGGCGCAACCAGATTTATGAGACTAGAACCTCTAAAATCAGGAGGAACATAAGCTGCGGTTTCTTGAATTTCACGAAGATAGTTATCCAGAACACTTGCATAGGAGCTCAGATCAGAGCCGACAGGCAAAACTATGCGTCTGAAGTTTCTTTTCCCAATAACGATACCATCAACGAGCGCATCTACACTCATGGGCTTGGACCGATTGCCTTTCATGACAGCAAGAATTACGCCCCCTATTTAAACCTTTCGTTTTCGTAGTCATGTCTGAGTGGTTACAAGTGCTTCGGCTTTTCACTTCCCAACCCTCCTCGCCCTTTTCTCATACTCGGCAATGCAGTCAACGAGGTCCTGCCTGGTTATTTCAGGCCAGAGCTTGTCAAGAAAGATGAATTCTGAATATGCGAGTTGCCACAAAAGGAAGTTGCTTATCCGCTTCTCGCCGCCAGGCCTAATCAGGAGTTCCGGCTCGTCAGCCATGTAAAGGTAATCAGGAAATGTTTTTTCGTCTATGTCTTCCTCATTGATACTTCCTTTTTTGGCAGCGGCAACGATTTTCCTCACAGCATCAACTATTTCCGCTTTTCCGCCATAGGCAATCGCAAAGTTTACAGTGTAGTTTGAGTGGTTCTTTGTCCGTTCCATAAGCTCCGCCATGCCTTTCTGTATGTCCTTTGGCAAAAGCCCGAGCCTGCCTATGAAGCGAACCTTTGCGCCGTTGCTGTCAATCCTCCCGTCCTTTTTTTCCTCGTCAAGCCCCTTCCTGAACAAAGCCATAAGAGCAGCAACCTCAACTCCTGTGCGCTTCAGGTTTTCAGTTGACAAAGTGTAGAACGTGACTTCCTTTACGCCAAGCTCCTTGAGCCACTCAAGAACATCAATTAACCTTTTTGCCCCGTGCTCGTGGCCCTTAAGCGGGTTAATGCCCTGCTTCTTCGCAAACCTCCTGTTTCCGTCAAGTATTATTGCGACGTGCTTCGGAGCCATGACAAAGCTCAGTAACAACCTATTTAAATACGTTGCTGTTTTATTATTACATGGTCAAAGTCATTCCGTCAATACTGTCAGCGGACTTTTCAAAGCTCGGCGACGAGATAAAGAAGGTTGAGAAATACGCTGACGGAATACATTTTGACGTCATGGACGGGCACTTTGTGCCGAACATAACCTATGGGCCCGTTGTCCTTCAGGCAGTGAGAAGAGCGACAAAGCTGCCAATAGACGCAGACCTCATGATAGAGAACCCTGACCGGTATGTGGAAGACTTTGCAAAGGCAGGGGCAGACATAATAACCGTGCACATAGAAGCAGACAGGCACATACACCGCACACTTAACAGGATACGGGAGCTGGGGAAAAAGCCAGCTGTATCTCTTAACCCGTCAACGCCCATCTCGGCAATAGAAAACGTCCTGGAAGAAGTTGAGATGATACTAATCATGACTGTGAACCCGGGCTTTGGGGGGCAGAAATTCATAGAAGCAACGCTGCCAAAGATAAAGAAGCTGAGGGAGGTGCTTGACAGCAAAGGGCTTTCCACTGATATTGAAGTTGACGGCGGCATAAACGCTGAAACAGCAAAGAAGGCAGTTGCGGCAGGCGCAACAATGCTTGTTGCAGGCAACTATGTATTTAACAGTGCAGACCCGGTTGCTGCGATAAAGGCGCTTAAAGGCGCTTAAGAGTTCTGGCAGAGGATAATGCCGCAGATAAGCCACAAACAGAAAGCTTTAAATAGTGCTACTTTGGAGTGGTTACTATATGGATCTTGGTGCGGTAGTTGAAAGGGCAGCAGGACCCGCAGTGCGCAGGCCGGGCTTAACAGGATTGGCAGCAGCAGCGACAGTTGCAATAGCAGCGTCAGCGTCCGCATGGTATAACGCACAACAAGTTCTGGAAGCAACAGGAAGAGCGCCTGAGATAACCCAAGTTGCAGATATAGCCATCAGGAACCCTGCTAATCTCATTATGCTTGTGCTTACCGCAGCAGCAGGCGTTGGGACGGCGGCAATAGCCTATGCAGGCAATCGCATGGCTTCATCTGTAAGGGATCACGGCATGGGCATTTACAGCAGAACGAGCCATGACTTATATTTACCGCAGTTTTACAGGCATGCAAAAGGCGGAAATCCATCTTCATACCTCCTGGGGGATATTGACGGTATGAAACAAATCAATGACCTACTGGGGCATAGAGAAGGAGACACGCTCCTCCGCATCCTTGGTTTGTCCATGGAGACAAGTATCAGGCAGCCCTCAAATGGAGAAAGAGATGACCGTGGATACAGATACGGCGGGGACGAAGTTGCACTGATGCTCAAAAATACGGGCATAAGCGGGGCGGTGGTAGTGGCGAAGAAAATAAGCGACGCATTCATTAGAGCTGCCATGAGCAGGTATGCGAACCCTAGGTTTGCCGCTGAGCACGGAATACAGACCGTGCTTGTCCCAGATATACTATGGGGAGTGCACTATAGTGATAATGGCGATACAGAAGTTGTTGTGCCAAAAGTGAGGTCTTGGGAATTATTGCAAGTCCAAGCCGGACAAGCGCAGCAACCCGGCGCTTTAAGCGCAACAGGGCTTTTAGTTATTCCAAGCATAAGCTGGGGAATTGCAATGACTGACAGAACCAAATCACCAGCACGCCTTGTAGAAACTGCTGACGTGCTCATGTACGCAAACAAGGCAATGTACCATGCAGAATTATCAAGGAAGCTTAATGAACTGGGAATGGCAGTACCTCAACCAATCCGCAGCAGATAGCACATAGCTATAGACGAGTTCTACTGCATGCACGCACGTTCCAATTCACTCCACATAACCGGCGGGGGTAATGCGCCACCACTACTCTCTCCAGCATACTCTCTGGCGACATATATAGTAATACCCTTTGGTGGAAGACTCGCACGACCTTCCTCTGCCTGCGCTCCAACAACCTTATACAGAACACTTGCATCAACCCACACGACTGTATGGGTGCCTGGACCTGCTCCTGTACGCACTCCGGGCACTCCTATTAATGCATCTATTATGGGCCCTTCTTCAGCATCTACCCTGAGGCGAGTATAAAAGTCCAATCTCTGCACAGAACCAATATCGCTTAATACCACATTAACCACCCCGCTTGTCCGCTACAAAACAATTGACCAAAAAATTGCTTAATAATAAAACAAAAAATAAAAAAAAGAAAAAGGGCTTATCTTCTCTTCTTCCTTTTTCCTCCTCGCACCATCTTGGCACGGGATACGTCGCCCTTGCTGTCAATGAAGTAAAGGTAGCCCTTTTGCTTCTTGACGCCGGCCTTGGCAACAAGCTCCTGCTTCTGCTTGCCCTTCTTTCCGCCGCCCCTTGCCATCCTGGCTCGGGAAACATTGCCTTTCTTGTCAACGAAGTAGAGGTATCCGCCTTGCTTCTTGACACCCACTTTTGCTACTTTTTCGGCCATTAATTACACCCCCTGTTTTTTTCTGCTATTGAGAGGTTTGAATAGCCTACTAAACTGCATCAAACCTCTCAAAGAAGGACTTTGAATTTTGAAGTAAATGGTTGTTATTCAAAGTCCTCTATTCTTATCCGGAAAATCTTTTTCCCTGAGTACTCCATTAGCGTGCTTATATTTAAATGTTGCGGTTTCCCCGACGGCACAGCAACGGGAAAAAGAAGCAAAGAAAACCTGCATTACTGCCTGCAGAAATAGCCGATAAGCTTGTAGACGAGCTTTGCGGCTGCAAAGTCCGGCGCAATGTTGCCTGGAATAGGCGAAAGCTCCATGGAGTCAAAGCCAACAACGTTCCTTTTTCCAGAAAGCCTCTTGAGAAAGGACAAAACAGGATACCATTCAAGCCCGCCGGGCTCAGGATTGCCAACCGAAGGCATTATGCCGTTGTCAAGCGAGTCAAGGTCAAACGTAACATAAACGTCTTTTGACAAGCTGCTGATTGCAGCGTCCATCCAGCTGTCATCCATGCTTTCAGCAATTTCCCTTGCATAAACCACCTTGTGGCCGCTTTTAGCAATGAACTCCGCCTCTTCCTGGCACAGGCTCCGTATGCCGACCTGCACAACAGGGCATATTTCTGATATGCGCCTCGCTACGCATGCGTGAGAGAATTTTTCGCCGTTATGCTCATCACGCATGTCAGCATGCGCGTCTATGTGCAGGACAGAAAGGTCAGGATACTTCTCCCTGAACGCCTTTGCAGCTCCAAAGCTCAGGGAATGCTCTCCGCCGAGCATCACAACAAACTTATCATCCCGGGCAAGCTGCTGCACGGCTTCATAAACCCGGTTCGCCATCGCCTCAGGGTCCACAACTATGTCCAGCTCATCAAGAGTGCATATTCCGAGCTCGGAAAAATCCTTGCCGGAGTCCTCATCATACATCTCAAGCGCCATTGAGGCCGAGATTATTGCCGCAGGACCGTTCCTGGCTCCGGACCTGTAAGAAGCGGTGGCATCATAAGGAACAGGGAGAACAACTACTTTTGACTTTTTGTAGTCGCACAGCTCCCCCGGAAGCGCGCCGAAATTGAAAGGAGACGAAAAGTGCGGGTTCATGGGAAAAAGGCACTACTTTCTTTTTATAAAATTTTGCCAAAAGTAGTGTGCGAATGTCTTGGTTTTGATTGCCCTTTATCTTAAAGCTGCTGCCATTATAGTAGCTACATCGACTACAGTATATTCTAGTGAGCCAATAGCGAGTTTTTGGTCAACTATGCGCTTTTCTAATCTTCTAAGGTGGTCCACCAACAGGATTGTATCTGGATTATAAGGAATAACACTATACGCTTCCTTAGGTTCTGTGCCAGTGTTCTCTACCGTAACGTCATCAACTATTGCGCAAATATGGCGTGGTTGGCCTTTTACAACTTTAGTTGCAGGAGTGACCGTAATAACTATGCCTCTATAGAACCCTGTCGGACCATCTTCTGGACCCGTAATGATATAGCAAGCATTTGTTGGTGTAAATGATGAATAAGTGTGCCCAGTCATGTCGCCAATTCACCTCGTTGTTTATCGGTATGATGGAAGGTATATGTGGCTATTTATAATTGTTGTCCTTTATGAAGAAGAAGACTTACTTCTGCGCTTTCTGGTCATTGGACTTTGTGCGGTCACTGTCCATGATGCTTTCCACCAGCGTCATGTCCTTCGGGAACTCCTTGCCCCTCTTGAAGACGCGCTTGTCAAAGTTTCCTATGCCGAACGCCTTGGAAACATACTCAACAGTCCTGTCAATGTCAAACTCCTTGCAAGAGTAGATGTCAAATGTAAGGAACCTCTTCTCAGGGTAAGTGTGAATGCTTATGTGGCTTTCAGCGATTATAACAACTCCGCTGAAGCCTCGGTCCTCAGGCTTGTCCTTGCCGTCATAATAAAGAAGATAAGGCGTCATAATCTTCGTCATCCCTATCATTCCCGGAAGAGTGTCAAGAAGACCGTATAGAAAATTCATGTCATCAAGCTTTCGGGGATCGCATTCGTAGCCGTCTAAAGTTAAATGCGGACCGAATCCGTATTTGACTCCGAATCGCCCTCTTTTTTTGTTTTGTGTATTAGAAGAAACTTCTTCAGTTTCTGACATCTCGCATTATCACCTGCAAAGTTATTTATTGACGCAACAGGTATATAAACTTTTCTATTGTTTTTTCAAAAAAAAAATTCATCGTCGACAAATTTTTTTCCCTTTTTATGAAAACCACTTCAAATCCGGCGTGTTTTGCCTGAAAAACTTGCCGCAAGCACGCTTTTGCGGCAGAAATCGCAAAAAATAAAACCGCGGCAAACAAACATTTTGCGGCACAGAAAACTATTTATAGTGCTGAATTCTTAAAAGTTATAAGCATGAAAATAGCGCGAGACACTCCACTGGCCGAGATAACCCTCAGGAAATACGAAAAGCCGGGCAACCTCAAGGAGAGAGAGCTCGTCAAGAAGCTGTGCCTGGTGATAGGGCTTCTCCAGCCCGGGGATTCAAGAGACGTAATTGTTGACGTCCTGCACGTTCTCCTCAAGCACAGGAAAAGAAAGAAGTTCCTGTCGTGCAGCGAGATAGAGAAAAAAGTTGTGCAGAACAGAACACAGCACAAACTGCAGATGCTTGGAATCGCGTCTTCAAACATAAGAAGGCAGCTCAAAAGATTAAAGGAACTGTTCATAATAGAGAAGATAAAGAACAAGTACCGAATAACCGAGTTCCTCCCTCTGCTGGAAACGTATGACGCAAAGATAGAGAAGTTCCTTCTTCAGAGCATACAGCAAAGAGTACGCGACTACTTTGCAAAGGCTGATGAGACATTCTGAGCAAAGGCAAATGGGCAATGGGGAAAAACAAGGTGGCAGCTGCACTGGCTGAAAAGCACGGTGTGAAGAGGATTGAGCTTTCAGACAGGCCAATCTTTGACAAGGCGTACAGCACGCTAAAGAAGCCGCTTGCAGACCAGTGCTTCTCAATGATATACATCTGGAGCAGCCAGCTCAACATGAGGTGGGCGTCAATAAACAACAACCTCTGCCTGTTTGCAGACTTTGAAGGCAGCACAGTCATCTGGGGACCGATAATCGGCGGGGAAAAGCTGCAGGAAACAACAGAAACGTGCTTCAGCATAGCTGACGAGCTCAACACAGAAAACAAGCTTAGCGGAGAAACAAAGCTGTGCTACCTTCCCGAAGAGCTTGCTGAAGAATACTCAGCGCTTAAAGGGTATGAAACGGCTCACCAAAGCCAGGACTATGTCTACAACATCCAGGACCTAATAGAGCTTAAAGGCGGCAAGTACAGGGATCAGCGCAACATGCTAAACAATTTTCTTTCAAACTACAAGCCGGAAGTTGAGCTCTACTCGGCGGAGAAGCACAAAAAAGGATGCCTTGAGCTTCTCAGGGCATGGAAGGCGCTGAAGGCAGAGTCAATGAGCATAAGCAATGACCTAAAGTTCCAGTTTGAGACAGAAGCAAGGATTGCGAAGGACACCATCGGGCTCGCAGAGCAATTAGGACTCAAAGGCATAGTGATTATCATAGACGGAAAGATACAGGGCATGACCTTTGGAAACGAGGTCAACGCGGAGATGTGCAGCATCATTGTTGAAAAGACAAACCTGAGAATAAGAGGGCTGCCGCAGTACATATACAGGGCGTTCGTGAAGATGTGCTGGAGCAGCTGCAAATACGTCAATGCGCAGGAGGACATGGGTGTTGCTTATCTGGCAAGATCAAAGCTTAATTATCACCCTGCGGTCATGATAAAAAGCTACACAGTGAAGAGGAAATAAAACATGGAGCTCATTGAGGACATGGCAGCTGAAAGAAAGCTGATAGAGAGCTGCATAGTGAAGAACGGAAGCTCACCTGAGCACAACTACAACCACTACCAGAACATTGAAGAGACAGGCGCAAAAAACGTGTTCCTGAGCTTCGGCAGCGGAAAAGGCATACTCGCACAGCACTTCAAAGGCGCCAATGAATGGATGATGATAGGCGAAGTGGTTGCGCCAGAGGAAGAAAGGCTCGGGCTGCTGTTTGAAGCAGTTGAGAGCTGCCTCAAAGCAGGGGGAAAATTCGTAGTGGAAACCTCAGAGCAGCTAAGAAAAGAAATAATTGCGCGCGCAGGCAACAAAAAAATAGGAAAGCCGAGGTTTGCGCTTTACTGGCCAGTGTTTGACTTCTCAAAGTGGAACGGCGAAAAGCTTGAAGGCGGAGAGTGGAAAAAGCTCCGCAACATAAAAAACCAGCTTTACAGGAACGGAAACGTGGAGATTGTTGACTCAGCAACAGTGCCTGCAGAAAAGCTCAAACAGCTCATATCAGAATGGGCAAGGAAAAGAGGGCAGTACGGGCAGAACGCCTACAGGCGAAGCAACAACAAGACATTCTACGAAAGGTACAACCGCCTTGTTGAAAGCGGGTTCGCAGGAACAAGGCTTGCAAAAACCATAATGGTGAACGGAGAGCCTGCAAGCATAACAGCCGGCTGGAGCATTCCAAACTCAGACCACAGCTACTATTCAGCCATAGGCATATACGACTACAGGCGCGAAGGGCTGGGAGAAGTCGCAAACATGGAAGACCTCGCGCTGATAAAAGGAACAGGATACAAATATGCTGACTTCGGAGGAAGCCCAAAGTCGCTGCTCAACTTCAAGCTCAAGTTCAGGCCAACAAGCGTGTACAAGACTTATACATTTGTGATAATGAAGGAGTGATTTATAGAGAGATTGCACTCGCTTGCTTACTAACTGAGACCATGCTTCAACACACACAACTTGACTTTGCCGATTGCCAGCAATATTTATAAGTACACAGCCATTTCCTTACATCAGGGCAGCATCTCTGACTGAGCTTCTTGAATCCTATGGCGACAGCGGGCTGAAGCTTTCTGCAAAGGACCTGGACATGAAAGTAACGGCAGGCTCAGGGTCATACACAGCAGTTCTCAATGGCACTGTTGTGCTGTATGATGCAACAAGCTTCATGCAGTCCCCTCAGGAATACGCTGAAGCCCAGCTGACTGCGCTTACACACTTGCAGGAACAGGCAAGAAACCTGCTTACAAACACACAGGTGGCAGAAAGAAAACTAATGCAAGGTTTAACCTATTTGAACTCTCATCAAAGGCATTGGAAAAAAGCAGCTATCACCATAGCAAAATTAGCATATACTTACCTCTTCTTTATTCCCGAAGGAACCCTGAACCCTAAAGTAGGGCGTCAAAAAATCCTTTCTAAGCTTGAGAAGCAAGCCAGAGCTTATGAATCTGCCGCAGCTGTCTTTTCCTACGGGTACGAGTTTTTCACCGGGCTTGAAACCACGGCTGAAGCTAATGACAGCACAAAGGCAAAACTTGCTGAGTGCGCCAGAATTGCGCATAACTTATCAGCCGTATACTCAATGATTGCAACCACCAATATACACAATGGCGAATCCGCTAGCGCAATGATTGATACTTTATACGCAAATAACAGAAAAATTTAAGAATGCCATACCCGCAAAATGCCTTCTTATGGTTCAGTCTGGCATGCCATCTCCGGAGTATTCGGCTGATAAGGGAGGAACTCCCCAGTCAATACAGCCATACATGGATATTGTAACGCATGCAGGGCTTCTTGAAGATTTTGGCTTCGTGGCAAGATTTGCGAGAGGCCATGGGAGAGCTTCCCTGCTTGAAACACGCGCAGAATTGCAGCAGAACTCCTTACAGCATCCCGGTATACATGTTAAATTGGATGCAGTTGAAGCTCTTATAGGGCAAGCGTATACGAATGGGGAATTTCTTGATTGGCTGGCTGAAGCGTGCAGAAACGCGTATGACACGATGGCGCGCGGAATTTGGGCTGAAGACGTGGCAAGACTTGGAGGCACACCCTCTATTCCGCATCAATATTCTGCCCGTAAGGATGTATGAGCTTCCAGCCGTTGGCAGTGTATGGCTAAATCCGGCAGTATCGGAAGCGCAAATGCAATATATTTATAAAGCTGCTCTTCTTATGCCAGTTTATGGCTGGAGAAAAATTAATAATGCAAAAATTGCAGAAGCTTGAAAAGGAAGTTACCCAGATAAAGGCGCAAATGGCAGACATAGACAGCGTAATGACCGAAGAGGACTACTTGGCATTAATGGACTACAGAAAACAAAAAGCATCAGGCAGGCTTCTGTCACATGAGCAAGTCAAAAAAGAGCTGCGGGCGTAATGCTGGATGTTTATTATTCTAACCAACCGCTGAAGTTCCTCAAAAAAGCTTTGTCCTGAATATGAACCGCCATGCAAGGAAAAGGAACAGCAGCAAAACCGCAATGCCTATCACGTTGAACAGCTTCGCGTTTTGCAGCAGAAACCTGTCAAAAAGCTCAGCATAGCCAACTGTGCTTATCACAAACCTTGAGTCAAGATAAACGTAGCCAAAGATTGACACGATAACAAGCACGGCAAACAGCAAGTGCCTTATGTTGCTGTTCTGAACAATTTTTTCAACTGCAAACCTGTAAACAAGATATGCCGCAAGCATCAAAGCAATAAAAACAACCATCCTGCCCCACAAGTCAGCAACAGTAAGAATAGTCGTTCCCCTGAACACTATGAAAAGCAGCCCAAGCAGAATCAGGAGAACTCCTGCAGCCGCCTTTGTGGTATGGATGATGAACTCCTGCCCAAAAATGCGCAGATTATACTCCCAGCCCCTGACAAGCCTGCTCTCAGCAAGGTTGTAGCGGTCATAGGCAAACGCCATCACGAACAACGGGAGAGCAATCCCCAAAGAGTAGAAGAAAAGCAGCAGCGCAGCGTAAGCGTAGTTGTTAAGAACAGCAGCTATTGACAGGATGCCTGCTATCACAGGGCCAGTGCACGCGCTCCAGCCAACAGCAAACAAAGCACCGAACGCAAAAACTCCCGGAACATCATGCCCCGGCCTTATTTTAAGATTGATGAACATAAACCCTTTTCCCAGAAAAGTAAGCACGCCAAACACCACAAGCAGGAAGCCAATGCCCTGTATCAGCGCAGCAGAGTCGTTCTGGAAGAAAACAAAGGAAACCTTTCCAAGATACGCTATGAGTATGCCGAGCGCCATGAATGAAAGCGAAAAGCCAAGAAAGAAAACGGCAGTCATCCTTGAAATCGCACTTTTCTCCTTGAAGGTCAGGGCGATGAACGCAGGCACCACAGCAACAGTGCAGGGCGAAAAAATGCTGAGTATGCCTGCAAGGAACGCTATTGCGAAAGAAACATTCCTCAGGCTTGTAACTGCCTGAAGGTTAACCGCTTCCCTAAGCTTTTGAAGCCCTACGGACTCTGACTGGGCGCTGACAGCTGCCACAAATGCAAATAAGAACAAAAAAAGCAGCAGAATCCAAAAAAGGGATTTTCCAGCCATAAGCATTATTCCACAACAAGCTTAGCCTTCATGTCAGGGTGCCCTGCGCCGCAAGGAACGCTGCAGTAAGCAGTGAAAGTACCGGGCTTGTCAGCGACAAACTCAACAGGCACAGTCTTCCCAGGGCTTATCTGCACGTCAAAACCGTACTCCGGAATGGCAAAGCCGTGTTTTACATCGCTGCTTGTAATCATAAGCCTCACAAGCTCGCCCTTCTTCACCGTTATGGTGCTGGGCTCAAAGCCCCACTTGAAAGCCCTCACAGCAATCTCCCTCATCTGAGCCTCTGCAGGCGGCGAAGGAGAAGACGGAAGCTCCTGAGCCTGAGGCGGCGGAGACGGCGGAAGCTGCGCATTGACGCTGTCAGAAGACTCTGCTGCCTGCGCATCCTGAGCATTGCCTTCATCAACAACCCTCGGAGTCCCCTGAACTCCCTGCTGCCCTGATGAGCAGCCCGCAACCAATAATGCCACTCCAACAAGAAAAACCAATAGCATACCAATAGTTCTCATCCTTGTACACCCCCCATAAAATCACAACCTTTCACTGAACTCAAAATAGGAATTAACCTTGCTCTTTGCAGAGCTTAAATGCCTTACTGTGCCCTGCCGCAATGTAGCAAACCTGTCAGCCTTAAGCTCCTCGCCATTAAGCTCATGCCTGAACGAGGCAAACATTGACAAGGGCGAAAACAGCTTCAGGAAGAAAGCCGAGAACCGCAAAAGCGAAGTCCCACTCCTTATATGCATAAGCTCGTGCAAAAGCACGGCTTCTGCCTCTTTCCTCTCAAGCAGATCAAGCATGCCTGCGGATATAAAGATAACCGGCCTTATGTTTGAAAACGAAAACGCAACCGGCTTTGCTGAGTCAATAAGGCGGATTTCAGGAGGCTTCATCCCCAGCAACTGTGACTCGGACCTTACAAAGTCCGCAAGATGCCCTCTGCTTATCTCCGCAGCTGATTTGGACCGGGTGCGGATAAATATGAAGGGCGCTGCCAGCGAGCCTATAATCGCAGAGGCAAACGCCGTGAGCAGCAGCATATAGATAGTCGGCAACAGCTTGCTGCAGCCTGAAAAGAAGCTTTGGCAGCCGCTGAAGAACGCGTAAAAAACAAACGGGAAAACAAGTGCAAACACGTGAACGTAAACAAGGAACACCTTCTTACCTGCAGAAAGGTCCTTCCTGAGAATGAAGTAAAGGCTGACAAGCGCAACAACCACTGACAAAACCACGATTCCGAGCTTCAGCGGGCTCTGGAAAAACACAAGCGCACAGTCATTGCAAAGCATCTTAACCCCTTTTTCTTTTGTCAGCAAACCTCTCGCTGAAATAGCTCACAGCAGAGCTGCCAAACTTGCCTATGAGGCCGTCCACAGTTGACTCAATCAAAGACCGCTCAAACTGCTTCCTGTCCTGAAGCGGAAAGTAGACGTAGCGTATTCCTCCCCGCCCAGTCTCTATCCTACGGTCAACAACGCCCTTTGAGAAAAGCCGGTCAAGAATGACAGCAACGCTGCTCAGAGCAACCTTCCTCTCAGGCTTAAGCTGCTCATATATGCCCCTGACCTTCATCTCCCTGCCAGGCCATAACACCCTGAGAACGTCCTGCTCAAGAGGGCTGAGCACAGATTCAAAATTGGTATTGAACTTTATCCCCTTCATCAAAAACGCAAAAGCACAGCTACTATAAATACTTTACGTTGAATGTAAAGGTTTCGGTTTGTCACTCATAAATAAAGAAAAGTTTAAATATGCAAATCAGTTCCCTGTTGCTATGCGGCAAACCATTGATACTGTTTTTGAGGGAAATGTATCCGCCCAAGTAGATATGCTGCGACAGGATTTGGCTCGTATTAGCGAATGCGCACGTGAGCACGGATATTTCTCCTGGGTAAACTATGAGGACAGAGTCCCTGACGTTAGAACCGCCTTTGAAGCAGTAGCAGCTCCATCATCACCGCTAAGCACAGCAGGGGTTTCTATATTATTAAAACATGTTGCTATTTATAGCGTACATCCGGAACCTGGGCATGGCGATAAAAGATTATTTGTTGATGTTGAGATGCAGTATTCCCCTGCAAGGTTTAGTGCGGGCATCAGGTCTTACACACTAAAGGTTTATCCCTTCCATGCCTTCCATCATGACCAACCAAAACTTCTTGAACACATAGCGGTAGAACGCCCAGACCCCTATATGACACTCCCATGGAGAGTTACTCTGAGTCCTGAGGCCGCTCTAAACACGCTTATTCATGCAATTGAACAGGTGCTTTAATTCTCAGCGTTGAATGCAAAGGTTAGGGTTTGTCACTCATAAATGAAATAGGGGCTTCGCCCCTATAACCCCACGTTCCGCCTTCGCTTCCTCGTCAAGCCCTCGCACTGCTCGGGCTTGCCGTATCCCCGCTCAGGCGGGTAAAAGCCGGGAGTCTTTGCTGCATGTCGTCAAAAACTTT